>DSLFC04102__coassemble_552_pt1 | contig 57093 bp, 53 predicted proteins | sample DSLFC04102__metabat2_high_PE_037 | metagenome-assembled genome bin DSLFC04102
TATAATATACAAAGTGTATAAAAAGGATTGTTTTCAACAAGAATCGCCCTATTTTCGGGTAAAGAATGGGGTAAACGAAGCGTCGGTTGACCGCAGAGCCTCCAAAGGGTAGGATAGGACCCAAGGAGGCGAAGAGAATGGACACGAAAACGTTGGGGAACTTTATCGCCGTGCGGCGCAGGGAACTGGGCCTGACCCAGGCCCAGCTGGCCGGGCGGCTGCACCTCACCGACAAGGCGGTGAGCCGGTGGGAGCGGGGCGTGGGCCTGCCGGACGCCACTACCCTGGAGCCGCTGGCCGCGGCGCTGGAGGTGAGTCTGGCCGAGCTGGTCACCGCCCGCCGTCAGAAAACGCCGCCTTTGCCGGAGGCGGAGGAAGCGGCGGCTGGGGCGCTGGCGCTGGTCCGGCAGAGCCGCAGCGCCGGGCAGCGGGCGCTGTGGTGGGCGTGCGTGGTCTGCCTGGGGTTGTTTGCCGCCGCGGCGGCCTTTCTTTTGTGGGTGCTGGCGGTGAGCGGGCCGGTGGTGGCCGGCTCGGTGGCCAGCCTGCTGCTGGGTCTGGGGGCCTGGAGCGCGCCCCTGGCGCAGCTGGCCCGGCGGCGCTGCACCCCCCTGGGCTGCATCCTCAGCCTGGGGCTGGCCCTGGCAGCCCTTGCGGCCCAGTTTGCCGATATCCTCACCCAGGTGCGGGAAGGAGACTGGTCCGCCCTGATGGACACCATGGCCCCGCTGCTGGCGGTGGTGTTGTTCTTCTGCGTCGTCACCCTGGGGCTGAACCTGCTGGCGGCGCTGGCCGGTTACGTCCGGCAGGCAGGAGCCCGCTGACGGACACCGCCGGAAAATCGCAGACAGGATATTGCGGTCGTTTTGAATTTGCTGTATACTGTTGAAAAACCAGCGGGCGGCAGCTGAAAAAGGCGGCCGGCAGGACTGCTTTGCTGCCCGGAAAAGGGAGGAGACGGGAGAATGGAATTCCAGACGATGTATCCGTTCTGCCTGCCCAAGGGCTATCGGGACGCCGGGGGCACGCTGCACCGGCAGGGGCAGATGCGCCTTGCCACCGCCGGGGACGAACTCCAGGTCTTGCGGGACCTGCGGGTCAAGGCGGATGAGGGATATCCTCAAACGTTGCTGCTCAGCCGGGTGATCACCGCGCTGGGCACCCTGCCCGCGGTCACGCCCGAGGTCATCGAGGGCATGTTCGTGGAGGACGTGCGCTATCTGCAGCGGATGTATGACGCCATCAACCGGTGCGAGACGCCCACCGCCCAGGTGACCTGCCCGCACTGCGGCAAAACCTTCACCTGGAAGGTGGACTTCGGCAGCATCGGCTGAAGGGGCGGGGGAGAGGCCCGCACCCCGGGAAACACGGGCACAAAACAGAAAAAAAGAGAGCGGCACGGGCCTTTTTGGCCCGTGCCGCTCCTTCTTTGTTATTTTTCTTCCTCCCGCCGGCGTTTGAGTTCCGCCTTGCGGGCCAGCACCCGGGCCAGGTTCTCGGCGGCCCGGGCTTCGCTGCCCTGGTCGGTGGGCAGGTAATAGCGCCGGCCTTTGAGGTTTTCCGGCAGGCATTCCAGGTCCGCCACCTTGTCGGCGGTGTCGTGGGCGTAGACGTAGCCCTTGCCGTAGTCCAGTTCCTTCATCAGGCGGGTGGGGGCGTTGCGGATGACCAGCGGCACCGGCTCGTCCAGCATCTTCTCCGCGTCCGCCTTGGCCGCCTCGTAGGCCTTGTACACCGCGTTGGAGCGGGGGGCCAGCGAGAGGTAGATGACCGCCTGGGCCAGGTTCACGCTGCACTCCGGCATGCCGTTGAAGTGGCAGGCCTGGTAGGCCGCCACCGCGATCTCCAGGGCCCGGCTGTCCGCGAGACCGATGTCCTCGCTGGCAAAGCGGATGAGCCGCCGCGCCACATACAGGGGGTCCTCGCCCGCCTCCAGCATCCGGGCCAGCCAGTAGACCGCCGCGTCCGGGTCAGAGTTGCGCATGGATTTGTGCAGCGCGCTGATGAGATTATAGTGCTCCTCGCCCTTTTTGTCGTAGAGCAGGCTTTTTTTGCTGGTGCACTGCTCCAGCAGCGGCCGGTCCACCACCAGCTTGCCGTCCCTCTCCTCGGCGTTCAGCACCGCCATCTCCAGCGTGTTCAGGGCGGTGCGGGCGTCGCCGTTGGCAAAGTTGGCGATGAGTTCCAGCGCCTCCGGCTCCATCTCGATGGTTTTCTCCCCAAAGCCGCGGGGGTCGGTGAGGGCCCGGCGCAAAAGCCCGGTCAGGTCCTCGGGGGTGAGGGCCTTCAAGACGAACACCTTGCACCGGCTCAGCAGCGCCGCGTTGATCTCAAAGCTGGGGTTCTCGGTGGTGGCTCCGATCAGCACTATGCTGCCCTTTTCCACAAAGGGGAGGAAGGCGTCCTGCTGGGCCTTGTTGAAGCGGTGGATCTCATCCACAAACAGGATGGTGCGCTGGCCCAGCCGCAGCCGGGCCTCCGCGTCCTGCATCACGGCTTTTATCTCCTTGATGCCGCTGGTCACCGCGCTGAAGTTCACGAACTCCGCCTTTGTGCGGTGGGCGATGATGCGGGCCAGGGTGGTCTTGCCCACCCCCGGCGGCCCCCAGAAGATCATGCTGCTCACCCGGTCGCTTTCGATCAGCCGCCGCAGCACCTTGCCCTCACCCAGCAGATGCTGCTGCCCCGCGAACTCGTCCAGGTCCCGCGGGCGCATCCGACTGGCCAGCGGCCGGTCCTGGGGCCGGTCAAAGAGGGTGGTCTGTTCCATGGCTGCACCTCCTTTTTTGCCGGGGCCGCGCCTTTGCCCCGGCCGCCGCCCGGCTGCCGCCGGGCCTGTGGCAAAAAGCCCGGCGTTACGCCGGGCCGTTGTAGTCGATGGGCAGGGTGGCCAGGCCGTTCAGGTCCAGGCCCGCCACGTTGCCTGCCCGCAATTCGTAAAACCCCTGGGCGGCCACCATGGCCCCGTTGTCGCCGCAGAACTTCGTCTCCGGCAAAAAGAGCCGCACTCCCAGCTTCTGCGCCCCCTCGTTCACAAGGCAGCGCAGCAGGCTGTTGGCCGCCACGCCCCCCGCCAGGGCAAGGGCGGGGGCGTTCGTGTCCCGCGCCGCCGCCAGCAGCTTTTCCGCCAGGATTTCGTCGATGCGGCGTTCAAAGCTGGCGGCCATGTCCGCCACGTTCATCGTTTCGCCCTTCATCTCCGCCTGGTTTACCGCGTTCAGCACCGCCGTTTTCAGGCCGGAAAAACTCACGTTGTAAGCCCCTTCCACATGGGGCACCGGCAGCTTGTAGGCTTTGGCGTTGCCCTCCCGGGCCGCCTTGCTGATGGACGGCCCGCCGGGGTAGCCCAGCCCTAAGGTGCGGGCCACCTTGTCGAAGGCCTCGCCCGCCGCGTCGTCCACCGTGCGGCCCAGCACACGGTAGTGGGTGTAGTCCTCCACCTGCACGATGTGGCTGTGGCCGCCGCTGGCCACCAGGCACAAAAAGGGCGGCCGCAGGTCCGGGTGGGTGAGGTAGAGGGCCGCGATGTGCCCCCGCAGGTGGTGCACCGGGATGAGGGGCTTCTGGGCCGCATAGGCCAGGCCCTTGGCGAAGTTCACCCCCACCAGTACCGCCCCGATGAGCCCCGGCGCGAAGGAGACGGCGATGCCGTCCAAATCGGCGGGGGAGAGGTGCGCCTCGTCCAGCGCGGCCTGCACCGTGGCGCTGATGTACTCGATGTGGCGGCGGCTGGCGATCTCCGGCACCACGCCGCCGTAGAGCGCCTGCTCCGCCACGCTGGTGGCCACCACGTTGCTGACGAGCCTGCGCCCGTCCTCTACCACGGCGGCGGCGGTCTCGTCGCAGGTGCTCTCGATGCCTAAAATATACATACTGTATAAAACTCCGTTTAATATACAAAAATCGACTTAGAGGGCCAGGGTCATCACCACCGCGTCGTCGGGCGGGTGGCGGTAAAAGCCCCGGCGCACCCCGGCGGCGGCAAAGCCCAGCTGCCGGTAGAGGGCCAGGGCGGGGGCGTTGGCCGCCCGCACCTCCAGAAAACACTGGCTTGCCCCTTCGGCTTTGAGGGCTGCCAGGGCGCCGGCCAGCAGCGCGCTGCCCACCCCCCTGCGGCGGGCGGCGGGGGCCACGTTGAGGGCGCAGAGGCTGGCCTCGTCCGCCGCCAGCTGAAAGACGGCGAAGCCCAAAAGCCCCCCTTCGCCCCCGGCCACGAACAGCCGGGCGGCGTCGCTTTCCAGTTCGCTCAAAAGCTGGCTTTCGCTCCAGGGTTCGGGGGCCGCGGCGGCAATGGCGGCGCAAAGGCGCGCGTCGCCGGCGGCCATGGGGCGCACGGTATACTCCATCTCAGTGGGCCTCCAGCCAGGTGTCGCCGCTGTTCACGTCGGCGGTGAGGGGCACCGAGAAGTTCACCGCGCCCTCCATCTCCTCCTTCAGAATGCGGCTCACCTGCCGCACCTCGGCCTTGGGAGCCTCCACGATCAGTTCGTCGTGCACCTGCAAAATGAGCTTTGCGGCCAGGCCCTCCTCACGCAGGCGGCGCCACACCCGCACCATCGCCAGCTTGATGACGTCGGCGGCGGTGCCCTGGATGGGGGTGTTCATTGCCATCCGCTCGCCCAGCGAGCGCAGGTTGAAGTTCTTGCTGGCCAGTTCCGGCAAAGCGCGCCGGCGGCCGAACAGGGTGGTCACATACCCCTGCTCCCGCCCGGCGGCGATGGTGGAATCCATATATTCCTTCACGCCGGGGAAGGTGGCCAGGTAGTTCTTGATGAAGTCGTCCGCCTCCTTCACCGAGACGCCGATGTCCCGGGCCAGGCTGAAGGCGCCGATGCCGTAGACGATGCCGAAGTTCACCGCCTTGGCGGAAGAGCGCAGCTGGGGGGTGACCATCTCCGGCGGCAGGCCGTAGATTTTGGCGGCGGTGCTGCGGTGGATGTCCTGCCCGGTGAGGAAGGCGTTTTTCATCGTCTCGTCGCCGGAGATGTGGGCCAGGATGCGCAGTTCGATCTGGCTGTAATCCGCGTCCACCAGCTTGCAGCCCGCGCCGGCGATGAAGAACTGCCGCAGCCGGCTGCCCAGATTGGTGCGGATAGGGATGTTCTGCAGATTCGGCTCGCTGGAGGAAAGCCGCCCGGTGCGGGCCTCGGTCTGGTTGAAGGTGGAGTGCATCCGCCCGTCCGGCCCGATGACCTTGAGCAGCCCCTCCACATAGGTGCTGTTCAGCTTCTGGTAGGTGCGGTATTGCAGAATATCCTCCACCACCGGGCTGTAGCTGCGCAGGCTCTCCAGCGTCTCCGCGTCGGTGGAGTAGCCGCTCTTGGTCTTTTTGCGGGGCGGCAGGCCCATCTTGTCGAACAAAGCCTCCGCCAGCTGCTTGGGGCTGTTCAGGTTGAAGGTGTAGCCCACCGCCTCGTAGATGGAGGCGAGGGTCTTGTCCAGTTCCGCCTTCAGCAGGGTGCCGAAGGCCTCCAGGCCCTCCTTGTCCACCGGCATGCCGATCCGCTCCATGTCCGCCAGCACCCGGGCCAGGGGCAGTTCGATGTCCTGCAAAAGGGCGGTCATGCCCTCCTCTTCCACCTTGGCGGCCAGCGCGTCGTAAAGACCTTCCAGCGCGCCGGCGGCGGGCAGGGCCGGGCAGGCAAAGCGGGGGGCGGGGGCATACTCCGCCTCCAGCTGTTCCGGCTGGTAGTCGCTGGCCGCCGGGTTCAAGAGATAAGCCGCCAGCTTCGCGTCAAAGCGGATGGCCTTGCCCTCGCCGTTTGCGTCCAGCGCGATGTGATAAAGGGGCTTTGCGTCGAACACCCACAGTTCCGCCTCGCTCTCCAGCAAAGCGGGCAGGGCGGCGTCCTCCACCGCCCACACATTGTCTCCCTGCACGGCATACCAGCCGCCTTCTCCCTTCGCCATGCACAGCCGGCCGGCGGGGGAGCCGGGCAGCGGCGCGGGCGCGGCCTCGGGCAGGTTGGGGGCGGCGGCGGGGGCGGCAGACGCCTGGTCCAGCCCCAGCCGGTCGGTCATGGAGTGCATCTCCAGCGCCGCCAGCAGGGCCGCGGCGGCCGCCGGGTCGCCGGCGGTGCGCTTGTAGGCCCCGGCCTCGGTGGGGATGGGAGCGGTGCAGCAGATCTCCGCCAGTTCCCGGCTCATCCGGGCCAGGGGCTCGTTCGCCGCCAGCTTTGCCCGCACGCCGGGCTTTACGGCCTTGTCGTCGATGTGTTCATACACCCCGTCCAGGCTGCCAAAGCGCCGGATGAGGTCCAGAGCGGTCTTTTCGCCCACCCCCGGCACGCCGGGGATGTTGTCGGAGGCGTCACCCATCAGGCTCTTCACCTCGATGAGCTGTTTGGGCTCCACACCGTATTTTTCCTTCACGGCGGCCTCGTCCATCACCACCGTCTCGCTGCGGCCCATCCGGGTGGCGGCCAGCAGCACCGTTACATGTTCGTTTACCAGCTGCAGGCTGTCCCGGTCGCCGGTAGCGATGAGGCAGTCGTCCCCCCGGGCGGCCGCGGCGGCGGAGAGGGTGCCCAGCAGGTCGTCCGCCTCGTACCCCTCCAGGCTCACCATGGCAAAACCCAGGTCTGCCAGCAGCTGTTTCAGCACCGGCATCTGGGCCGCCAGTTCTTCCGGCATGCCGTGGCGGGTGGCCTTGTAGCCGTCGAACCGCTTGTGGCGGAAGGTGGGGGCCTTCAAATCAAAGGCCACCGCCACCTCGTCGGGGCTCTGCTCCTTCAGAAGGTTCAGAAGGATGTTCATAAAGCCGTATATGGCGTTGGTGTACCGCCCATCTTTTGTGGTGAGCAGCTTGATGCCGTAAAAGGCGCGGTTGGCGATGCTGTTGCCGTCCAGTACCAGCAGTTTCATGCAAGAAAGCCCTCCTGAAAATTGCTCGGTGTTGCCCTATAAGTATACCACAAACACCCGGTTTGTGGTACAATAATAGCCGAGTTTGCACACGAGAGAGGTAGTCTATGCAGTTTGGCAGTTTGCCCATCGGCCGGGGGGCGGCGCTCGCGCCCATGGCCGGTTTCACCGACACCGCCTGCCGCGCCATGGCCGCCCGCCACGGGGCGGTGTACACCATCAGCGAGATGGTGAGCGCCAAGGCTCTCACCTTCGGGGATAAAAAAAGCGCCCGGCTCATCGCGGGCGGCGGGGGCGATGCCCCCTACGGGGTGCAGCTGTTCGGCGCGGAGCCGGAGACCATGGGCCAGGCCGCGCAGCTGATTCAGGCATACGAGTTTGACTTCATCGACATCAACATGGGCTGTCCCGCCCCGAAGATCACCTCCTCCGGCGCGGGCAGCCGCCTGCTGCTGGACCCCGACCTCTGCGGCCGCATCACCGAGGCGGTGGTGAAACACAGCGGCGGGAAGCCGGTGACGGTGAAGATGCGCGCCGGCTGGGACTCCGAGCATGTCACCGCGGTGGAGGCGGCAAAGGCCTGCGAGGCGGCGGGGGCGGCGGCCGTCGCCGTCCACGGCCGCACCCGGGAGCAGATGTATGCCCCCGGCACCGTGGACTGGAACATCATCGCCGCGGTGAAGGCGGCGGTGGCCGTGCCGGTGATCGGCAACGGGGACATCGCCAGCGCCGCCGACGCCCTGGCCATGATCGAGGCCACCGGCTGCGACGGGGTGATGGTGGGCCGGGCGGCCCTGGGCGACCCCTGGCTCTTTGCCGAGATAAAGGCCGCCCTGGCGGGGGAGGAACTTCCCGCCCGCCCGGGCCTGTGCGAGCGCATGGCCGCCATGCGCCGGCAGATTTACGAGATGTGCGAGGAAAAGGGGGAGTGGGTGGCCATGCCCCAGGCCCGCAGCCAGGCCCTCTACTACATGAAGGGCCTGAAGGGGGCCGCGGCGCTGCGCCGGGCCTGCTGCGAACTGCAGCACTTCCTGGACGTGGACAAACTCATCGACAAGGTCTACGCCGCCGGCAACCGGTGAGGCTCAGTCGGTCTCGGCCCGGGTGAGTTCGTCCAGGTTCTGCGTGTAGCAGGGCAGCATATGCTCGAGAAAATAGTCCGCCTCGGGGCAGTGCATCTCGGTGAGGGCCGCCTTCTGCTGGGCCAGCGCCGAGGAAAACTCCCGGTTGCCCGCCTGCACCTCCTCGGTGCACTTGATGAGGGCGGAAAGGCGGTCCGCCGCCTTTAAAATGCGCTTTTCCGCGTCGGAAAGGCAGCGCCCGGTGAGATAGCCGCCCATCTCCGCCCGCAGCGCCGGGGGCAGAAGCTGGGCCATCTGGCGGGCGCTCTCCTCCTCCAGCGCCTTGTAGGCCGAGCGCAGCCGCTCGTTTTTGTACTTCACCGGGGTGGGCATATCGCCGGTCATGATCTCCGGCGCGTCGTGGTAGAGGGCCGCCACCGCCACCGTCTCGGGGCGCACCGGCGTGCCGGTGACCTCCCGGGCGATGAGGCAGAGGGTGTGGGCCAGGATGGCCGTCTCGGCGGTGTGCTCGCTGAGGGTCTCGGGGCGCGCCGCGTGCATCAGGCTCCACCGGCGGATGTACTTCATCCGGCTCACCAGCGCGTTGAAGGGGTAGGTTTTCATAAAAATCCTCCTTGAAGGCAGTTCCTGCCATAAACTCATCACAAACACAGTGTAATATCATCATAGCATATTTTGCCCCGGGCGGGGGCGCATTTTTGAAAAGGGAAGGGACGGCAATGCAGCCACTCACAAAACAGCAGAACAAATTCTGGCTCACCTTCGGGCTGTGCGCGCTGGCGGCGGCGCTGGTGTTTCTGCCCTTTTACATCGTGGACAGAGGCATCTTCCTCTACGCCGGCGACTTCAACAGCCAGCAGATCCCCTTTTACTACTACGCCAACGAGTTTTTGAAGAGCGGCGGCGGTACCTTCAGCTGGGCCACCGATCTGGGCAGCGACTTCTGGAACAGCTACTCCTTCTATCTCGCCGGCAGCCCCTTCTTCTGGTTCACCCTGCTCTTTCCCGCCGCGTGGCAGCCCTTTCTGATGGCGCCCATGCTGGTGCTCAAGTTCGCGGTGGCGGGCGCCGGGGCGTACCTCTGGGCCCGCCGCTGGGTGAAGGACGCGAACCTGGCGGTGCTGGCGGGCTGCCTTTACGCCTTCTCCGGCTTCACGGTCTACAACGTGTTCTTCAATCACTTTGTGGACGTGGTGGCGCTGTTCCCCTACCTGCTCTGGACGCTGGACGAGGCGGTGCTGCAAAAGCGCCGGGGCCCCTTTGCCGTGCTGGTGGCGCTGAACCTGCTCAATAACTATTTCTTCTTCGCCGGGCAGATCGTCTTTTTGGTCATCTACTTTGTCTGCATGACGGCCTCCGGGGTGTACCGCTGGAACGGCAGGACCTTCGGCGCGCTGGCGGCGGAGAGCCTTTTGGGCTGCGGCATGGGCTGTGTGCTGGCCTGGCCGGCGCTGCTGAGCCTTTCTCAGAATCCCCGCACGGTGGATCCGGCCAGCGGTTTCGGCTTTCTGCTCTACTCCAGCACCCAGCAGTACGCGGCCATCCTGTACAGCCTCTTCTTCCCGCCGGACTGCCCCTACATGCCGGTGATCTTCGACGAAGGGGTCATCAAGTGGACCAGCATGACCGCCTACCTGCCGCTGATGAGCATGGCGGGGGTCATCGCCTACCTGCGCTGCACCCGGAAGACCGCCTTCCGCCGCATCCTGTTCACCTGCCTTGTGATGGCGCTGGTGCCCGCCCTCAACTCGGCCTTTTACGCCATGAACTCCAGCTACTACGCCCGCTGGTGGTACATGCCCATCCTGGTGATGTGCGCCGCCAGCGCGAAGGCGCTGGAGGACGGGGACATCGACCTCAAAAAGGGCGTGCGGCCCACCATGGCGGTGCTGCTGGCCTATTGCGCCTTTGCCTTCGTGCCGGTGAAGGAGGACGAGGAGTGGCACATCGGCGTCATCCAGTATCCCGAAAAGTTCTGGCTGAACCTGGGGTTTGCCCTCTTTGGGGTGGCGGTGTTCTGGCTGCTCTGGGTGCAGTACCGCCGCCGCCCGCTGCTGGCGCGGCGGCTCACCGCCGGGGTGCTGGCCTTCGGCTGCCTTTACAGCATCGTGCACATCTCCATCGGCAAGTTTGCCCAGTGGAATAACGACAGCGGCTGGCGCACCCAGCAGTATGTGGACGCCCGCGCCCTGGGCGAGACCCTGCCCGCGGGGGCCTACCGCGTCGACGACTACGAGTGCTACGACAACGTGGGGCTATGGATGGGCAAAAGCTGCCAGCAGTTCTTCAACTCCACCGTGGCTCCCTCCATCATGGAGTTCTACCCCCAGTTCGGCGTCAAGCGGGACGTGCGCAGCGAGCCGGAGCTGAACGACTACGCCCTGCGGGGCCTGCTGGCGGTGAAGTACACCGTCACCCCGGTGGCCAACGCCGCCGACTTTGAAAAGGAGGCGGGAGACGACTGGGTCTACTGGGGCACCGAGGGCAGCCTGGCGGTCTACGAGAACCGGTATGCCCTGCCCATGGCCTACGGCTACCAGTACTACGTCACCGCCGAACAGTTCGAGGGGGTGCCGGAGGCCCAGCGGGCGAACCTCCTGCTGCGGGCGATGGTGCTCACCGACGAGCAGATCGCCGCCTGGGGGGATGTGCTCCGGCCCCTGCCCGAGGACCTGCTCACCGGCTTTTCCAAAGAGGCCTACCATCAGGACGTGGTGGACCGGCAGATCCAGGGCGCGGCCGAGGTCAGCCTGGACAGCCGGGGCCTCTCCGCCCGCTTCAACCTGCAGCAGGAGACGGTGGTGCTGCTGGCGGTGCCCTTTGACCCGGGCTTTTCCGTCACCGTGAACGGCGAAGAGACGCCGGTGGAACAGGTGGACGGCGGCCTGTGCGCCGTGCGCATCCCCGCCGGCGCGGTGGAGCTGCGCCTGGACCACTTCACCTTCGGCCTGGACCAGAGCCTCGTTGCCGCCGGTGTGAGCACGGTGCTCTTCGCCGGGTATCTTTTCTGGCACCGCCGCCGCAAAGCGCGGCGCGCCTGGGGCGCGCCCGCCTCAAAAACCATCTGTCACAAGGAGAATTGAACCGGAATGGACTACGCAAAACGACTGGCGGCGGAACTTTCCGCCCCGGAAAACCATGTGGCTGCCGCCATCGAACTGATCGACGCGGGCAACACCATCCCCTTCATCGCCCGCTACCGCAAGGAGGCCACCGGCGCCATGGACGACCAGCTGCTGCGCACCCTGGCCGACCGGCTGGAGTACCTGCGCGGGCTGGATAAGCGCAAGGAGGAGGTGCGCACCGCCATCGAGGCCCAGGGCGCCCTCACCGAAGAACTTTCCGCCAAGCTGGAGAACGCCGCCACCCTGGCGGAGGTGGAGGACCTCTACCGCCCCTACCGCCCCAAGCGCAAGACCCGGGCCAGCGTGGCCCGGGTCCGGGGCCTGGAGCCGCTGGCCGATGCCCTGCTGGCCCAGGATCCGAAGCTGGACGTTGCCGCCGCTGCCGAAGAATATATCAATGAGGAGGTGCCCGACGCCGAGGCCGCCCTGGCCGGCGCGCGGGACATCATCGCCGAGCGGGTGAGTGACGACGCGGCCCTGCGCGCGGAGCTGCGCCGCTTCTACGGGGCCTTCGGGCTGGTGAAGAGCGAGGCCGCCAAGGAGGAGGACAGCGTCTACGCCCAGTATTATGATTTCTCCCAGCCGGTGAGCAAGATCGCCGGCCACCGGGTGCTGGCCCTGGACCGGGGCGAGCGGGAGGAGTTTTTGAAGGTGAGCGTGGAGGTGGACGCTGAGCGGGCCGCCGCGCTGTGCTGCAAGATGTTCGTCAAAGGCCGCGGCCCCGCCGCCGAACAGGTGGAGGAGGCCGTGCGGGACGCCTACAGCCGCCTCATCCACCCCAGCCTTGAGCGGGAGGTGCGCGCCGCCCTCACCGAGCAGGCCGCCGAGGGCGCCATTCAGGTCTTTGGCGACAACCTGCGCCAGCTGCTGCTGGCCCCGCCCATCAAGGGCAAGGTGGCCATGGGTCTCGACCCCGGCTACCGCATGGGATGCAAGGTGGCGGTGGTGGACGCCACCGGCAAGGTGCTGGACACCGCCGTGGTCTACCCGGTGCCCCAGTTCAAGCGGGTGGAGCAGGCCAAGGCCACCATCAAGACCCTCATCAAAAAGCACGGGGTGCAGATCATCGCCATCGGCAACGGCACCGCCGGCAAGGAGACGGAGATCTTCGCCGCCGAGGTCATCCGGGAGCTGGGCGGCGGCGTGCAGTACATGGTGGTCAGCGAGGCGGGGGCCAGCGTCTACTCCGCCAGCGAGCTGGCCGCGAAGGAGTTCCCCCAGTTCGACGTGAACCTGCGCAGTGCGGTGTCCATCGCCCGCCGTCTGCAGGACCCCCTGGCCGAGCTGGTGAAGATCGACCCCAAGGCCGTGGGGGTGGGCCAGTACCAGCACGACATGCCCCAAAAGCGGCTGGCCGCCGCGCTGGACGGCGTGGTGGAGGACTGTGTGAACACCGTGGGGGTGGACCTGAACACCGCCAGCGCGCCCCTCTTGAGCCGGGTGGCGGGCCTCTCCGCCGCCACCGCCAAAAACGTGGTGGCCTGGCGGGAGGAAAACGGCGCTTTTGCCAGCCGCGCCCAGCTGAAAAAGGTGAAGGGCCTGGGGCCCAAGGCCTTTGAGCAGTGCGCGGGCTTTCTGCGGCTGCCCGGCGCGAAGGAGCCGCTGGACGCCACCGCCGTCCACCCCGAGAGCTACGCCGCGGCCCGGGCATTGCTGAAGCTGTGCGATTTTTCCGAAAAGGACATCGGCACCGAGGCCATTGCGGCCCTGCCCACCCGGGCCAAAGCCATCGGCTTTGCGCGCCTTTGCGCCGAGACCGGCGCGGGCAAAGAGACCCTGGAGGACATCATCGCCGAGCTTTTGCGCCCCGGGCGGGATATGCGGGACGAGCTGCCCCCGCCCCTCTTGCGCACCGACGTGATGGGCATGGAGGACCTGAAGCCCGGCATGGAGCTTTCCGGCACCGTGCGCAACGTCATCGACTTCGGCGCCTTTGTGGACATCGGCGTGCACCAGGACGGCCTTGTTCACATCAGCCAGCTCAGCGACAAATTCGTTCGCCACCCCGGCGAGGTGGTGAAGGTGGGCCAGGTGGTCAAGGTGAAGGTGCTGGACGTGGACATAAAGAAAAAGCGCATCAGCCTCACCATGAAAGGCCTGAACAACTGAATCAAACAAAAAAGAGCGCCGCCCCCGGCATTTGCCGGGGGCGGCGCTTTTCGTGTGGTATGTATGTCACAGCAGGGGCACGCCCGCTTTTTCGCAGGCGGTTCGGGTGGCGTCGTCCCACAGGCTCACCTGCACCTCGCCCACATGCACCTTTTCCAGCAGCAGCATGCACAGCCGGCTCTGGCCGATGCCGCCGCCGATGGTCAGGGGCAGCTCGCCCGCCAGCAGCATCTTGTGGAAGGCAAGGTTCCGCCGCGCATCGCAGCCGGCCAGGGTCAGTTGCCGGTCCAGGGCCGCCGGGTCCACCCGGATGCCCATGCTGCTGATCTCCACCGCGCACTGCAGCGGCTCGTGCCAGAACAAAAGGTCGCCGTTCAGCGTCCAGTCGTCGTAGTCCGGCGCGCGGCCGTCGTGGGGCTTGCCGCTCTTCAGCTTGCCGCCGATCTGCTCGATGAAGATGGTGCGGTGCTCCTTGGCAAAGGCGTTCTCTCGCTCCTTGGGGGAGAGGGAGGGCCAGCGGTCCTCCAGTTCCTGACTGGTGACGAAGGTCACCTCCCGCTCCAGCGTGCCGGTCAGCTGGGGGAACTGCCACTTCAACTCGTCCAGGGTGGAGCTGATGGCGTAGACGATGTTCTGCACCGTGGCGTGGAGATACGCCCGGTCGCGCTGGCCGGCGTCGATCACCTTTTCCCAGTCCCACTGGTCCACATACACCGAGTGGAGGTTATCCAGCGCCTCATCCCGGCGGATGGCGTTCATGTCGGTGAGCAGGCCGTTGCCCGGCCGGTAGCCGTACTGGTGCAGCGCCAGCCGCTTCCACTTGGCCAGGCTGTGCACCACCTGGGCGCTGGCGCCGATGGCGGGGATGTCGAAACTCACCGGGCGCTCCACCCCGTTCAGATCGTCGTTGAGGCCCAGGGCCGGGTCCACGAACAGGGGCGCCGTGACCCGCTTGAGGTGCAGCGCCGCGCACAGCTTCACCTCAAAGGTCTGCTTGATGATGCCGATGGCCTTCTGGGTGTCGTAGAGGCCCAGACAGGGGACGTAACGCGCGGGCAGGGAATATTCGCTCACACAAAGCACCTTCTTTTACTCCTGCGCCTTCTCCGGGGGCATCAGCCGGATCAGCAGGGAGAGGATGCGTTTGTCCTCCACCTGCTCCACGGTGACGTGCAGGTTTTCAAAATCAAAGCTCTCGCCGGGGGCGGGGATGTGCTCCAGGCACTCCAGCACCCAGCCGGCGGCGCTGGAATAATCGCTGTCAAAATCCTTGGTGGAAACGCCCAGTTCCTCGAACACGTCGTAGATGTTGGCCTCGCCCGCCACCCGGAACAGGTGCTCCTCCAGCTGCTGCACCGGCAGCACCTGCACCTTGTCGGTCTCGTCGAAGATCTCGCCCACCAGTTCCTCCAGCACGTCCTCCATGGTCACCAGGCCCAGCGTGCCGCCGTAGTCGTCGGTGACGATGGCCATGTGCTGTTTGTCCCGCCGGAACTCCGCCAGCAGGTCGTTGATGCGCTTGGTGCGGTAAACGAAGGGCAGTTCGCGGCACAGCCCGCGCACGTCGATGGCCTTGCGGCGCGCCATGCACTCGAACAGATCACGGGTGTGCAGCATGCCGATGATGTGGTCGATGTCCCCCTCATACACCGGGATGCGGGTGAAGGAATTGTCCAGCACGGTGTTCACGATCTCGTCCACGGGGGCGTTCACGTCCACCGCCACCATGTCCACCCGGGGCACCAGGATCTCCTGCACGGTGATATCGTCAAACTCGATGGCCGACTGGATGATCTCGGTCTCCTGGCTGTCCAGTACGCCCTCCTCCTCCACCGTGTCGATGATGGTCTTCAGTTCGTCCTCGGTCACGCTGGGCTGCAGCTCCAGCCCGGCGGTGCGCCGGCCGGTGAGCAGCTGCTTGAGTTTGACGAAAAACCACACCACGGGCGAAAAGAGGGTGCGCAAAAACGCAACGATCCCCGCCACCTGCATGGCAAAGGCCTCGGGATTGTCCTTGGCGAAACTCTTGGGCAGGATCTCGCCGAAGATCAGCACCAGCAGCGTCATGCCGAAGGTGGCGATGGCCGGGCCGCTGGTGGGGCCCCACAGGGCGGTGGCCACCACGGTGGCCAGCGAGGCGCTGGCCATGTTCACGATGTTGTTGCCGATCAGGAGGGTGGAGATGGTCTTGTCGAAATCCTCCGCCACCTTCAGAGCCATCTCTGCCCGCTTGTTGCCGTCCTCCGCCTTGCTGCGCATGCGGATCTTGTTGAACGAGGAGATCGCCGTCTCACTGGCGGAGAAAAACGCCGAGCAGACGACCAGAAGGACCATTGCGATGTAAATACTGGGGCCAGGAGTATCCAAAAATCATCAAACCTTTCAAATGTGAATTAGAGGCTAAAACACCTCACAATATATATAGCAGAAATCCCACCGCATTGCAACAAAAAAACGGCGCGGCCCGCGCCGAGGCCCAAAATCAGCGCCAACGGGCGGCATACGCATGGATTTTTGTTGCGATTTGACAAATACAAGGGCAAAATTATGGTCAAAATAGACCAAAAATTTTCTTTGCGAAAAGCCGGTTTCGTTCAGCAGGTAGAAATGGATTCCAAAATTGCACAAAGGGATTTTTTGTGTGCTATAATACCACCAACCGGACACCGCAGGGAAAGGCGGCGTCCGGCGGCCGAGGACGCCGGGCACCCGGTGCCGCGCAGCGCCCGATCGGCAGCCTGTATAAAAGAGGGATCAATGATGAGCAAGCCTGTCAAGGTCACCTGCTTCAAGCAGGTGCACAACATCGTGACCGCTGCGGCCCAGTGCCGGCGGGAGGTCAGCGTGCAGGACCTGAAGGGTGCCGTGGCGGACGCCAAGAGCATCCTGGGCCTGATGAATCTGGACTTCTCGCAGCCTGTGGAGATCTGCGGCGAGGACCCCGCCGAGGTGGAACACGTCTACAACGCCGTGCGCCACTGATCGCAGGCCGGCAAAAACAGCGCCCGGCTGTGTGTTAACACACAGCCGGGCGCTGTTTTGTCATTTCGCGTCGGGGGGCAGATGGCCGCCATGCTTTTTGGCGGCGGCGGCCTGCAGCTCGGCCAGCTTTTGATGCTGGCGGGCATCCTCCTCCTCCAGCCGGCGGGCACGCTCGGCCTGTTTCTGGCGGGCGGCCTGCTGCAGCTGGCGCAGTTTCTGCTCCTGGGCCAGCCGCTGCTGCTCGGCCCGCTGGGCGGGGGTGAGCCGCAAAGGCGCTTTCGGGGGCGCCGGCTCGGGGCCTGCGGCCTCCGGCGCGGCGGGCGCGGCGGGGCGCTCGGGCGCGCTTTCAGGGGGCGGGGCGGAAACGGCAGGCTCGGCGGGCGCCGGGGCAGAGTCCGCGCCGTTTGCCGGCGGAGCGGGCACGGGCCCGTCAGAAACGCCGGCCCCCGGGGCGGCCTGTCCGCCGGCGGGGGCTTCCTCCACCGGGGCGGCCGTCTGGCCGGCGGGGCGTTTTTCCGCCTGCGCAGCGGCCTCCCGGAGGGCAGGCTCCTGTTCGGGGCGGTCGGCCTTTTCGCGGCCGGCCGGCTTGTCCTCCTTCGCCTTCGGCGCTTTTTTGCGGGCGGGGGGCCGTTTCTTTGCCGCCGGGGGAGCGGCTTTTTTGCGCGGCTCCGGCGCGGCGGGGGCCGGCGCCGGTTCCTCCGCCAAAGGCGCGGGCGGCTCCGCCTCGGCGGGCGCGTCCTCCGCAGGGGGAGGCGGGGCGTCTTCGTCGTCCGCCTCGTTCAGCGCGGCGGCGTCCAGCAGTTTTTCCACGGTCTCGTCCCGGGTCTTGCGCTGCTTTTGGGCGCGCACCGTCTCCAGGATCTCCGCCGCGAAGGCGACCCAGATGCAGGCCATCAGGGCGATGATACACCAGAAGGTGATGGTGTTGACCCAGGCATCAAAAAAGGAGAAGTTCAGCAGGATGGCCAGCGCCATCAGGGCGCCGGCGGTCACCACCAGGGTCATCACCAGGCTTTTAAAAAGGTGCCGCAAGGGCCAGCACCTCCTTTCGGGAGATAAAACAAGGGGTCACTTGGTGCCGAAGATGCGGTCGCCCGCGTCGCCCAGGCCGGGCACGATGTAGCCGTTTTCGTTCAGCTTTTCATCCAGCGAGGCCACATAGATGTCCACATCGGGGTGCTGGGCGTGCACCTTCGCCAGCCCTTCGGGGGCGGCGATGATGGCCAGGAACTTGATGCTGCGGGCGCCCCGCTTTTTGAGCTGGGTGATGGCGTCGCAGGCGCTGCCGCCGGTGGCCAGCATGGGATCCAGCAGGAAGACGTCCCGCTCGGCGATGTCGCTGGGCAGCTTGCAGTAGTACTCCACCGGCTCCAGGGTCTCTTCGTTGCGGTACATGCCGATGTGGCCCACCTTGGCGGCGGGCAGCAGGGTCAGCATGCCGTCCACCATGCCCAGGCCCGCCCGCAGGATGGGCACCAGGGCCTGCTTGCGGCCCGCCAGCACCCGGCTCTTGGCCACGGCGATGGGGGTCTCCACGTCCACCTCTTTGGTGGGCAGTTCGCGGGTGGCCTCATAGCAAAGCAGCATGGCGATCTCGCCCACCAGCTCCTTGAATTCCTTTGTTCCGGTGTTCTTATCCCGCAGAAGGGTGACCTTGTGCTGTACCAGGGGATGATCCAAAATCATGGGTGCCTTGCTCATATTGACCGCTCCTTGTTCTGATAGAATGGTTGATGTATGGTCAAAACGCGGGGCAGCCCCCGCGTTCTGCATCCTGAAAATTCAGCCACGCTCTTCCAGCGCGGTGATTTTGTCCACCCGGCGCTGATGGCGGCCGCCCTCGAAGGGGGTGTTCAAAAACAGGTCCACCAGGTAGATGGCGAGGCCCGGCCCCACCACCCGGCCGCCCATGCACAGGGCGTTGGCGTCGTTGTGGCGGCGGGTGTACTCGGCGCTGAAGGCGTCGGAGCAGCAGCAGGCCCGGATGCCGTGGATCTTGTTGGCGCTGATGGAGATGCCCACGCCGGTGCCGCAGAAGAGCAGCGCTTTGTCGCATTCCCCCGCCACCACCGCCCGGCAGGCGGGCTCGGCCATGTCGGGGTAGTCGCAGGAGGCGCCGTCGAAGCTGCCGAAGTCCTTGTAGGCGACGCCGATCTCGTCCAGATGGGCGCGCACGGCCTCTTTCAGTTCAAAGCCGCCGTGGTCGGCGGCGAGGGCGATGGGTTTAGACATCTGAAAATATCCTCCAATGATCGTCGTTCTGGTTTACGGGCGCAGGGACTGGCCCCGCGCGGCCCGCTCCCGCTCGGCCTGGCTCAGCCGCAGGTAGCGGGGCGAAAGGACGGCGGCGGGCACGGCCTCGCCCCGCTGGTTTGCCGCCCGGGCGGCAAGGCAGACCCCCGCGCCCCGGCAAAGCCCCAGGGCGGGCGGACAGGGCAGCACCCCCGGCGCCCGGCCGTATTCATTATAGCACAGAGCGGCCCCGTCACCAACAAAAAAGAGCGGCTTTTTGCAATTTTCCACAAATTGTGCCAGTTCCTTCACCGGCGCGGCGGCGTCCGGCACAAGGCGGGCATGGCGTTCCAGATCAAAGGCCGCCCAGTACACCTCGCCCCGGCGGGCGTCCAGCGCCGCCAGCACGGTGCCCTCGCCCGGCGGGCAGCCGAAGGCCAGCGCCTCCGGGGTGGACACGGCGGCGCAGGGCGCGCCGTGCACCAGCGCCAGCCCCTTCACCGTGGCAAGGCCGATGCGCAGGCCGGTGAAACTGCCCGGCCCGGCGCACACCCCCCACAGGTCCACGTCGGCGGGGGAAAGGCCGGTGGCCCGGAACGCTGCGTCCACCAGCCCCATCAGCACCTCGCTGTGGGTGTGGCCCGCGGCGAGAAACCCCTCGTAGAGCAGTTCCTCATCCCGCATCAGCGCCACGGCGGCGGTGCGGCCGGCGCTGTCCAGTCCAAAGGTGATCACAGCTGCACCCCCTCGATGGTGATGACCCGCTCGTCGCCGCCGGCGTGGCGGATGTCCACCGTCACCGGGTGCTCCAGCGCCAGCAGGTCGGCAAAGTTCTCGCTCCACTCGGCGGCCACCACCGCCCCCTCGTCCAGATAGTCGTAGAGGCCGGCGGTCTCCAGGTCCTCCCGGCTGGTGATGCGGTAGAGGTCGAAGTGTGCCAGGGGCCGTGGCCCCCGGTAGTAGTTCACGATGGCAAAGGTGGGGCTGCTCACCGGGTCGGTGCAGCCCAGGCCCTCCGCCAGTCCCTCGGTGAAGGCGGTCTTGCCCGCCCCCAGCCCCCCGGTAAAGCAGACCAGAGTGCCCGGCGCCAGACGCTGCGCCAGGCGTTTGCCCAGCGCCACCGTCTCGGCGCGGCTGCGGGTGATGTATTCGGCCATGGGCGGCCCCTCCTTTCGGGCTGGTTCGTCAAAGTCCGCGGCCTATTATACAGCACGCGGGAAAAAGGTGCAACCGGCACGGCTCAGCCCGCCGCCTCGGCCCACTGCCGCAGGGCTTCCAGCCGGCCGGGCAGGTTGTCGGCAAAGCGCTCGGCTACCTCCAGCACCACCACGTCCGGCACCTCGGGCTGCCAGGCCAGCAGCGTCTCGGGCTGCATCTGGTTGCCGTGGAACACCGCCGTGGTCCCAAAGCCCTGGGCCAGCCAGGGGGCCAGCGCCTCGCCAAAGCTGTCCCGCGCGAGAAGCAGGCTGCCCTGCCCTTCGCCGGCGTAGCGGGCGATCTCGCCCCCCGCCTCCCACAGGGTGCAGGCGGCGGGCTCGGCGTCCAGCGCCCAGTACACGTCGTCGGTGCAAAAGGCCCAGCTGCCGCACATGTTGGCAAGGTCGGTGAGGGGGGCCTTTTCCGGGTCGGGGGCCATCTCCGGCCAGGCGTCGGCGAAGGGCCTGTCCAGCGCTTCCAGCGTCTTCTGGGCCGCCAGCCAGGCCCCGGCCTGGTTCCAGTGGGTGTCATATTTATAGTAGACCTGCCGCTCCAGCGAGGCCGCCGCCAGTTCCTCCAGCGGGAACAGCACCGGCACGCCGGTGGCCGCGAGGGAGTCGGCCAGCGCCTCCACCCGGGTGGGCCGGCTCACCACCGGCACGCTGGCGGGCATATAGCGGCTGTACACCCCTTCCTTGGCGGGGGCGAAGAGCAGCACCAGCCGGCTGCCCTTCCCCGAGAGAACGGCGTTCAGCGCCGTGAGGGCGTCGGCCATGGCCTGCGTCTGTTCCGGGCTGTAGGCGGTGAGGCCCTGGTAGTCGGAGAGGCTTTTCGAGTCGGACACATCCTTCAAAAAGAGCCACCCCTCCTTGCCCAGCAGCACGTTGGTGGAGTCCAGCGTGCCCACCAGCCGGTCGGCGCCGGCCTTGAGGGTGAGGAACTGGTTGCGGAAGGGGGCGTGGTCCCCCAGCCACTCCTCAAAGGCGGCGGGCCAGCCGTCCACCCCCGCCTCCAGGGTGGGGAAGGCGGCCAGGGTGCGGTTCTCGTAGTTGGTGGTGTCGCACAGCCGCCGCGCCAGCGGCCAGAGAAGGCCCGGCCCCACCAGCAGCAGGGCGAAGCCGGCGATGAGCGCCCGGGGGCAGCCCCGGCGGCTTTTATTCTGGTCAGACATGGGGCTCGCCTCCTTTTAAAAGCGGAAATAGATGAAGGGGTTGTAGGTGCCGCTCACCAGCAGCACCAGGCAGGCAAAGCCCAGCGCCAGCAGAGCCGCGGTCTGGGCCCGGCCGGCGGGCTGCCGGTCATAGAGGGCGGCCTTGAAGCGGGGCCACAGCGTCTGGGCCGGGCCGCAGAGCACAAGGCCCGCCGCCAGCAGCACCAGGGTGCGCCCGTCGACGTAGCGGCTCACCGGCCAGGCGGCAAAGCCCGCCGCCGGTATGACCATGGCCTTCAGCCACAGCAGCCCGGCCTTGAGGCCCGGCGCCCGGAAGATCACCCAGCCGAACAGCACGCACAAAAGGGTGTATGCCCGGGCCAGGGGCTTTGGCAGGGCCGCCAGCGGCTTTTTGAGCACCGTGCGCTCCAGCACCTGCAACAGGGCGTACCAGGCGCCCCAGGCCACGAACTGCCAGCTGGCGCCGTGCCACAGGCCGGTGGCCAGGAACACCACGCAGACGTTGAAGAGGGTGCGCAGCTGCCCCTTGCGGTTGCCGCCCAGGGGGATGTACAGGTATTCCTTGAACCAGCTGGAGAGGGTCATGTGCCAGCGCCGCCAGAACTCGCCGATGCTGGCCGAGAGATAGGGGTAGTCGAAGTTTTCGGGGAAGGTGAAGCCGAACATGGCCCCGAGACCGATGGCCATGTCGGAGTAGCCGGAAAAGTCGTAGTAGATCTGCAGCCCGTAGTACAGCGCCCCCAACCAGGCCAGCGCCGTGCCCACCTGGGAGGGGTCGAGGGCGAACACCTCGTCCGCCTTGGCGGCAAAGCAGTTGGCCAGGATCACCTTTTTGGCCAGGCCGTACAAAAACCGCTTTGCGCCGAAGGCAAAGCCCTCCGCCGTGGTCTCGCGGCGGCGCAGCTGGGCCTCCACGTCGGTGTAGCGCACGATGGGCCCCGCCACCAGCTGCGGGAAGAAGGTGATGTAGAGCGCCAGCAAAAACCAGTTTTTCTGGGGCTCGATCTTTCTGCGGTAGAGGTCGATGACGTAACTCATGGCCTGGAAGGTGTAAAAGCTGATGCCCAGGGGCAGGGCGATCTCCCGGGCGGGCAGCAGCGGCCGGCCGAATACCGAGGCCAGGGTGTCGGCGGCAAAGCCGTAGTATTTGTAGTAGCCCAGCAGCAAAAGGTTCGCCGCCACCACCGCCGCCAGCACCAGCGCCCGGCGGCGGCCGGAAAGGGGCGCCAGGGCCAGCCCGCCCAGATAGTTCAGGGTGATGGAGCCCAGCATCAAAAGGATATACACCGGCTCGCCCCAGGCATAGAAAAACAGGCTCGCCGCCAGCAGCAGGGCGTTTTTGCCCCGGCCGGGCACAAGGCGGTAGGCCACCAGCACCACCGGCAAAAAGATCCAAAGAAAGACAAGGCTTGAAAAGAGCATCGGCGGTCCATCCTCCCGCGTTTTTTCGTCCCGGCGGGCGGCAAAAAACACCGCGCCGCCCGCACTGGTGCCATTATAGCATATTTGCCCGCCCGCTGCAAAAAAAGGCGGGCCGCGCCGGGCAGGGGGAAAATGATTGCCAGAACCCGCCCGGTGGGATATAATAAAACAACGACCAATTCCTGAAAGGGGGTGCGGATGGTGTTCAAGGTCATCCGGCAATACCTCAAGGCCACCGACCGGGCCTATTTTATCACCTGCGTGTTCTGCTCGGTGCTCAGCGTCATCACCCTGATCAGCCTGGGGCAGGCGGCGGGGGGCTTCGCGCGGGACGCCTTCGACGGCTCCATCACCGGCCTTGGCAGCTACCGCAACGCCTTTGTGCAGGGGGTGGCCAGCCTTCTGGGCCTGGTGTGCGCCATCGTGCTCTCCTGCATCGACTACCGCAGCCTGGCCCGCATCTGGCCGGTGCATGTGGTGGGCACCTGGACGCTGGTGCTGCTCACCCTCACCCGGCTGCAGGTCGGCCCGCTGCAATTCGGCTGGCACCCCGAGGGCACCGACAACTACAGCTGGATCCGCCTGGGCCCTCTGAGCCTGCAGCCCACCGAGCTGGCCAAGATCAGCTTCATCCTCACCTTCGCCATGCACCTGGACAACGTGCGCGAACAGATCAACGAGCCCAAGACCCTGGCAAAGCTGCTGGCGCACATCCTGGCCACCGTGGCGGTGGTGCACATCCAGGGCGACGACGGCACCGCCATCGTCTTTGGCACCATCGGCTGCATGATGCTCTTCGCGGCGGGGCTGTCCTGGAAATACATCCTCTCGGCGCTGGCGCTGGGCGTCACCGGCCTGTCGCTGATCATCGGCTTTTTCCCCGATGTGCTCAAGGGCTATCAGGTGGACCGCATCATGGCCCTGCTCTACCCCGACCAGTACCCGGACATCGCCCGTCAGCAGCTGGGCGGCATGACGGCCATCGGTTCGGGGCAGATCTTCGGCCGGGGCTTTTTCACCGACGACCACTACTCGGTGATCAACGCCCAGGACGACTTCATGTTCAGCTATCTGGCCGAGTGCATCGGCTTTGTGGGGTGTGCCGTGGTGCTGGGGGCGCTGTTCTTCATCGCCATCCGCACCCTCACCACCGGCCTGCGCAGCGAGGACCGCATCGGCACCTACATCTGCACCGGGGTGTTTGCCGCTATCGCCTGGCAGATCATCATCAACCTGGGCATGAACCTGTCGCTGCTGCCGGTGATCGGCGTGACCCTGCCCTTCTTCTCGGCGGGGGGCACCAGCGCCCTGATGATGTATCTCTGCGTGGGGCTGGTGGCCAGCGTGTACATGCACAACAAGCAGAAACTGTTCAGCGACTGACCGCGCGGGAGCGCAAAAACCGGCGGGGCGCGCCGGCCTGTGGGAGGCCGGGGACGCCCCGCCGGAATTTTTTTCAGGAACGCTCATAAAATGTGAAATAAAACACCTGCGCCAATCGTCTATAAGATACAAACAAACCATTCCTGAGGAGGGGTGTTCAATGCGGTGGATGTGGATCATTCCGGGCCTGGTGATGGCCCTTGCGGCAATTGGTCTGATCGGTGTGTGGGGGCGCAGGTTCCGCCGCCCCGCGAAGGGAGAGGTCAGCCTGATGGCCACGGTGAAACGGGTGGGGGCAGCCGGCGCGGACCGGGTGCCGGTCACCTTTGTGGCCCGCGGGCAGGAGATCGCTCTCACGGTGCCGGAGCACCTGGCCCGGCAGCTTTTCCCCGGCCAGCGGGGCGTGCTGACCTATGCGGGCAGCGAGTTCATCTATTTTGTGCCCCGGGAGGAACTCTTCACCGACGACGGTACCGAGGGCCTGCTGCAGGTGTCCTGAGCAAAAGACGACGTCCCATCCCTGAGCCGCCGGGCTTTCCGGCGGCTCTTTTTTTGCCGCCGTTTCGTTCTGGCGCAAGGGCTTTTAAGGCGGCGGCGGATATGGTATAATACAAAAAATAAGACACAGAAGGAGGGGGCGCGGTGCAAAAACGGCTGAAGCAGCTGTTCTGGGCGGGCTTTTGCCTGGTCTGGGGCTGGATCGTCCTGAACAGCGTTTTCCGCTGGCGGCACAACGGCCCGGCGGCGCTTGCCGTGGGGGCGGTGCTGGCGGCGGGGGCCTGGGCCCTCTCCAGATGGGTGTTGCCCCGGCTCAACGGCCTTTCGCAGCGGCGCTGGCGGGCGGTGTTTTACACCGCCTTCGCCCTCTATGCCGCGGCGTTCGCGGCGATGGCCTGGCTGCTGGCCGAGGTGCCCATCATGGACCAGGCGGTGGTGCTGGAAAGCCTGCCCGACCTTTTGGCCCACGGCCGCTTCAGCGTGTGGAGCGGCTACTACATCGTCTGCAACAACAACCTGGGCCTGGCCCTTTTGCTGGGCGGCTGGTACTGGCTGGCGGGCCTGTTTGGCCTTGCGCCGGACGCCTCCCTCACGGGTGTGGCCCCGGGCATCGCCCTCAACGTGCTGGCGCTGCTGGCCTCGGTGGCCCTTTTGTGTTTGCTGGCCCGGCGCATCCTGAAGACCAACGCGGCGGTGGCCCTCACCTTTCTGCTCTGCGCGGCCTTCGCGCCCTTCTGGCTTTACAGCCCCTGTTTTTATTCCGACACCCTCTCCATGCCCTTCGGCCTGCTGGCGCTGCTGGCCTTTGAAAGATGGAGGCGGGAGGCGCGCCCGGCCCGACGGCTTGCGCTGGCCGCGGGGGCGGGGGCGGCGGTGTTTTTCGGCTACGCGGTGAAGGGCAGCGTGGTGGTGATCGCCGTGGCGCTGGCCATCCAGTTTTTCCTGCAGACCAACCCCCGGCGGGCGCTGGCGTCGCTGGCGGCTCTGCTGGCGGCCTTCGGCCTGCTGGCGGGGGGCTACCGCCTGTGGCAGCGGGCCTGGCTCATCGACTGGACCGACGAGGAGGCCCTGGCCCTGCCGGTGCAGCTGTGGTTCTGTTACGGCAGCCACGACGACGGCAACTACTCGCAAGAAGATTATGAAGCCGCCATGTCGGTGGACACCGTGGCCGAGCGCAAAACACTTCTGAATCGGCGGATCACGGCCAACTACGCCGCCTACTCGCCGCTGGAGCTGGGGGAGTTTGTGACCCGCAAGGCGGTGATCACCTGGGGCGACGGCCTGTACAACGCCGAGGAATTTCTGGCCACCCCCCAGCGGGCCAACTGGACCCACGCCTTTATCCTGGAGGGCCAGCCGGGCTACATGCCCCTGGTCTATTACTGCCAGGCGTACCTTTTCATGGTACAGCTGCTGGTGCTGGCGGGCGCGGCGCGGGCGGTGCGCCGGCCCGTGGGCGGGCCGCGGATGCTGGCGGGGGTGAGCGTCACCGGCCTCATCCTCTTTTTGAGCCTGTGGGAGACCAAAGCCCGCTACGCCTTCAATTTCACCCCGTTTTTGCTGCTGCTGGCGGCCGCGGCCCTGCTGGAGCCGCCGGCGGAGGAGAGTTGACGCCCGGCGGGGCGCCTTTTGCAATGTGAAGGAGGAGTCTTTGTGGAACAGCCCCTGGTCAGCGTGATCGTGCCGGTGTACAACGCCGGCAGCCACATTGCCCGCTGCATCGAGAGCATCCGGCGGCAGAGTTATGAAAACCTGGAGATCATCATCGTCAACGACGGCTCCAAGGATGTGAGCCTGCGCGTCTGCGAGATGTACGCCCGGGTGGACAAACGCATCCTGCTCATCGACAAGGCCAACAGCGGCGTGTCCGCCACCCGCAACCTGGGCATGGAGATGGCCACCGGCAAGTACCTGCAGTTTGCCGACAGCGACGATTATCTGGCCCCCGACGCCACCCGCCTGCTGGTGGAGGCCGCCGAGGCCAACCAGACCGACCTGGTCATCGCGCCCTACTACCGGGTGGAACAGACAAAGCCCCTCTTCGCGAAGGAGGAAGACAGCTACCAGACCATCCAGCAGTTCGGGTTCCTGGAAAAGGGATTTTACGACAAGCACGCCTTTGCGAAGGGGCTGATGAAGGAGCCCGCCAGCTTCTATTACGGGGTGATGTGGAACAAGCTCTACCGGCGGGATCTGGTGCAAAGCCACGACATCCAGTGCAGCGAGGAACTGCGCTGGAGCGAGGATCTGCTGTTCAATCTGGAATACATCCGCTACGCCGCCCGCTTTTACGCGCTGGGCGAACCGGTGTATTATTATGTGAAAAATCCCCAGAGCCTTGTGGCCACCCAGGTGACGCTGCGCAACACCTTCAAGATCCTTTCGGTGAAGGCCAGCCTTTTCGCCTACTATAAAAACCTCTACGAGGAGATGGGCCTTTACGAGGAGAACAAACTGCAGATCTTCAAATACCTGGTGTCGGTGGCGGAGGCCTGAGGGGCCCCGCCGCGGCAAAAGGCCCCGGACCGAATGGTCCGGGGCCTTTTATCGTGTCGCAAAACTTACTTTTTGGCGGCGGCCGCTTCCTTCAGCGCCCGCTCCAGCCACATGCCGCCCACTTCCAGCGCGGTGTACAGGCCGGTCTTGGAACTCTGCTTGATCACCCGCTCGGGCAGGGGCTTGGTGGCGTCGGTGCTCATCAGCATCACATGCAGCTTGTCGGCCACGGTGATGCCGTTCTCCTCCTTGGTGGTGAGCACCTGCATGAACACCACATAGGGGTCGGCGAGGCTGCCATAGTAGATCTCGTTGCCGCAACGCACCAGCGGGCGGCCCTTGTAGGTGAGTTTCGGGGTGTATGCCATGGTTGTGTGGACCCTCCGTTTCCGTCATAACGCGGCGCCCGGCGGACGCCGCAGGTGGTTTTCAGTTTATTATACCACAGCCCGCGCGGTTTGACAAATGGCCCCGCCGGGGCTCACCGGTCCTGGTGGCTGCGCTCGATCTTCTCCTCGTTGAGGGCTACCTTTTGGGTGAGGATCTTCAGCTTGGAGTCCATCTGGCTGATGCGCAGGCTCATGAAGAACACCTTCAGGATGAGCAGGAAGATGATGGCCAGATACACCACGTTGATGGGGGCCTGCACCCCCAGCGTGCGTGCGGTCCAGTAAGCCAGTTCGGGGAAGATGCTCAAAAGCAGCAGCAGACCGGAAAAGACGAACCAGAAGATGCTGTCCTCGATCTGCATTTTTGCGCGGCGGATGCGCCCCAGCACGAACACCAGTGTCAGCAGGCTGCCCAGCACCAGCAGCAGCCGCAGCGAGAGGGGATAGTCCAGCATATCACAGGCTCCTTTCGGTGTAGGGGGTGAGGGTGTCCCGCTTGCGGAACCACTGGATGAGCAGGATGGACAGGCCCATCTTGATCATGTATTCCACCGCGCGGGCGAAGTTCAGGTAGCTGGTGCCGGCGGTGCGCTCGCCCATCTCCACCTGCAGCTCCTTCACCACCGCCCCGTTCTTGATGAGGTAGCTGATGGTGTCCGGCTCGGGGGCGTAGTTGAGGTTGGCGGCGAACTCCTCCAGCATCTTGCGGTTGAACATCCGCATCCCGCTGGTGGGGTCGCAGATGGCCTTGCCGGTGGTCAGCCGGATGGCCCAGCTGATGAGGTAGCTGCCGGCCATCCGCAGGCTTTTGGGCTTTTTCACCGTGACGAACCGGCTGCCGATCACGATGTCCGCCCCTCCCTCCAGTTCCTTCAGCATGGGAGCGATGTACCGGGGCAGATGCTGGCCGTCGGCGTCGAACTGCAGCGCGCAGTCGTAGCCGTTTTCGGCGGCGTAGCGAAGGCCCGTCTGAAAGGCCCCCGCCAGGCCCAGGTTCACCGGCAGGTCGATCAGGTGGAAATCGTGCTGACGGCACAGGGCCGCGGTGTGGTCCCGGCTGCCGTCGTTCACCACCACATAGTCGTATTGGGGGTAGTGCTCGATCAGATTTTCCACCACCCGCACGATGTTGGCTTCCTCGTTGTACGCGGGGATCACGATCAATAATTTTGCCATACTCTCCCGTTCGCTTTCTGTCAGTTTTGGGCGCTGTGGGCCAGCGCCAGAAGTTTTTCGCACACCGCGTCCCAGGTGAAGTGCTCCTCCAGCCGGGCGGCGGTGCGGGCGGCGGCGGCGCGCCGCCAATGTTCGTCGGTGAGCGCCTTGCGCAGAGCCGCCGCCAGCGGGCCGGGATCGGCCGAGTCCAGCTGAATGCCGAAGCTGTCGTCCGCCAGCAGTTCGTCGCTGCCGCCGGTGCGGGTGGTCACGATGGGGCAGCCGCAGGCCGCCGCCTCCAGAAAGGTGGTGGGGAAGCCCTCGGCGTAGTAGGTGGGCAGGCAGTAGACCTGGCTTTGGGCCAGCAGCTGCATCGCCTTCGGATAGGGCACCGCCCCCAGCAGATGCACCCGGGGCGGGCAGTTTTTTTGCAGGTCGGCCAGCAGCGGCCCGTCCCCCGCCACCGCCAGCGCCGCGCCGGGCACGGCGGCGGCGGTGAACGCCTCGATCAACTCCGCCACCCCTTTTTCGGGGATGACGCGCCCCACGAAGGCCGCCAGCGGCGCGTCGGAGGCAAGCCCCAGCGCCGCCCGCCAGTCCGCCGCGTCGGGGGCGTGGGCCAGCGCCCGCACCTCGGCGGGGTCCACCGCATTGTACAGCTGGCCCTCGGCCGTGACGCCGAAGTGCTCCAGCCACCGGCAGACCGCCCGGCTCACCCCGTAAAACCGCATCTTGTAGTGCTTGAGCACCGCCGCGGCCAGATGCTCGTAGGCCGCGCCCGCCGCCCGCAGCGGTCCGCTGCCCATGGGCAGGTGGCCGGTGGAGTGGTCCACCACGATGGCCGGGATGCCCCGCCCGGCGCACTGGCGGGCGGCGTAGAGGCTGCTGACATAAAAGCGGGTGTTGATGAGGCAGAAGTCGATCTTCCGCCCCCAGAGCAGTTTTTCCAGCCGGGCGAACTGCCGCCCGGGGCGCAGCACGGGAAAGCGGCCGTTCATCAGCGGCCACACCGGCAGCCGCAGGATCTCGATGCCCTCGGCGTCGGTCTCGTGGTGGGGCAGGCCGGGCAGGGCGCTGGTGACCACCAGCGCGGCGTGGCCGGCCTGCACCACCCGGCGGGCCAGGTTGTAGGTGTATCGCTCCACCCCGCCCACGGTGGGCAGGTACTGGGCCGAGAAAAAGCAGAGGGTCACCGCCGCCCGCCTCCTTTCGGGCCGTCAGGCCTTTTTCTTGTAGACAAATTCCCGCTGGATCTGGAAGCTGACGAAGAAGAGAACGATGTCCACCACTGCCTTGATCAGGATCTCCCAGCCGCCCGGAGGGCAGAGCAGGGAGGTGGCAAGGCTCACCAGCCCGGCGCTGGCCAGCATCTGCACCGCCGCCAGCAGCACATAGCGCGTCGCCGCCCGCCGGTGGCCGGCCTGGCTGTGGAACACCACCCGGTGATTGATGTAATAGTTGTAGCTGGCGGAGAGCAGCCGGGCCAGGGCGGTGCAGAAGAACACCGCCTGGGTGCGCCCGGCGAACAGCGGGCTCAGCAGCAGCAGGAACAGCGAGAACAGCGCCAGGTCCAGCACGCTGGCGGACATACTGGCGAAGAGGAACCGCCCGAAGATGGCGTAGATGCGGGCGGAGTCCCGCAGGGGATGGAAGTGGGAGGAGTGGTTCTCTTTCGAGTCGTAGATGGTCTGGATGGACAGTTCCCGGATGGGCAGGCGGTCCCGCGTTTCGATGAGCATGTTGCTCTCGAACTCGAACCGCTCGCCCGGCACGTTCATCAGCCGCGCCATGAAAGCGGTGGGGATGCCCCGCAAGCCGGTCTGGGTGTCGCTCACCGACACCCCGCACAGCGCTTTGAACATGAAGCAGGTGATCTTGTTGCCCCAGCGGCTGTTGAAGGGCACGCCCGCATCGTCAAAGTTGCGGCAGCCCAGCAGCAGGCTGTCCGGGTGGGCGGCCAGTTCCTCCATAAAGCGGAGGATGTCCGCCGCCGAGTGCTGGCCGTCGGAGTCGGCGGTGATGGCGCCGGCGGCGTCGGGCCAGGTGTTCAGGCAGTGGTTGAAGGCGGTCTTGAGGGCGCGCCCCTTGCCCAGGTTCACCGCGTGGCGCAGCACCGTGCAGCCGAATTCCCGCTGCGCGCGCTCAAAAACAGGGGCGTAGTCCGGCCCGCTGCCGTCGTCCACCAGCACGATGTTCTCGATGCCGGCCTCTCTCATCTCCGCCAGCAGCCGGGGCAGCCGCTCGTCCGGCTCCAGGCTGGGGATGATGACCGGGATGGCTCTGTAATCCTGCATAGACTAAATCCTCGGATCGGTTGTTATCGGGCCACCACGGCCAGGAACACATTCAAAAGAACGCCGATGTCCACCAGCACCGCCGCCATCACCAGCCCGCGGCGGCAGTCGCCGGCAAGGCACAGCGCCCGGGGCCGCACCAGCAAAAGCAGCGGCAGCACCGGCAGGAAATAGCGGCCCTGGAAGCCGTAGATGGTGTCGTAGTAGGTGGGGGTCCAGGAGATGCAGCCCAGCACCGCCAGGCCGCAGCAGCAAAGGCCCGCCGCCAGCGTCCCCCAGCGGGCCGGCAGCGGCATGGCGCCGCCGTCGGGGCAAAGCCAGGCCAGCGCCAGCAGGGCGTAGAGCGCCAGCACCCAGCCCCAGGCCAGGTCCAGCGGCTTGTCCAGCCCGAAATAGCCCAGCGTGCCGCCCACCAGCGTGCTCAGGTAGTGGTCGCCCTCCTCCACCACCGACCGGACGCACAGCTCAAAGGTGTCCAGCGGGTGCGAGAGGATGTAGGGCAGGGTGTAGCAGGTGAGGTCCTCCTCGGTGGACATGCTGTTGGCGTCGGTCTGCACCGCGCCGCCTCCGCCCGGGGCGGCGGTGGCGGGCTGTTCCGGCACGCTCTCGCCCTGCGCCTGCGGCACGGAGGTCGCAGGGGCGCTCTCACTCTGCGGCTCTGAAGCGGGTGTTTCCGGCGCGCTTTCGCCCGGCGCGGCCGAAGCGGGGGGTTCCGGCGCGCTCTCGCTCTGCGCGGCCGAAGCGGGGGGTTCCGGCGCGCTTTCGCTCTGCGCGGCCGGGGCCGGCTCCTCCTGGGAGAGGGCCTGCTCCTGGCCAATGAGGCTGGCCGCGCCGGCGGCCGCGGTGCCGCTGGTCTGGGTGAAGTTGGTGAGGGCGACGGCCGCACCGGAATTCAGCAAAAAGGCCGCGGCACACACCGCCAGAAAGCCGCCCTTGATCCAGCAGGAAAAGCGGCCCAGCCGCGCCGCCGGGATCAGCAGGATCAGCGCCGCCAGCGGCAGATACACCACCTTGCTGGGCACGATCAGCACCGCCAGCACCACCGGCAGCACCAGCTGCTTCCAGCCGATGCGCTCCCGGGGGCCGAAGGCCAGATCCAGCAGCAGGGCGCTGAAGAAAAAGCACAGCACCAGAAGGTTGGAATCCCGGCTGTAGGAGGCGGCCAGATGCAGCGTCATGGGCAGCAGCGCCGCCGTGGCGAACACCGGTTTCGCCACCGGCGCGCGCTTCACCGCCCAGGCGGAGAGGAAGGCGAAAAAGGCCAGGTTCGCCAGCCGCCCCAGGTACAGGGTGGCGGCAAAGCCCAGATGCAGCCAGAAGCCCACGAGCACCCCCAGGCCGCTGATCCAGTAGAGGGTGTAGCTGCTGTCCACCTGGTACTCGGGAAAGTCCTGGGTGTAGCCGGTGGGGTCGGTGTTGGGCCGGCCCAGCACCCTGACGATGTGCTGCCAGGTAAAGACGGTGGTCTCGTCCACCTGGATGAGGGCGTCCTGGTCGGAGGGGCGGCGCAGGGTGTCCCGGATGTGGCTTTGAGCCACCGGCAGGTGGGGGTTGTAGATGGTGCTGGCCAGGGTGAAACTCTGGTTGATGTGATACTTCTCATCCGGCGCGGCGTAGGGCGGCAGCAGCACGTTGAACAAAAAGCCCAGCAGCAGCACGCCGCAGAACACCAGCCGGTGCAGCGCCGCGCCGCGGCAGTACAGCCACCAGCCCAGGGCCGCCGTGGCGATGCAGCCCGCGGCGAACACCCAGTAGAATTTGGTCAGAAAGCCACCCACCCGGGCCTCGGTGCCCAGCAGCGCCACGGTGCCGTCCACCGCTTCGCCGTCCACCGTCAGGGCCACGCCGGCGGGCATGCCGCCCGCCTCGTAGCCCACGCACAGCCGGCCCTCGCCGGTGTAATGGGGGATCAGGGTCAGGGTGTACTCCGCGGTCTGGCCCGGGTTTTCCACGAACCGGTCCAGCCCCAGGGTGGTGTAGTAGTTGTCCCACCCGTTGTAGATGTAGCGCATGTCCCCGGTGGAGCGGGCCAGTTCCTCACCGGTGGCGCTGTCGGTGAGCACCAGTTCCAGGTCCCCCTCGGGGGGCGTGTCCACGTCCTCGGCGGCCAGCACCAGGCTCAGCGCCAGCAGGTCCCGGTCGCAGGTAAAGCGCTGCTCCATCTGCTCTTCGATGGGGATGAAGCTGTGGAACTGGTCGTTGATGGCCCAGCTGCTGCTCTTGTCGCCCTGGCCCCGGATGTGGGTGAGCCAGACGGCGGCGAACACCGCGAACAGCACGAAGCAGAGCAGCACGCCGGTGAGCGCCCGCCTGTGTTTGTTGCAAAAGTTCAGAATGTTCTGCATCCCGTTGCCTCCCGGCTTTTTTTGTGGCGGTCAGGCACGGGCGCCGTACACCTGTTCCAGCAGCGCCTCAAAGCGGCCCTGCCGGCGCAGGATGTGGACCACGGCGTCCCGCACGGCGCCCTCGCCCCCTTTGCGGGGGCTGACAAAGTCCGCCCGGCGGCGCACCAGTTCGTCGGCGTCGGCGGGGCAGGCCACAAAGCCCGCCAGTTCCATGGCGGCCAGGTCGTTCCAGTCGTCGCCCACATAGGCCGCCTGGTGTTTGGCAAGGCCCTGTTCCTTCAGAAAGGCCGCCAGATACGCCGCTTTGTCCTTGCAGTTCTGCACGCAGAAATCAAGGTGCAGTTCCTCGGCCCGGCGGCGCACCGGCACGCTCTCCCGGCCGGTGAGGATCATCACCCGGATGCCCGCCGCCCGGGCCAGGGCCAGGCCCGCCCCGTCTCGCACCGAGAACTTCTTGGTCTCGCCCCCGGCGGAATCCAGGTACAGCCCGCCGTCGGTGAGGGTGCCGTCCACGTCCAGCACCAGCAGTCGAATGTCGTCCATCAGGTCATCCTTTCCGGTAGTGGCTGGGGGTGACGAAGGTCACGCCCAGGCCACTGGCGGCGATGGCTCCGGCCATAGCCCGGTTGTAGTCGGTGCCCCGGGGGGTGTGGTTTTTCATCCGGGGGTCGCAGTAGTTCTCGCTGCCCGGCTCATAGCCGTCCGCCCCCGCCAGGGCCACCTCCGCAACGCCCAGCTGCGCCAGCAGCCGCAGCAGCATGATGAGGCTGTTGGCCCCCATGGTGAAGGCCCCCGCCAGGCTGTTGTAGTCCAGGCGGTAGTCCGCATTGCCCTCCAGGTTGGAGGTGCAGATCACCGGGCAGGGGAAGGCGGTGAGTTTGTCGAACCGCTTGCCGCTGGAGAAGAAGGCAAAGTCCGCCCTGATGTCCTCCGGCGCGAAGTTGGCCGCGATCACCACCGGGGCCTCCCGGGCGATGAAGTCCTCCACCTCGGCCCGGTGGGTGTTCAGGGTGCCGCCGGGGGCGAGGCACAGCACCTTGCGGCCGGCCAGCGCCTTGGCCAGCCGGGCCCGGTCGGCGGTGTCGTCGATGCGGTTGTCCTTGTAAGCGGCGTAGAGGCCGTCGGCGTAGGCCGCGTCAAAGGCGGTCTTTTTCTCCGGGGCGATGCGGCTGAGCAGGTGGTTGATGTCCCGGTTGGAAAGGTCGCCCTTGTCCAGGAAATGCTCGGCGTAGTTGCGGTGGAGATTGTATTTGGCCGACAAAAAGTAGGCCGGGGAGTAGCCCCAGGGGCTCTTTTCCTTGATGGGCAGGATGTGCTCCTGGATGGCGTCCAGCATGCGGTCGATGTCGTACTGCTTGCCGAAGTTGCGGTTCATGTAGTCGGCGATGAGCTCGATGCACAGGTTGCCCGGGGTGCGGCCCATGCCCAGAAGGCTTGCGTCCACCGTCACGTCCCGCCCCACCAGGTGCATGTCCAGAAAGCGCTGGGCCAGGCTGAAACTCTGGGCCAGGTTTTCGTGCAGGTGCAGCCCCAGGGCGATATCCTTGGCGAGATTGTTGTCCACCAGGCGCACGATGCGCTCCAGATCGCCCATCTGCATGCTGCCGAAGGTGTCCACGATGGAGAAGGCGAAGGGGTGCAGCTTGTTCACCTGCTCGCACAGCCACAGCACCCCCGCGTCGGAGTAGCCCATGATGTTGATGGGGTTGCAGCTGATCTTGTAGCCCTTGTCCTGGGCCTTGCGGCAGAAGGCGAGGCCCTGTTCGATGTCGTAGTCGTGGAAGGTGACCCGGATCATGTCGATGCCGGTGCCGTCCCAGGGCTCCAGCTTGTCGATGTCGTAGAAGTTGTGCAGCGCCATGCCGGAGAACAGGGTGTTCTTCCGGTCGGCGGGCAGCACCTTTTTCAGCTCGGTCACCGTGTTCCAGCGGCTCTGGTCGGGGTCCGGCTCGAGGTTGCGCAGGAAGCCCACCTCCACGATGTCGGTGCCCGCCTGCACCAGGCTCTGCACGATGTCGCGGATGTTCTCAAAGCCGAATTTCCAGTCGTTCACATAGCCCCCGTCCCGCAGGGTGCAGTCGAGCAAACGGATGGTAGACATAGTTGGGTTCCCTTTCTGCCCCAAGGGGGCGGTGGGGCGCGCCGCAAAGCGCCGTGGTGGGAGGCCGGCCTCCGGCCCGCAAGCGCCGGGGGCGGGGCCGGTTCAGCGGGCGGCCCGCTGACGGAGGATATCGCACACGATGTCCACGTCCTTCGGCGTGTCCACCGAGACGGTCTTGTAGGGGGAGAGCACCGCGTGCACGGTGTGGCCGTTTTCGATAAAGCGCATCAGGTCGTTTTCCTCGGCCTTTTCCAGGGCGCTCTTGGGGGTGGCGGCGTAGAAATCCAGCGCCTGTTTGCTGAACAGCTGGATGCCGGTGATCTTCTCGTACTCAAAGTCCGCCGTGCCCTTGGGGTAGGGGATGGGGCTGCGGCTGATGAGCAGGATCTCCCGCTTTGCGTTGCACACCACCTTTTGATTGGAGAAGTCGATCACGTCCGCCGGGTGCTCCATCCGGTTGGTCACTCCCGCCACATAGTACGGGTCGGCGGGTAGGGTTTTCGGCAGGATGAGCTCGAAAGCCTTCGGGTCGATGAGGGGCTCGTCCCCCATGATCTGAAGATACAGGTCGGCCCCGATAAGGCAGCTCACCTCCTGGATGCGGGCGGTGGGGGTGTCGTGGTCGGCCCGGGTCATCACCCCGTTCATGCCGTATTCGCGGCACACCGTCAGGATGCGCTCGTCGTCGGTGGCCACCACCAGATCGTCCAGCAGGGGGCTCTGTTTCGCCGCCTGGTACACCCACCAGATCATCGGCTTGCCCAGGATGTCCGCCAGGGGCTTGCCCGGCAGCCGGCTGGAGGCGTAGCGGGCGGGGATGACGCCGAGAATTTTCATGAAAAAGACCTCTTTTCCGCCCCGATATCAAAACGAACCGGGGGCCGTCGTTCTTTCATTGTTTTGGCAAAACGCGCCCTTAGCCCTCCGCGCCGGCCAGGGCCAGAGCCTCGTCCAGCGAGAGGGTTATCTTTTCGTCGGCGGCCTCGAAGGCCTTGAGCACGGTGGACTCCACCGTCACCGCCCGCGAAAAGCGGAAGGGAAGCGCGAAGTTGAGCACCTCGCTGGGCATCGCCCGGTCCAGCACCACCGCCCCGGGGAAGAGGGCGGCGTAGTCGGAGGCGTCCCGGGGGTGGGCCTTGACGAAGAGCGGCCCGCCGGAACAATACTTTTTCGCCACCGCCTTGTACATCCGCCGTTGGGCGGCTTCGTCCGTCAGGTGCTCGCAGACGAAGTCCCGGGTCAGAAGCAGCACCGCCCCGGCGCAGTTTTCCGGCAGGGGCGCGGTGAGGAACACCGAGCACAAAAGCGCCTTCTGCTCTTTGGTCAGGGCGGCAAAGGCCGCCTTCTGACTGCGCTCGGACAGCCGGGCTTTGGGAAAGGGCACTGTTGCGCGCGCAAGGCTCTCGGTCTCGATGGTTTTGACCTTTTTCCAGTCGCCCCAGTAGAGATAGCCGTAGCCGAAGGCACGGCGCAGGGCGAAACGGGGCAGCGCCCGCTGGCGCAGGATGAGGCTGTGGTCGGCGGAGCAGGTGCTGGCGAAGGTGTCCTCGCAGAGGATGTAGGGGATGCCCTTGTCCTGCAGGTAGCGGCCCAGCACGCTCCAGTCGTTGTGGATGTACACCGCCCGGTACCGCCCGCCGTCCAGGCGAAAGCCGTGGTACTTTTCCACGTTGCGCCGCCCCATGAGCCGCTGCAAAAAGAGGGTGCGCAAAAAGCCCCGCTGAAAGGCGCTGCCGCAGGCATCCTCGTCGAACACCCGCACCCGGTGGAACAGGCCGGTGCCGCGCAGCCGCCCGGCCAGCGCCCCGGCTCCCGGCAGCGCGGCGCTCAGCACCAGGTCCGGCGGGCAGGGGGCCTCCATGGCCCGGCAGCACTCCACCAGCACCTGATAGGCGGTGTGGCAGATGTAAAGGTCCGGCTTCATTGGGCCGATTCCTCCACGGACACCACCTTCACCGGCGGGAAGTGGATGTGGCCCCAGCCGGCGGACCACTCGGGCAGGGTGCGGTCGGTGTTGGTGACCTCAAAGGCAAACTCCTGGTTGGGCTTGTCCAGGCAGATGGCGCCCGCCAGCTCCCGCTCGAACACGTCCAGATAGAAGAAATACTGCCCCTCGCTGAGGATGGAGGTGTCGAAGGTGAAGGTGGTGGTGTACACCCGGCCCGGCTCGGCGGCCCCCAGGGTGATGGGATGGGTGATGCCCACGGGGCTGGAGTCCCGGTAGTGAATGTTCAGCTTCATGTTCACCGCGTCGAACTTCTGGTTGGCCCGCCAGCGGATGCGCACCACCAGCGGCTCGCCGGCGGCAAAGACGCTGCTCTCCTTGCCCTCGAAGTCCAGCGTTTCCACCCGCAGCCGCTTGCCGGCGCCGGAGGTCATGCGGCCGGTGTCGGCAAGGTTGTAGTGGACCACGTTCACGTCGGTGGTCTCCATGTAGATGGCGATGGCGTCCTCCACGTTGCCGTCGAAGATGACCCGGCCCTTGTCCAGCACGATGCAGCGGGTGCACAGCTGGCGGATGGTGCTCATGTTGTGGCTGACGTAGAGCACCGTGCGGCCCTCCTGGCCGGCCACGTCGCTCATCTTGCCCAGGCACTTTTGCTGGAACTTCATGTCGCCCACCGCCAGCACCTCGTCCATCACCATGATCTCGGAGTCCAGATGGGCGGCCACCGCGAAGGCCAGCTTCACGAACATGCCGCTGGAATAGCGCTTCACCGGGGTGTCGATGAACTCGGCGCACTCGGAGAACTCGATGATCTGTTCCAGCTTCGCGTCCACCTCGGCCTTGGTCATGCCCAGGATGGAGCCGTTCATATAGATGTTCTCCCGGCCGGTCATCTCACCGTTGAAGCCGGTGCCCACCTCCAGCATGCTGGCGATGCGGCCCTTGAATTTGATCTCGCCCTCGGTGGGGGCGGTGATGCGGCTGAGGATCTTGAGCAGGGTGGACTTGCCCGCCCCGTTGCGCCCGATGATGCCCAGCGCCTCGCCCTTGTACACCGTCAGGTCCACCCCGTTCAGCGCCATGAAGGTCTGGCCGAACAGGCGGGTGTCGGTGCCGATGGGCAGGTTGGGGTCCTCTTTGCCCCGCACCCGGGCCCACCAGCTCTGCAGGTCGGCGGTGAGGGTGCCGCCGCCGATCTGGCCCAGGCGGTACTGCTTTTTCAGCCCGGTGATCTGGATCACCGGCTCGCGTTCGGTATTCGTCTGCATCGTCATCGTTCTGTACCTCCCGCGTCACACCGTGTCCATAAAGGTCTTTTCCACCCGGCTGAAGAGTACCACGCCGATGGCCAGCATCACAAGGCTGATCAGGGCGCTGTACAGCAGCCAGCCGGGGTGGATCTCGCCGCAGCCCAGCAGGGCGTAGCGGAACACCAGCACCGGCTCGGTCATGGGGTTCAGCCGGATGAGGGTGGCAAGGCGGGGACTGGTGGCGGTGAGCTCGTTCATGGAGTAGACCACCGGCGTGGCGTACATCCACAGCTGCACGCCGAAGCCCACCACGATGGCCAGGTCCCGGTATTTGGTGGTGAGGCTGGAGACGATGATGCCCACGCCCAGGCCCAGCACCATCACCAGCAGCAGCACGGCGGGCACAGCCAGCACCCACAGATCCATCCGCACGGTGCCGTAGGCCTGCCCGAAAAAGAAGAACCACGCCCAGAAGACAAAGAACATCAGCATCTGGATGCCCAGGTTCACCAGCGAGATGAGCACCTGGGAGATGGGCATGGTCAGCCGGGGAAAGTACACCTTGCCGAACAGCCCGGCGTTGGACACAAAGGTGTTGGCGGTGCCGGTGATGCAGGCGGAGAAGAAGGACCAGATGGCGTTGCCCGCCATATAGAACAGAAAGCTGGGCACGCCCTCCTCGGCCAGGCCCGCGATGCCGCCGAACACCACCGTGAAGATGACGGTGGTGATGAGCGGATTGATGAGCAGCCAGGCGGGACCCAGGATGGTCTGCTTGTACATGGTCGTAAAGCTGCGCTTGACGAACATGGTCACCAGGTCACGATACTGCCACAGTTCCTTGAAGTCGATGTCGAACCATCCGGTGCGGGGTCTGATCACCGTGGTCCACTGCTGTTGGGATGTGTTTTCCATGAACGGCTCCTTTATGCGGCCAGGCCGCGAAATGTTGGCATTTTATTATTATACCATGAAAGCTGCCGCAAAGGGCAGATTTGCGGGCAAAATTTGTCAGAATACCTGTCGCCAGCCCGGCCCCAGCAGCAAAAGCCCCAGCCGGTAGGCCTGCCAGAACCACCAGCGCCGCCCCTCGTAGGAGCGGAACAGGAAGACCACCAGCCCCAGCCGGCCCAGGCGAAAGGGCAGATAGAAGGGGGAGTAGAGGCGGCAGCGGCCCATCTCGTTCAGAATGGCCCGGAACCGCCCGTCCTCCAGCAGCTGTGCCCGCAGGCGCCGCCGGCGGGCGCGGGGGGTGGAATACACCCCGTAGGCCAGGGTGTGCAGACACTGGTAGAAGGCCAGCGCCATCTGGTCGGGCGGCACATGGTAGCGGTGCAAAAAGTCGGAGAGCAGGTCGCTGAACATGGCCAGGTGACTGGGAATAAAAGGCTGCAGCCGGTTGCTCACACTGGCGTCGTTGCCGATCTCGTAGTAATAGAGGAACTGGGAGATGTACTGAATGCCCGCGCCGGGGTGCTCGCCGAACCAGGCCCGCCAGAAGGCGATCACGAAGGGCAGGTCGTCGGTGCCGTCCTGAATGGTCTCGTCGAAACGGATGTTCTTCTTCCGCAAAAAATCCACCGGGAAGGCCTTGGTCCAGACGTAGTGCACCGTGCCGGTGCAGTAGAGTTTGCCGAAGTCCGGCTGGGCGTAGCGGGTGGGCACGGCCAGCGCCGGGTCGGCGCACATCTCCCCCCACTGGCCGTGATGGCGCCAGCTCACCAGGTCGTCGCCGCTCTCCCGCAGCGCGGCGGCGATGGCCCGCAGCGCGCAGGGGCCCAGGCGGTCGTCCTGGTCGAGAAAGAGCAGATACCGCCCTCTGGCGGCGGCGATGCCGGTGTTGCGCGCGCCGGTGACGCCGGCGTTCTGCTGGTGGATCACCCGGATGCGCCCGTCGCCGGCGGCCAGCTCATCGCACAGCGCGCCGCTGCCGTCGGGGCTGCCGTCGTCGATGAGCAGGTGCTCGTAGTCGTCAAAGCCCTGGGCGCGCACGCTGTCCGCACAGCCGGGCACAAAGTCCATCCCCTTGTACACCGGCGTCAGGATGGTGAAAAAAGGCCGGTCGGCCATGGAAAGTGCCTCCTTCAAACGAGATGGACCGGATTCACAGGTGGTTCCAGCCGTGGGCCAGCAGGTGATAGAATACGCCGTAGCACAGCCCGTACAGCCGGGGGCGTTCGTCCATCCAGTAAAGCATCCGCCGGCCCAGGGCGGCGCTGTGCAGCCGCAGGGGCGGATACAGGCCCAGATACCAGCGGTGCTCCCGCAGCCACCCGAGCATCTCGGCCAGTTCCGGGCTGCTCCAGAAATCATGCAGCGACTCGCCGTTCTTTTTTGCCAGCGAAAAACCGAACACCATGGGCCGGATCAGGCGGTTGAAGCAGCGGGCGATCTGCGCCTCGTCCTGGTCGTAAAAATCGGGAAAGGCCTGCTTGATCTTCGCGAAAAAGGCCAACTGGCGCACCGAGTAGCCCCGGGAGTTGGAGTCCCAGCGGGAGACGCTCTTTTCATTGCCGGGGTTCCAGAAGTACAGCGGCGCACCGATCTGGCGCACGCAGCCGCCGGGATGCTGGGCGAAGAACACCGGCAGAAAGCGGGCGATGAAGTCAAAGTCCTCACCGCCGCCGATGAGGGACTCGTCGAACAGGGCGGGCATGGCGGCCAGAACGCGGCGGGGCAGCAGCTTGTTCCACACATAGATCATCATGTCCCCGGCCAGGTAGTCCAGCAGGTGCCGCCGGTCGTAGACGGCGTGCTCCGGGGCCTCGGGCTGGGCGGCGAAAGCCGCCCGCTCGCGGGTGTAGGGCCAGACGATCAGGTCCTCCGGGTGCTGGCGCTGGGCCTCCAGCGCCAGTTCCAGCAGCCGGGGCGCGAACAGATCGTCCTGGTCGCAGTAGACCACATAGTCTGCCGCCGCGGCGGCAGCGCCCGCGTTGCGGGCGCTGCATACCCCGCCGTTGGCCTTGTGGATCACCCGGAAACGGCCGTCCCTGGCGGCGTAGGCGTCGCAGACGGCGGCGGAGCCGTCGGTGGAGCCGTCGTCCACCAGGATGCATTCAAAGTCGGCGAAGGTCTGCCCGGCGATGCTGTCAAGGCACTGGGGCAGAAGTTCTTTTACATTATAGACCGGGACAACCACGGATACTGCGGGCATAAAGCACCTCCGAAGTTTTTTAGGGGCGGGGCACAGGCATTATAGCACAAAACCGCGGGCGGCGAAAGCCGCCGCGGATCATGCGGTGGGGATCAGGGGCGTCCAGCCCCGGCACAGGGTGCGCAGCCCCAGCCAGTGAAATTTCCAGTAGAGGGACATGGGCGGTACAAGCCGACTCTGGTCCAGCGCCACCGCCAGGGCCGTGGCGTGAAAGCGCAGGGGCAGATACCGCGCCTCGTACAGGCGGTTGTCGGCAAAATAGGCCATCAGGCGGCGGTACTCGTCGCTTTTGTAAAAGCGGGCCATGGCCCGGCGGCGCTCGCCGGGCGGGGTGCACCAGGCCCCGTAGAGCAGGGTGTTCATGTATTCCAGCACGATCTTGAAAAGTTCCGCGGGCGGTGTGCGGTACCGCTCCAGACAGTCGGTGAGCAGGCGGTCGAAGGCCTCGTAGTGGCTGGGCGCAAGGCGGCTGCGGTCGCTCTTGCTCAGGCTGGCGGCGTTGCCGTTTTCATAATAATAAAGGGGCCGGTTCAAAAAAAGGCACCCGGCGCCCGGGTCGCGGGCAAAAAAAGCCCGCAGATAGTCGGTCACAAAGGGCCGGTCCTCATAGCAGCGCATGGCTGTGTCAAAGCGCAGGCCCGCCGCCCTCACCAGCGCCGCGTCGAACAGCTTGCCCCAAGGGGCGGCCAGGGGGGTCTCGGCGTACATCCGCCCCAGATCCCGGGCGCGGTAGCGCTTTTCGGGGGGCTGGCGCCGTTCAACGCCCAACAGATCCAGACCCTCGGTAAAGGCGAACACCACAAAGACCTCCGGCTCGGCCAGCTGGCGGGCCAGCAGCGTCTCCACCGCGTCGTCGGCCAGGACGTCGTCCGCGTCGGCAAAGAGCAGCCAGGGGGCGCGGGCGGCCCCGATCCCCGCGTTGCGGGCGGCGGAGGCCCCGGCGTTCTTCTGGTGGATGACCCGGAAACGCCCGTCTTTGGCGGCGTATTCGTCGCACACCGCTGCGCTGCCGTCGGTGGAGCCGTCGTCCACCAGGATGCACTCGAAATCCCCCCGGGTCTGGCCGGCGATACGGTCCAGCGCCCGGGGCAGGTATTCGCCGGGATCGTACACCGGCACGATGATGGAAAGCTGCGGTTCCAAGGCGGTGCCTCCTTTGAAAGACGTTTCGCTCACGGCTTGAGGATGTTCCGATAGCCCAGATGATAGACGGTGGCGAAGAGGGCCGGGCGGGTCTCCCGCACCCGGAACCACCACCGGACCCCGCCCGCCCAGCGCAGCCGCAGGAAAAAGAGGTAGGCGTTGTGTGCCCTGTGGCGGCGGTGCCAGCGGGAGATCTCCCTCATCTCGGGCAGCTGCCACAGCCGCCGTATCTCCCGGTGAGGGTGGGGAATGTTGCACAGCCCGAAGGCGATGCTGTTCAGTGTGGCGTTGGTCACCGACAGCACATCCCGCGCCGGGTACTGCTCAAAGGGGCCGAAGACGGCCTGTGTCTGGGCGTAAAGCTCCAGCTGCTCGCGGCAATAGGCGGAGAAATCCCGGCTGTGGGCAGCGCCGGTGGTGTGGGTGATGCTGTCGGCGTTGGCCTGGTTGTAATAGTACAGCGGCAGATCCAGCAGGCGGATCTCCCCGTCGGGGCAGGCGGAAAAATACGCTTTCCAGACCTGGTTGAAAAAGTCGTAATCCTCGCTGGAGCGCATGGAGACGTCAAAACAAAGCCCTTTTTCGCGGATGACGTCCAGCCGGAAGAGTTTGTTCGAGACTGAATTGAAAAGCACGCGATCCGCAAAAAAGCCAAGGAGTTCCCAGCGGCCGTAGCGCGTCACGGGCGGGTCGGCGGGGAGTTCCAGCCCCTCCCAGGCGGCAGGATCGCTGGTGAAACTCCAGCCGATCAGCGACCGGGGATGCCGCCTCTGTTCCGCCAGCGCCAGTTCCAGCAGCCGGGGATGGATGCGGTCGTCCGCGTCGGCGAAAACGCAGTATTCACCCCGTGCCGCCTCCATGCCGGTGTTCCGCGCCCGGCTCACGCCGCCGTTTTGCAGATGGACCACCCGAAAGCGCCCGTCCCGCCGCGCGGCCGCGTCGCAGATGGCGCCGCAGCCGTCGGGGCTGCCGTCGTCCACCAGGATGCACTCCCAGTCAGTGAAGGTCTGGGCCAGGATGCTCTCAAGGCAGGCGGGCAGATATGCCTCCGCCTTGTACACGGGAACAACAATGCTCACGGTGGGGGCCATAACATCACGCTCCTCCGGGGATCTCCCGTTCGGTCCGCCACCCTTCCAGCGCTGCCAGCAGGGTGCGGTAGTAGGTTTCGGGCGCGTACCGCCCGGCGGCCTCCCGGCCGGCCTTGGCCATGGCGGCGGCCCGGGCGGGGTCGGCTTTGAGGGCCAGGATGGCCCGGGCGATGGTGTCTGCCAGCGGCGGCACGCCCGGCACGCCGCGCAGCTGCCCGTCCTCCCACACTTCGCTGCGGGGCAGGAGTATGGCCCCGCTGCCCGCCAGATACTCCGGCAGGCCGCCGGATTCGGTGGCGATGACCGGGCAGCCGCAGGCCATGGCCTCGATGGCGGTGATGCCCGCCGGCTCCTGCCACAGGGCGGGGAAGCAGGCGGCGTTTGCCATGCGGTAATAACCGGGCAGACGGGGGTTGGGCACAAAGCCGGCGAACTTCACCCGCCCGCCCAGGGCGGCGGCCTGTTTTTGCAGCCCGTCGGCGTAGTCGGAGCGGTCTTTCGCCCCGAAGAAGGGGCTGCCCGCCACCAGCAGTTTGACCCGCTCGTCGGGGATGTTCCCCAGCGCCGCCAGCAGCTGATGCACCCCCTTTTCCGGGCTGGTGCGCCCGCAGAACAGCACCACAAAGTCCTCTTTGTCAAAGCCCAGCTTCGCCCGCAGGTCCGCCGCCTCGGCGGCGTCCGCTTCGCTTTCGGCGGGATGGAACAGGTCGATGTCGGCGCAGTTGGGCAAAAGGGCGGCGCTCTCCGGCCCTTCGCCGCTGCCCGAAAGCCAGGCCCGGCGCACGAACTCGCTGATGCAGAGAGCGCGGCCGTAAATTTCATCCAGGGCGGCGCTGCCCGCCGTTTCGCCGTGGAGGTGGGCGGCAAAGCGGCCGCGGCCCAGCGCCCGGCTGGCCTGCCGCCAGCCGGAGAGGTCGCCCCCTTCACCCAGGTACCAGTCGGCGTCCAGCCGCTTCAAAAAGGGGAGGGGTTTTGCGTACCACCGGTTCCAGTGGACAGGCCGGCCCATAAGGGCCGAAAGGCGCACCGCCAGCCGGTGAGCGAGGTCCTGAGCCGGGGGCGTTTGGTAGTAAAACAGCGTGTCCGCAAAGCGGGCGGACTCGCCGGCGGCCTTCTCGTCCCACTGGCAGAGCACCGCCAGTTCCATCTCCTTGAACCGGCCGTTCTGGCGGGCCAGATGCTCCGCCAGCGTCTCCACCGCGCCGCCCTTCACGGCGGGCACCGGCAGGCCGGGGGGCAGCAGCAGCGCCACCCGGAGTTTGTCCGTTTTGGGGGGCAGGGGCAGCGCCCGCTTCGCCCACCGGCGGCAGCCCAGCTTTTCCCGGGGCGAGAGGCCCGGGCAGCCCTTCAAGAGGGGCAGCAGGCCGGCCATTTGGGCCTGGGCCTCCTGCCAGCGGGCGGCCAGCGCCCAGGTGAGGGGCGCGGCCTCGCACCGGGCGCAGAGGGAGAGATACCGCCGCCAGGCCCCCGGCAGGGCCAGCGCCGCCAGGTCGGGGCGGCCGTGGGCGGCGAAAAAGCGGCAGCGGGCCGCCGCCGCGTCCACCCCGTCGAAGGCGGAGGGGCGCAGTTCAGTGCGGCAGATGCTGCCCTGACGCAGCCGGTAGAAGTAGAGCACGTCGGGGATACACACCACTTTTTCCGCCTGCCAGTAGAGCAGGTGGGCCACCGCGTCGTCCTCGTGGATGCGCCCGGCGGGGTAGCGCAAATTTTCCCACAATTTCCGGCGGTAGAGCTTGTTCCAGGCCACGGTGTAGCAGGTGGAGGCGGGGCCGAAGAATCTGGCCAGCAGTTCTTTGCCCTCAAACGCCCCCGCCTCTTCGGGCACGGTGAGCACCGGCGGCGAGAGCGGCGCGCCCGCCTCGTCCACATCCTCCACGGCGCACACGGCCATGTCCGCCCCCGCCTTTTCCAGGGCGGCGCGCAGCTTTTCCAGATAGTCCGGCGCCACCGCGTCGTCCGCGTCCACAAAGGCGATGGCCTCGCCCCGGGCCGCGTCCAGCCCGGAATTGCGTGCGGCGGAAAGGCCGCCGTTCTGCCGGTGGATGACCTTCACCCGGCTGTCCCGGGCGGCATAGCTGTCGCACAGGGCCCCGCAGCCGTCGGGGCTGCCGTCGTCCACCAGGATCAGCTCAAAATCGGTGAAGGTCTGGCCCAGCAGGCTTTCCGCGCAGGCGGGCAGGCAGTCCTCCACCTTGTACACCGGCACGATGACGCTGACGGCCGGGCGTTTTTCTTCGCTCATGCGCCCGCCTCCTTCTCTTTGTGCAGCGCGCCCCGGGCCGCCGCCAGCCGGTAGCAGCCTTCCGGGCTCAGCGCGAACAGCACCGCCCGCAGCTTCTCGCCGGCGGGCACATAGGGGCACTTCAGAATGGCGGGCACAAGGCTGTTCAGCTTTTTCTTGTGCCGCGCAAAGCCCGCCTTGAGTTCCGGCGAGAGGGGCCCGGCCTCGCGGGCGTGGACGTAAAAGAGATAGAACACCTGCCAGTAGCGGGCCACCGCCCGGCGATAAAGGTCGGCGCGGTCTGGCTTCTTTGCGAAAAAGTCCACCCAGCCGCCGTACAGCCGCAGGTCGTCCAGCTTTTTCACCGAGAAGGCGGCGCTGGTCATGTTGCCGGTGCGCACCCGGTAGAGATAGAGGGGCCTGTTGGTGGCCACGATGCGCCGCCCGTCGTAAATTTTGTCCATGATGTTGGCGTCGTCGCCGAAGAACATGGTCTCGTCGTGGCGCACACCCTCAAAAAGGCGCGCGTCGTACAGCTTGTTCCAGGTGACCATGCAGTACATGCCGCCGTCCCGCAGCACGTCGTAGAACTGGTTTAAGGCGTCCCCCTCGCCCACAAGGTCGTCGGCGACGGTCACCCCCCGGCCCAGGCGGCGGCCCTCCTCGTCGATGCACGCGGCGCCGCAGGCCGCCAGCGGGCAGCCGCTCTCCTGCACCATTTTGTAGAGCGTTTCCAGGAAATTCGGCTCCAGCAGATCGTCCGAGTCCACATAGCTGATGTACCGCCCCGTCGCCGCGTCAAGACCCGCGTTGGCGGCGCTTGCGGGGCCGCCGTTGGGCTTGTGCACCACCCGGATGCGCCCGTCGGCCCTGGCCAGCTCGTCGCACACCTCGCCGCAGCCGTTGGGGCTGCCGTCCTCCACCAGGATGAGTTCAAAGTCGGTGAAGGTCTGGGCCAGGATGCTGTTCACCGTGAGGGGCAGGTAGTCCTTCGCGTCGTAGACGGTGGTGATGATGCTGATGGTGGGCATAAATGCGCCTCCTGAACAGGGTTATTTCGCGCCCCGCAGCCGCAGGGGCAGGCAGGCCAGGGCGGGGCTTTTGGCCCGGGCGGCCAGCCGGAGATACTTGCCGTACAGGCCGGGCACCCCCGCGAGGCCTTTGAGCAGGGCGGGGTACCAGACTTCGCTGGAAAAAAGCGCCGCCAGCGCCGCCTGCCGCTTGGCCAGGGGGTAAAGCTTGGTGCGATCCAAGAGCAGGGTGTAAAAACTCAGCGCGTCGTGGGGGCGCTGGCTGTCGATGAGGGGGGCGGCCAGTTCCGGGCGGCCGGCGGCGGTGACGAAGGCCTCCATCTGGTCCAGCACCCGCTGGCTGGTGATGAGGTTGTCCAGCGTGGCGGCGTGGGTCAGGGTGGAAGGATGCACCCAGTATTCGTAAAAGCTTTCCCCCAGATGGGCCATCCGGCCGATGTGAGGCCAGAAGGCGAAGTTGAAGGCGATGTCCTCCCCGGTGCGCAGGCCCTCGTCGAAGGCAAGGCCCGCCCGCCGCACCGTCTCCAGCTTGTAGGCCTTGTTGCACAGGGAAAAGAACTGGTTCGACTGGTAATAGCCCACAAAGTGCGGCCAGAAGCCGTCGAGATCGCACTGGAAGGCGGGGTAGAGGGCGGGGGTGCTCTTTTCCCCCTCCCGCCACTCGAAGCCGTAGCTGACAAGGTCGGGGTCGGACGCGGCGGCCCGGGCCACGGCGGCAAAGGCGCCGGGCTTCAAAATGTCGTCCGCGTCCACAAAGGCAAGATAGCGGCCGGAGGCGGCTGCAAGGCCGGCGTTGCGGGCGGCGGCGGCCCCCCGGTTGGGCTGGCTCAGCAGCTTCACCCGGTCGTCCCTGCGGGAAAATTCGCCGCAGATGGCGGAGGAGCCGTCGGTGGAGCCGTCGTCCACCAAAATCAGTTCAAAATAGGGGTAATTCTGGCCGAGGACGCTCTCCACCGCCGCCGCAAGGTATTGTTCGGCGTTGTGGACGGGCATCACACAGCTGATGACAGCGGGCATGGCAAAAAAGCCTCCTTGAAGGTGGTTTCAGCGGCCGGCGCGCAAAGAGCGCAGCAGGGCCAGCGCCCCGGCAAGACGAAAGCGCACGCAGGCCCCGTAGACAAGGCGGGCCGGGCCGGTGTAGCAGCGTTGCACCCAGGACCCCACCGCGGCGCGGCAGTGGGCGGGGGCCAGCAGCCGGGCGAACAGGCGGCGGCACGCCCCGAAGGGCAGCGCCCCCCTGCGCCCCAGCAGCATGGCGCACTGGGCGGCGGCAACGCCCCCCTGGCGCGCCAGCAGCACCTGCCGCTGTTCGGCCTCCGAGGCCCCATAGTGGGCCAGAAAATCCGCCACCGCCGGGCGGGTGTACTCCTCCGCGTCCAGCAGGTCGGTGCGCAGCCGGCGGGAGAGGCTGCCCTCCGCCCGGTTGTCGCAGACGTAATAGGCCGCGGGGATGAAGTACGCCGGGCCGCAGTTCTTCAGCGCCGCAAGGCAGAAGAGCAGATCCTCGTTGACCTTGAGCGCCTCGTCAAAGCGCACGCCGCGGAGGGCGGAGCGGCGGAAAATTTTGTTGTAGAGGGCGGCAAAGAGGCCGGTGTCCACCAGGTAATAGGCGAAATTGCCGGCAAGGCCGGAAAGCGACTCCATCCGCCCGGCGGGCAGGGTCTCCTTCACATCCCCCAACAGGGTGTCCACCCCGAAAAAGCAGACGTCCGCCCCCGCTTCCAAAGCGGGCAGCGCCGCGGCGTAGAGGCCGGGGTTCACCCAGTCGTCCGCGTCCACAAATTGCAGATACCGCCCCCTTGCGGCGGCGAGGCCGGCGTTGCGGGCGGCGGACGCCCCGCCGTTTTTCTGGTGGAGCACCCGCACCCGGCCGTCCCTTTCCGCCAGCCGGTCGCACAGGGCGGGGGAGGCGTCGGCGGAGCCGTCGTCCACTAAAATCAGCTCGGCGGTTTCGGGGGCCTGGCCCAGCACGCTGGCCGCGCATTTTTCCAGCGTGGCGGCGGCGTTGTACACCGGCACGATGACGCTCAGCAGCACCTCGCTCATGCCTTGGCCTCCTTTTTGCCGAAGAACTTGCCCCACACAAGCCGTAAGCACCGCCCGGCAAAATAAAAGGGCAGCGCCAGCTTGGCGGCGGCGGGCAGCCGGCCCATCTCTTTTGCGAAGGGCCCGAGGCCGCCGTATTTGACCCGGTCGATGAGGGGGTAGAAGGTGCCCGCCAACAGGCACCGGGTGAAGGGGTAGCGGCGGCCGAAGTAGCCTTTGCTCGCCAGCACCACGTCCAGGAAATCGGCGTACTTTTTCACGGCGCTGGCCCGGGTGTTGTAGTTCTGGTGGGCAGGGTCCCCGCCGGACACCCGGTAGGCGCTCATGGCATCGTCCATCACGAACACCCGCCCGCCGTCCAGATACAGCATGCACAGGGCGAAATCCGCGATGCTGCGGTTGGCGGTGACGTAGGCCTCCCGCGCCGGGTCGGGCGTTTGGAAGATGTTGCGCACCATGCAGGCGGTGCAGGAGTAGGTCACGCCCCGCAGAAAGAGGGCCATGGTGGCGTCGGCGTTCAGGATGCGCTCGTCGTCGGGCAGGGTGCCGTAGGTGTTGCCGGCGTCGTCGGTGAGCAGCAGGGTGTGGCTCACCGCCAGGTATTCCGGGTGGGCGCGCAGAAAATCCGCCTGTTTTTGCAGTTTGCGGTCGTCCCGCCACCAGTCGTCCCCCTCCAGGGTGCAGACGAACGAGCCCCTGGCGGCGCACAGACCCTCGTACCAGTTGCGGCTGATGCCCACGTTTTTATCCCGCAGGTTCAGCCGGATGCGCTCGGGGAACCGGGCGGCGTACTCCCGCAGGATGGCCCGGGTGCCGTCGGTGCCGCAGTCCTCGGTGATGTAAACTTCAAAGTCGAAATCCGTCTTCTGGGCCAGCACGCTGTCGATGGCCTGGCGGATGTAGCGCTCCTGGTTGTAGGTGGTGATGACGACCGTCACCAGCGGGGCGGTGGGCATGCGGTTCACTTCCTTTGCGGTGTCAGCCGCCGGGGCAAAGGCGGCGGTAGAGGTCCAGCAGGGCGTCGGCCACGGCTTTGGGATCGTGGACGGCCAGCGCCCGGCGGCGGGCCGCGGCGGCCATGCCGTCCGCGGCGGCCGGGTCGGCCCAGAGGGCGGCCACCGCCCGCGCCAGCGCGCCGGGGGCGGCGGGGTCGAACAGCTCCCCCTCGCCCGGATGCAGCATGCTGGGCACGCCCCCCACCGCAGCGGCGGCGCAGGGCACCCCGGTGAGCATGGCCTCCCCCAGGGAGTTGGGGCTGTTCTCGATGCTGGAACAGAGCAGATAGGTCTCCGCCAGCAAAAACTGTTCCCGCATCTCCTCCGCGCTCAAAACGCCGGTGTAGTGGATGCGGTCGCTGACCTTGAGCCGGCGGGCAAGGCTGTCCAGATAGCCGGTGTACTCCGCCAGCCAGTGCAGCAGCGGCCGCAGCAGCGGCCCCTTGTCCGGCGGGGGCCAGCCCGCCACAAACAGCTGGGTGTCCGGCCAGCGCGCCGCCAGTTCCGGCAGCGCCTCGATGGCCCGGTGCAGCCCCTTCAGGGGCACGTTGCCCTGGCTCACAAAGAGCCGGTGGGGCCGGGCGCTCTCCCGCCGCCAGCCGCCCTGGTAGAACACCGGGCGCATGATCTCCGGCAGGTGGTGATACTCCGCCCTGGGGGCAAAGCGGGCGCAGTAGGCCCTGTCCCAGTCGGTGCGGCCCAGGATGTGCCGCGCCGCCGCCAGCACCCGGCGCTCTTTTTCGCCCCGCTCCAAGAAACGCTGGCGGTGCCCCCGCACCGTCAGCCCGCCGGTGCGCCTTGCCAGCGCCTCCTTCAGGGGCTGGCGGCGCAAAAACCGCGGCGGCAGGCCGTCGGCCATGTGCTCGCCGCAGGGCCCGGCGAGGCCCTGGATATACACCAGCACCCGCTCCGGGTCGAACAGTTCCAGCACCCAGGGGGCGTGGTCGTTCTCGGTGCCGAACAGCTGGACAAGGTCGGGCGCCTCATCGGCCAGGGCCTGCTCCAGCGCCGGGCGGTCGCCGGCGGGCAGGCCCAGATAGGTCACGCCGTCCATGACCTGCCGGCAGGGGGCGGTCAGGGCGGGGGAAAAGGCACAGACCGTCAGCTCCAGCGCCCCGGCGGGCAGCGCCGCCTGCAGGCTGCCCACCCAGCTGCCGCTGGCCTGGGCCGAAAGGCCCAGCCGCCGGGCAAAGACGGGGGGCAGAAAATCCAGGATCCACATCACCTTCATACCGTTTCGCCTCCGTCTTTTTCTCTTGGCCGCGCGGCCCACACTTATACAGTTTAGAGTATAGCAAAAATCGGCATTTGTTGCAACAAAGCGGCGGCGTTGCAATGCCGCCGGCCGCTGTGGTACAATAGGCGAAAAAGAACACCGCCCGCCCGGCGCGGGCCGAACAAGGAGGAAACGGCCATGGGGGACACGGCGATCCTGATCGCGGCCCACAAGTCCTTTGACCCGCCGGCGCTGGAGGGCTATCTGCCGGTGCAGGTGGGGGCAGCGCTGGCGGACGCCGACCTGGGCTTCCAGCGGGACGACGAGGGGGAGAACATCTCGGCGAAAAACCGCCAGTACTGCGAACTCACCGCCCAGTACTGGGCCTGGAAAAACCTGGCAGGGCCGCGGGTGATGGGCCTGGTGCACTACCGGCGGTACTTCGTGAAGGAGTTGTACGCCCCCGACGTGCGCAGCCAGATCCTCACCGCCGCCGAGGCGCGGGCGCTGCTGGAGCGGTACGACATCATCCTGCCCAAGCCCGTCTACAAGCTGGCCTGCAACGGTATCCTGTTCCACGACCGGCCCAAGGAGGGGCAGAACCGGCCCATGGTGCTGCTGGAGGAACTGGTGCGCCGGCGCTGCCCGGAATACCTGCCCTCCTTTGAAAAATTCGCCTACGGCCGGCGGGCCAGCTTCGGCAATATGCTCATCGCGAGCCGGGAGACTTTCTGCGAATACAGCGCCTGGATGTTCCCTCTTTTGGAGGAGTTCGAGCGCCTGGGGGAAGAAGCGGGCGTCCTCGCACCCCGCATGTGCGGCTTTATCTCGGAGTATCTGCTCTGCATCTGGGCGGATCACAACTTCCCGCCGGAAAAGATCTGCTTTCTGGACGTGGCCAACACCGAGGAGGACCGCCGCGCCCCCGCCTACCGCCTGCGCAGGGCGCTGGTGAAGCTGGGGATCTTTGAGCCGGTGAGCCGGGCGCTCTTCGCGGTGTATTACAAGATAAAGGGTTGCTGAAGAAACCCAATATTGCAGCGCAATTCGTCTGAAAAGGGCGGGCGGCCGCCAAGAAAGAAACGGAGTGTGTAGTTATGCAAAGCAATGCGGGATCGGGACGGATCTTCTTTTTACAGGCACTGCGGGGAGCTGCGGCGGTGATAGTGTAATGGTATATCACCTGGCGCTTAAATTCTGGACGACGCACGATGCGCTCGCCGTGTCGTTTCCCTGGATGGCAGGAGAACTGCACGATGCCGCGTTCTGGTTGGAAGGCATCGGCGCTGCGTGTGCCCGAATGAACCTGGATCTGGGGTGCTTCGGCGTTGCGCTGTTCTTTTTGATCAGCGGGTTCGTGATCTCCCTCTCCCTGGAAAAACAAAACAGCGTCAGCTTTCTTGTCGCCCGGGTGTTCCGGATCTACCCGCTGTATCTGGTGGGCCTCGCCCTGACCATGCTGAGTATTTTTGCGTTCACGCAGTATTTGGGACTGGAATATTCTTATACGATCGTTGACTATCTGAAACAGGGGTCGCTGCTGGGAGACTGGTTCTGGCTGCCGAGCATCGACGGCATCGTTTGGACGCTGGAAGTGGAACTGAAATTCTACCTTCTCATCTGCGTCATCCACGCGATGCGGAGGCTGAACAGCGCGAGAGCGCTGCTGGCGACTGCGGCGGGGATGTGTCTGTTCAACATTCTGGTGAGCAACCGGTATGGCCTTTTGCTCCAGACGAGCATTATCCGTTATCGGATCGTGTACATTCTTGCCATGTCCTTTGTTTACCTGATCTATATGTTCATCGGGGTCTGCTTTTACAATTTCTACAAAAAATATTGGGACCTGAAGAAGACCATCGTGGCCGTGGTATCGCTGTATTTGCTGTATATTGCGGCGCTGCTCAATGGCGTGGATACCGGCATCAACAACATTTATCTGACCTCCTATACACTTGCCCTTCTGTTGTTCGCAGGCTGCCATGCGATGCAGGAACGCATCCGATACAATCGCCTTTTCCAGTTCTTTGGCGATATCAGCTATCCGCTTTATGTGGTGCATGGTGTAAATGGCTACATTTTGATGTCCGTGCTGGATATGGTCGGGGTCGACCCGTATGTGAGCGTAGCGGTGACGATGGGCCTGTCGATCCTGCTGGCGTATGTGCTGCACCGCTTGGTGGAGCTTCCCAGCAACATGTTCGGCAAAAAGGTCGCAAAGAAAATCGGAAAGATCGGATGAAACACAGAGGCTCCCGGCGAAACTTCGCCGGGAGCCTCTGTGTTCGCAGCAAAAGAAGGAAGATCGGTCGAAATGCAACGGGGAAGGGTCTGTGCGTGCCGCGCGGGGATCACATGCCCTTTTTCCGCAGTACTCGGTCGTAGACCGGGCGGCCCGGCTGCGGGCCGCTCACCACTTCCAGCAGACCCTTGCGCACCAGCGCCTCCAAGCGCATGGCGGCAAAACCGTCGCTGACGCCGGTGCGCAGAGACCCCAGCAGCCGCCCGATGGCCTCGGCCTCCCGGAATTGTTCCGGCTGGGCGCGCAAGACCTCCAGCACGAAACCGTCGTAAAAGTTTTCCGCAGCGCTCATGAGGCGGCCGTTCACCACCGCCCGCAGGGGGGCGTTTTCGGCGCGCAGCGCCGCCCACTCCTGGGCCAGGGCGTTCAGCACCGGGGCCGCCAGCGGTTCCGGGTCGGCCAGCGCGGCCCAGTGCCGGGGCTCCACCTCGCCCCAGCCGTCACAGCGCACCGCCGTGCCGTCCGGCCGGGGCCAGAACTCCGGCAGCGGCACCCGCTCCGCCCGCAGCTTGTCAAAGCCCAGCGGCCGCAGCCGATGTGCCAGAAAGCGCAGCCCGCAGGCATCGTCCGCCCCGGGGCCCTGCCACACCCGCACGGTTTCGCCCGCCCCGGCCCGGCGGTCCAGTGCCTCCAGGGCACGGCGGGCTTCGGTGAGCATCTTGTCGGCAAATTCCTCGTTCTCAAAGGGGCCCATGGCCCAAAGGCCCGCCAGTACCCCTTTGCGCCGGCCGCCCGGTTCAGCTTCGGAAATGTCCCCCACGCTCAGCGCCAGGGGCAGACAGAGAACGTTGGCGGGGGTGCCCTCCAGGGGCGGGGCTTCGGCGGTCTCCCGTTTCGAACGGGCGGCCTCCCGCTTTGCGGCAAGGCGGCCCAGCGGGCCGCCGGTTCCGCCGATGGCCCCGACCGCCGCCGCGCCGCCCGCGCCGGCCAGCGCCATCCGCAGGCTGCCCCTGGCGGAGGTGGAAAAGACGACGTGCACCATCCCTTCGCCCCCCTTACGAGCGCACAACCGCGTGGAGCATGGACCACACCGCCCACACAAAGCCCGCCAGCGCCAGCGCCACGCAGCCGGCGATGAGGCCGAGGTTCCAGTCGCCGATGAACCACATATTGAAGCCCAGCAGCTGCGGCCCGAAGCAGGCGCCCATCCACAGGCACCACAGCACCCAGGCGCCCTTGGGCCCGAGTCGCTGGAGCAGCACCCCGGCGAAGAGGCCGAAGGCCAGCGCCGCCGCCCACAGCACCGGGTACCACCACCAGGCCAGCACAAAGTCCTCCACCTGCAAGAAAGCGGACGAAAGGCGCTCGGCGCCCTCGGGGACGGGGGCGGCGCTCATCCAGGTCCAGCCGTCCCGGCCGGCCAGCCGCGCCCAGAGCCCCGGCAGCAGAAAGCGTTCGATCGCCGCCAAAAGCGCGGCGAGGGCCATGACAAAGACCCCCTCCAGCGCCAGCAGCCCGGCCACAAGGCCCAGGCCCTGCCGCCGTGTGCGCCCGAAGCGCAGGGCAAGGTCGAAGGTCACCCACGAGTTCGTGAAGCTCATGATAAACAGGGAGAAGGCCGCCACGATGGGCAGCACGATGCCCGCCAGCAGAACGCCGGTATCCGGCTTCACAATGGCCATCACGCAGAGGATGACGATCTCCCCCAGCAAAAACAGCCCGCCCGTCACCGCGGCGTAGAGGGCAAAGTCGCCGGCGTTCATCTTCAAGAATTTTTTAAACATGGCCTTGTCACCTCACCACATAGCGTTTGAGATAGCGATACAAAAAAACGTCGGCGATCACCGCGGCCACGCCCAGCGCCAGGGGCAGCAGCCAGGGCAGGCTGCCCCACATCCCGCCGGAGAAGGTGCCGCCGGTGATGACCAGCCACAGCACGCCCACCAGCATGGCGATCATCGCGAAGGCGATGAGGATGCCTCCCAGCACCCGGCTGCGGGACATGGACACGCCGCTGAGCAGGCCCAGCACCGCGGCGGCGGCCCCCGCCACCAGAAAGGCGGGACCGGAGTTGAGCAGCAGCGCTGACCCCGCCCCCTGCCGTGGCCAGCTGAACCACACCGGCACGGCGGAAAAGAGAGCGGAGATGGCCCAGCCGCCCACCGCGTAGACTGCCAGCACCCCCTGCACCGCGCCGAACAGCGCCTTGCGGGTGGCCCCGAAGTTGAGGGCCAGGGTGAGGGTACTGGTCAGGGAAAAGCCCATCATGAACAGGATGAGCAGCGCCAGGGCGGGGAAACCGTCAAAGTAGGTGGAAAAGAGATTTGTGTGGCCATCGGGCACGTCGGTGACGAAGGCTCCGGCCACGATGACCGCCGCCACGCCGGCGAAGATGCCCAGATTCACAAGGGCAAAACGGAACAGAAACCGAAAACAGCGCGCCATGCCGCCACCCCCTCATTCCGCCGCCTCGTGGCCGCACAGCGCCACGAACACATTCTGCAGGCTCATGTGCACCACGTCCACCTCGCCGGCGCCCTCCAGGTCGGCGGCCCGGCGGCCGTCTGTATCCCGCACGGCGGCGGTCTTGCGGCGGCCCATCCGCCGCTCGCTCACCACCGTCATCCCCTGGCACACCCGGTCCACCTCCTCGGCCGCGCCGGACACATACCGGAACTGGTCCACCAGCTCCTCGGTCTCCGCGTCCTCGATGATGCGGCCGTCGTCCAGAATGAGCACCCGCTCAAACACCGACGCCGCCTCCTCGATGATGTGGGTGGAGAGGATGAAGGTGCGGTTCGTGCGCTCGTAGTCCTCCAGCAGCAGCTGGTAAAACCGTTCCCGGGCCACCACGTCCAGCCCCGCCACCGGCTCGTCCAGAATGGTGACGGGCGCGCCGCTGGCCAGGGCGATGAGGATGGTCACCATGGACAGCTGCCCCTTGGAGAGCTGGCTCACCCGCTTTTTCTCCTCCAGGCCGAACTCCTTCATCAGCCGCCGGGCATAGGCCTCGTCCCACCGGGGGTAGAAGGTGGCCCCCGCCTGCAGGTAGTTGCGCACCTTCAGGGTGTTCTGGCCGTAGAACAGGGTGGTCTGAAGTTCCCGCGAAAAGCACAGGTCCGCCAGCGCTTTGGGGTTCTCCCACACCGGCTCGCCGTTATAGCTCACCTCGCCCGCGTCGTGGGTGTTCTGGGCGGTGAGGATGCCCAGAAGGGTGGTTTTGCCCGCGCCGTTGCGGCCGATGAGACCGTAAATTTTGCCCGGCTGGATGGTGATGTCCAGGCCATTCAGGACCTGGTTTTTCTTGTACGCCTTGCACAGACCCCTGGCCTGCAAAATACCGGTGGTCATACCGTCGTTCCTCCTTCGTGTTCGATGGCGTCTTTCACCATCGCCAGCAGTTCTTCTTTGCCCAGACCCAGGGACTTCGCCTCCCGCAGCAGGGGCAGCAGGTACTGCTCTCCCAGGGCCTTGCGGCGCTTCTCTTTCACTGCGGCCATGGCCCCGGGGGCGACGAACATCCCAATGCCCCGCCGCTTGTAAAGCACCCCGTCGGTCACCAGCAGGTTGATGCCCTTGGCCGCCGTGGCCGGATTGATGCCGTACTCCCGGGCCAGTTCGTTGGTGGAGGGCACCTGCTCCTCCTCCCGGTAGACGCCCCGGAGGATGTCGTCCTCCAGCATCTGCGCGATCTGCAGATAGATCAGCGACTGGTCGCTCAAACTTCCATGCACCCGGTTCACCTCCGCCCTGTGTTTGTTGGTTCATTACTTGTGTAACTAACAATAGCACCTTTGAAGCCGGATGTCAAGCCCGGCGCAAAAAATTCTCTGGAGGGCGCGCAAAAATAACGCCCGGCGCGGGGGAGGCGGGAGGGCGGCAGGGGATGGTGCGCAGAGGGTGCGGCGAGGGCG
>DSLFC04102__coassemble_563_pt1 | contig 53740 bp, 55 predicted proteins | sample DSLFC04102__metabat2_high_PE_037 | metagenome-assembled genome bin DSLFC04102
CCAGGAAAAAAGTATACACAACGAAAGGGGGCGCGGGGCATGAACGGGGTGGCAGACAGGGTGCTCACGCCGGAAGAGGCGCTGGAACACTATGGCCCGCTGGTGCTGCGCACGGCCTTCGGCCTTGTGAAGAATCTGCAGGACGCCGAGGACATTGCTCAGGAGGTTTTTTTGACCCTGCTCAAAAAAGCCCCCGCCTTTGAGGGGCCGGGCCACCAGCAGGCCTGGCTGCTGCGCTGCACCATCAACCGCTGCAAAAGCCACTTCCGCAGCGTATGGCAGAGCCGCACCGACGGCCTGGACGAGAGCCTCAGCGTGCCTTTTACCTCCGCCGAGAGCGAGGTGCTGCGGGCGGTGGGGGATCTGCCCATGAAATACCGGCAGGTGATCTATCTGCATTACATACAGGGCTATTCCACCGCCGAGATCGCAAAGCTGCTGGGCCGGGGCCAGAACACCGTGCTCAGCCAGCTGGCCCGGGGCCGCGCGCTGCTGAAAAAAACATTGAAAGGGGAGTTTTGACCGTGCCGGACCACAAAGACTATCAGAGCGCCATGGACAAGGTCGCTCCCACCCAGGCCTGGAAGGCCGCCACACTGGAAAAGCTGGCCGCCGCCCGAGCCGAACAGGAAAAAACCAAAGCCGCCCCCCGCCTGCGGGTGGCAAAGCGGGTGGGGCTGCCCCTGGCCGCGGCCGCGGCGGTGGCGCTGCTGGCGGTGCCCGCCGCGCTGCAGAGCGGGCAGTTCTCCACCGCCGGGGGTACGGTCCAAAGCAGCGCCGCCAGCGCCCCGGCGGCCGCGGAATACAGCCTGGACGCCGCCCCCGAGACGGGGAACACGACGCAGGAGGGCGCCCTGGCCGACGGGCAGCCAAAGAGCGCCGCGCCCCCGGTGCGGGATTTCGATCTGGGCGAATACCAGGGCCTGCCGGTGCTGGTGCTGGGGGACGACTCCGGCGGCATGGGCGGCGGGGTCACCTATGTGGCCGAAAGCCTGGAGGATGTGCGGGGGGATAACCCCACCTGGAACATCGCCGCCGCCGACCTGCCCGCCACCCTGCCGGTGTGGCGCGCCCAGAGCGGCGAACACGCCGGGCCGCTCACTGACCTTTTGAACATCGCCGCCGAGGCCCTGGGCCTGCCCCTGGTGCGGGACGAGGAGGAGGCGCCCACCGGCTACCCCAGCCCGGATCTGTGGCCCTCCAGCGTTTTCGGCAGCCTGATGGACCCGGAGCACTGGGACCCGGACCGCCCCCTCTATGAGCAGCTGGACCCCTCCAAGGCAAAGGTATGGAGCGTTTCCGCCTCCGGCTGCACCGTCTCCGGCTACCGGGACGGGGAGGGGGAGTCGGAGGACTGCCAGGCGGGGGACGACGCGGCCCTGGCCCTGTTCGGGGAGCTGGCGGGCATCGGGAACCCCGCCCACCAGTACGCGGTGTCCACCGGCTACGACGGGCAGACCCACTGGATGCCCGGCGAGCATTTCTACTATGAGAACAGCGGCGACACGGTGGCCCAGCGCCTTTTGAACTACAGCTTTCACCGGGTGCGGGGCAGCGTGGATTCCACCGGCGCGCTGCGCAACTTTTCCCTGACCCTGCCCCCCGACAGCGAAAAGGCGGGCGACTACCCGCTGCGCACCCCCGAAGAGGCGATGGCCGCCCTGCAGGCGGTGCTGGACGAGGAACAGGCCAGCGGCATGCGGGAATATGACCTCTCGGTGGAGCAGGTGGCGGGCTGGCAGCTGGAATACGCCCAGAGCAGCATGAACCCCTACATCCAGCCGGTCTACCGCTTCTGGCTCAAAACCGACCTCACCCCCCAGGAGGCTTTTTATGAAAACGCCGCGGGCGATGTGTATGTGAGTTACACCGTCAGCGCCCTGCCGGAAGGCTACTGCATCCCCTTCGAGGAAGTGTTCAACTGAAAAAGCGCCCCGCCTGCCGGCCGGCAGACGGGGCGTTTCGTTGTTTTTCAGCTGTTGCAGGGCGGCTCGGGCATGATGATGGCCGCCACGATGTAGGCGATCAGCCCGCTGCCCCACCAGACGGTCAGGGCCACGACGGCCAGCCGCACCAGGGTGGGGTCCAGGTTGAAATACTCGGCGATGCCGCTGCACACGCCGCAGAGCATCTTCTCGTGCCCCTTGTAAAGACGTTTCGGTCCCATGGTTTCTTCCTTTCCGCCGGTGGTGCTCACCAGCCCAGAATGCCGCCGTGCCAGCCGGCGTGGTGATAGCCCTCGGCCCAGTTCTCCACACCGTCGGCCCAGTGCTCCACATCGTCCTCAAAATTGTCGGCCCAGTGCTCCACGCCGTCCTCAAAGTTGTCGGCCCACTGATCCATGCCGCCCCCGAATCCATCGGCCCAGTTGTCCATGTGGTCCTCGAAATGGTCCATGTCGTCGTCGATGCCGTCCACCCAGCCCAGGGCGCGCTCCAGCCAGTAAGGCAGGTCGCCCTGGTAGTGGCGCTGGCCGAGGCTGGTGTAATCCATCGCCCGCCGCGCCGCCGTCGGCCCGCCGATGGCAAAGCCGGCCAGCATCAGCGCAAGCCCCAGGACCGCCAGCGCGGCGGCCACCGCGAACACTTTTACAATGCCCTTCATTGTTTTGCCCCCCTCTTATCCACCAGCCTGTGCCAGGCGCGCTTTGCCAGCCGGAAGCCAGCGGGCACCAGCCAGGTGGCCAGCCACACCGCCGCGGTGATCAGCGCCACGCCCAGGGCCAGGCCCAGCAGGCAGACGCCCACCATGAACAGCCCCACCGGGAAACCGGCGGCGAAGGCGGCGGGGGTGTTGGCTGCCAGCACCGCCGCCACGGCCACTACCGTGGCCACGCCGCCGAAGAAGAAGCCCAGTGCCGCGCCCACGATGCCCAGCAGGATGCCCAGCACCGTGCCCGCCAGGCCGATCCACAGCGGCGAGAGCACCACCGCCAGGATGATGAGCAGGATGGTGCGGTCGCTCATGCCCCTGCGGGGCGGCGGGGGAGGCATGGCGCCCGGCCGCGCACAGGGCGGCAGCGGGATGGAAGCGGCCCCGCCGGCGCCTGCCGGCGGCACGTTCGGCCCCGCCCCGCCCGGGGCGGGCTCCTCCGCCGGCGCCGGCGGTTCGGGCTGCACCCGGCTGCCCGGCACGTTGGCCCGGATGATGGCCGCCACCTTTTCGGGGCTGCCCAGCTCCGCCAGCACCTGCGCCTCCTGTTCCGGGCCCGCGTCGTCCAGGTATTCCTCGTAAAACCGGATGGCCTCGGCCCGTTCCTCCTCGGTCACATCGCTCAGCAGCTCGCCCAGCCGCTGCAAAAATTCTTCTCGGGTCATTGCGCATCCCCCTCGTTCAATAGCATCGCGTCGATCGCCTGCCGGTATTCCACCCACTCCTGCCGCAGCTTTGTCAGCGCCTCGGCGCCGGAGGGAGTGAGCCGGTAATAGCGCCGGTTGCGCCCGGCGAACTCCTGGTCGTAGGTCTCAAGATGGCCTTCCTTCTGCAGCCGGCGCAGCACCGGGTAGAGGGTGCTCTCGCTGACCACCATGATCCGGCGCACCTGCTGGGTGATGCGGTAGCCGTAGGTGGGTTCCCGTTCGGCGGTGCTCAGCACCAGCGCGTCCAGCAGAGCGGCCCCCGTGTTGAACGCCATGCCATCGCCTCCTTTGTGATTGTGGAAATATTATATCTTGTATAATATTAAATGTCAATAGTATATTGCGAAAAATAAAATTACAGGCAGAGAGGGCGGCGGTGAGGGGGCGGCGTTCCCGGCACGGGGCGCAAAGAAACGCCGGGGGCCGCGCGGCGCGGCAGGGGGGCGTCCCGCAACACGGCGGAAACGGCGATGCGGGGGCCGCCCGGTGTGAGCAGGCGTGCGCCGCCAAAAGCACGGCGGGGGCACAAAAGCCGCCCGGCGCATGCAGGTGGGCGACCCAAAAGCGCGGCGGGGCGCAAAGAAACGCCGGGGGCCCTGGGCCGCGGCCGCCGGAGAACCTCGGCGCACTGCGGTACGGAAAAGGAGAGGGCGGCACGGGGCGGCCATGAGGACGGGGCAAAGAGCCCCGGCGGACAGCAAAAAAAATCCCCCTCCCGCACCCGGCGGGAAGGGGAGGAGGGGGCTGGCGCTCAGTCCTTCTTTTTGAAGATGATGAGTTTGGAGAAAACGTAGTTCGCCACGATGACCAGCACATTGGAGAACACCTTCACCGCGAAGAACCAGAGGTCCTGGTATTCGGCGGGGATGAGCACGGGCCCCAGCAGGTCGGCTCCCAGCCACATCACCGCCACGTCCAGCACCAGGGTGCCCAGGCGGCAGGTGATGAAGGAGACGAACTCCCGCACCGCGGCCGCGCCTTTGGCGCTGCTGCAAAACACCCACAGCCGGTTGGTGACGTAGGCGAAGAGGATGCACAGGATGTTGTCCAGCACGGTGTTGGCCAGGGTGGGCAGGCCCAAAAAGCGGAACACCATGGCCAGCACGATGTTCAGAAGGGTGGCGAGGCCGCCGAAGAAGAGATAGGCGATGGCCTCCCGGTATTTTGTCAGCAGCTTTTTGACCGCCCCGATCATTCCTCCACCACCCGCACGCTCTCCATCACCACCGGCTCCAGGGGCCGGTCGTTGTAGTCGGTGTCCACCTCGGCGATGCGGTCCACCACGTCCATGCCGGCCACCACATGACCGAAGGCGGCGTAGCCGCCGTCCAGGTGGGGCGCATCCTCATGCATGATGAAGAACTGGCTGCCGGCGGAGTTGGGGTCCATGGCCCGGGCCATGCTGATGACCCCCCGGGTGTGCTTGATGGGGTTGGGCACCCCGTTGCGGGCGAATTCCCCCTTGATGTGCCAGCCGGGGCCGCCCATGCCGGTGCCGTCCGGGCAGCCGCCCTGGATCATGAAGCCGGGGATGATGCGGTGGAAGGTCAGGCCGTCGTAGAAGCCGTCGTTTACCAGTTTGAGAAAATTCTCCACGGTGATGGGGGCGGCCTGGGCGTCCAGTTCCAGGTCGATGACGCCGCCGTCCTGCATGGTGATTCGAACCATTGTTGTCACTCCGTTCCCGGGCGGCGGGGCCGCCCGTTTTGTTTTAAATTCCGCACTGACAGTATACCACACCGGCGGGCGGCGGGCAATCAGTATTGGCTGATGGGCAGGTCCGCGTCGTCGGTGCCGGGGCGGATGGCCCGGATGGTCACCGGGTAGGCCACGTCGGCGTTCACCTGCACCGTCACCGTGTCCCCCACCTTGCGGCCGAAGATGGCCCGCCCCAGGGGGGACTCCCGGCTGATGTGGCCGCCCCCCGCGTCCACCCGCAGGGTGGTCACCAGATGCACCTCCATCTCCTCCTCGTCCTCGGGCAGATAGAGGGTCACATAGTCGAACAGGCCCACCCGGCCCTCGGCGTGGTCGGTCTTCACCACCCGGGCGGTGCGGATCATCCGCTGTAGATACCGGATGCGGCTCTCGTTGCGGTTTTTCTGGCGCTTGGCCTCTTTGTATTCAAAATTCTCGCTCAGATCGCCGAAGGCCCGGGCCTCCTGCACCTCTTTGATGTACTGGGGGCGCAGCACCAGAATGCGGTGGTCGATCTCCTCCTGCATCTTTTTGATGTCCACCTCGGTCAGCTCGTCGTACAAAACCGGCCGCCTCCTTTGCCCTTTGTTCTGACCTCCACTATATCACATCCGCCGCCCCGGCGCAAAGGGGAAATGGGGCGGCACAGGCCGGGAGAGCGCCCCGGGCCACCATGGCAGCGGGGCGGCGGCGTGCGAGGGGAGAGGCGGCAGGCGGGGGCGGAAAGAGCGCGGGGAGCGGCATGCGGGAGCGCGGGCGGTAAGAAAGGCGGGAGGCGCAGAGGGGAAGGGCCCCGGGGCGGGCGGTGAAAAGGACGGGGACGGCCCGGGAGGGGAGGGCGCGGCAGTTGCGGGCGGCCCGGCGCGGGCGGTAAGAAGGACGGGGGACCGGCAGCCCGTCCGCGGGGCGGGAAAACCGACGCGCCGGGGCGGAAAACCCGGCGGATGCCCCCTTCGCGCGGTTTTCTTTTGGCAAAGGCTGTGGTATAATACCCATTGTTACAATTAAAATAAAGGAACCCGCGGCCCGGCGAGCGGCTGGGGCGGGCCACAGAACGGAGAAAAGGAATATGCTGTACAAGGACCTTGCCGGCGTGCGGCCGGAGATTTTGCAGGCGGTGGAGCGCATGGGCTTCACCGAGATGACCGAGGTGCAGGAAAAGACCATCCCGGTGATGATGGCGGGCCACGACGTGATCGCCAAGGCCCCCACCGGCACCGGCAAGACCTGCGCTTTCGGCATCCCCATCATCGAGCGCATCGACCCCGCCCGGCTGCTGCCCCAGGCGGTGATCCTGGCCCCCACCCGGGAGCTGGCCCAGCAGATCGCCGGGGACCTGGAGGACCTGACCCACTTTCTGCCGGACATCCGCACCGTCTGCGTCTACGGCGGGGCGGACATGCAAAAGCAGGCAAACCGCCTGAAAAAGGGCTGTCAGATCGTGGTGGCCACCCCCGGCCGGCTGATGGACCACATGCGCCACAAGAGCATCAACGTGAGCGAGGTCACCAGCATCGTGCTGGACGAGGCGGACGAGATGCTGAACATGGGCTTTTACAAGGATGTGCGCAAGATCATCGACGCCATGAAGGCCCGCAAAAGCCTGTGCATGTTCAGCGCCACCATCAGCCGCGAGGTGATGGACATCGGCTGGCTCTACCAGCGGGACGCGGAGGAGATCATCGTGCAGCCGGTCCAGGCCAGCCAGCCCAAGATCACCCAGTACACCCTGTGCACCACCGGCCGCTCCAAACTGGCGGACCTGGCCCAGATCATCATCTCCGGCGGCTACAAGCGGGTGATGGTGTTCTGCAACACCAAGTTCACCACCGCCAGCCTCACCAACCAGCTGGCGCGGCTCCACTTTGTCACCGACTGCCTCCACGGCGACCTCTCCCAGGGCGAGCGCAACAAGATCATGGCCGCCTTCCGGGAGGGCAAAATCGCCGTGCTGGTGGCCACCGACGTGGCCGCCCGGGGCATCGACGTGGAGGACGTGGACGCGGTGATCAACTACGAGGTGCCCACCTCCAACGAGTATTATACCCACCGCATCGGCCGCACCGGCCGGGCCAAGAAGGAGGGCGTGTCCTACCTGCTTTACGACGCGTCCGAGAAAAAGCGGGTGGACGAACTGCTGCGCCTCACCCGCAGCAAGGCCACTCCGGTGCACTGGGACGAAGGCCACACCAAACTCATCGAGGAGCAGGTGGACACCGGCGACAAGTTCCAGATCCGCAGCTATTTCTGAACAGACCCGACAGGCCGCGCCCCGCTGTTTTCCGCCCGGCGCGGCTTTTTTTAAAACAAATCGCAAAAAAGCCTTGACCTTCCCCCTTGTGGATGGTTTACACTGGGCGCAGAAAGGGGGAGAGAGGGTTGCGCATCAAGGAGGTGGAGGCCCGGGTGGGCCTCTCCGCCAAGAACATCCGCTTTTATGAAAAGGAGGGCCTGCTGGCCCCCCGGCGGCAGGCGAGCAACGGCTACCGTGACTACGACGATGCCGACTTGGAAAGCCTGCGGCGGATCAAGCTGCTGCGCAAGCTGGATGTGCCGCTGGAGGAGATACGGGCCATGCTCACCGGGGCGCTGACCCTGGACGAGGGGATGCGCCGGCACCTGGTGGTGCTGGAGGGCCGCCGCAAAAACCTGGACAACGCCCGCCGGCTCTGCGCCGAGCTGGCAGGCAGGCCCGGCCCGCTGGCCGGCCTGGACCCGGAGGCGGTGCTGGAGGAGATGGCCCGTCTGGAACAGGAGGGGGTGCGCTTTATCGACGTGCAAAAGACCGACCGAAAGAAAAAGGCCCACGGGGCCTGGCTGTCCGCCCTGGTGTTCGTCGCCCTGATGGCGATGATGGAGGGGCTGATGGTCTGGGCCGTCACCACCGATCCGGTGCCGCTGCCGGTGGCGCTGCTGCTGGCGGGCTGGCCCGCGGTGCTGGCCGTGGGGGCGCTGCTGGCGCTGCGCCAGCGGCTCAAAGAGATACGAAAGGGTGAAGAAGATGCTTATCGCAACTACTGAGAACATTCCCGGCCGCCGCTACGAGGTGCTGGGCATCGTCAAGGGCAACGTGGTCCAGAGCAAGAACTTCGGCAAGGACTTCATGAGCGCCATGAAGACCCTGGTGGGCGGCGAGATCACCGCCTACACCGAGATGCTGGGCGAGGCGAGGCAGATCGCCTCCGGCCGGATGGTGGCGGAGGCCGAGGCTCTGGGCGCGGACGCCATCGTGGCCATGCGCTACGCCTCCTCCAGCGTGATGCAGGGGGCCGCCGAGTGCATCGCCTACGGCACCGCCGTCAAATTCATCGACTGAAAAGGCGGGGAGGAACGAGCCATGACATTCGCTCTCTCCGGCGCCCAGATCGCCGCCTTTTCCGTCGCCGCACTGTGCACCCTGGTGCTGCCGGTGGCGCTGCTCATCCTGCTGGGCGCGCTGAAGAAGATCCGCCTCGCGCCCCTGGCCCTGGGCTTTGTGAGCTTCTTTGTGAGCCAGATGGTGCTGCGGCTGCCCCTGCTGCAGCTGCTCACCGCCTCCGGCGCGCTGAACGCCTTCGCCGCCCACACGGTGCTCTACGCTGTGGTGGTGGGCGGGCTGTCCGCCGGCCTCTTTGAGGAGAGCGCCCGGCTGGGCGGTGCGGCCATCCTGAAAAACAACCGCACCTGGAAGGACATGGTCAGCTTCGGGCTGGGCCACGGCCTGTGCGAGGTGATGACGGTGACGGGCATGGCCTACCTGAACTACCTGCTGCTGGCCGCCGCCCTGGCAAACCCCGGCGGGCCGCTGGGCGCGCTGCTGGCCGGGCTGGACAGCGCCACCCTCGCCCAACTGGCCGCCCAGCTGGCAGCCATCGGCCCGGGCCTTGTGGCCCTGGCCCTGCTGGAGCGGGTGAGCGCCGTGCTCTTTCACCTCTTCGCCACCAGCCTTGTGTTCACCGCTGTCATCCGCCGGCGCCCGGGCTGGTATCTGGCCGCCATCGCCGCCCACACCCTCTTCAACTCGGTGGCGGTGCTGCTGGCCGGCGCGGGCATGGTGGTCACCGAGCTGGCCCTGCTGGCCCTGGGCCTTTGCGGGGGCGGGTATGTGCTGGCGGCAAAGCGGAAATGGCCCGCGTAACGCTTGCACATTCGTCCACGAAATCAAAAGTGAAAAGTCATACTTTTCCGATGGCAAAATATCCCGAAAACCCGCATGGCAGGCCGCTGTGCGGGTTTTGCTTTGGCGCAGACGAACAAAAAACCATTGTGCAAATGAATGCCCTCTTGGCGAAAGCGACGAAGTTGGCGAAATGTGTTGAAATCGTGAAGGATGCAGTCTACAATAAAGGATGTTCCGAACAGGGGGTAAGTCCTTGCGGCTTACCCCGTTTCTTATTTTCCTGCAAAAATCAAAACAGGAGGAAAACGAACCATGAAAAAGCTTCTCAGCATCCTGTTGGCGGGCGCCATGGCCCTGAGCCTCGCGGCCTGCGGCGGCGACGCCGGCACCGGCGCCAGCCAGCCGGCCTCCGGCAGCGTCTCCACCGGCGCGGCCACCTCCGGCGAAGCCACCACCGGCGGCATCCCCAAGGATCAGATCAAGGTGGGCGTGATCCATCTGTCCGACCCCGCCGAGGGCAGCGGCTACACCTACACCCACGACCAGGGCATCATCGGCATGCAGAAGAACCTGGGCCTTTCTGACGACCAGATCGTGCGCAAGATCTCGGTGGACGACACCAACGCCGCCGCCGTGGAGACCGCCATCACCGAGTGCATCGAGGAAGGCTGCAACATCATCTTCGCTACCTCCTGGGGCTATATGGACACCTGCGAGGCCCTGGCCGAGGAGTATCCCGACGTGATCTTCAGCCACGGCACCGGCTACAAGTCCAACGGCACCAACTTCAACAACTACTTCGGCCGCATCTACCAGGCCCGCTACCTCAGCGGCATTGTGGCCGGCATGAAGACCCAGTCGAACAAGATCGGCTATGTGGCCGCCATGGGCCAGGAGAACGGCGAGGTCACGAGCGGCTGCAACGCCTTCGCCATGGGCGTGGCCAGCGTGAACCCCGACGCCCAGGTGTATGTGAGCGTCACCAACAGCTGGTTTGATCCCGAGGGCGAGAAGCAGGCCGCCGAGCGGCTGATCGCCGAGGGCTGCGACGTGATCGGCCAGCACTGCGACACCCCCAACCCCCAGACCGCCGCCGAGGAGCACGGCGTGTGGGGCGTGGGCTACAACAGCGACATGACCAAGGACGCCCCCGGCGCCACCCTCACCAGCGTGATGTGGGACTGGAGCGTCTACTACACCAAGGCCGTGCAGAACGTCATTGACGGCACCTGGGTGGCCGGCGAGAAGGTGGACAACTACTTCGGCGACATGGCCGACGGCCTGGTGGTGCTGGGCGAGTTCAACACCGATCTTGTCACCGAGGATATGATCGCCAAGGTGGAAGAGGTCAAGGCCAAGATCGTCTCCGGCGAGTGGGATGTGTTCGACGGCGTTACCGAGCTGAAGGACAACGAGGGCAACACCCACACCCTGGAGGGCGCCGACTACGGCAGCTGCAACTGGTACTACGAGAACGTGAACGTTCTGTAAGGCCGGCTTTCACACGCAAAGAAAAGGGCGGTCTCCCGACCGCCCTTTTTCCGCTTTTCCCCTGAACACCCCGACGAGGAGGCTGAAACAATGGCACAAACGCAGTGCGCCATCCGGTGCAGCGGCATCACCAAGACCTTCGGCAGCGTGGTGGCCAACGACGCCATCGACCTGGAGGTGAACTATGGCGAGGTGCTGGCGCTGCTGGGCGAGAACGGCAGCGGCAAGACCACATTGATGAACATGCTCTCGGGCATCTACCACCCGGACGCCGGCCAGATCTTCGTGAACGGGCAGTCGGTGTCCATCGCCTCTCCGGTGGACGCCCGGGCCCTGGGCATCGGCATGATCCACCAGCACTTCAAGCTGGTGGATGTGTTCACCGCCATGGAGAACATCGTGCTGGGCATGCCCGGCCGCATGCCCTCCCGCAGGGCGCTGCGGGCGGAGGTGCAGTCCCTCTGCGCCGGCTACGGCCTGGAGATCGACCCGGAAAAACCGGTCTATGAGATGAGCGTCTCCGAAAAGCAGACGGTGGAGATCTTGAAGGTGCTCTACCGGGGCGCGAAGATCCTCATCCTGGACGAGCCCACCGCCGTGCTCACCCCCCAGGAGACCGAAAAGCTGTTTGACATCCTGCGGCAGATGAAGGCCAAGGGCTGCGCGGTGATCATCATCACCCACAAGCTGAACGAGGTGCTGGCCATCAGCGACCGGGTCACCATCCTGCGCAAGGGAAAAAGCGTGGACACGGTGGCCACCGCCGGCGTGGACGCGAACAAACTCACCGAACTGATGGTGGGCCACGCGGTGAGCCTGGCCATCCGCCGCCCCGAGCCCCACGACGTGCACACCATCCTGAAGGTGGTGGACCTGACGGTGGAAAAGCCGGACGGCAGCCTGGGCCTGGACGACGTGAGTTTCCACATCCACAGCGGCGAAATTTTGGGCGTGGCGGGCGTTGCCGGCAGCGGCCAGAAGGAGCTGTGCGAGTGCATTGCGGGCCTTGTGCCCGCCAAAAAGGGTGCGGTGCTCTACAAAAAGGAGAACATCCTGGGCAAGAGCCCCGAGGCCATCATCGACCTGGGCATCTCCATGAGTTTTGTGCCCGAGGACCGGCTGGGCATGGGCCTGGTGGCCAGCATGGGCATGACCGACAACATGCTGCTGAAAAGCTACCGCGCCGGCAAGGGCCCCTTTGTGGACCGGGCTCCCGCCCGGGCGCTGGCCAAAAAGCTGGTGGAGGAACTGTCCATCGTCACGCCGGGCATTGAGACCCCGGTGCGGCTGATGAGCGGCGGCAACGTGCAGAAGGTGCTGCTGGGGCGGGAGATCGAATCCGACCCGAACCTGCTCATCACCGCCTACCCGGTGCGCGGCCTGGACATCAACTCCAGCTACCTGATCTACGACCTGCTCAACAAACAGAAGGAGAAGGGCGTGGCGGTGATGTTCATCGGCGAGGACCTGGACGTGCTGCTGGAGCTGTGCGACCGCATCCTGGTGCTCTGCCACGGCAAGGTCACCGGCGTGGTCAAGGCCGGCGAGGTCACCAAGGAGCAGATCGGCCTGATGATGACCGGCGAGATGACCGAGGAAGAAAAACAAAAGGAGGCGGCCGAGCAATGAGCACACCTGTCAAGACCCACCGGGAGCCGCTGCTGCACACGGTGAAACACGCCGAGCGCAGCGGCCGGCAGACGGTGGCCCTGCGCCTTGCGGCGGTGGCCCTGAGCCTGGTGGCCGGCGGCATCTTCATCCTGGCCATCGGCCAGAACCCCTTCGCGGTGTACGCCACCATCGTCAAGGGCGCCTTCCGCAGCCCGCTGGCCATCCAGTCCACCATCAAGTACACCATCCCCCTGTGCATCTGCGCGCTGGGGGTGACGCTGGCCTTCAAAATGCGCTTTTGGAACATCGGCGGCGAGGGCCAGCTAATCATGGGCGGCGTGTTCGCCACCTTCTTCGCCCTCTTCTGCACCGGCTGGCCCCACCCGCTGCTGCTGGCGGCCATGTTCGTGGCGGGGGCCCTCGGCGGCGGGCTGTGGGGCCTTTTGCCCGCGGTGTTCAAAAGCCGCTGGAACACCAACGAGACCCTGTTCACCCTGATGCTCAACTACATCGCGCTGCACATCGTCTCCTGGCTGCAGTCCGGCCCCTGGCGGGACGAGGCGGCCAACGGCTTCAACAAGATCGCCCGGTTCGACAAAAACGCCGGGCTGGACAAGGTGCTGGGCGTCCACTTCGGCTGGATCATCATGCTGGTGCTGGTGGCGCTGGTGTGGGTGTACCTGAAGTACACCAAACAGGGCTACGAGATCAGCGTGGTGGGCGAAAGCCAGGACACCGCCCGCTACGCCGGCATCCGGGTGAAGAAGGTGGTGCTGCGCACCATGTTCCTCTCCGGCGCCATCGCCGGCATCGCCGGCGTGTGCCAGGTGGGCGGCAGCGACATGACCCTCTCCATGGGGGTGGCCGGCGGCGTGGGCTTCACCGCCATCATCGTGGCCTGGCTGTGCCAGCTGAACCCCGGCATGATTTTGGTGGTGAGTTTCCTGTTCAGCGTGCTGGAAAAGGGCAGCGGCGTGGTGCAGAGCGAGTTCGGCCTCTCGGCGGACAGCGCCGACGTGCTCCAGGGCGTCATCCTCTTCTTCATCCTGGCCAGCGAGTTCTTTGTGCGCTACGGCTTTGCCGTGCGCAAAAAGCAGCCGAAAGGAGGCGCGTGAACCATGGATCTGTTCATCAAATTCCTGGTGGCCGCCGTGGGCGCGGGCACCCCGCTGCTCTTCGGCACCGTGGGCGAGATCCTCAACGAGAAGGTGGGCCACCTGAACCTGGGCGTGGAGGGCATGATGGCCATCGGCGCCTGTGCCGGCTTCATGGCGGGCTACCTTTCCGACAACTTCGCCCTGGCCCTGCTGGCGGCCTTCGCCGCCGGCGTGCTGGCCGCGGGGGTCTATGCGGTGCTCACCGTCACCTTCCTGGCCAATCAGAACGTGGCGGGCCTGACCATGACCATCTTCGGGGTGGGCCTGTCCAACTTCATCGGGGTGTACATGGTGGGCAAAAGCGAGACCAGCACCCTCAAGCTGCCGGAGAACGTCACCGCCCAGATGCGCAGCGTCCATCTGCCGGTGCTGAGCGACCTGCCGGTTGTGGGGGAGCTGCTGTTCAGCTACAACCCCTTCGTCTACATCGGCATCCTGGTGGCCGCCGTCTGCGGCTACTATCTCTACCGCACCAAGACCGGCCTGAACGTGCAGGCCATCGGCGAGAACCCCGCCGCGGCGGACGCCGCCTCCATCCCCGTCAATCGCTGGAAGTACATCAACATCCTCCTGGGCGGCGGCATCTGCGGCATCGGCGGCGCCTACTGCTCCATGATCATCAACAGCGGCGTGTGGATCTCCAACAGCGTCAACGGCCTGGGCTGGATCGCGGTGGCCCTGGTCATCTTCGCCGCCTGGAAGCCCCATGTGGCCATCCTGGGCTCCTTCGTGTTCGGCGCCCTGCGGGTGCTCAAGTACTACAAGGTGGGCCTGATGGCCGGCTGGCCCGACGCCTTCTTCGACATGCTGCCCTTCCTCATCACCGCGCTGGTGCTGGTGTTCACCAGCATCCGGGGCAGCAAGGGGGCCCACATCCCCGCCAGCCTCGGCGTCAACTACTTCCGCGAGGAGCGGTAAACTTCAGAAAAAATGCCCGGGCGCGCGCTCGGGCGTTTTTTTGCGCAAAAAGGGGCCGTGCAACCTCCGGTTGACGAATTGACAGGCAAAAGGGGTAGCCCCGCCACCGCCCTTTCTGCTATGATGGGGGAGACGAAAGGAGGCGCTGCCCATGGATATGGCACAGAGGATACAGCAGCTGCGAAGATCGAAGGGGCTGTCCCAGGAGGAACTGGCCGGGCGGCTGGGGGTCTCCCGGCAGGCGGTGTCCAAATGGGAGGGCGGCCAGAGCGCGCCGGACGCGGAAAAGATCGTGGCCCTCAGCGAGGGGTTCGGCGTGACTACCGACTGGCTTTTGAAGGGGGTCGAACCGGCGGAGGAAAAGGGCGGCGCAAGGCGGAAGCTGGCGGGCCGCATCCTCTTTGCGGCTTCACCCGCCTTTGTGGCCGCGGGGCTGCTGCTGGCCGTGGCGGGGGAATGGGAGGGCAGCACCTTTGTGCGCTGCGCCGGCCTCATCGTGCAGGTGATGGGCGTGGCCCTCTATTTCATCGGCCGTGTGCTGACGGGGGAGAAGGGTCCCTTCTGGGCCGCCTGGCTGGATGTGGCGTGTATCGCCTTTCTGCCGGTGCGGTTTGTGATGGGGTGGGGCGTGTTCCTTACCCCCGTGACATGGTTCGTGCCCTTCGAGGCGGCGAAGATCGTCCGCGACCTGCTCTGCTGGCCGGCGTATCTGGCGGTGCTGGCGGTCAGCTTTTTGCTGTTGAAGAAGCGAAAATGACAAAGCCGGGGGCGGCACGGGAAACCCGCGGCCCCGCCGCCGGGACTCCGCGGGCAACATAACAACGGGGCGGCCCCCCGAGCCATCCAGGCTCATGGGGGGCCGCCCCTTTGCGGGCTCAAAGCGTGATCCAGTACCGCTGTTCGGTCACGCCGTCCACGGCCACCTCGTTTTCCAGCACGCCGCCGTTTTTTTGGATGGTGCGGGCGCTGGCGGCGTTCGTTTTGTCGCAGACCATCAGCACCCGGTCAAGGCCCAGCGCCCGGCACTCCTCCAGCGCCAGGGCGATCATGGCGGTGCCATAGCCTCTGCCCCGGGCCGAAGGGCGAATCCCGTCGCCGATGTGGCCGCCGTTCAAAAGCAGCGCTTCGTTCAGCCGGTGGCGGATGTTCACCGCCCCCACCAGCCTGCCGCTCTCCTCGTCCAGGCAGAAGAAGGTGGAGTCCGGCACGAGACCCTCTTTTGCCGCCTGGGCCTCGCTCACCTCAAGGCTTTCGAGGTAGGCGGCAAAATCGCCGCGGGGGTCTGCCTTGCGGATGGCGTAGGGAATAATGGTTTCGCCCGTGGCCATCCACTCGTCCATCATCTCCAGAATCAGGGGCCGCAGGGCCGCGCTGCCCTTGACCAGTTTCAGCTTCATGGCGTTTTCCTCCCTCACAGGGGCAGGCGCAGCAGCAGCATGTACACCGCCGTGCCCCCGAAAATGCTTAAAAGGGTGTTGCGCCGCCACAGGTGCAGCGCCGCCGTCACCGCCAGCGCCCCCAGCTGGAAGGCGGCCTCCAGCCCGCCGGCGGCGGGCAGGCCCTTCAGGCAGTAGACCACCAGAATGGCGATGATGGCGCCGGGCAGCACCCCGCCCAGATACCGCACCGCCGGCGGCATGGCGCGCTTTCCGCCGAACACCGCGAAGGGGGCTGCGCGGGTGAAGAGGGTCACCCCGGCGGCGATGAGCAGTACCCACAGAGGATAGAGTTCCATCTCACGCCGCCTCCTTTTTCCGATTCAGCACCGGCCGCGCCAGCAGTAGCACCGCCACCGTGGCGCACAGGGCAGGCAGCAGGAAGTTATCCGGCCCCAGCGCCAGCAGGAACACCGCCCCGCAGCCAAGGCCCAGCAGGGCGGGCAGGTGGCTTTTGGCCCCCCGCCACTGCTCCAGAAAGATCACCAGGAACAGGGCGGTCATGGAGAAATCGATGCCGGTGAAGTCCAGCGGCAGAGCCCCGGCAAAGGTGCCCAGCAGGCTGCCCGCCACCCAGTAGAGCTGGTCCAGCAGGGCCACCAGAAACATGGCGCCGTGCTTGTCCACCCCGGCGGGCACCTGGTCCATGCCGCAGAGCACCGAATAGGTCTCGTCGGTGAGGGAGAAGATCATGTAGAGCCGCTTTTTGCCCATGGAGGCGAAGCGCTCCACAAAGGAAAGCCCGTAGAACAGGTGCCGGGCGTTGATGAACAGGCTCATCAGCGCCACGGTGGGCAGCGCCGTGGGCGCGGCCAGAAAGCCCGCCAGCACGAACTGCAGGCTGCCCGCGTAGACCAGGCCGCTGAAGGCCAGGGCCCACAGCGCCCCGAAGCCCGCCTGCCGCAGCAGGATGCCGAAGGCGGTGCCGAGAAACAGATACCCGAACAGCACGCCCAGCGACTGCCGGAGGGCAAACCGGGCGGTGCGCCGCCAGTTCGTCTCCATCAAAATCACCTCACACAAAATGTCTCACGCCGCCAGCATGCCCAGCGTGCCGGCCACCAGCAGCGCCAGGCCCACAGCGGCCCGTCGGCTCAGCCGCTCGCCCAGCGCCAGCCGGGAGAAGGCCACCGTCACCAGGATGCTCAGCTTGTCGATGGGGGCCACCGCGCTGGCGGGCCCCAGCTGCAATGCCCGGAAATAGCACAGCCAGGAGCCGCCGGTGGCAAGGCCCGAGAGGGCGATGAACCAGCCCTCTTTGCGGCTCACCGCCGAAAGGCCCGCCGTCCTGCCGGTGGCCAGCGCCACCGCCCAGGCCATCACCAGCACCACCGCCGTGCGGATGGCGGTGCCCAGGTTCGAGTCGATGCCCGCCATGCCCAGCTTGCCCAGGATGGAGGTCAGCGCGGCGAAAAAGGCGGAGAGCAGGGCGTAGAACAGCCAGCTGTGGCCCGCCGCGGGCCGGGGCGCCCCTTCGCCGGGCTGCCAGGCCATCAGCCAGCTGCCCGCGCCGATGGCCGCCGTGCACACAAGGCGGGCGGCGCCGGGCTCCTCGCCCAGGAAGGCAAAGGCCAGCAGGATGGTGAGCACGGTGCTCAGCTTGTCCACCGGCACCACCCGGTTCACATCCCCCAGTTGCAGCGCCCGGAAGTAGCACAGCCAGGAGGCGCCGGTGGCAAGGCCGGACAGCACCAGAAATATCCACCCCGCGGAGGAGATGGCGGCGATGCCCTTCTGGGCGCCGGCCAGCAGCACCACCGCCCAGGCCATGACCAGCACCACCACCGTGCGCAGGGCGGTGGCCAGGGTGGAGTCAGTTTTTCGGATGCCGCACTTGGCCAGCACCGAGGACGCCCCGGCGCACAGCGTCGAGCCGAAGGCCCACAGGGCCCACATGCAAAAGACCTCTTTTCCCTTGTTTCAGCGGTCGGCCGCGGCAAAGGGCGCGGCCAGGCGGGCGAACCAGTTCGCCGGCACCTCAAAGCCCAGCAAGATGGCCAGCACCATGGCCGCCGCCAGCTTGGCGGTCTCAAAGCCGGTGAGGCTCGCCCCGGCCAGGTCGCCCTGCACCAGGGCGTAGGCGGTGCGGTAGATGCCCAGCCCCGGCACCAGCGGAAAGATGCCCGAGATGAGGAAGATGGTCACCGGGCAGCGCTGCTGCACCGAGGAAAAGCGGCTGATGAGCACCACCGCCAGTGTGGCCAGGAAGGTGGCCGTCAGGGTGCCCAGCGCCCCTTTCAGGGCCAGGAACACCAGCCATCCGGCGGCGCCGGTGAAGCCGCAGCGGGGGTAATACCGGGTGGGCACATGGAAGAGCAGGGAAAAGGCGATGGTCCCCAGGCCCGCAAAGAACACCTCCGAACAAAAGCGCCACACGCTCATGCCAGCGCACCTCCCAGCCGGGCCCACAGGGCCATCACCAGGCCCACGCCAAAGGCCATGCACACCACCACCAGAAACACGTCCAGCATCCGCACCGCGCCGGAGATGTAGTCCTCGTCGGCGATGTCCCGGATGGCGTTGGTAAAGGCCACCCCCGGCATCAGGGGCACCAGCGAGCCTACCGTCACCATGCTCAGCTGGCTGCCCAGCCCCAGTTCGGTGAGCAGGATGGCCGCGGCGCACACCAGCGCCCCGCCGGTGATGTTGGCGGCGATCTTGGAAAGGCGGCCCCGCACCGCCACCAGCAGGTAGAGATAGAGGGCCAGCCCCGCCACAAAGGCGGCGGCGGCGTCCGCCAGGGTGCCGCCGAAGATGTAGCAGAAGGAACCCGCCCCCACGCCGCTGGCCAGCACCCGCTGCCAGCGGGGCCGCAGGGGCATTTGCTGTATCTCCTCCAGGCGGGCGTGGGCCTGGGCGGGGGTGTGCAGCCCCCGGGCGATCTCCCGGGAAAGCTGGTTCACCGCGTCCACCTTGTCCAGCCGGCTGGCGGTGAGGGGGATGTGTCGCACCTTGGCCAGGCAGTGACGCCGGCCGTCCCGGGCGGTCATCATGATGCCGTTGCTCAGCACAAAGGGCTCGAACCCCTCGCAGCCGTAGGCGGCGGCGATGCGTTCCATCGTCTCGGTGACCCGGAAGATCTCCGCCCCGCTGGACACCAGGATCTCCCCCGCCAGCGCCACCGTTTCAAACACCAGGTCGTTCTGTTCGGCCTCCATGGCCCGGCCTCCTTCAGAAGAGGATTTGCAAAGTTCGCATATCTTCACTATAATAAAATAATCCGGGCCGGGATGCAAGAGCCGGCCCCACCCACGGCAAAGAAAGGCGGCGCGGCGCGTGATCCGGTTCAACTATCCCTATTACCCCCTCCAGTGGTACAAAAACGGCAACCCTGTCTCGGGCAACGCGGGCCAGTTCAACTACAAGGCCCTGCGCCAGGGGGAGGAACTGCGGGCCTGGTGGTGGCTGGGCCCCTGGTGCCTGGAAAAGACAAAAGAGGTGGAAACAGCCGCCTTCCCCTTCGGGCAGGAGGGCATCGACCAGGCGAAGGCCTGGCTGGAGGAGGCATTCAACGCCATTCCGCGGGAGACCATCGAGGCGAAAAGCGCCTTTCTGGACACCGAGCCCTGGACGCCTCCGGCCCCCGAGGAGGAAAAGGACGAGGACGCCCCGCCCTTTTGAAAAAACAGCAAGAGCGCCGCCGGCGGAATTTTTTCCGCCGGCGGCGCGCGTTTGCCCGTCCGGGCCCTTTGTCACACGGTTTTGATGTTGCGCCAGCCGCCCGCCTTCCAGCGGAGGATGAACAGCACCGCCCGCAGGTTCTCGTCCAGGGCAAAGGCCATCCAGATGCCCACCAGGCCCCAGCCCAGCACGATGCCGAAGAGCCAGGCGATGCCCACCCCCACGATCCACTGGCTGAGGATGCCCAAGGCCACCGGGAACTTCACGTCGCCCACCGCCTGCAGGTTGCGCACCAGCACGATGTTGAAGGAGCGGCCGATCTCCAGCACCACCTCCACCCACATGGTACGGCAGCCCAGCTCGATCACCCGGGGGTCGGTGGTGAAGATGCTGAACAGGGGCTTTGCGAAGAGGGCCAGCACCAGCGCGATGCCCACCGTGAGGGGGGAGAAGATGCGCAGCACCCGCCAGTTCTCCCGGTCGGCCCGGTCAAAGTCTTTGGCGCCGATGCAGTAGCCGATGATGATGCCCGCCGCCTGGCTCACCGCGTTCACCAGCATGTAGCACACCTGGGCGAACATGTTCATGTACATGCGGGCGGTCACCGCGTAGGTGCCGATGATGTTCACAAACACCAGGCTGGTGCTCTGGGACAGGTTGTAGGACAGCCCCTCGCCCCCGGCGGGCAGGCCGATGCTCAACAGCCGGCGCAAAAGGTCGATGGGGAAGGGCCGCAGCACTTTGGGGCTTAAGGTCGCGCCCTCCACGCTTTTGAAGAAGGCGAACAGCACCATCAGCATGCCGGCGGTGCGGCACAGGCTGGTGCTCAGCGCCGCGCCGGTGGCCCCCAGGCGGGGCAGCGGCCCCAGGCCGTAGATGAAGGCGGTGTTGCCCACGATGTTGATCAGGTTGATGGCGCCCGTGGAGCACATGATCACCAGCATGTGAGCGTGGGCCCGCAGAAAGGCGCTGAAGGTGAGCATCAGGGCCTGGCAGGGCAGGCTGAGCGCCGCGATGAGCAGATAGCTGCGGGCCTCCGGCACCGCCTCGGCGGGCACCTTCATCAGGGCGAACAGCCCGTCCGCCCCCAGCAGCAGCCCCAGAGTGATGACAAGGCTGATGAGCAGGTTCAGCCCGGCGGCCAGGGTGTAGATCTGGCGCACCTTCTCCTGCTGCCTTGCCCCCAGATACTGGCTCAGCAGGATGGTGGCCGCCAGACTGATGACGCTGAAGGTCAAAATCAGCGTGTTCATGATCTGGTTGGCGTTGCCCACCGCCGCCACCGCCGTCTCGTTGTAGTGGCTGAGCATGATCTGGTCGATGTTGCCCACCAGCATCTGCAGCAGCAGTTCGATGAAGACCGGCCAGGTCATTCTGATGAGTGAGAACTGCATTTCACCCGTCCCGGCGTGTTTCATGTTCTTTTCCTCCCCGCAGAGCATGATCCCCTCTGAATTCACCGGTCATTATACACCTCGCCGCCCGCCTTTGGTAGAGGAAAAATCTACGATGTTTACAATAATCGGACGACGATTTTGTGATATACGCGCATAAAATGCGGCGGCGCGCCCTCTTTTTCACCGCGGCCGGAGGTTTTTCGGCCCCCGCCTGCAACCGATTGCCTTTTGGCGGGTTTTGTGGTACGCTGTTTCTGTTGTAAGAACGAAAGGGGAGCGGGCGGATGAACCGGATCAAAAGGGACTGGCCCCGCGCGGCGGCAGCCGCAGGGCTGCTGGTGCTGGCGGCGGCCTTTCTGCTGCGCTTTTCCTACTCCACCAGCTTTCTCTGGCCGGGCTATTGCGGGTACGATTCCGCCATCTTCCAGACCATCGGCAAATACTGGGCCGAAGGGTCGGTGCCCTACCGGGACCTGTTCGACCACAAGGGCCCGCTGATCTTCTTCATCGACATGATCGGCTACCTGCTCTGGGGCCGGGCGGGCATCCTGGTGCCCCAGACGATCAGCCTGGCCGCCGCCCTGTTTTTCCTCTACAAGCTGGGCCGGGTGTATCTGCCCCGGCCGGGGGCCGCGGGGGCCGCGCTGGCGGCCCTTGTGTATCTGGCGCGCACCTTTGATGAGGGCAACATGACCGAGGAGTACGCCCTGCCCTTCATCGCCGCAAGCCTGTGGCTGGCCGCCCGCTGGTGCGAGGAACAGAAACGGGACCCCGCCGCGCCCCACCCCTGGCGGTACGCCGCGGTCTACGGGCTCTCCTTCGGGGCCATCCTGCTGCTGCGGGTCACCAGCGCGGTGAGCATCGGCAGCTTTGTGCTGGTGATCGCCCTGTACACCCTGGCGCGAAAGCAGTGGGTGACCCTGGCGAAAAACGCCGCCGCCTTTTTGGGCGGGTTTGCCGCCGTCACCGCGCCCTTCTGCGTTTATTTTGCCGCATACGGCGCGCTGGGGCGGATGCTCTACGGCACCATCGGCTACAATCTGCTCTATGCCACCGGGTTCTCCCTCACCGATTACTACGGCGGCAGCCCCTGGGCCTCCGCCACCTTCCGGCGCACGGTGTTCGACTTCGGCGCCCCGGTGCTGCTGCTGGCGGCGCTGGCCCTGCTGCGCGTTCTGCGCGCGCCCCGGCGGCCTCTGGGCTGGGCGGCGCTGCTCACCGCCGGGCTGAACATGTACCTGCTCTTTTCCAACCGGCCCTACCTGCACTACTTCATGATCGCCGCCCCGCTGGTGCCCCTTTGCGCCGGCCTTGCCTGGCAGCTGTGGCGGGAGGACCGGGCCGCCGGCAGGCGGGCAGCCGGTCTGGCGGCTTTGGCCCTGACCGGGGCGTGTCTGGTGAATCTGGCGGCGCGGCTGCCCGGCTGGCAGCGGGACGGCTTTATGGCCCGATACCCCTACGAGGTGATCGCCTACAACGACATGGCCCGCAGCATGGCGGCGGTGATCCCCGCCGACGAGCGGGGCTCGGTGCTGGCGTACGAGGTGGATGCCCAGTGGTATCTGGCCACCGACATTCGCCCCTGCCAGAGTTACTTCGTCCATCAGGAGTGGCAGAGCGCCGCCGACCCGGCCATGGCCGCCGAGCAGGCGCGGCGTCTCGCCGCCGACCCGCCGGCCTGGCTGGTGGCGGGCAACGTGACCAACCCCGCCGTGGCCGACCTCATCGCCCGGGAGTACACCGCCGTCAGCGGCAAAGCGGACTTTTACGAGTTCGCCGGCTACACCCTCTACCGCCGCAACGGCTGAAAACACAAAAAAACGGCCCGCTCCGTGTTTTCCACGGGACGGGCCGCTCTTTGTTCAAAAATCAGCGCAGCACCAGCTGGCCGTTTTCCACGTCCACCGTCAGGGTGTCGCCGGCGGAATGGTTGCCGCCGATGATCTCCCGGGCGATGAGGGTCTCCACCTTGCTCTGGATGAACCGCTTCAGCGGACGGGCGCCGTAGATGGGGTCGTAGCCGGCGTCGATGATGAACGCCCTGGCCGCGTCGGTCACGGCGAGGCTCAGCTGCTTGTCGGCCAGGCGCTTGCGCAGGTCGGCCAGCTGCAGTTCCACGATGCCGCCGATCTCCTGGCGGGTCAGCGGCTTGTAGAAGACGATCTCGTCCAGCCGGTTCAAAAACTCCGGCCGGAACTGGCTCTTCAAAAGCCCCTGCACCGCGGTGCGGGCCTCCTCGCTGATCTGGCCGTCCGGGGTGATGCCGTCCAGGATGTACTGGCTGCCCAGGTTGCTGGTGAGGATGATGATGGTGTTCTTGAAGTCCACCGTGCGGCCCTGGCTGTCGGTGATGCGGCCGTCGTCCAGCACCTGCAGAAGGATGTTGAACACGTCGGGGTGGGCTTTCTCCACCTCGTCGAACAGCACCACGCTGTAGGGATGACGGCGCACCGCCTCGGTGAGCTGGCCGCCCTCCTCATAGCCCACATATCCCGGAGGGGCGCCGATCAGGCGGCTGACGCTGAATTTCTCCATGTATTCGGTCATGTCGATCCGGATCATGTTCTTCTCGTCGTCAAACAGCGCCTCGGCCAGCGCCTTGGCAAGTTCGGTCTTGCCCACGCCGGTGGGGCCCAGGAACAGGAAACTGCCGATGGGGCGGCCCGGGTCGGCGATGCCGGCCCGGCTGCGCAGGATGGCCTCGGTGACCTTCTTCACCGCTTCCTCCTGGCCGATCACCCGCTTGTGCAGGATGTCCTCCAGGCCCAGCAGCTTCTCCCGCTCGCCTTCCACCAGCTTCTCCACGGGGATGCCGGTCCAGCGGGCCACGATGCGGGCGATCTCCTCGTCGGTGACCCGGTCCCGCAGCAGGTTGTCCTGGGTGGCGCCGGAGGCCTCCGCCTTCTGCTCCTGCTCGGCCAGCTTCTTCTTCAATTCCGGCAGCTTGCCGTACTTCAGTTCGGCGGCCTTGTTCAGGTCGTACTCCCGTTCGGCCTTCTCGATGGCCGCATTGGTCTTCTCGATCTCCTCCCGCAGGCTCTGCACGCTGCCGATGCTGGATTTTTCGTTGTCCCACTGGGCCTTCATGGCGCTGAATTTGGCGCGCATCTCCGCCAGCTCTTTTTGCAGCGACGCCAGCCGCTGCGCGCTGAGGGTGTCGGTCTCCTTCTTCAGGGCCGCCTCCTCGATCTCGTGCTGCATGATCTTGCGGCGCAGATCGTCCAGCTCGGCGGGCATGGAGTCCATCTCGGTGCGGATCATGGCGCAGGCCTCGTCCACCAGGTCGATGGCCTTATCCGGCAAAAACCGGTCGGTGATGTACCGGTTGGAGAGGGTGGCCGCCGCGATGAGGGCGCTGTCCTGGATCTTCACGCCGTGGAACACCTCGTAGCGCTCCTTCAGGCCCCGCAGGATGGAGATGGTGTCCTCCACCGAGGGCTGGTCCACCATCACCGGCTGGAACCGGCGCTCCAGCGCCGGGTCCTTCTCGATGTACTGGCGGTACTCGTCCAGGGTGGTGGCGCCGATGCAGTGCAGTTCGCCCCGGGCCAGCAAGGGCTTCAGCAGGTTGCCCGCGTCCATGGCGCCGTCGGATTTGCCGGCGCCCACGATGGTGTGCAGCTCATCGATAAACAGGATGATCTGCCCCTCGCTCTTCTTCACCTCGTTCAGAACGCTCTTCAAACGCTCCTCAAACTCGCCCCGGTACTTGGCGCCCGCCACCAGCGCGCCCATGTCCAGGCTGAAGATGGTGCGGTCCTTCAGATTCTCCGGCACGTCGCCCCGCACGATCCGCTGGGCCAGGCCCTCGGCGATGGCGGTCTTGCCCACGCCGGCCTCGCCGATCAGGCAGGGGTTGTTCTTGCGCTTGCGGGACAAGATGCGGATGACGTTCCGGATCTCGGTGTCACGGCCGATCACCGGGTCCAGCTTCTGCTGGCGGGCCAGTTCCACCAGGTCCTGCCCGTACTTCTTCAGCGCGTCATAGGTCTCCTCGGGGTGGTCGCTGGTCACCCGCTGGCTGCCCCGCACGGTGGCAAGCTGTTCCAGGAATTTGTTCTTGTCAATGCCAAAGCTGCGCAGCACCTGCCGCACCGCCTCGTTGGGCTGGTCCATCAGCGCCAGGAACAGATGCTCCACGCTGACGTACTCGTCCTTCATGTTCTCGGCGATGTGCTCGGCTGCGTTCAGCACCTTGTCGGTGGCCTGGGAGATGTAGATCTTGTCCGGCTCCCGGCCGGTGCCCGTCACATGGGGCAGGGCGGCCACCTTCTGCGCGGCGGCCGCGGCGAAATTGCCCGGCTCCACCCCCAGCTTCTTCAACAGCTGCGGGATCAGCCCGTCCTGCTGGCTGGCAGTCGCCGCCAGAAGGTGCTCAGGCTCCAGCGCCTGATTCTGGTACTCGATGGCCAGCTGCTGCGCGCTCTGCAGCGCTTCCAGCGTCTTTTGAGTATATTTGTTGGTATTCATACAGTCCGTCCCCCTTTTTCAAAGCGACCAACTTGGAAAGATTCTTAGTTTTAGCACTCTTGTGCTTCGACTGCTAATATTGTATTCCCGCCCGGTAGAATTGTCAAGGGATTTCACAAAAAATTTATATTTGTTTGCGGCCGCGCCGGCCCCGGCGTTGTCAGGGGCAAAAAAATCGGGTATAATCCCTTTAATAAAAGTATATAAAGGGGCCCTGTGCCCCGGGAGGTTTTTATGAAAGCACACATCATCCCCCCCGCGCCGCCGGCGGCGCTGGCCTGGAACCCGCCGCAGGACGGCAGCCTGGAGGCGGTCTGCGCCGGGGCGGGCCTGCGTTTTTGCCGGGTGGAGGAGAAAGACCTGGGCCGCACGGTGGCGGATCTCTGCGGCCTGCCCGGCGCAGAAGGCGCCCGGGGCGTCATCCCCGCAGCGGACCCCACGCCGGCACTGGTGATCTGGGGGCTGGACCGGAAAGAACTGGACGATTTTCTGGGCCGGCTGAAGGCCGCAGGGGTGAGCATCCCCCTGAAGGCGATGGTCACCGGCACCAACCGGGCCTGGGCCTTCGGGCAGCTGCTGGCAGAACTGCACGCGGAACACCGGGAGGTGACGGGCGAAAAGTGAGGGAAAGGCTTTTCCTTTCTTTAAAATGTTTCCCTTTGAGCCGGTGTTCCGCCGCGGGGGCGTTTTGGAACCAATCTGTCATGATTTCTCCAACAATTAACATTGACAAACATCTATCAGGCGCGTATAATGGATGTGCTGCCTGAAAAGGCAATGGATGTATATGTTTGTTTCGAGAGGAGTAAGACACAATGAAGAAAGTTTTGGCTTTGGTCATGGTCCTGGCTCTGGCTCTGAGCTTCACCGCTTGCGGCGGCTCTGGCAAGAAGGTCAAGACCGGTATCGCCATCGTTTCCAGCCTGAAAGGCACTGCTGCTACCGCCGACGAGACCGGCATGGCTCAGGTCGACAGCACTGTCGCCGCCGTGACCGTGGACGAGAGCGGCAAGATCGTCGCCTGCAAGATCGACGTGGCCCAGAACAAGGTTCCTGTGAACGCCGACGGCACCTTCGACACCTCCCTGACCTTCAAGTCCAAGCAGGAGCTGGGCACCGACTACGGCATGACCCCCGCCAGCCCCATCGGCAAGGAGTGGAACGAGCAGGCTGACGCCTTCGCTGCTTACGTTGTTGGCAAGACCGCCGCTGAGGTGGAGGCCATCGCTCTGCTGGGCGAGGATAAACACTTCGGACCCGACGTGGCCGACCTGGCTGCTTCCTGCACCATGAACGTGGTGGACATCAAGGCTGCCATCGTGGCCGCCTGCAACAACGCTCAGGATCTGGGCGCTTCCGCCGACGACACCCTGGGCCTGGGCCTGTCCACCGAGATGGGCTCTTCCAAGCTGCCCACCGCTGACGAGGCCGGCCTGGTCCAGACCGACACCACCTACGCCGCTGTCACCTACGACAAGGACGGCAAGATCACCAGCACCTGCCTGAACGTTACCCAGGCTAAGTTCGACGTCACCGCCGAGGGCGCCGTGACTCCCAAGAGCGAGACCATCGTTCCCAAGATGGAGCAGGGCGACGACTACGGCATGCGCGGCGCCAGCCCCATCCAGAAGGAGTGGAACGAGCAGGCCAATGCTTTCGCCGCTTACCTGACCGGCAAGACCGCTGCTGAAGTGAGCGCCACCCCCCTGCTGGGTGAGGATAAGCACTTTGGTCCCGACGTGGCCGATCTGGCTGCTTCCTGCACCATGAACGTGGTGGCCTTCATCGACGCGGTGGGCCGCGCCATGGCCTGATCGACGACCAACGTCTGAGATCGAGATAGAACCCCGGGGCTGGGCCGCAAGGCCCGGCCCCTTTTTTCCATCCGGCGGCGGGGAGCCGCTTTTGCAAAAGGAGAAGCCATGGGCAAACGTGTTGTGAGTTTTGTGCTGAGCCTCGCTGTGTGTGCCGGTCTGCTGAGCGGCTGCGGCGGCGGGGGAGCCTCTTCCTCCGCGCCGCAGGACCCGGAACTGGCCGGGTACGAGCGCTACACCGTGAGCTGGTTCGACGTGTTCGACACCGTGACCACCGTGATCGGTTATGCCGAAAGCGAGGAGGAGTGGAACCGCCAGATGGAGGCCCTCCACGCCGATCTTGTGGAGTACCATCAGCTGTACGATATCTACTATTCCTATTCCGGCGTGACCAACCTGCGGGACGTGAACGCCCGGGCAGGCCAGGAGCCGGTGACGGTGGACGCGCGCATCATGGGCCTTCTCACCGAGGCAAGAGCCATGCACGAGACCACCGGCGGCAAGATGAACGTGGCCTTCGGCACCGTGCTGAAAATATGGCACAACTACCGCGAGGCGGCGCTGGACGACCCGGCCCAGGCTGCCGTGCCCTCCATGGAGGAGCTGGAGGCCGCCGCGCAGCACTGCGATATCAATGACCTGATTCTGGACGAGGAGGCCTCCACCGTCTTTTTCGCCGACCCGGAGATGCAGCTGGACGTGGGCAGCGTGGGCAAGGGCTACGCTGTGGAGATGGTGGCCCGGGCCGCCGAGGAGCGGGGCCTGAAAAGCGCCCTGATCAGCGTGGGCGGCAACCTGCGCAGCATCGGCCACAAGCCGGACTACACCCGCTGGACCGGCGGCATCCAGAACCCCTGGACCACCACCGCCGACATCGTGCCCACCGAGTCCGGGGGATATGTGGCCGTGGTGGAGGTGGAGGATATGTCGCTGGTCACCAGCGGCAACTACCAGCGCTACTACGAGGTGGACGGGGTGCGCTACCACCACCTGATCGACCCGGACACCCTGATGCCCGCCAATTTTTACTCGGCGGTGAGCGTGCTGGCGCCGGATTCCGGCCTTGCCGACTGCCTGTCCACCGGCCTGTTCTGCATGCCGCTGGAACAGGGGCAGGCCCTGGTGGAGAGCCTGGACGGCGTGGAGGCCATGTGGATGATGAACGACGAGAACGACGTGGTCTACTCCAGCGGCTTTGAGGCCAGCCTGAAACAGGCGGAGTGACGATCCGCCCGCGAACAAAAGGACTCAAATGCCCGCGCGGATACAAAAGCACCGGCGCCCTGCAATTTGCAGGGCGCCGGTGCTTTTGTGGTCTCATGTGGTGCGCAGATCAAGGGATCTTCGGCTGGCCTCATGAAGGGGGGCAAGTCGTCCGGCATCATCCGGCCGGGCTTGCCGCTGCGGGGCCCCATGGAGGCGGGGGGCAAGACCGGCCTGAGGGGGCAGGCGGGTTTGTGGCGGCGGCCCGCCCCCTCGGCAGCGGGGGACAGGGTCCCCGGCGCGGGGCGGAAAAAACGCTGCGCCGCCGTGTTCACTGTTCCACGGTGGAGAGCAGGATGCGGTCGTTCTCCATGGCGCGGCCGGCGTTCCTGCTGAAGGCGGCCAGCAGGTCCTCCACCGTCATCTTCTCCCGCTCTTCGCCCTTCACGTCCAGCACGATGCGTCCGTCGTCCATCATCAGGGTGCGGTTGCCCAGAGCCAGAGCGCTGTGCATGTTGTGGGTGATCATCAGGCAGGTGATCTTTCGCTCGGCCACGATGGCGGTGGTCAGCGCCAGCACCTTGTCGGCGGTGGCCGGGTCCAGGGCGGCGGTGTGCTCGTCCAGCAGCAGCAGTTTGGGGGTCACCAGGGTGGCCATCAAAAGGGTCAGCGCCTGGCGCTGGCCGCCGCTGAGCAGCCCCACCGGCTGGCTCATCCGGTCCTCGAGACCCAGCCCCAGCTGGGCCAGCCGCTCCCGGAAGAGCGCCCGCTCCCTGCGGGAGACGCGGGAGAAGCCCGCCCCCCGCTTTGCCACCCGCAGGTAGGCCAGGGCCAGATTCTCCTCGATGGTCATGTGGGGGGCGGTGCCCCGCAGGGGGTCCTGGAACAGGCGGCCGATGTCCCGGCTGCGGCGGAACTCCTTTTCAAAGGTGATGTCTCGCCCGTCCAGCTCGATGCGGCCGGCGTCGGTGAAGAAGTTGCCGGCGATGGCGTTGAACAGGGTGGATTTGCCCGCCCCGTTGCTTCCCACGATGGCGGCGAAATCTCCCGCGTCCAGATGCAGGTCGATGCCCCGCAGAGCCTTTTTCTCGTTCAGCGTGCCGGGGTTAAAGGTCTTGGTGATGCCAGTGAGGGTGAGCATTTCAACGCGCCTCCTTTCCCTTGGCGGCCAGTTTGCGCCGCGTCAGCCTGACCCAGGCGGTGAGGGCGGGCCAGCTGATGGCCACCGCCACGATGGCGGCGCTGATGAGCTTGAGATTGGAGGGGTTGGCGCTGGTACGCAGAGCGAACACCATCAGCACCCGGTAGATGATGGAGCCGATGACCGCGGCGGCCACCCCGCGCCACACGCCGCCCCGGCGGGTGAACATCTCGCCGATGATGAGGCTGGCCAGACCGATGACCACCACGCCGGTGCCCAGGCTCATGCTGCTGGACATCTGGTACTGGGCCAGCACGCCGCCGGAGAGGGCGGTGCAGCCGTTGGCGATGCACAGGCCCACCGTGATGGTGAAAGCCGGGTCGATGGAGGAGGCGCTCACCATGTCCCGGTTGTCGCCGGTGGCCCGGATGGACAGGCCGATCTGGGTCTTAAGGAAGAGGGCCATGGCAGCGGCGGCGGCGATGGTGATGGCGGCGCAGAGGATGAGTTTGCTCCACTCGCTGCCCAGCAGGGCAGCCGCGCGGGTGAACACCGTGTCCGCCTTGAGCAGGGGCAGGTCCGCCCGGTTGCCCATGGTCCACAGGTTGATGGTGTAGAGGCCGGTCATGGTGATGATGCCCGCCAGAATGGCCTGCACCTTCATGCGGGTGTGGAGGAAGGCGGTGACAAAGCCCGCCGCGCCGCCGGCAAAGAAAGCCAGCACAAGGCCCAGCACCGGCCTGCCCGCGGCGGAAAAAACGGCGGACACTGCGCTGCCCAGCACAAAGGTGCCGTCGGTGGTGAGATCGGCGATGTCCAGCACCCGGTAGGAGAGGTACAGCGCCAGCGCCACCAGCGCGTAGATGAAGCCCTGCTCCACTGCGCTCTCCAAAAGCATTGCGGTCATGAGTAAAGCGCTCCTTTAAGCAAAGTGTACAAGCGGGAAAAGGGAACGCGCCCCACGGCGGCCCGCCGGCGGCAAAAGCGTCCGGACCGGCGGCGCACCGGGGGCGGCCCCTTTTTTTAAAAACTTACTCCACGGCGATGTAGCCTTCGCCGGTCAGGTCAAAAATTTCCGGGTCGATGCCCAGGGCCGCCGCGGTGGTGGTGTTCACGGTGGTGATGCCGTCGTTCAGCACCTGCACCGGGGTGGCGGCGGGGTCGGCCCCGTTCAGGATGTCCACCGCCATCTGGGCGGTGAGCTGGCCGAGTTTGGTGTAGTTCACGCCGGTGGTGGCAAGGCCGCCGTCCCGCACCATGCTGTCCGCCGCGGTGTACACCGGCACCCCCGCCTCGATGGCGGTGGTGGCCAGCACGGCCATGCCGTCCGCCACGGTGTTGTCGATGGGCACGAAGATGGCCTCCGCCCCCTGGGCCAGCAGGTTCTGGGTGGCCAGCTGCACCTCGCCGGCGTTCGTCACGGTGCTCTCCACCGCGGTGATGCCCTTCTCCTCCAGCACCGGCTTCATGTTGGCGATGGTGGTCACGCTGTTGGGCTCGCCCAGGTTATAGATGAGGCCCAGGGTCTTGAGCTCAGGGTTTGCCGCCAGGGCCAGGTCCAGAATTTTGTTGGTGTCGATGTAGTCGCTGGTGCCGGTTATGTTCTGGCCGGGGGCCTCCATGCTGTCCGCCAGCTGGGCGCCGACCGGGTCGGTCACGGCGCTGTACACCAGCGGGATGTCGGTGCCCTGCACCGCGGCGGCCGCGGCGGTGGCGGCGGGGGTGGCGATGGGGATGATCAGGTCCACCCCGTCGGAGACGAACAGCTTGCAGATGTCGTTCAGGGTGGCGGTGTCCGCCTGGCCGTTTTGTACCTCAAACTGGATGGCCGGGCCGCCGGCAGCAAGGCTTTCCTCGGAGAGGCTGGTCAGTTCGCTCTGGATGGCGTTGCAAATTTCGTCCAGGCTGGAGTGACTGGTGTACTGCACGATGCCCACCTTGAAACTCTCGGCGGCGGCGCTGGCGGAGGCCGGCGCGCTGCCGGAGGCAGTGGAGGCGGTGGAAGCGGGGGAGGAGCCGCAGGCGGCCAGGGAAAGGGCCAGGGCGGCGGCGGTGAAGGCTGCGAACAGACGATTCTTTTTCATGGTGTAAACCTCGTTTCTCTTGGTCAAAAGGGTGGATGGCGGTCAGCGGGACAGTCGCCATCGGCGCCATCGGGTAGAGAAACGGTGATACGGATGATGGGTTGTCATGAAACGGCGCCCCCTCTCGAAAACGAAATAGAAAAAGACCTGTCCTTGTACTGCTACAAGGACAGGTCTTGGAAAAACCTGCGGTGCCACCTTGCTTGCCCGCGACAAAACGCGGGCCTCTCGTGAGGGCGCCAACACGCCCTGCGCCCTGTAACGGGAGCCTCCCGGCGCAGCTACTGGGGGCCACAGGCCCGGTTCACCTTGCTCTCGGCGGTCCATTTGTCTGCCCCGCTTTCCGCCCGTTTCCAGCCTCCGGGCTCTCTGTAGGCGCGCTGTGCAGTTTTATCTCCGCCTCATTGATTTACTGACATTAAACCACAGCCGCGGGCGTTTGTCAAGCAAAATTTTTTCAGCGGTTTAAAGTGGAAAAGCGGCGGGGCCGGGAACGGGCCGAGGCGGACGGCCGCCGACGGGACCCCCGCGCCGGAAAAATTGCCCCGCAAAAAAGCGCTTTCGACCCTCTACCCGCCGCGCCTCACGGCGGAGAAAAGACCCGAAGCGGGCAGGAGAGAACCACGGCCGGACATGCCGCCCAGGCACTCCATCGGGGAAATTGCCCCGCGGGAAAGCGCCTTTGCCCCTGCACGCCGCGCCTCGCGGCAGCGAAAACGCCCAAAGCGGCGGGCGGGAGGGGACAGCGGCAGGACACGCCGCCGCCGTACCCCCTCGGGGAAAGGGGGACAGCCGCCCTGCCCGTCCGCCTCACAAGCTGGCGAGATAGGCCGCCGGGCCGCTGGCGTAGAGGTCGCCCCCGGCGGGGTCCAGCACCACAGTGAGGGGCATGTCCTCCACCACCAGCCGGCGCACCGCCTCGCAGCCCAGGTCCGGCCAGGCGATGACCTCCAGTTCCTTCACGCAGGCGGCCATCAGCGCCCCCGCGCCGCCCAGCGCCGCCAGATACACGCCGCCCGCCTTTTGCAGGGCGGCCTTCACCGCCCCGTCCCGGGCGCCCTTGCCGATCATCACCCACTGGCCCAGCGCGATGAGCCGGGGGGAGTAGGGGTCCATCCGCCCGCTGGTGGTGGGCCCCGCCGCGCCGATCACCCGGCCGGGCTTTTCCGGTGTGGGGCCGACGTAGTACACCGCGCTGCCCTCCAGGGGGAAGGGGAGCGGTTCGCCCTTGTCCAGGCACTCCATCATCCGCTTGTGGGCCGCGTCCCGGGCGGTGTATACAACGCCCGACAGCAGCACCGTGTCCCCCGCACGCAGCGCGGCCAGCGCCTCGCGGGTGCAGGGGGTGGTCAGTCTGTGTTCCATCCTTCGCGGCCCCCTTTCAAAGTTCGGCGCTGGCCCGCCGGGTGGCGTGGCAGCTCACGTTCACCGCCACCGGCAGCCCCGCCACATGGGTGGGGGCGGCCTCGATGGCAAGGCCCAGGGCGGTGGTCCTGCCGCCGAAGCCCTGGGGCCCGATGCCCAGGGCGTTCACCCCGGCCAGCAGTTTTTTCTCCAAAGCGGCGTAGTACCCATCCGGGTTGGGGGTGTCCAGCGGGCGCAGCAGCGCCTGCTTTGCCAGCAGCGCCACCCCGTCGAAGCTGCCGCCTAGCCCTACCCCCAGCACCATGGGCGGGCAGGGGTTGGAGCCCGCCAGCCGCACCGTCTCCAGCACGAAGCGCTCCACCCCTTCCACCCCGTCGGCGGGGCGCAGCATGGCAAGACGGCTCATGTTCTCGCTGCCGAAGCCCTTGGGGGCCACCGTCAGCTTCAGTTTGTCGCCGGGCACCAGTCGCAGGTGCAAAGCGGCGGGGGTGTTGTCGCCGGTGTTCACCCGGCGCAGCGGGTCGCCCACGATGCTCTTGCGCAGGTACCCCTCGCCGTAGCCCCGGCGCACCCCCTCGTTCACCGCGGCCTCAAAGCCGCCGTCGATGTGCACCTCCTGGCCCACTTCCGCGAACACCACCGCCATGCCGGTGTCCTGGCAGATGGGCAGGTCACAGGCGCAGGCCATTTCCAGATTCTTTTCCAAAAGGCCCAGGGTGTGCCGCGCCAGCGGCCAGGGTTCGGCGGCCCGGGCGGCGGCCAGCGCCGCCTCCACATCGGCGGGCAGGTGGGCGTTGGCCTCGATGCACAGGGCCGCCACCGCATCGGCGACGGCCGCCGCCTTGATCTCTCTCACAGCCGGGCCACCCCGCTTTCCTGGGCGGCCTGCGCCACCGCCGCCGCCACGGCGGGAGCCACCCGGTCATCGAAGGCGCCGGGGATGATGTAGTCCTCGCACAGTTCGCCCTCGCTCACCAGCGAGGCGATGGCCTTGGCCGCCGCCACCTTCATCCCGTCGTTGACGCAGGTGGCCCGCACGGCCAGCGCCCCCTTGAACACCCCGGGGAAGGCCAGCACGTTGTTGATCTGGTTGGCAAAATCGCTGCGACCGGTGCCCATCACCCGCACGCCGGCGGCTTTCGCCTCCTCCGGCAGAATTTCCGGGGTGGGGTTGGCCATGGCGAACACCACCGCGTCCTTCGCCATGGAGGCGGCCATCTCCTGCTTCAGCGCCCCCGGCACCGACACGCCGATGAACACATCCGCGTCCTTCACCGCCTCGGCCAGCCCGCCGGTGAGACGGCGGGGGTTGGTGACGGTGGCGAGCCACGCCTTGTGGTCGGCCAGGCCCGCCGGCCGGCCCTCGTACAGGATGCCGTGCTCGTCCACGGCGGTCACATCCGTCGCGCCGGCCGCCAGCAGCATTTTGATGATGGCGGTGCCCGCCGCGCCGGGGCCGTTCAGCACGATGCGCACACCCTCCAGCTTTTTGCCCACCAGCTTCAGGGCGTTCAGCAGCGCCGCCGTCACCACGATGGCGGTGCCGTGCTGGTCGTCGTGAAAGACGGGGATGTCCAGCTTTTCCTGCAAAAGGCGCTCGATCTCAAAGCACTCGGGGCTGCGGATGTCCTCCAGGTTCACGCCGCCGAAGCCCGGCGCGATGAGCTCCACCGCCCGCACCACCTCGGCGGGGTCCTTGGTGTCCAGGCAGATGGGGAAGGCGTCCACCCCGGCGAAGGCCTTGAACAGCAGCGCCTTGCCCTCCATCACCGGCAGCGCGGCCCTGGGGCCGATGTCCCCCAGACCCAGCACCGCCGTGCCGTTGGTGACCACCGCCACCAGGTTGCCCTTGCCGGTGTAGTCGTACACCGCGTCCGGGTCCCTGGCGATCCGCCGGCAGGGCTCCGCCACGCCGGGGGTGTAGGCCAGGGACAGGTCGTCCCGCGTCTTCACCGGCACCTTGCCCACCACTTCCAGCTTGCCCTTGTGCGCCGCGTGCAGCGCCAGCGATTCCTTGTTGTAATCCATCCTGTGCCCCTCTTTCTTTTCTCCGCGGCCCGGCGGGCCGGTTTTTTTACATCAAATATTGCGCTCCATCCCGTCGGTGGGCTCGTAGTCCACCTTCCAGTCCAGATAAGAGCCCAGCGTGCCGCAGCCGGTGCAGCGGTTGCCGATGTACACCCACTTCACGCTGCCGTTTTTCCGGCGGGCAAAGCCCACGTCCACGTTGTAGTCTCTGCAGCTTTTGCACACCGGGCATCTGCGCAGCCGGGGCCGCGCGTCCGCCCAATAGTCCTCGCCGTCCAGCAAAATTTTTTTGGCGCCGCAGGCGGTGCACACCACTTGGATGACCCCCTCGTCCTGGTCCACCCGCAGGCGGAACACATCGCCGCCGCAGCCGTGGCACACCACCGGCTTGATGTCCAGCGTTTCTTCCGGAACATACAGCCGCAGCCATTCCTCAATGTCCGCGGGCGAATCGCCCGTCCAGTACCTTTTGCTCCTGTCGATCACGATATCACACCTCCGGCGCGCACTGCGCGGGCCACAAAGAACCGACTTTCATTGTATTATAGCGTATTCCCGGGCGCAAGCCAAACAAAAACATGTATAATAGATAACGCAATTTACAAATAGTATTAAATAGGAAACAGAATTGTGAATTTTTGACCCAAAGGCCTCGACGGTTTGACTTTGCGTGCTATAATAAAAGCCGACACTGCGCGGCCCTGCGGGCCGCCATATTACAGGAGGGAATACCACCTTGAAGAACAAGATGATCCGCCTGGGCGCCGCCGCCCTGGCGCTTGCCATGATCGCCGCGCTGGCGGGCTGCGGTTCCACCAGCGGCACGTCCGGCTCCGCCTCCACGTCCGGTTCCAGCGCGTCCGCTTCCGAGGATGTGCCCGAGACGGTGGAGATCGACTTCAGCAAATACATCGACGAGAACGGCTTCTGGAAGGACATCCGCGCGCTGGACTACGTCACCCTGCCCCAGTACAAGGGGGTGGAGATCCCCGCCGAGGAGATCGAGCCCACCGAGGAGGAGCTGCAGAGCAACCGGGAGAGCCTTTTGAGCCAGTGGGCCTCTTATAATCAGATCACCGACCGGGCGGTGGAGGACGGCGACACCGTGAACATCGACTATGTGGGCAGCGTGGACGGCGTGGAGTTCACCGGCGGCAACACGAATGGCGCCGGCACCACCGTGACCATCGGCGTGACCAGCTACATCGACGATTTCCTGGAGCAGCTGATCGGCCACAAGCCGGGCGAGACCTTTGACGTGAACGTCACCTTCCCCGAGGATTACAGCGACTCCACCGACGCCGACGGCAACACCGTGGTGCTGGCCGGCAAGGATGCGGTGTTCACCACCACCATCAACTACATCCAGGGCGACGAACTGATCTACCCCGAGATGGACGACGCCTTTGTGGCGGAGAACCTGCAGGCCACCTACGGCTGGACCACCGCCGCCGAGGCGGAGGAGGGCATCGCCACCGCCATCCGCAACTCGAAGAAGTACAACTACATGCTGGATTATCTGGCGGAGAACGCCCAGATCACCGAGGTGCCCGAGGCCATCGCCAACAACATGCGGGAGGCTCAGCTGGCGTCGGTGAACAACCAGGCGGCCAGCTACGGCGTGTCGGTGGACACCCTGATGATGCTCTCCGGCTACGGCAGCGAGGACGAGTATCTGGCCATGCTGGAGGAGCAGCTGCCCGAGGCGGCCAAATTCAGCCTGATCCGCCAGGCCATCGCCGAGCAGGAGGGTATGACCGTCACCGAGGAGGAGCTGCAGGAGATGCTGGGTGACAACTACCAGACCTATGTGGACACTTACGGCCTGAATTACATCAAGCAGGACGTGATGATCGGCAAGGTGGACCAGCTGCTGCTGGACGAAAACTGAGCACACGACCACGAAACAACAGAAAGCGCCGGGGCGGCATTGCCGCCCCGGCGCTTTGTTGTCTTTGGGGAAAACCGCTCAGTGATGGGCGGGCTCCACTTCCCAGTTGCGGATGGCGCCGCTGTAGCCGTCGATCTCGAACTCGTACTCCATGCCGCCGTAGACGATCTTGCCCTCGTACTGGATGCGGCCGTCGTCCCGGTCGGTCTCGAACTCCCAGATGTCGGAGGCGGAGGCGCCGGGCACTTGGGCCAGGGCGATGGCTTTGGCGTCGTCGGCGGAGATGGTGCCGGAGGTGGCGGCCGGCGGGGCGTAGCCCTCGGCGTCGTAGTCGTAGCTCACCACCGCGCCGGTGGCGGCGTCGATCTCGTAGTCGTATTCCTTGTAGTCGGCGGTGTAGAACTCCACTTCATACACCTGGCGGCCGTCGTCCCAGTCCAGCCGGGCCTTCACAAAGGTCACGCTGCCGGCGTCGAGGCCGGCGTGGGCCAGGGCCTTGGCCTTGGCGTCCTCGGCGGAGATGGTGGCGCCGGTGGCAGCCTGGGCGGGAGCCTGGGCCGCGGGGGCGGGCGTCTGGGCGGGAGCGACGGGGGTGGTGGTATGGGCGTAATGCTCGGCGTCGTAGTCGTAGCTCACCACCTCGCCGGTGGCGGCGTCGATCTCGTAGTCGTATTCTTTATAGTCGGCGGTGTAGAACTCCACGTCATACACCAGGCGGCCGTTTTCCCGGTCCAGCTGGGCGGTGACGAAGGTGACCGCGTCGGCGGAGAGACCCGCATGGGCCAGGGCCTTGGCCTTGGCGTCCTCGGCGGTGATGGAGGCGCTGGCGGCGGGGGGCTGGTTGGCGGCGGGAGCGTAGTGGTCGGCGTCAAAGTCGAAACTCAGCACATCGCCGGTGGCGGCGTCGATCTCGTAGTCGTATTCCTTGTAGTCGGCGGTGTAGAACTCCACGTCATAGACCAGGCGGCCGTCGTCCCGGTCCAGCTGGGCAGTGACGAAGGTCACCGCGTCGGCGGTCAGGCCGGCGTGGGCCAGGGCCTTGGCCTTGGCGTCCTCGGCGGTGATGGTCGCCCCGGAGGCGGCGGTGGCGGCGCTCTGGCTCAGGGGCTGGGTCTCGGTCTGGATGACCACGCCGGAGAGGGCGTCCACCTGGCTCTGGTACTGGTTCGCGCCGGAGGTGAAGGAAACGAGGTAATATTCCACGCCGTCCCGGTTGGTCAGCTTGGTGCCGGTGAAGGTGACGCTGTCGGCGGAGAGGCCGGCGCCGGAGAGGGCCGCGGTGCGGGCGGCCTCATCTCCGATGTAGCTGAGCTGGCCATTGCCGGAGCAGGCGGTCAAAAGAGCGATGGCCAGGGCGGCCAGGGCAGTTAAAAGAAATTTTTTCATCAGGGTGATCTCCTTCCGGTTTTGTTCTGATGCCAGTATAGGCCCCCAACATGAAACGAACATGAAATTTGGGAATCATTCTCAAAAATTTTTTTGAGGCGGTCGTGAGCGGCCTTCTCCCCCTTTCGAAGGCGAAGGGAGGGCCCTGCCGCCCCCGGCGGGACCTTTGAAAACGCCGCCCTCCCGTCGGAGAGAGCGGCGTTTGGGTGTTCATGCCAGGGGCAGGTGCAGGGTGAAGGTGCTGCCCACCCCCTCGGTGCTGTCCAGCGTCATGCGGCCGCCGTGGAGCTGGGCGATGCGCTGCACCAGCGAGAGACCCAGCCCCACACCTTCCTGGGCGTCGCCGCGGGCGGCGTCCAGCTGGTAAAAGCGCTGCCAGATGCGCTGCTGCTGGTCGACGGGGATGCCCGGCCCCTCGTCCCGCACCGAGAGCAGGGCCTCGCCGCTGCCGGCGGCCACCCCCACCGACACGACCCCCTCGGCCGGGCCGTACTTGAGGGCGTTGTCCACAAGGTTCGCCAGCAGCCGCCCCAGCAGCGCCGCGTCCCCCCGTACCGTGATGCCCTGGGCCAGCGCCAGGCGCAGGCGGGCGGGGTCGTAGTTCTGTTCCTGCAGGGTCTGCCGGGCCAGCTGCCCCAGGTCCAGCGGCTCGGCGGACAGCTGTTCGGTGCCCTGGTCCAGCCGGGTGAGGGCCAGCAGCTGCCCGATCAGCGCCGTCATCTTGTTGGCCTGGCGGTGGATCATGTCCAGGGTCTCCCGGCGCTCGGCGTCGGTCTCGTCGTAGGCCTCGGCGTACTCGCAGGCGCTCTTGATGATGGACACCGGGGTGCGCAGTTCGTGGGAGGCGTCGGCGGTAAAGCGGCACTCGGCCTCAAAGCTGTGTTGCAGCCGCTCCAAAAGGCCGTCGAAGTTTTCCGCCAGGGTGGTCAGCTCCCGGCCGCCGGGCACCGGGCCGATGCGGCGGGAGAGGTCCCGCCCCTCGTCGATGGAGGCGGCGGCCTCGTTGATGATGTCCAGCCCCCGCAGCGAGCGGCGCACGATCCAGAAGCTGCCCAGCGCCCCCGCCAGCACAAAGAGGGGCAGGGCCACCGCCGCCACCGTGAGCAGGTTGCGGGTGGTGGCGCCGCTGTCCGGCACCTCCTCCAGGCCCCGCAGCCACACGCCGTCCTCCCAGCCGCTGGGGATCCACAGATCCAGCAGATAGTAATCCACGCCGTCGGCGTCCACCGTGCGCACCATGCCGTTCTCAAAGGGCACCGTGGCGGAGAAGCCCACCGGCAGCTGCCCCGCCAGCAGCGCCTCGGCCTTGCTGTACACAAGGCTCGTCACGCCGCCGTGGGAAAAGGAGAATCCCGTCTCGGTGGTCAGTTTGCCGCCCTCCAGCTTCACATAAGCGGCATTGGCCCGCACGGCGTTCACCAGCTGCTCCCGGGTGGTGCGCTGCACCACCGAGCTGCTCACCGCCCGGGCGAAGAGCAGCATCACCACAAACAGCGCCACCACCAGCAGGGTGATCCACAAGGTGATCCTCGTCTTGATGGAGGAGGGTCTCATGCCGCGCCCCCTTTCTTCGGCGCCCGCAGCACCCAGCCGGCGCCCCGCACGGTGTGCAGAAGGCGCTCGTCTTCGGGCACGTCGGCGTCGATCTTCTTGCGCAGGCGGCTCATATAGCCGTCGATGTTGTTGGAACTGCCGGCCTTTTCGTAGTTCCAGATCCGATCCTCCAGCTGCTCCCGGCTGAGCACCGTGCCCTGGTTGCGCATCAGATGCTCCAGAATGGCGTACTCCTTGGGCAGCAGCTGGATCTCCCGCCCCGCCCGGGCGGCGGTGTGGCCCCGGGTGTCCAGCACCAGGTCGGCCACGGTGAGGATGTCGGTGTGGCTGCCCGCGTGCTTGCGGGTCATGGCCCGGATGCGGGCCAGCAGCTCCTCAAAGGCGAAGGGCTTCACCAGATAGTCGTCCGCCCCGAGGTCCAGCCCTGCCACCCGGTCGGCCACCGCGTCCCGCGCGGTGAGGAACAGCACCGGGATGTCGCTGCCCGCCGCCCGCAGCTTTGCCAGCAGCTGGTGGCCGTCCATCTTGGGCATCATCACGTCCAGCACGATGCCGTCGTACTCCGCCCCGGCCAGATAGTCCAGCGCCTCTTCGCCGTCGTAGCAGCCGTCCACGCTGTAGCCCGCCTTGGTGAGCGCCTTGACGATCAGCCGGTTCATATCTTTGGTGTCCTCCACCACCAGGATGCGCATGAAAAAGAACTCCTTTCTCGTTTTTGACCGCCCGCGGAACGCAGGCAGGGGGCGGGGGCGAAGGCCCCCGCCCCCGCCGGTTTGCAGGATGGGTTTACAGGGTGTCCAGATCCTCCAGGTCGTAGGGGGTGTTCTGGTACACATAATAGTTCAGCCAGTTGGTGTAAAGCAAAAAGGCGTGGGCCCGCCAGCGGTAGACCGGTTCCCGGGCCGGGTCGTCGTCGGGATAGTAGTGCCTGGGCGGCTGGATGGGCAGGCCCTTGGCCACATCCCGCCGGTATTCCGCGTCCAGGGTGAGCCGCTCGTACTCCGGGTGGCCGGTGACAAAGATCTGCCGGCCGCTGTCGGTGCTCATCAGGTAGATGCCCGCCTCGTCGCTCTCGGCCAGCACCCGCAGCGCGCCGCAGGCACGCACCTGGTCCTCGTCCACGCCGGTGTGGCGGGAGTGAGGGGCCCAGAACTCCTCGTCGAAGCCCCGCACCAGGGGGTTCGAGGGCCGCACGACCCGGCGGGGGAAGATGCCGAACATCTTTTCGGGCAGGGGGCGCTTTTCGATGCCAAAGTGGTGGTAAAGCCCCGCCTGGGCCCCCCAGCAGACGTGGAGGGTGGAGTAGACATTGGTGCGGGTGAAGTCCATGATGCGGCACAGCTCCGGCCAGTAATCCACTTCCTCAAAGGGCATCTGCTCCACCGGCGCGCCGGTGATGATCATGCCGTCGAAGCGCTCGCTTTGGATCTCGTCAAAGGTCTTGTAGAAGGCTTCCATATGGCCGCCGGGCACATGGCTGGCGGTGTGGCTGGCGGTGTGCAGCAGCGTCAGCTGCACCTGCAGCGGGCTGTTGGCCAGCAGGCGCGCCAGCTGGGTCTCGGTGGCGATCTTGGTGGGCATCAGGTTCAGCGCCACGATCCGCAGCGGGCGGATGTGCTGGGTGCGGGCCCGGCGCTTGTGCATGACGAACACGTTCTCGCTGCCCAGCACCCCGTAGGCGGGCAGCGTTTTGGGGATGATGAGGGGCACAAAGCCGCCCTCCTTTCACAGTGGGATGCTCACACCTGGTCCAGGGCCTGCGCGATGTCGGCGATGAGGTCGCGGCTGTCCTCGAGACCGCAGCTGAAGCGCACCAGATCCGGGCTCACCCCGGCGGCGGCCAGCTCCTCGTCGTTCATCTGGCGGTGGGTGGCGCTGGCCGGATGCAGGCAGCAGGTGCGGGCGTCCGCCACATGGGTCTCGATGGCCGCCAGCTTCAGGTGCTTCATGAAGGTCTCGGCGGCCTTGCGCCCGCCCTTCACGCCGAAGCTCACCACGCCGCAGCCGCCGTGGGGCAGGTACTTCTGCGCCAGGGCGTAGTGCTTGTCGTCGGGCAGGCCGCAGTAGTTCACCCAGGCGATCTTCGGGTGGTCGTGCAGGAACTCCGCCACCGCCTGCCCGTTCTCGCAGTGGCGCTTCATCCGCACATGCAGGCTCTCAAGACCCAGGTTCAGCAAAAAGGCGTTCTGGGGGCTCTGGATGCTGCCGAAGTCCCGCATCAGCTGGGCGGTGGCCTTGGTGATGTAGGCCCCGGCCAGGCCGAACCGCTCGGTGTACACCACCCCGTGATAGCTCTCGTCGGGGGTGCAAAGGCCGGGGAACTTGTCGGGGTACCTGGTCCAGTCGAAGCGGCCGCTGTCCACGATGCAGCCGCCCACCGCCGCGCCGTGGCCGTCCATGTACTTGGTGGTGGAGTGGGTCACGATGTCCGCACCCCACTCGAAGGGCCGGCAGTTCACCGGGGTGGCGAAGGTGTTGTCGATGATGAGGGGCACGCCGTGGGCGTGGGCCGCCTTGGCGAACTTTTCAATGTCCAGCACCGTCAGGGCCGGGTTGGCGATGGTCTCGCCGAACACCGCCTTGGTGTTGGGCCGGAAGGCGGCGTTCAGTTCCTCCTCGGTGCAGTCCGGGTCCACGAAGGTGAACTCGATGCCCATCCGCTTCATGGTCACGGCGAAGAGGTTGTAGGTGCCGCCGTAGATGGTGCTGCTGCTCACCACATGGTCGCCGCAGCCGGCAATGTTGAACACCGAGTAGAAGCTGGCCGCCTGGCCGGAACTGGTGAGCATGGCGGCACTGCCGCCCTCCAGCGCGCAGATCTTGGCGGCCACCGTGTCGCAGGTGGGGTTCTGCAGCCGGCTGTAGAAGTAGCCGCTGGCCTCCAGGTCGAACAGTTTGCCCATGTCCTCGCTGGTGGCGTATTTAAAGGTGGTGCTCTGGATGATGGGCACCTGGCGGGGCTCGCCGTTTCCCGGCGTGTAGCCGCCCTGTACGCAGATGCTGTTGAGATGCAGATCCATTTTTAAAACCCTCCCCGTTTGTCTGCCCCGCCCGGCGGGCGGAACGGTCTATCATTTTATTTTAGCGCATCCGCGGCGCCGTTGCAAGGCGTGACGGCTCAGTCCAGCGTTTTTCCCACCAGGCGCACCAGCGGGCGCAGCTTTTCCATCAGGGCCGCGAACTGGTCGGGGGTCAGGCTCTGGGCGCCGTCGCACAGGGCGTGAGCCGGGTCGTTGTGCACCTCGATCATCAGCCCGTCCGCCCCGGCGGCCACCGCCGCCGCCGCCAGCGGCTCCACCATCCAGGCGATGCCCGCCGCGTGGCTGGGGTCGATCACCACCGGCAGGTGGGTCATCTTTTTCAGCATGGGCACGGCGCTGATGTCCAGCGTGTTGCGCATGCTGGGCTCGAAGGTGCGGATGCCCCGCTCGCACAGGATCACCTGGTCGTTGCCCTCGGCCATGATGTACTCGGCGCTCATCACCAGTTCCTCCAGCGTGGCGGAAAGCCCCCGCTTCAAGAGCACCGGCCGGCCGCTGCGGCCCACCGCCTTGAGCAGTTCAAAGTTCTGCATGTTCCGCGCCCCCACCTGGATGAGGTCCACGTCGGCAAAGAGGGGCAGGTGCTCGGTGTTCATGATCTCGGTGACGATGGGCATGCCGGTGCGGCTGCGGGCGTGGCGCAGCAGCTCCAGCCCCTCCGCCCGCATCCCCTGGAAGGAGTAGGGGGAGGTGCGGGGCTTGAAGGCGCCGCCCCGCAAAAGCTTTGCCCCCGCGGCCTGCACCGCGGCGGCCACCGTCTCGATCTGGCTTTCGCTCTCCACGCTGCAGGGCCCGGCGATCACCGCGAAGTGGCCGCCGCCCACCGGCACGCCGCTCACATCCACCACCGTGTCCGCCGGGTGGAACTTGCGGTTGGCCTTCTTGTAGGGCTCGCTCACCCGGCGCACGTCCTCCACCACCGGGTTGGCCCGCACCCAGCTCTCGGCGATGGACTTGGTGTCGCCCACCAGGCCCAGAATGTGTGTCTCGGCGCCCTGGCTCTCGTGGATGGAAAGGCCCCGGCCTTCCAGTTCCCGGCACAGTTCCTTCACCGCCGCCTGATCGGCGTTCTGCTTTAAAATGATGATCATCTCAGTCTCCCCCTTGTTTCAAAATAAAAACCGGGAAGCCTGCTGCCGCAGGTTTCCCGGCTTTTGGTGCGACTCGACGCGCCCGGCGCCCTCACATCCCCGGATGACCGCAGCAAACAAGGCCTTTACCCATCATAAAGTAAAAGCCGTAATAATAGCTGGCGGTAAACAGAACGTGCATGGCGAACCTCGCGTTTTAAAAAGATTGTGCAAAGCATAGCACGCCGGCGGCCGATTGTCAAGAAGAAGGCTCTTGCGCGGCGTGTTACAATAAAAGAAAAACGCCCGGACACCCCGGGCGATGAAAAGGGGACGGGGAAGATGGCACAACCCAAGACCAACGCCATGCGGATGCTGGACAAAGCGAAGGTGGCCTATCAATTCCACGAGTACGACCATTCCGACGGGGCCATCGACGGCCTGGCCGTGGCCAAAAAGGTGGGGCAGGACCCGGCGCGGGTGTTCAAGACGCTGGTGACCCAAGGCGCCAGCCGTGCCTTTTATGTGTTCGTCATCCCGGTGGCGGAGGAGCTGGACCTGAAGGCCGCCGCCCGGGCGGTGGGGGAGAAGAGCGTGGCCATGCTCCATGTGGCGGACCTGCTCAAGACCACCGGCTATGTGCGGGGCGGCTGCAGCCCGGTGGGGATGAAAAAGCCCTTTGTCACGGTGGTGGATACCTCCGCGGAGGATAAGGAGACCATCATGGTCAGTGCCGGGCGCATCGGGGCCCAGGTGGAACTGGCCCCCGCCGACCTGCTGGCGGTCACCGGCGGGCGCTACGCCGCCGTCACCGCCCCCGCCAAAGTATGACTACCGGCCCCTTTGTTGGTAATCGTGCCAAAAATCACAGGACAAAGGCGGGCGGGCAAAGCAATTGTTCTGAAAATCCTTTCGCGGGGTGCGAAACGGGTTGCATTTTGCCGCCGCACCCTTTAAACTGAAAGGGTAGAAGGTTCGCCCGCGCGCCGCGCCCAGCGGCGGTGGGCAGGATTTTTTTTGGCGGAGGTGCACGGCAATGGGGCATTGTGCGTTCGGGCGTCCCGGTTCCCACGGCGGGGCAGAGCGCCGCGCTGCGGGGCAGCGGGGAAAGAGCACCTCTTTATCCAAGTGACACAAAGGCAGTGGTGTAAGTGTGCACCACGCCTTTTCTTTTTTTCAAAACAGGAGGTCGAACAAAGGTGACACAGACGAAAAAAGTGGCCGTTTTGATGGGCAGCGACAGCGACTGGCCGGTGGTGAAAGCCGCCTGCGCCGAGCTGAAACGGCTGGGCATCCCCTTCGAGGCCCACATCCTCAGTGCCCACCGCACCCCCGCCGAGGCGGCGGAGTTTTCCAAGTCCGCCCGGGAGAAGGGCTTCGGCGTCATCCTCTGCGCGGCGGGCATGGCCGCCCATCTGGCGGGAGCCGTGGCGGGCAACACCACCCTGCCGGTGGTGGGCATCCCCCTGAAGGGGGGCGCCGCCGACGGGCTGGACGCGCTGCTGGCCACCGTGCAGATGCCCAGCGGCATCCCCGTGGCCACCGTGGCGCTGAACGGCGCCAAGAACGCCGCGGTGCTGGCCGCTCAGATTCTGGCGGTCACCGACGAGCGGCTGGCCGCCGTGCTGGCCGCCGACCGCAAGGCCATGGCCGCCCAGATCGCCCGCAAGGAAGAGGCGCTGCAGGCCCAGCTGGCGGAACTGTAAAAATCGCAGCCACAACTTTACAATATAAAAGGAGCGTTTTGACGATGAAAAAGATGGAGCAGCTGTACGAGGGCAAAGCCAAGAAAGTGTTCGCCACCGACGACCCCAACCTGGTGATCGTGGACTACAAGGACGACGCCACCGCCGGCGACGGCGCCAAGAAGGGCACCATCCGGGGCAAGGGCGTGGTGAACAACCGCCTGACCAACAACCTGATGAAGATGCTGGCGGAAAAGGGCGTGCCCACCCACTTTGTGCAGGAACTCAGCGACCGGGAGACCCTGGTGAAGAAGGTTCAGATCGTGCCGCTGGAGGTCATCGTGCGCAACGTGGCCGCCGGCAGCTTCACCAAGCGGCTGGGCGTGCCCGAGGGCACCGTGCTCAAGTGCCCCACCCTGGAGTTCAGCTATAAGAACGACGACCTGCACGATCCCCTCATCAACCACTATCACGCCCTGGCCCTGGGCCTCGCCACCCAGGAGGAGATCGACACCATCAGCGACTACGCCTTCAAGGTGAACCGCATCCTCAGCGAGTACCTGCTGGGCTTTAACATCCGCCTCATCGACTTCAAGCTGGAGTTCGGCCGCCTGGCGGACGGGACCATCGTGCTGGCGGACGAGATCAGCCCCGACACCTGCCGCTTCTGGGACGCCACCACCGGCGCCCACCTGGACAAGGACCTGTTCCGCCGGGACCTGGGCGGCGAGGAGGAGGCCTATCAGGAGGTCATGGCCCGTCTGCTGGGCTGAGCCCCGGCGCTTGCGGCAACCAACGGCAAAGAAAGGAACAGTATGGAACAGTTTGACGCAAAGCTGCACGAGGAGTGCGGCGTGTTCGGCATCTACCGCCGCAACGCGGAGCAGGACGTGGTGGCCACCACCTATTACGGCCTGTACGCTTTGCAGCACCGGGGGCAGGAGAGCTGCGGCATGGCGGTGAACGACCGGGGCGTGATCTACAAGCGCCGGGACCTGGGTCTGGTGAACGAGGTGTTCACAAAGCAGGTGCTGGAGACCATGCCCCGGGGCCAGATGTGCATCGGCCACTGCCGCTACGCCACCACCGGCACCCCCCTGCGGGCCAATGCCCAGCCCTTTGTCATCCGCCATGTGAAGGGCCCCATGGCCCTGGCCCACAACGGCAACCTCACCAACTCCTACGAACTGCGGCGGGACATCGAGCTGGAGGGGGGCATCTTCCACTCCACCAGCGACACCGAGGTCATCGCCTACACCATCACCCGCCAGCGCCTTACGAGCCGCAGCATCGAGGAGGCGGTGGAAAAGAGCATGCCCATCCTCAAGGGAGCCTACAGCCTGGTGATCATGAGCCCCCGCAAACTGATCGCCGCCCGCGACCCTCAGGGCTTCCGGCCGCTGTGCATCGGCAAGCTGGGCGACAGCGACATCATCGCCAGCGAGAGCTGTGCCATCGCCGCCGCCGGCGGCGAGTTCGTGCGGGACGTGGAGCCCGGCGAGATCATCGTCTTTGACAAGGACGGCATGCGCTCCATCCGCACCCACTGCGGCGCGCCCTCCAGCCTGTGCGTCTTTGAATTCGTCTACATCGCCCGGCCCGACTCGGTGGTGGACGGCGCCTCGGTGCACCGGGCCCGCCGCCGCGCCGGCGCCATGCTGGCGCTGGAACACCCCATCCAGGCGGATGTGGTGGTGGGCGTGCCCGACTCGGGGCTGGACGCGGCGCTGGGCTACTCCCAGCAGAGCGGCATCCCCTACGGCATCGGCTTTTTGAAGAACAAGTACATCGGGCGCACCTTCATCCAGCCCGACCAGAAGCTGCGGGAGAACACTGTGCGCATCAAGCTCAACCCCATCGCCGACACGGTGCGGGGCAAGCGGGTGGTGCTGGTGGACGACTCCATCGTCCGGGGCACCACCAGCCGCCAGATCGTGCAGCTGCTGCGGGAGGCGGGCGCCACCCAGGTGCATTTTTTGTCCAGCGCGCCGGAATTTCTCTATCCCTGCTACTTCGGTGTGGACGTGGACAGCCGGGAGAACCTCATCGCCGCCAATCACACGCTGGAGGAGATGCGGGACATCCTGGGGGTGGACAGCCTGGGCTTTTTGAGCGTGGAGGGCGTGAAGACCATCGCCGAGGGCTGCAAGCTGGGTCTGTGCACCGGCTGCTTCACCGGCCAGTACCCTGTGGAGCCCCCGGCGGTGACCGAGAAGAGCAAGTTCGAGAACAAAATTTCCGAGACCATTGATTAAAAGGAGCCAGAGCGCCATGGAAAAGAGTTATTCCGCCAGCTACGCCGCCGCCGGGGTGGACATCACCGCCGGCTACAAGGCGGTGGAACTGATGAAGCAGCACGTCGTCCGCACCATGACCGCCGGCTGCATCGGCGGCCTGGGGGGCTTCGGCGGCCTGTTCGAACTGGACTGCACCGGCATGCCCCACCCGGTGCTGGTGAGCGGTACCGACGGCGTGGGCACCAAGCTGAAACTGGCCTTTCTGATGGACAAGCACGACACCGTGGGCATCGACTGCGTGGCCATGTGCGTGAACGACGTGATCTGCGCCGGCGCGAAGCCCCTCATCTTTCTGGACTACATCGCCTGCGGCAAAAACGTGCCGGAAAAGATCGCCCAGCTGGTAGCCGGCGTGGCCGAGGGCTGCGTGCAGGCGGGCTGCGCTTTGGTGGGCGGCGAGACCGCCGAGATGCCCGGCTTCTACCCCGAGGACGAGTATGACCTGGCGGGCTTCACCGTGGGCGCTGTGGACAAGGCCAAACTGCTGGACAACAGCACCATGACAGAGGGCGACGCCATCATCGCCCTGCCCTCCTCCGGGGTGCACTCCAACGGCTTTTCGCTGGTGCGCCGGGTCTTTGACCTGGAACACCACCCGGAGGTGCTGAAAGAGTACCACGCCGACCTGGGCCGCACCCTGGGCGAGGCCCTGCTGGCCCCCACCAAAATTTACGTCAAGCCCGTGCTGGCGGTGATGGACGAGATCACCGTCAAGGGCGTGAGCCACATCACCGGCGGCGGCTTCTACGAGAACATCCCCCGCTGCCTGAAAAAAGGCTGCGCCGCCCGCATCGAAAAGGCCAATGTGCACACCCCCGCCCTCTTTAACCACATCCAGGCTGCCGGCAATATCCCTGAGCGGGACATGTTCAACACCTTTAATATGGGCGTGGGCATGATCCTGGTGGTGGCCAAAGAGGACGCCGCCCGCGCCGTGGAGATCCTGAAGGCCAACGGCGAGGACGCCTGGGTGCTGGGCGAGATCGTGGCCGGCGACGGGGTGGAACTATGCTGAGGGTAGCGGTTCTGGTGTCCGGCGGGGGCACCAACCTCCAGGCCCTGCTGGACAGCGAGGCCAGGGGCGAAAACCCCCACGGCAAAATTTCCCTGGTGGTGGCCTCGAAGCCCGGCGTCTACGCTCTGGAGCGGGCCGAAAACGCCGGCGTGCCCGGCGTGGTGGTGCGCCGGAAAGACTACGCCACCGCCGAGGAATTCGACGCGGCCCTGCTGGCCGTTTTGAAGGAAAACGCCATCGACATCGTGGTGCTGGCGGGCTTTCTGTCCATCCTGGGCAAAAGCGTCATCGCCGCCTACCCCGAGCGCATTTTGAACGTGCATCCCAGCCTCATCCCCAGCTTCTGCGGCGAAGGGATGTACGGTCTCAAGGTCCACGAGGCGGCCCTGGCCAAGGGGGTCAAGGTCACCGGCGCCACGGTGCACTTTGTGAACGAGGTGTGCGACGGCGGGCGCATCATCGCCCAGAAGGCGGTGGAGGTGGCCGAGGGCGACACCCCCGAGACCTTGCAGCGGCGGGTGATGGAGCAGGCCGAGTGGAAACTGCTGCCCGCGGCGCTGGCCAAGGTGTGCGCCGCGTACGACAAAGGCTGAACCCGCGCCCCGGGCGCTGACTACAAAAAGGGAGAATGAGGAAATGGAACTGCTTGACCTGTACGAACAGCTGAAGACCAACGCCTACCCCGGCCGGGGCATCGTGCTGGGCCTTGCCCCCAGCGGCAAAAAGGCGCTCATCGCCTATTTCATCATGGGCCGCAGCGCCAACAGCCGCAACCGGGTGTTCGACCCGGTGCCCCAGATCGGCGGCATCCGCACCCTGGCGACGGACCCGGAAAAGCTCCAGGACCCCAGCCTCATCATCTATAACCCGGTGCGCACGGTGGGGGAGGATACCCACATCGTCACCAACGGCGACCAGACCGACACCGTTTATGAATTCATGAGCCGGGGCGAGAGTTTCGAGGCCGCCCTGCGCACCCGGACGTTTGAGCCGGACGGCCCCAACTGGACCCCCCGCATCAGCGGTGTGGTGGAGCTGGCCGATGGCGCTTGCAGCTACAAGCTGTCCATCCTCAAAAGCGCCGACGGCAACGGCGAAAGCTGCCGGCGGTACTTCTTCGAGTATCCGCAGCCGGTGGCGGGGGAGGGGCACTTCCTGCACACCTACAAGTGCGACGGCAGCCCCATCCCCAGCTTTGAGGGCGAGCCGGAGCGGGTGGCCCTGCCGGAGGACGCGGAGGAACTGGCGGTGAAGATGTGGGAGGCGCTGAACGAGGACAACAAGGTGAGCCTCTTCGTGCGGGGCATCGACCTTGCCACCGGCGAGACGGAAGATGTGATCATCAATAAATACGACGCAGTTTGTGAAGAATAAGGGGGAAAACGAAAGATGAAGGAACTGGAACTGAAATACGGCTGCAACCCCAACCAGAAACCCGCCCGCATCTATATGGAAGAGGGCGAGCTGCCGGTGACCGTTTTGAACGGCAAGCCGGGCTACATCAACTTTCTGGACGCGCTCAACTCCTGGCAGCTGGTGAAGGAGCTGAAGGAGGCCACCGGCCTGCCCGCCGCCGCCTCCTTCAAGCACGTCTCCCCGGCGGGCGCGGCCCTGGGCCTGCCCCTGGACGACACCCTCAAAAAGATGTACTTCTGCGAGGGGCTGGAGCTCAGCCCCCTGGCCTGCGCCTACGCCCGGGCCCGCGGCGCCGACCGCATGAGCAGTTTTGGCGACTGGATCGCCCTCTCCGACGAGTGCGACGAGTCCACCGCCAAGGTCATCCAGCACGAGGTGTCCGACGGCATCATCGCCCCCGGCTACACCCCCGCCGCCCTGGAAATTCTCAAATCCAAGCGCAAGGGCAATTACAACATCGTGCAGATCGACGCCTCGTATGTGCCCGCCCCGGTGGAGCACAAGCAGGTGTTCGGCATCACCTTCGAGCAGGGCCGCAACGACCTGCGCATCGACGAGGGGATGCTGCAGAACCTCGTCACCGAGAACAAGACCCTCAGCCCCGAGCAGAAGCGGGACCTGGTGCTCTGCCTCATCACCCTCAAGTACACCCAGTCCAACTCGGTGTGCTACGCCCAGGGCGGCCAGATCATCGGCGTGGGCGCCGGCCAGCAGAGCCGCATCCACTGCACCCGCCTGGCCGGCAACAAGGCGGACATCTGGCAGCTGCGCCATCACCCCAAGGTGCTGGCCCTGCCCTTTAAGCCCGACGTCTCCCGCCCCAACCGGGACAACGCCATCGACGTGTACATCAGCGATGAGTACGAGGACGTGATCGGCGAGGACGTGTGGGCCGAGACCTTCACCACCCGCCCCGAGCCCCTCACCGCCGCCGAGAAGAAGGAATGGCTGGCCAAGGTGACCGGCGTGTGCCTGGGCAGCGACGCCTTCTTCCCCTTCGGCGACAACATCGAGCGGGCCCGCCGCAGCGGCGTGACCACCATCGTGGAGCCCGGCGGCTCCATCCGCGACCAGCAGGTCATCGACACCTGCAACAAATACGGCATCGCCATGGCCTTCTGCGGGCTGCGGCTGTTCCACCATTAAACAAAAGCGTACCACCCGGCGCGGTTTTTGCCGCGCCGGGCATTGGTGTGTCAGGGCTCGGGAAAAAAGGAAGGGGGAAATTTACCCATGAAACTGTTGGTCGTGGGCGGCGGCGGCCGGGAACACGCCATCGTGAGAAAGCTCAAAGAGAGCGAACTGTGCACCGAAATTCTCTGCGCGCCGGGCAACGGGGGCATCGCCGCCGACGCCCGCTGCGTGCCGGTGGCCGCCACCGACATCGAGGGTCAGGTGGAGCTGGCGAAAAGGGAACAGGTGGACTATGTGGTGGTCGCCCCCGACGACCCCCTGGCCCTGGGGCTGGTGGACAAACTGGCCCAGGCGGGCATCCCCGCCTTCGGGCCCAATGCCGCCGCGGCCCGCATCGAGGCCAGCAAGGTGTTCAGCAAGGACCTGATGAAGAAGTACGGCATCCCCACCGCCGACTACGCGGTGTTCGACGAGCCGGCAAAGGCCCTGGAGTACATCCGGGAAAAGGGAAAATACCCGGTGGTCATCAAGGCGGACGGCCTGGCCCTGGGCAAGGGCGTGCTTATCTGCGAGAGCGAGGCGGCGGCCCGGCAGGCCCTGCATCAGATGATGGAGGAGAAGGTGTTCGGCGCCTCCGGCAGCCGGGTGGTGGTGGAGGAATTCCTCATCGGCCCCGAGGTCAGCGTGCTGGCCTTCGCCGACGGCAGGACCCTGAAGCCCATGGTGTCCAGCATGGACCACAAGCGGGCGCTGGACGGCGACAAGGGCCTGAACACCGGCGGCATGGGCACCGTGGCCCCGAACCCCTACTACACCCCGGAGGTGGCGGCCCAGTGTGAAAAAACCATCTTTGCCCCCACCATGGCGGCCATGGCCGCCGAGGGCTGCCCCTTCAAAGGCTGCCTCTACTTCGGGATGATGATCACCCCGGCGGGCCCCCGGGTCATCGAGTACAACTGCCGCTTCGGCGACCCCGAGACCCAGGTGGTGCTGCCCCTGCTGAAAAGCGATCTTTTGAAGATCATGCTGGCCTGCACGAACGGCACCCTGGCCGACACCCCGGTGGAATTCTCCTCCGAAAGCGCCGCCTGCGTCATCCTGGCCAGCGGCGGCTACCCCGAGCACTACGAAAAGGGCAAGGAGATCTCCGGCCTTGTGAACGGCCAGCTGCCCGGCGGCGAAGCGGTGGTGTACCACGCGGGCACCGCGCTGAAGGAGGGCAAACTGGTCACCGCCGGCGGGCGTGTGCTGGGCGTGACCGCCACCGCGCCGGACCTTGCAGCGGCGCTGAAAAAGGCCTACGCCGCCGCCGACAACATCACCTTTGAGGGCTTGCACCGCCGGGGCGACATCGGCCGCCGGGCGCTGGAGGCCCTGCGCTAAACCCCACAGTTTCAAGGGAGGTACCCCATGGTATATCGTGTTTATGTGGAAAAGAAACCGGGCTTTGACCACGAGGCCCAGAGCCTGCTGACCGAGGTGCGGGACATCCTGGGCATCGGCAGCGTGGCCGGCCTGCGCCTTTTGAACCGCTACGATGTGGAGGGCATCAGCCGGGAGTTGTTCGACGCCTGCGTGCCCACCGTCTTCAGCGAGCCCCCGGTGGACGCCATCTGTGATGCGCTGCCTGCGGCAAAAACCGTCTTCGCGGTGGAGTATCTGCCCGGTCAGTTCGACCAGCGCGCCTCCTCCGCCAGCGAGTGCATCCAGCTCATCAGCCAGGGCGAGCGGCCCCAGGTGCGCACCGCCCGGGTCTACCTGCTGGAGGGCGACATCCCCGCCGAAGAGCTGGAGCGGATCAAGAAGTATGTCATCAACCCGGTGGAGGCCCGCGAGGCCTCCCTCGAGCCGGTGGACACCCTGCGGGTGGACTACCCCGTGCCTCCCGACGTGGAGGTGCTGGAGGGCTTTCTGGAACTGGACGAGGAGGGCCTGGCCGCCTTTATCCAGCAGCGGGGCCTGGCCATGGACCTGGCGGACATCACCTTCTGCCAGGAGTACTTCCAGAGTGAGCACCGCGCGCCCACCATCACCGAGATCAGGATGATCGACACATACTGGAGCGACCACTGCCGCCACACCACCTTCGGCACCATCCTGGAGGAGGTGCGCATCGAGGACGTGCAGGTGAAAAAGGCCTTCGACTCCTACCTGGCCATGCGCAAGGCGGTGTACGCCGGCCGCAAGAAGGACATGTGCCTGATGGACCTGGCCACCATCGGCGCCAAGTACCTCAAAGCCATCGGCAAGCTGAAGGACCTGGACGAATCGGACGAGATCAACGCCTGCACCGTCAAGATCAAGTGCGACGTGGACGGCGAGGAGCAGGACTGGCTGTTCCTGTTCAAGAACGAGACCC
>DSLFC04102__coassemble_571_pt1 | contig 52904 bp, 44 predicted proteins | sample DSLFC04102__metabat2_high_PE_037 | metagenome-assembled genome bin DSLFC04102
GGTTCAACTGGAACCACGTGGCCAAAAAAGGAACTGTCTCGAACATCTCCTTTTGGAAAAACACCGGTGAAATATACCAGAGTGTCTGCAGGATCAGGGGCGCCAACTGAGGATAATCACGATATTTGGTACCAATGAACGCAGAAATTGTTGTTCCGGCCCATGCGAATGTAAAATAAATCAGCAACGTGAGCGGAAGTGTGAAGATAGCCACCAGAAGATGCATCGGCGCTATAAACAGCACCCACAGTGCCAGGGCGATGAGAGCAATTGCAAACGAAATGGTGTATACAATGGCGCTTTTCAGCGTATAAATTGTGACTGGGTGATTGAACTGCCGGATATAGGCATCGTTTGCCACGATCGTATAACTACCTGAAATAAAGGAGCTGGAAAACACTTCCCAACAGAGCAACCCAGACAGAATATACGGCGCGTAGGATGCGATGTCCGTCCTGAACGCAGTGGCAAACACCACCGACATGATCGCCGTCAGGCACAGGGGGCTCACAAAGGTCCAGAGGATGCCAAGCTTGGACCGGCGGAACTTGTTTTTCAGCTCAATGCGTGCCAGATGGGTCCAGAAATAGCGGGACTCATACAGTCTCTCGATGTACCTTTTCAAAATGTTCTCCTCACTTGTTCTGTTCCAGGATATCCTTCAGACTTTCCACGATATACCGCACCTGCTCCTCGGTCAGTTTGCCATGGGAGGGCAGGTTGATGCCACGGGAGGAAACGCTTTCCGCCACCGGCGCGTGGACGGTGGCGTCCTTGTAGGGAGGCATGATGTGCATGGGGTAGAACAGCGGACGCATCTCGATGTTGCGCGCCTCCATCTGCTCCATTACCTCGTCGCGGCTCAGTTTCACCGATTCGGACAGGATAACGGAGTTCATCCAATACACATGATTCGCCTGTGCAGGGACAGCCTGGGTGGACACCAGGTCGCCCAGCATGGGGAGGTATTTTTCATACAGCGCGGCCACCCTCTTGCGCTGTGCCAGGTGCCACTGCACGTTCTCCAGCTGGGCCAGGCCCACCGCCGCCTGCAGGTTGGTCATGCGGTAGTTGTAGGCCACCGTGGTATGCCAGTAGCGCTTGTGGGGATCCACGCCCTGCGAGCGCAGAAGCTTCATGCGCTCATACAGTTTTTCGTCGTTGGTGGTCAGCATTCCGCCTTCGCCGCTGGTGATGATCTTGTTGCCGAAGAAGCTGAAGGAACCAATGTCCCCCATGGAGCCGACGACCTTCCCGTTCCAGGCGGCGCCGTGGGCTTCGGCCGCGTCCTCGACCACAGCGAGGTTGTGTTTGCGCGCGATGGACATGATCTTGTCCATATTGCAGGGCAAACCATACAGGTGCACCGGGATGATCACCTTGGTCTTGGAGGTGATCTTTTCCTCCAGCTTGTCCGCATCCAGATTCCAGGTATCCGGTTCGCTGTCCACGAACACAGGCGTGGCGCCGCAGTAAGTCACCGCGTTCGCCGTGGCGATATAGGTCAGGGTGGGCATGATCACCTCATCCCCCGGCCCCACGCCCAGTGCCAGCAATGCCAGGTGAAGGGTCACGGTGCCGTTGCAGCAGGCAAGCGCATATTTGGTGCCGCAGAACTCCGCGAATTTCTTTTCAAATTCCGAGATAAAGCGGCCATTCGCGGAGATCCAGCCTGTGTCGATGCACTCATCCACATACTTTTTCTCATTGCCGTTCAAAATCGGGGTCGCAATCGTAATCCGCTCCATTTTTATTCCCTCACTTTTTATTTTCCTTGTTTGATCGTTTGACCACGGCGGGCGTGCCCACCGCCAGACAGTCGGACGGAAGATCGGAGATCACCGTGGCGCCCGCGCCCACCATCGTGTTTTCCCCGATGGTTATGTAGTCAATGACCCGGGTACCGGTGCCCAGAAACACGTTTGGGCCCACATGGGTGCTGCCGGAGACCGCGCAACCGGGCGCCACATGGCAAAAATCTCCGATCCGGCAGTCATGATCGACGGAGCAGTTGGTATTGATGATGCAGCCCCTGCCGATCTGCGCGCCGGCGTTGATGACCGCTCCCGGCATGACCACCGTGCCCGCTCCGATTTGGGCGTACCCGGAGATCACGGCGTGCCGGCTCACCAGAGAGATGATCTCGTAGCCGATCGCCTCCATCTTTTCCTGCACCTTTCGGCGCACCGCGTTGCTGCCAATGGCCACAAATCCGTAGAGCACTCCCTGGCGGTACAATTTTTCCAGCTCCTCGTCGGTGCCGATCACGGGGATATCGAAAATGCGTTTTTCCTGATCGCTGTCGATCAGTCCCATCACCTTGTAGTCCGTGCTGCCCAGGAGAATGTCCAGCACCACCTTGCAGTGAGCGCCGGCGCCTGCCACAACCACTTCGTTCATCGTTTATCTCTCCAGTAGTCTTTCCAAATCCTTGTTCACGATCTCCGCCACCATCTCTTCAAACGTATATGTGGGCTTAAAACCAATGGTTTTTGTTATCTTGGCGGGATCGCCCACGATCCGGTCGTCCTTGACGTTCCTGCACAGCTTTGGATTGACCCGGATCATCAGCCGGCCTGTGGCGGCGTCCCTCGCGGTCTCATCCATTCCCTCGCCTTCCCATGCCAGCGTGATCCCCGCTGCCTGGAAGGCGGTTTGTGCAAATTCCTTCACCGTATGTCCAACACCGGTGGCCACCACATAATCATCCGGCTCCGGCTGCTGCAGCAGCATCCACATCGCCCGCACATAATCCGCCGCGTGGCCCCAGTCGCGCACCGCGTACAGATCGCCCAGTTCCAGCGCGTCCTGACGGCCCAGCTTTAATTCCGCCGCAGCCTTGGCGATCTTTCGCGTGACGAATTCAGGAGACCGGCGCGGAGACTCATGGTTGAACAGGATCCCGGAACAGGCATACAGCCCGTAATGCGCCCGATAATTGCTTACCGTCCAGTGCGCGAACACCTTTGCGGTGCCGTAAGGGTTGCGCGGGCAGAAACTGCTGTCTTCGTTCAGCGGGTTGTTGGGATTGTCGCCGAACATCTCGCTGGAAGATGCCTGGAAGAGACGGATGTTCGGGTCCAGCACCCGGACCGCTTCCAGCAGGCGTGTGACGCCGATCGCGTTGACCTCGGCCGTGAGCGAGGGCTGGATCCATGAGATCGGGATTTCCGACAGGCCGGCCAGGTTATAAATTTCCTCCGGCTTGGCCTGGCCGATCGCATTGATCAGACTTGTCAGATCCATCAGATCCGCATACAGCTGATGATACCTGGGGTTTGCGAGCAGGTCGTTGTCCTGCTGGTACCTTGTTTTCTTTCGCATGACGCCATAGACCTGATACTCCTGTTCCAACAGGTGCCGCACCAGATAATACCCATCCTGCCCGTCGCTTCCAAAAATCACCGCAGTTTTCATTGTGGCAACTCCTATCGCCCGTGTTACGCCCGGCCCGCTTCCTTTTTCGCCAGCTGCAGGTCATGCTCCGCCATGATCGCGCAGAGCTCTTCGTAGCTGGTGGCCTGCGGATCCCATCCAAGTTCCCGCTTGGCTTTCGAGGGATCGCCCCACAGATTATCCACGTCGGTAGGCCGGAACCAGGCGGGATTGACTTCCACCAGAACCTTGCCGGTAGCTTTGTCGATGCCTTTTTCCTCCATACCGCTGCCCTGCCACTCCAGTTCGATGCCGTCGTGGGCAAACGCCAAGGTAGTGAATTCCCGCACGGTGTGCTGCACGCCGGTGGCGATCACAAAGTCTTCCGGCACATCGTGCTGCAGCATCAGCCACATGCACTGGACGTAGTCCTTTGCGTAGCCCCAGTCGCGCTTGCTGTCCAGGTTGCCCAGCTGCAGCTTATCCTGCAGGCCGCAGGCGATGCGCCCGGCCGCCAGCGTGATCTTTCGGGTGACGAAGTTCTCGCCGCGCCGCTCCGACTCGTGGTTGAACAGGATGCCGTTGACCGCGAACATCCCATACGCTTCCCGGTACTCCTTGACGATCCAGAAACCATACTGCTTTGCCACGGCATACGGGCTGTACGGATGGAACGGAGTGGTCTCCTTTTGCGGGACCTCTTCTACCTTGCCGAACAGCTCCGAAGTGGATGCCTGGTAGAACCGGCAGGTCTTTTCCATGCCGAGGATGCGGATGGCCTCCAGGATGCGCAGAACGCCCAGCGCGTCCACGTCGCCGGAATACTCGGGCACGTCGAAGCTGACCTGCACATGGCTCTGCGCCGCCAGATTGTACACCTCATCGGGGCGGACAATGTTCAGGATGCGGATGATGCTGCTGGAATCGCTCAGGTCCCCGTCGTGCAGCGTGATTTTGCCCAGCAGATGCTCGATGCGCTGGGTATTGGGCAGAGAGGCGCGGCGGGTGATGCCATGCACCTCATAGCCCTTTTCCAGCAGCAGTTCCGCCAGGTACGAACCGTCCTGGCCGGTGATTCCCGTGATCAAAGCTCGTTTCATTTTCATGCTCTCCTTGTCCTTACTTTTATAGATATTCAGTGCGATCGGAAAGTTTCAAAGTTTCCAGTACTTTTTTTATTTTTCCCGCGCTGTCCGCCTTGCATACCAGCAGGGCGTCGTCTGTATTTACCACGATCAGATCCTCGACGCCGACCACGGCAACCAGCTTGTTTTCACTCTGTACAACGCAGTTCCTCGCATCCACCAGCACCGCGTTGCCGGCCACCACATTGCCCTGCTGATCGCTGTCCTGGATCCTTCCCACGGCCAGCCAGGAGCCGACGTCGTCCCATCCGATCGAGCATCCGATGGTGTAGATGTTTTCGGCCTTTTCCATAACGCCGTAATCGATGGACTGCGACGGGAACGCGAGGAATTCCCGGTTCAGGACCTCATGCTGCTCAGGCGTTCCCATGGCCGAGCGGATCTTTTGCAGGCCGGGAACGATCTCCGGCAGGTATTTGCCGATGTTGGCAAGGATCGTGGACGCCTTCCAGATAAACATCCCGCTGTTCCAGAGATACTGACCGGAAGCCACATATTGCCGCGCGGTCTCCAGGTCGGGCTTCTCCACAAATCTCTCCACGCGGCAGCAGGCGTCATCGGTGCTTTGCGGGCAGAATTTTATATATCCATATCCTGTTTCGGGGCAGTCGGGTTTGATGCCCAGCGTTACAAGGTTTTCCCCCTGCTCGGCGACATCGCAGGCCCGTGCCATGACCTTGCGGAAATCGTCCACGCACTGCACCATCTGGTCGGAGGGCAGCACCATCATCACCGCGTCGCCGTATTTTTCCGCCACGCAGCAGGCACCCCAGCCAATGCAGGGCGCTGTGTTTCTGCCGGCGGGCTCGCACAGGATATTGGCGGGCGGCAGTTCCGGAAGCTGTTCACGCACCAAAGCCTCATAGCTTTCGTTGGTCACGACGAAGATATCTTCCATTGCCACCAGCGGCAGAATGCGGTCGACCGTCAGCTGGATCATTGTGCGGTCGTCATCGGTCAGGGACAAAAACTGTTTGGGCATGCTCTGCCTGCTTCTCGGCCAAAAACGTTCTCCCTTGCCTCCGGCCATGATGAGAGCTACTTTTTTCATAATATCCATGTATCCTTTCCGCGCACAGGGCTGCCCGCGCAGCGGGCGGCCTGTGGATCGTTTTTCACTCCGGCGGGCAGCGGGCTCATTGCCCGACTTCCCTTTGCAGGATCTTTTCCAGCAGTTCCGCCGAGCACTGCCAGGAAAACCGTCTGGCGTTTTCAAAGCCCTTTTGTCTCAGTTTCGCAGCGAGCTGAGGATCTTCCAACAAACGCACAAGCCCTTCGCAGATGGATTCTTCGTTGCGGGGGTCCGCATACACGGCGGCATCGCCCGCAACTTCCGGCAGGGAGGAGCAGTTGCTTGTCAGAACAGGCGTTCCGCACATTTGAGCCTCGATGACGGGAATTCCAAAGCCTTCGTACAGGGTCGGGAACAAAAACACTTCCGCGGCGGAGTAGAGCGCGGGCATATCCTCATCCTCCACAAAGCCTATGAAATGGATCTGGTCCCGATGCCGAATTTCCCGCAGGACCTCATCCTCCGAGAATTTCCAGCCCTGCCCGCCAGCCACCACAAGGTGATGATCGGCACCGACCCGCTCTGCCGCCAGGTCAAAGGCGCGGATCATGCGCATCAGGTTTTTGCGTGGATTTGCGTTGCCCACGAACAGCAGGTACCGGTCAGGCAGCCGGTATTTCTCCCGCAGGCAGCGCAGCTGCTCCGGATCCTCCACCGGCGCCAGGGATTCCGGCCCGGCGCAGGGCACCACATGGATCTTTTCCGGCGGGATGCCCAGCAGCTTTGTCATCTCACTTTTTGTGAACTCGGAGATCGACAGAAAAAAATCCGCCCTGCGGCACAGATAGCGGTACTGCAGCCGCCACCACACAGCGCGGGAGCGCTGGTAGACCTCCGGCATGCGGAACACCGCGAGATCTGTGATCAGCGGCACCAGCGTGCAGCTGCGGGGCAGCAGAAAGGGGGCTTTGGAGTCGGTGGTAAGCAGGATGCTGTCCTTTCCGTATCTGCGTCCCAGCGCAAAGGTCTGAAACAGGATGCGGCGGACGTTTTGACGATACGTCCAAGGGATCCGTACCAGTTCCGTGCCGGGCGAAGCCGGGAACTCCGGGCTGTCGCCCGAAAGGATCACCCGGCAGTGGCGGGCTGTCAGCATGGTATAGCGGGAAAACAGTTCCCGGATCATGACCCCGATCCCCGAACTGTTTTTTTTGAATTGCAGCGCGTTGACAGTGACTGATTTCACTGCTTCATCTCCTTCAAAAGCCGATTCGGCCGGGATTTCAGTCATAAGATTATAGCATATTACCGCCTGCGAGTAAATCGACAAAAGGCAACTATTGCGGACAATTGCAGGCTTTTTGATAGAACCGCTCGAGTTTTTGCGCCTGCACCGCGGCATCGAACCGGTCAGCCTGCGGCAGCGCCCCCTGCCTGCGCCGCAGCCCGGACAGTGTCTTTGCCCACTGCCCGGCATCCCCCAGGGGGAGCCGCAGGGAGTTGGGCGACAGGAGCACCTCGGCCGTTACGCGGTCAGAGAGCACACAGGGAAGCCCGTTCGCCTGGGCCTCCACAGCCACGACGGGCACCCCCTCGTAAAAGCTGGGCAGGCAGAACACATCCATGGCAGAATACAGCATCGCCGCGTCGGGGCGGGCGCCGGTAAAGCAGACCCGGTCCCCAAGGCCCATCTCCTCCGCCTGCGCCCGGACCTGCTCCATCCGCTCGCCATCGCCCACCAGAAGCAGCCAGGCATCCTGGCGCAGAGCTGCCGTTTGCTGAAACACCCGCAGCAGAAAGCCATGGTTCTTGGGGTAGACAAAGCGGCCCACATGGCCCACCACAAAGGCGGCCTCCGGGATGGCCAGCTCCCCGCGCAAGCGGCTGCGGGCGGCCGGATTGTACGCAAACCGCCCCACATCGATGGCATTGGGCATTACATACACCTTTCCGTCCTCGAAGCTGCGCCTGCCGTACATCCAGCGGCCGGCTTTTTCGCCGCAGGCGAAATACTCGGTGGCAAACAGCTTGTTGAAGGGGCGCAGAAGGTATTTCAGCAGGGTCTTTTTCCCCTCGCCCCAGTGGGCGGTGGAGTGGTTGTGGCAGATCCGCACCGGCACCCCGGCGCGCCAGGCGGCGAAGAGGGCAAACACCGACATGGTAGACAGATGGACGTGCACGACGGCGTAGCCGGCGGCCTTGAACGCGCGGTACAGCGCCCGGTGATAGGCCAGCGGACGGCTGTAAGCGGGGATGGGATAGAGTCCCGCCCCCAGCCGCTCCAGCTCTTCCCGCTGGGGCAGGGCGCTGCCCTCGAAAAAATAAAAGTCGAACTGCACCTTCTCCCGGTCGATGTGGCGGTAATAGTTCATCACCACCGCCTCGATGCCCCCGCTCTCCATGCGGTTCAACACCTGCGCCACGCGCATCGGTCCTTCCATAAACGACTCCTTTGCCGTCATCTGGCGATCTGCTCGTTATTTTTCATCCCGCCGAAGGCCGTCATGAACAGGATGCGGATGTCCAGCCACAGGGTCCAGTTCTCGATGTACCAGATGTCGTATTCCACCCGCTTTTCAATGCTGGTGTCGCCCCGCAGGCCGTGGACCTGCGCCCAGCCGGTCATGCCCGGCCGCACCTGCTGGCGCACCAGATACAGCGGGACCTCCTCCTTGAAATGCCGCACATAAAAGGGGATCTCCGGCCGCGGCCCCACCAGGCTCATCTCTCCCTTGAGGACGTTGAACAGCTGAGGCAGCTCGTCGATGCTGTACTTGCGGATGAAGCTGCCGAACCGGGTCTTGCGGGGGTCGGCGTCGGTGCTCCAGGCGGTGTTCTCGGCGGCGTTCACCCGCATACTGCGGAACTTGTACATCCAAAACTTCTTTTTGTCTTTGCCCACCCGCTCCTGCCGGAAGATGATCGGCCCCGGGCTGGACAGCCGCACTCCGATGGCCGCCGCCAGCATCACCGGGCTGGTGAGCACGATCAGGCACAGCGAACCCGCGATGTCCACCCCGCGTTTGACGATCTGCCACAGCACGTTGTCCAGCGGGGTGGTGCGGATGTTGATGAGTTTGGTGCGGCCCATCACGTCCACGGTGGGATGGGTGGGGATGTAATCGTTGTAGAACGGGATGATGCAGACCTTGATGCCCTCCTTGTCGGCACAGGCCAGCACCTGCCCCATGAAGCGGATCTCATGGGGCTCCAGCGCCACGATCAACTCGTCCGTGTCGTGGGCTTCCAGGATCGACTCCAGCTCCTCGTACTCCCCCAGCCGCAGGCCCATGCCCGGCTTCTCGGTCTTGCTCACATAGCCGTCCACCACGAATCCCAGATAGGGCCGCGCCTTCACATCCTCCATATACTGCCGGGCAAAGTGGCCGTTGCCCACCACGATCACATGCTTCTGGTTGTAGCCCAGCTTGCGGAAATGGCGCAGCAGCGCCCGCAGGCAGATCCGCTTGAGGGAGACCGAAACGGTGGACAGGATGAAGAAGAAGAAGATCGCCAGGCGGGAGAAATCGGCCAGCCGGGTGACATATAAAAACGCGGTGATCGCCGTGGCACCCACCGCGTTGATCAGAAAGATCACCGACAGTTCCCGGATCTGGGACTGGAACCGGTAGGAACCGTACAGCCGAAAGGCGTAGAAGGCGCCCACCAGCGCCACCGTGTAGAAAAATGCGCCGCGAAAAAAGGCCGCGTTCCACGCCAGCTGCAGCGCCGGGGCAGCCCCGTACATCACATCGAACCGGATGTAGGTGGCCAGCAGGTAGGAGCAGAAGATGAGGATCGCGTCCAAGATCATATTGACCGCGTTCAAAAGTTTCTGGTTTCTTCGGATCACGGGAATATCTCCTTATTCAAATCGGCGCAGGGCGCGCCGCGTAAGCGGAATTTTTCTTATTATACCATTTTCCCCTGTGTACGACAATGTGCGGTACCGATTTACGGATGTAAAATCCTGCACTTTTTCCCAATTCTCGCGTCTTTTCCAGCGCGCTTTGACAGGGTTCGTCCGTCGAGCCGGATAGTCGTGTTCTCCAAACGAGGAAAAGGCCCGTCCCGGCGTGCTGCCGGGGCGGACCCTGTTCTCATTTCAAATTGCCTTCCATCCCTGCCCGCAGCCGCTCCAGGACCGCCTGCGCCTGCGCGCGGTCCTTTCCACGGGCGAACAGATACAGCTTCATCTTGGGCTCGGTGCCGCTGGGACGCACCATGGCTTTCGCGCCGCCCTCGCAGTGGAATTCCAGCACATCCGCCTTCGGCAGGCCATGCAGGCCGCCCGCGTAGTCCACGACCTTCTCCACGGCCAGGCCGCCGATGGCCACCGGCGGCTGTTCGCGGAGCGTGCGCATGATCTGCTGCATCCGGGAAAAGCCCGCCTGCCCCTCAAAGGTGAAGCTGTGCAGGCTGTTCTGATAGCAGCCGAATTCCCGGTAGAGTTCCTCCATGGCCTGCGCCAGGTTTTTGCCCTGCGCCTTGTAGAACTGCGCCATCTGGCAGATGAGCATGGAGGCGTTCACGCCGTCCTTGTCCCGCACATGAGGGCCGGAGAGATACCCATAACTCTCCTCAAAGCCGAAGATGTACCGCTCCCGCTGCCCCTGCCCTTCCAGCAGGCCGATCTGCTCGCCGATGAATTTGAAGCCGGTGAGGGTGCGGCGCAGTTCCACCCCGTACTTTTGGGCCACCGCGTCCGCCATGTCGGTGGAGACGATGGTGCTCACCGCCACCGGCGCGGCGGGCATGGTGCCCGCCTGCCGCCGCACGCGGCAGATGAAATCGAGGAGCAGCACCCCCACCTCGTTGCCCGAGAGGAGCACATACTCGCCCTCGTTCTTCACGGCGATGCCCACCCGGTCGCAGTCCGGGTCGGTGGCCAGCAGCAGGTCCGGCTGCACGGTCTCGCACAGTTCGATGCCCTTCTGCAGCGCCTCGCGGATCTCCGGGTTGGGGTAGGGGCAGGTGGGGAAGTTGCCGTCCGGCTTCTCCTGCTCAGGCACGACGGTCACATCGGTGATGCCGATCCGGTCCAGGATGCGGCGCACGCACTCCAGGCCCGTGCCGTTCAGCGGGGTGTAGACCACCCGCAGGGCGGGCAGCGGCTGGGACAGCGGCATCCGCTGCTCATAGACCGCGTCCACGAACCCGTCCAGCACCGCTTCGGGCGTGTCGCACAGCAGGCCGCGGGTCCGGGCCTCTTCCTCCTGCAGGATGGCCACGCCCTCGAAGCAGTCCACCCCGTCGATGGCCTGCTGGATGGCCTTGGCCGCCTCCACCGTGATCTGGCAGCCGTCCGCGCCGTACACCTTGTACCCGTTGTATTTGGCGGGGTTGTGGCTGGCGGTGATGCAGATGCCGGCATCGCACCCCTGGGCCCGCACCGCCCAGGACAGCGCCGGGGTCGGCTCCAGGCGGGGATAGAGGAAGGCGGTGATGCCGTTTGCCGCCAGCACGCAGCCGGCCTGCACCGCGAACAGCCGGCTGTTGATGCGGCTGTCGTGGGCGATGGCCACCCGCTTTTTCGCGCCGGGAAGCCCGAGAACATATGCCGCGAGGCCCTGGGTCGCCTTGCGGACGGTGAAGATGTTCATCCGGTTGCTCCCCGCACCCAGCACGCCCCGCAAACCGCCGGTGCCGAACTCCAGCTCCCGGTAGAAGCGGTCATTGATCGCGGCCTGATCGCCGCGGATGCTCTCCAGCTCCTGCCGAAGTTCGGGCGTGAGATCCGGCCGGGAAAGCCAGCGGCTGTATTCCTGCTGTTCCATTTTCATTGCTCCTTCCGGCGGGGCGCGCCGCTCCGCCGTTGTTTTTGCTGTTTTCTGCCCCAGTGGATACGGGGCAGGCAAAGCCGGCAACAGGGCCATACCCGATTGCCGGGAGATTTCGACTTATTATAGCATAAGCCGCCGCCCCGGACAACACCTCTCCGGGGCTTTTCCGGCCTCGGGCGGGCGTCGGCGGAACGGCGGCTTTCGTTTGAGATGGGCGCTCACCCCCGCCGGGCGTTGTGCTCGGCGATGATGCGCTCGATCTCCCGCTCGGTCTGGGCCATCTCCTGCCGGAACATCCGGGCGGAGACCCGCAGGGTGCCGTGGCCCAGGATGATGAGCTGTTCGGCGCCGTCGCTGGTGACGGCCCGCACCCGCCGGTCCTGTTCCAGCCGGCTCAATTCGTAGGTCACCTTTTCGATGTAGGCGTCGGCGGTCTCCGCCTCCTTGGTGTAGACCACCCAGACGCCGCCCTGCCGCTCCACGCCGCCGGTGCCTCCGCTCACCCGGTATGCGTCGAACACCACGATCAGGGTGCACTGGTGGTAGCCCTGGTAGTTGCACAGCACCTGGATCAGCGCCTCACGGGCGGCGGAGAGGTCCTGCGCCGCCAGTTTTTTCAGGTCCGGCCAGTCGAAGATGACGTTGTAGCCGTCCACCAGAAGATATTCCGGCGTTTTCCGCCAGGGCCCCGCCGGCGCGGCGGGCGCCTCCTCCTTCGGGCTGCGAAAGAGCAGTTCCCGCCGCTGCACCGGGCCATAGGTGCGCTCGAAGATGGCCGCCAGCTGGGCGTCCTCCTCCAGGCCGGCGGCCGGGCGGGCGCGCTGCGCCTGCTGCGGCGCGGCGGGCGCAGCCTCCTCGCCGGCCAGCCGCACCCGGTTTTCCAGATGCATCCGCTGCGCCGCCTCGCGCCAGGGCACCACCACCCCCGCGCCGTGGCTGCAGAACACCGAGTCGGCGGGGTTTTCGGTGTCCCGCTCAGGGTCGTAGCCCGACGCGGCGATCACCGCGTCGGCGTTGTGGCAGGGCTCGTACCCCTTCACCGTCACCGACAGCCGGCCGTTGCCCTTGGTGTAGGCCGCCACCTGGGCGGAGTAGCCGGTCATCTCCGACACCGGCGCCTCGCCAGCGAGCCGCGCCGTCTCCCCCGCCGTTTCGGGCGCATCGAACCGGCCGCCCATCCGCTGCACGTCCGCCATGGCCCGGCCCAGGTTCTCGGCGGGCACCTCCAGCCGGAAGGCATACCAAGGCTCCAGCAGGATGTTCTGCGCCTGCATCAGACCCTGGCGCAGCGCCCGGAAGGTGGCCTGGCGGAAGTCGCCGCCCTCGGTGTGCTTGAGATGGGCTTTGCCCGCCACCAGGGTGATCTTCATGTCGGTGATGGGGCTGCCGGTGAGCACGCCGGGATGCCGCCGCTCGGCCAGGTGGCTCAGGATCAGCCGCTGCCAGTTGCCGTTCAGTTCGTCCTCGCTCACCCGGCTTGCCAGCGCAAGGCCGCTGCCCCGCGGCCCCGGCTCCAGCAGCAGATGCACCTCGGCGTAGTGGCGCAGCGGCTCGAAGTGACCCATGCCCACCACCGGGGCGGCGATGGTCTCCTTGTACACGATGCTGCCCGGCCCGAAGGCCACCTCCAGGCCGAAGCGGCTCTTCATCCGGCTGGCCAGCACCTGCTGCTGCACCTCGCCCATCAGCCGCACCTGCGCCCGGCCGGACGCCTCGCTCCACTCCACCTGCAGCAGCGGGTCTTCCTGCTCCAGCAGCCGCAGCTTTGCCAAAAGGTCGGCGGAGTCGGTGCCCTCGGGCGCCAGCACCTCACAGGCCAGCACCGGTTCCAGCGCCGGCGCCTCGGCGTCCGGCTCGGCCCCCAGCCCCTCGCCGGGCCAGGTGTGCTCCAGGCCGGTGACGGCGCAGACCGTGCCCGCCTCCGCCTCGGTGAGCGGCGCGTACTTCGCCCCGGAATACAGGCGCAGGGCGTCCGCCTTCTGCTGCCAGGGCTGCCCCGCAGCGGTGCGGCCCTCCAGCGGGGTCTTGGCCTTCAGGCAGCCGCCGGTGACCTTGAGGTGGGTCAGCCGTGTCCCCTGCTCGTCGCGGGAGATCTTGAACACCCGCGCGCCGAAATCCGGCGGGTACAGCGGCACCGGGGCCCAGCGGGCCAGGCCCTCCAGCAGCGCGTCCACCCCCTCCAGCTTCAGCGCCGAGCCGAAATAGCAGGGGTAGGCCCGCCGGGCGGCGATAAGCCCCGCCGTGGTGGCTCCGGACACCGCGCCGCCGGAGAGATACTCCTCCAGGGCCGCCTCGTCCAGGGCCGCCAGCTCCTCCATGAGGTCCGCCTCCGGCAGGGTGAAATCCACAAAGCCGGAGTCCAGCCGGGCGTTCAGATCGGCCAGCGCCGCCTCCTTTTCCGCCCCCGGCAGGTCCATCTTGTTCACGAACACGAAGGTGGGCACCTTCCGCCGGCGCAGCAGCTGCCATAGGGTCGCGGTGTGGCTCTGCACCCCCTCGGTGCCGCTGATGACCAGGATGGCGCAGTCCAGCACCGAGAGGGTGCGCTCCGCCTCGGCGGCAAAATCCACATGGCCGGGGGTGTCCAGCAGGGTGAGCACCGCGTCCGGCAGGGCCAGCACCGCCTGCTTGGCAAAGATGGTGATGCCGCGGCGGCGCTCCAGCTCGTCGGTGTCCAGAAAGGCGTCGCCGTGATCCACCCGGCCGGGCTTTTTCAGCCGGCCGCTCCGGTAGAGCAGCGCTTCGCTCAGTGTGGTCTTGCCCGCGTCCACATGGGCCAGGATGCCGACGGTGATGCGTCTCATATCGTTTCTTTCCCCCTGCCTGGTTCTCTTCTTATTGTATTGTATCGCACTTTTGGAAAAAGTCCATTGCCACGAACGCACCCCATGGTCTATAATAACAGGGCAAAGCCCCCGTGCCGGGCGGCGCGGGGGCTTTGCCAACGATGTGAGGTGACCGCTGTTGCGAATTGAATTTGCGAAGAGGCGCTCCGCCGCCTGGTGGGGCTGCGCCGCCGTTTTGGGCGCCGCGTTCCTGGTGATGCTGCTGTTCAATGTGCTGACGCCCCTGATCTCGGATGACTACTCCTATTTCCTCCGTTTTCCCACCCATGAGCCGGTGCGATCCTTCGGGGACATCGTTCAGTCCCAGATCCAGCACTATCTGCAGTGGGGCGGGCGCACCCTGGTGATCAGCCTGAACCAGATCTTTCTCTTTCTGGGAAAAGGGCTTTTCAACCCGGTCAACGCCCTTGTCTTCTGTGTGTCCGTCTGGGCCTGCGCCAAGCTGGCGGCGGGCAGCCGGCCGGTCCACCCCCTGCTGCTCGCGGCGGTGCTGGGCGCACTGTTTCATTTCAACCCCTGCTTCGGGGCGGTGAACCTGTGGCTGTGCGGGTCCTGCGGCTACCTGTGGCCTCTGGTGTTCTGCCTGCTTTTCCTTCTCCCCTACCGCCTGGCGCTGGACGGGCTGGCGTGGACGGGTGTGAAGCCGGCGGCGGGGATGTTCTTTTTGGGCCTGGCCGCCGGCTGGGGCAACGAGAACACCAGCGGCATGGCGGTGCTGGCGGCGGTGGCGTTCCTGGCGCTTGTGCGGCTGTTCACCGGGAAGTTCCCCCTGTGGGCGCTGACCGGTGCGGCGGGCAGCCTGGCCGGTTTTCTGCTGCTGATGTGCGCGCCGGGCCAATGGGTGCGCTTTGAGTTTGCCGGGTCGGACGGCCGGGGGTTCCTCACGGTCTACTCCACCCGCATCATGAACGCCACCCACACCCTGCTGCTCTACGGCGCCTGGCTGCTGGTGGCCTTCGGCGCCCTCTACGGCTTGCTGGCCCTCACCCGGCCGGGAGCGAAAGCCCTTGTGCTGCCCGTGGTGTTCTGCGTCCTGGCCCTCGCCGCGAACTACGCCCTGGTGCTCTCGCCGGTATACTACATCCGCTCCTTCTACCCCGTGCTGGCGATGCTGGTGTGCGCCAACGCCAGCTGCATCGCCGCCCTGGCACAGGCGCGGGCACAGACGGCCCGCCTGCTGCGCGGCGCCTTGGCCGGGGCCCTGGGCGTGGTGCTGGCCTACGACCTGCTGGTGGGCGGCTATGACATCCTGAGTTACTACACCATGCGCCGCGTGCGGGATGAGGCCATCGTCGCGGCGGCGCAGGCAGGCGAAGAGGACATAGCGACCTATGCGGTGTTCCCCTACACCCGGTTCTGCGGCGCCTGGGGCCAGCCGGACATCCGCCGGGACCCCGGCAACTGGGTGAACGTGAACATGGCGCTCCACCTGGGGGTGGGCAGCATCCGGGCGGTGGAACAGCACTACTACCCCTTCCCCGGATACGACGATTTTTCCAACACGGTGGACCAGGAGATGAGCCTGGCGCTGGAATGAGTTCCCATGCAAAAACTCCCCGCGGAAATGATCCGTGGGGAGTTTTGTTATTCAGGAGACCGGCCGAACCCCGCCACCCGCTGCCGGGGCAGCAGGTACAGCACACAGGGCAGCAGCCACAGGCAGACATTGATGCAGGGCCAGATGAAATGCCCCTCCATCACCGCGTGAGCCAGCATCACCACGAGACAGGCGCTCTCGGTCACGGCGCCTTTCTTCATCAGCCGCCACAACAGCGCCGTCACCGCGCCCCAGAACAGCAGGCTCTCCACCGGGCCGCCCCAGATCCACAGATTCACATAGAAATTGTCCACCAGAAAGCCGGCGTCGGTGAGCCGCTGGCCGGCGATGGCGACGGAACTGCCGGCCAGCGCTTCATGGGCCAGACTCAGCCGGCCGGTGAGCAGCGAATCCAAAGCTGTCCAGAGCGGAGCGGACGGATCGTACAGCCGGCCGCCCAGCAGGCTTGCGCCGAAAGCGGCCGCCGGCGCGGCGCTCACCAGCACCCGCGCCCCCGCCGGCTTTGCCAGTTTGGGGAAAAAGCGCGCCAGCGCCGCCAGCAGGATGAGCAGCGCGATGCACACCGTGGAAGCGCGGCTGTACGGCCCGCGGTCGCAGAAAAGGAGGGCGGCGGCCAGCACAATGAAATCGTACCACCGCAGACGTTCCGCCTGCCGCCAGCAGACATACATCACGCACAGGGCCAGCAGGATGACGCCGGTGAGGTTGAACCAGCCGTAGCCGAAGCTGTCCCGCAGGCGGTCATCCACCTGGGTCCGGAGGGTGGGGATCCATCCCAGCGCGGCGGCGCCCGTCACCGCGAAAAAGCTGGCGGCGCTCACCGCGAGGCCCATCCGGAGGGTGCGGCGGGGCTGAATGTCCTTCGCGCCCAAAAAGAACATCATGCCCGCCACCACCCAGAACTGCCCGCTGTTCAAAAACACCCAGCGGAACACAAAGAAGAAGCAGTATCCCGCTGCCAGCTGCAGGCCGGAGTAGCGGGTGAGCAGCACCAGTTTGAGGATCAGCAGCCCGAAATAGACCACCTCCAGCCAGGTGGCCAGGAAGGCGTACCAGGCGGCGTGAATTTGCCGCATGTTGCTGTTCATGAAGAATGTGTCAAACTGCAAAAGAGCCATCGAAACGGCAAACGCCCAGTCGCCGGCCCCCGCCCGCGCGGCGCCGCACCAGTCGCCGAAGAGGAGATGTTCGTCGGCAAGGGCCGCCCGGACCTTTTGGGCAAAGCTCCCCTTTTTCAGAAGCGCCAGACCCCCCAGCCACACGAGGCCCAGGCTCCAGCCGATCAGCACCAGATCGAGATAGCCGTAAATGCCGGTGGTAAAAAGCGATGAAAGCACCTGTTTCCCTCATTTCCATGCGCCCCGCCAGGCGTTTTGCACAGGTCCGTCGGGGGCGTAAACTTCCGGTTTTTTAATTATAATAAATTCGAAACAGCTTGTCCACCGTGCCGCGTATTTCCCCCGCGTTGCCAGCGGGCGTGCGCCTGTGGTATAATACCCGTATCATAAAAGGCAGCACAGACCGCTCTGCCGCCGCGCGGGGGTTCGGTCTTCACAGGGGAGGGGACGCGCTCTGAAACAGAAATGGAAAGCCGCCGCACCGTCCGTCAAACTGGCGGCGGCGATGGCGGCGGTGGTGTTCCTTGCCATGCTGGCGCTCAACGGCCTGACGCCCTATGTGGCGGACGACTACACCTTTTCCTTCAGCTATGCCACCGGCGAGCGGCTGCGCAGCCTGTGGGACGTTTTGCAGAGCCAGTGGCATCACTATTTTCACTGGAGCGGACGCTTTATCATCAAAAGCCTCGCCCAGGGCTTCACGTTGCTGCCCAAGGGCGTGTTCAACCTGCTGAATGCGGCGGTCTATACAGGGCTGGGCCTTGTGCTGCACCGGTTGGCGCTGGGCGAGCGCCGCCGCTTTGACCCGGCGGTGCTGGCCCTCATCTACCTGAGCCTGTGGATGGTGGCGCCGGTGTTCGGGCAGACGAACCTGTGGATGTGCGGCTCGCTGAACTATCTCTGGGCCACCTTCTTCTGCGCGGCGGCGCTGCTGCCCTGGGCGCTGCACCTGCGCCGCGCCCTTTCGCCCCGGCGGTGGCTGGCGCCTGCCAGCCTTCTGGCGGGCCTGGTCGCCGGCTGGGCCAGCGAGAACACCAGCGCCGGGCTGCTGGTGGCGCTGGCGCTCTCGCTGGGCTTTGTCCTCTGGCGGGACAGAAGAGCCCCGCTCTGGGCCTGGATGGGCCTTTTGGGCGCGCTGGCCGGCTATGCGCTGCTGATCCTGGCGCCGGGCAACTACCAGCGGCAGGACGCCGCCGCCGACCCCCGCGGCCCGCTGACGGTGCTGGCGGTGCGCTTTCTCACCGCGCTGGACCAGCTGGTGAGCGGCGGCGGGCTGGTGTTGCTGGTGCTCTTCGCCGTGCTGCTGTGCCTGCTGGCGCTGCAAAGGCCGGGGGCGGCCGGGCTGGCCTGGCCCCTCATCCTCTTTGCCGCCGCCCTGGGGGCAAATTTCGCCATGATCCTCTCGCCGGTGTATTACCCCCGCTCCACCCACGGTGTGTTCGCCTTCCTCACCGCCGCCTGCGCCGCCTGCGCGGTGCGGCTGGAGGGCAGAGAGGCGCGCCGGGCCCTGACGGCGGGGGCCGCCGGCCTGGTCATGGCGGCGTCGGTGCAGTTCGTCTGGGCCGGGTACGACATCGCCAGCTTCTTTGTGATGAAACAGACCCGGGAGGCGGCCCTGCAGGCAAGCGCCGCGGCGGGCGAAACGGAGGTAGTGACCTACGCCATCGAGCCCTACACCCGCTGGTGCGCCGGCTGGGGCCTGCCCGATCTGCGCCAGAGCCCGGAGGACTGGGTCTGCGCCGACACGGCTAGGTACTACGGGCTGGAGAGCCTCTCGGCCGACGAGGCGCGCACCTACCCCTTCCCCGGCAGGACCAACACCGCCTTCGAGACCGGCGAGATCCCGGACATCTGACAACCAAAGCGAGGCCCCGCGGACGGCTTGTCCGCGGGGCCTTTCTTTGCGGCTGCGCGGCTGTGGGCCGCTCACTTCGCGTAAATTTTCAGGATGTTCACCAGGATCTCCACGCTCTTGTCCATCTTTTCGGCGGTGATGTACTCGCAGGGGCCGTGGAAGTTGAAGCCGCCGGTGCCCAGGTTCGGGCAGGGCAGCCCCATGAAGGAGAGCCGCGCCCCGTCGGTGCCGCCCCGGATGGGCACGATCTTCGGCTCCAGGCCCGCCTCGCGCACCGCCTGCTGCGCGTTTTCGATCAGGTGGAAGTGGGGCAGGATCTGCTGCTCCATGTTGGAATAGCTGTCGGTGAGTTTCAGTTCCACCGTGCCGGGGCCGTATTTTTCGTTGATGGCCGCGGCCGCGGCGGTGATCGCCGCCTTGCGGGCGGCGAATTTTTCGGCGTCGTGGTCCCGCAGGATATACCCCATGTGCGCCTCGCTCACGATGCCGTGCATCCCGTCCAGATGATAAAAGCCCTCGGTGCCCTCGGTGGTCTCGGGGCGCTCGTCCGCGGGCAGCATGGCGTGCAGCTCCATGGCGATGTTCAGCGCGTTCTTCATCAGCCCCTTGGCGCTGCCGGGATGCACCGAAAAGCCGTGGATGGTGATCTCCGCCGAGGCGGCGTTGAAGTTCTGATACTCCAGTTCGCCCACGTCGCCGCCGTCCACCGTATAGGCGAAATCGGCGCCCAAGCCCTTCACGTCGAAGAGGTCGGCCCCCTCGCCCACCTCCTCGTCGGGGGTGAAAGCCACACAGACCTTGCCGTGGGGGATGTGCTCCGTTTGCAGCCGCTCCACGGCGGTGAGGATCTCGGCGATGCCGGCCTTGTCATCCGCCCCCAGCAGGGTGGTGCCGTCGGCGGTGATGAGGGTCTGGCCCTTCCAGTTGGCCAGTTCCGGGAACTGGGCCACCCGCATATAGGCGCCGGTGCCGGCCAGGAGCACGTCCCCGCCGTCGTAGTTCTCGATCACCTGGGGCTTCACATGTTCGCCCGGGGCCGCGGGCGCGGTGTCCATATGGGCGATCAGGCCGATGGCGGGCTTCGACTCGCAGCCGGGCGTGGCGGGCAGCGTGCCGTAGACATAGCAGCATTCGTCCACCCGCACGTCTGCCAGGCCCAGCTCCTTCATCTGCTTTTCCAGCAGGCGGGCCAGGTCAAACTGGCGGGCGGTGCTGGGGTGGGTACAGCTGTTGTCGTCGGACGTGGTGTAGATCTTCGCATAGTCAAGAAAACGCTCAAAGGCGCGCATGGGCTTTGCCTCCTTATTCTCAGATTGATTGTATTGTAGCACAGGGCGGGCAAAATAGAAAGGGGCGCAGCGGAGTGTCGAAATGCCGCCGTCCCCTTGGAAATTTGTTACTTTTATGATATGATTGTTACCGTATATGGCAAGGATCGCGCCGCGGGCGCGAAGGACGATACACCTTTCGGGAGGTTTTCAGGAATGAACAGCAGCTATTTCAGCGGCAAGACCCTTTTGATCACCGGCGGCACCGGCAGCTTCGGCAACACGGTGCTCAAGCATTTTCTGGCCAGCGACATCGGCGAGATCCGCATCTTCAGCCGGGACGAGAAAAAGCAGGACGACATGCGCCACGAGGTGCAGCAGAAGCACCCGGAACTGGCGGGCAAGCTGCGCTTTTACATCGGCGACGTGCGGGAGCCCTCCAGCGTGAAGAGCGCGGTGCAGGGGGTGGACTACATCTTCCACGCGGCGGCCCTCAAGCAGGTGCCCAGCTGTGAGTTCTTCCCCATGGAGGCGGTGCGCACCAACATCATCGGCACCGACAACGTGCTCAGCGCCGCCATCGACGCGGGGGTGAAGAAGGTGGTCTGCCTTTCCACCGACAAGGCCGCCTACCCCATCAACGCCATGGGCATCTCCAAGGCGCTGATGGAGAAGGTGATCGGCGCGAAGGCCCGCACCGTGAAAGCGGAGGACACCACCATCTGCTGCACCCGCTACGGCAACGTGATGTGCAGCCGGGGCAGCGTGATCCCCCTGTTCATCGAGCAGATCAAGGCGGGCAAGCCCATCACCATCACCGACCCGGACATGACCCGCTTTTTGATGAACCTGGACGAGGCGGTGGACCTGGTGCAGTTCGCCTTTGAGCACGCCAACCCCGGCGACCTGTTCGTGCAGAAGAGCGACGCCTGCACCATCGGCGATCTGGCCAAGGCGGTGCAGCAGCTGTTCGGCGACACCGGCACCCAGGTCATCGGCACCCGCCACGGCGAAAAGCTGTACGAGACGCTGATGACCAAGGAGGAGCGGGTGCGCAGCGAGGACATGGGCGGCTACTTCCGGGTGGCGGCGGACGGGCGCGACCTGAACTACGACAAGTTTGTGGTGAACGGCCAGGTGCACACCCAGGCGGACGAGAGCTACACCAGCCACAACACCCGCCGGCTGAACGTGGAGGAGACGGTGGCCAAGATCATGACCACCGAGTATGTGCGCAACGAACTGGCAAACTGGGGCAAATAAGTTTATTTGAAAAAGGACGGCGAGACCATGCGCAAAGACACCCCCATCCTCATCACCGGCGCGGGCGGCTTCATCGGGAAAAACCTGATGGCCGCGCTGAAAGCGGAAGGATACACCGACCTGATGCCCTTTGAGCGGGACGACACCCCCGAGACCCTGGCGGCATACGCCGCCAGGGCGGGTTTTGTGTTCCATCTGGCGGGCATCAACCGCCCCAAGGACCCCGGCGAATTTTACGCCGGCAACGCCGGCCTCACCGACACGCTGCTGGAACTGCTGGCCAAGGCGGAAACCCCCGCCCCGGTGCTGGTGACCAGCAGCACCCAGGCGGCCCTGGACAACGATTACGGCAAGAGCAAGGCGCTGGCGGAGGCGGCGGTGTTCGGCTACGGCGAGGCCGCCGGCGCGCCGGTGTATGTGTTCCGGCTGCCGGGGGTGTTCGGCAAGTGGTGCCGCCCCAACTACAACAGCGTGGTGGCCACCTTCTGCCACAACGCCGCCCACGGCCTGCCTCTGGAAGTGCGGGACGCGGCCTACTCCCTGCCCCTTGTATACATCGACGACGTGGTGCGCGCCTTCCTGGCCGCGATGGACGGCGAGGCGGTGTTGGACGGGCAGACGCCCGCCCACTGCCTTGTGACCCCGGAGCATGTCACCACCCTGGGCCATCTGGCCGAGGTGATCGGCGGCTTTGCCGAAGGCCGCAAGACCCTGGCGGCGCCGTACCTCGCGGCGGGCAGCCTGGAGAAGAAGCTGTACTCCACCTGGCTGTCCTACCTGCCCACCGACGCCTTCAGCTACCCGCTCACCATGCACTGCGACGCGCGGGGCAGCTTCACCGAGTTTTTGCGCACCCCGGAGCGGGGCCAGGTGAGCGTGAACATCTCAAAGCCCGGCATCGTGAAGGGCAACCACTGGCACAACTCCAAGAACGAGAAGTTCCTGGTGGTGAGCGGCCGGGGGGTCATCCGCTTCCGCAAGCCGGACGAGGAGACGGTGTATGAATACCACGTCTCCGGCGACAAGCTGGAGGTGGTGGACATCCCCACCGGCTACACCCACAACATTGAAAATCTGGGCGAGGGGGACATGGTGACCCTGATGTGGGCCAACGAGGCCTTTGACCCCGAAAACCCCGACACCATCCCCCTGGAGGTGTGACCATGGCGCGGCAGCTTTCCCCCGGAGAGAAACCGCTGGTAAAGATCGGCTTCACCGCCTTTCACGGCGGCTTCGACCCTCAGCACAACCCCATCACCGACCTGCTGCGCCGGCATTTTGATGTGCAGGTGTGCGACGAACCGGACTTCATGTTCTGCGCTGATTTCTGGTACGGCGCCCACCGGTTCGACCTGAACAAGATGGACTGCGTGCGCATCGGCTACACCGGCGAGAACGACAACGCCGACTTTTCCTCCTACGACTACTATATCGGGTTCGAGCACATCGGCTACCCCGACCGGTACTTCCGCTGCCCGAACCTTTTGTTCGACTGCGATCTGTCCGACTGGCAGCCGCTGGAAGACGTTGCCGCCTTCGCCGCGGCCAAGACCCGCTTTTGCAACTTCTGCTTCAGCCACCCCTCGGAGAGCGGCGCCCGGGAGGCCATGGTGCGCCTGTTGAGCGACTACAAGACGGTGGACTGCTTCGGCCCCTTTTTGAACAACACCCCCGAGGGGCCCCGGCGCATCTCCCGGGCGGAGAAGGCGGAGGTGGTGGCGGTCAGCCGCTTCACCATCTGCTGCGAGAGCACCAGCCGGCCGGGCTTTGTCACCGAAAAGATCTGGGAGGCCTTTAAAAACCACAGCGTGCCCATCTACTACGGCGACGAGACCGTCACCGCGATCTTCAACCCCAAAGCTTTTGTGAACATGCACGACTTTGCCAGCTTTGAGGAGGCGGCGGCCTTTGTCAAGCGGCTGGACGCCGACGAGGAGGCCTATCGGGCGATGCTGGCCCAGCCGCCCTTTGCCGAGGGGTTTGACTACGCCGCTTTTCTGGATTCCTTCGAGGCGTTCCTGGCCCACATCGTGCGCCAGGAGCCGAAGGCGGCCCTGCGCCGGCCCACCTGCTTCATGCCCGCCTACCAGAGCGATTACTTTGCCCTGCTCAAGCCCTACGCGCAGCGGCTGGACCGCGCCGAAAAGCGCGCTACCCGCTGGCGCCAGCGCCGCTACTGGGGCCTGATGTTTCTGCACCGGTTGCTGCCCGGGCTGGTCTCCCAGCCGGACGCCGGCATGCTGGACTTTTACTACAAGCGCCACGAGCGCGCGGTGAAAAAGGAGTAAACGCCGATGAACAAGCTGAAACTGATGACCATCGTGGGCACCCGGCCGGAGATCATCCGGCTGGCGGCGGTGATCAAAAAGTGCGACAAATACTTCGATCAATTGCTGGTGCACACCGGCCAGAACTACGACTACACCCTCAACGGCATCTTTTTCGAGGACCTGGGGCTGCGCGCGCCGGACTTCTACCTGGACGCGGTGGGCACCGACCTCGGCGAGACCATCGGCAACATCATCGCCAAGAGCTACAAATTGATGGTGGAGCAAAAGCCCGACGCCCTGCTGATTTTGGGCGACACCAACAGCTGCCTGTCCGCCATTTCGGCAAAGCGCCTGCACATCCCCATCTTCCACATGGAAGCGGGCAACCGCTGCTTTGACGAGTGCTTGCCGGAAGAGACCAACCGCCGCATCGTGGACCACATCGCCGATGTGAACCTGTGCTATTCCGAGCACGCGCGGCGCTACCTGAACGCCGAGGGCACCGCCAAGGAGCGCACCTATGTCACCGGCAGCCCCATGGCGGAGGTGCTGCGGGCCAACTTCGCGGCCATCGAGGCCTCCGACGTGCTGGAGCGGCTGGGCCTCGAGCCACGCAAATACATGCTGCTCAGCGCCCACCGGGAGGAGAACATCGACACCGAGAAGAACTTCCTCGACCTGTTCAACTCCATCAACGCCCTGGCCCAAAAGTACGACATGCCCATCCTCTACTCCTGCCATCCCCGCAGCCGCAAGCGGCTGGAGGCCATGGGCTTTAAGCTGGACGAGCGGGTGCGGCTGCACGAGCCGCTGGGCTTCCACGACTACAACCACCTGCAGATGAACGCCTACTGCGTCATCTCCGACTCCGGCACCCTGCCGGAGGAATCCAGCTTTTTCACCAGCGTGGGGCACCCCTTCCCCGCCGTGTGCATCCGCACCTCCACCGAGCGCCCCGAGGCGCTGGACAAGGGCTGCTTCATCCTGGCGGGCATCGCCGCCGGCGGCGTGGAGCAGGCGGTCCAGACGGCTGTTGCCATGAACGACAACGGCGATCTGGGCATTCCCGTGCCCTGCTACACCGAGGATGTGTCCACCAAGGTGGTCAAGATCATCCAGAGTTATGTGGGCGTGGTGAACAAGATGGTCTGGCGCAAAGGCTGAGCGCCTCAGCGGAAAGGAGAGTTTGCCCCGATGAATCCGCCGGACAGGCCCGCCCTCTGCGCCGCCCCCGCCGCCGCGGGGCGGATGTACGGCCTTGATCTTCTTCGCATTCTCGCCATCGCCCTGGTGGTGGGCGTTCATCTCTCTGCCCAGATCACCGAGAGCGCGGCGGCCGGCACCCCGGCGGCCGCTTTCGGCTGCGTGCTGGGCGTCTTCTGCTCGGCCTGCATCAACCTTTTTGTGCTGCTGTCCAGCTATTTCCTCTGCCAAAGCCGCTTTTCTTTTCTCCACTGGTTCCGCCTGTGGGCGCAGGTGCTGGTCTACGGTTTTGTGATCGTCACCTTCATCACCCTGCGGCTCTTTTCCCCCTTCAGCGGCGACCCCGCGGCCATCCCCTACGACGCCTTCTGGGAGAGTTTTGCCGCCCTCTTCCCGCTGAGCAGCAGCCAGTACTGGTTCTTCAACGTCTACACGGTGTTCTTTTTCCTGTCGCCCTTTCTGGCCAAGCTGGCCCGGGCGCTCACCCAAAAGCAGCACTTTTTGCTGGTGCTGGTGTTTTTGTGGTTCGGCTCCTTCGGCACCGAGTTCGCCCAGTGGTTCGACAAGGACGCCTTCCGCTTCGGGATGGGGTACCGGGTGCTCTGGTTCATCGCCCTGTTCTTCTGCGGCGCCTACCTGCGGTTCTACGGTTCCGCCGAGCCCTCCCGCCGCAAGTTCCTGGCCGGCGCGGGCGGGTATGTCCTTGCCATGAGCTGCCTTTCCCTGTGGGCGCTGTGGCTGCAGGGGCACACCTTCCGGCCCTTCGGCTACCCCGCCGCCGACACCCACCTGCACTACAACCAGCCCTTCACCGTGATCGGCTCGCTGTGCCTGTTCTACGCCTTTGTGCATCTGTCCGTCCGCCGCGCGCCGCTGCAACGGGCGCTTCGCTGGGGGGCGCGGCACTGCTTTGCCGTCTATCTGATCCATTCCAACTTCTATTTCGCCATGTACTACGTCGCGGCCTTTTCGCCGCTGAAAAACGCCTCGGACATGCCCTTTGCCCGGCTGGCGGCGGCGCTGGCCGGGTACTGGCTGCTGCTGGTTTTGGGCTGCATGCTGGTGGACAGCTGCCGCACCGCCCTCTTCCGCCTGCTGCGGCTCGACCGGCTGATCGACCGGTGCGGCGAATGGGTCTTCCGGGCGCTTAGCGCCGGCGCCGACCGGCTTTTCACCCTCACGCAAAGGATCGAAAACAAATGAGTTCTGACCGCATCCTCATCGTCACCCAGCACTTCTGGCCGGAGGCCTTTCGGGTCAACGACCTGGCCGCCGGCTTCATCGAGCGCGGCTATGGGGTGGACGTGCTCTGCGGGCTGCCCAACTACCCCAAGGGGGAGTGGTTTCCCGGCTACCGCTACACCGGCCCCCGGCGGGAGACCCACGACGAAGTGAACATCATCCGGGCGGGGGAAATTCGCCGCAAGGGCAACACCGGCCTGCGCATCTTTCTCAACTACGTCAGCTGGCCGGTGTGCGCCGTGTTCAATCTCTGGCGGCTGAAGGGCCCCTACGCGGCGGTGCTGTGCTACAACACCAGCCCGGTGCTGATGAACCTGCCCGCCATCCTCTACGCCAAGGCCCACCGGGTGCCCCTGACCAGCTATGTGCTGGACATCTGGCCGGAAAACCTTTACAGCGTGCTGCCGGTGAAAAACGCCTTTCTGCGGGCCGTGGCCCGCGGGGTGAGCGACTGGCACTACCGCCGGTGCGACCGGCTGATCGCCATGAGCGAGAGCCTGCGCCGCCGGCTTTGCCGCCGCACCGGCAAACCGGAAACGGCGGTGGCGGTGATCCCCCAGCACTGCGAGGATTTTTATGCCCGGCCCATCCGGGACGAGAGATTGGCCGCCCGCTTTGCCGGCCGGTTCAACCTGGTGTTCACCGGCAACTTCAGCCCCGCCCAGAGCCTTGAGACCGTCATCAAAGCGGCGGTGAAGGCCCGTGCGGCGGGGGCGGAGGGCCTGCGCCTGGTGCTGGTGGGCGACGGCATGAGCGCCGATTCCCTGAAGGCGCTGGCAGAAGAGCTGAACGCCGGCGACACGGTGGAGTTCTGGCCCAGCGTGCCCCCGGAGCGGGTGCCCGCCTACACCGCCCTGGCCGACGCGCTGGTGGCCAGCCTCTCGGACACCGAGGACCTGGGCATGACGGTGCCCGCCAAGATCGCCAGCTACATGGCGGCGGCAAAGCCCATCCTGGCCAGCATGAACGGCGAGGGCGCCGCCGCGGTGGCCGCGGCGGGCTGCGGCCTGGTGAGCCCCGCCGCCGACGCGGACGCGCTGGCGGCCAACATGGAGGCCCTGTGCGCCGCGCCGGACGAGGAGCGGGCGGAGATGGGCCGCAAAGCCTTTGCCTATTACCAAGACCACTACCGCCGCCGGGCCGTTCTGGACCGGCTGGAGGAATTTATCCTGCGAGGTAACTGCGTGTGAAGATACTGGTGATCATCCCCTGCTACAACGAAGCGGAAAACATCGCCCGGGTGGTGCGCCGGCTGCGGGAGGAATGCCCCGAGGCGGACTATGTGGTGGTGAACGACTGCTCCACCGACCAGAGCGTCCAGGTGTTGAAAGCCGAGGGCTGCAACTACCTGGACCTGCCCATCAACCTGGGCATCGGCGGCGGGGTGCAGTGCGGCTACCGCTACGCGGTGGAACACGGCTACGACGTGACGGTGCAGATGGACGGCGATGGCCAGCACGACCCCGCCTATCTGCAGGCGGTGATCGCGCCGGTGCTGGCCGGCCGCCTGGATATGTGCATCGGCAGCCGGTTCATCACCAAAGAGGGCTTTCAGACCAGCTTTATGCGGCGGGTGGGCATCCGCTTTCTGAGCAGCCTGATCCATGTGCTCACCGGCCGCAAGGTGCTGGACGTCACCAGCGGCTACCGGGCCTGCGGCAAGGCCCTCACCGCCCGCTTTGCTGTGCGCTACGCCCAGGACTACCCCGAGCCGGAGGCCATCCTGCGGGCGGTGTGCGAGGGCTATGAGGTGGGCGAGGTGCCGGTGGTGATGGCCGAGCGCCAGGGGGGCAAGTCCAGCATCAACGCCCTCAAGAGCGTCTACTACATGGTGAAGGTGAGCCTGTCGCTGGTGATCTACCGGCTGTGTTTCACCGGCACAAAAAAGAGGAGGGCCAAGGCATGAACGATCTTCTCTATCCCCTGCTGGCGGTGGGAGACCTTGTCTTTCTGCTGCTGATCTTCCTCTTTGTCAAGCACGGCAAGTTGAGCGTGCGGTTCAGCCTGGCCTGGTTTGCGCTGGGGGGCGTGCTGCTGGTGTTCGCCGCCTTCCCGGTGGTGGCCAAGATGCTGCGGGCGCTGCTTCGCTTCGAAGTGGTGGCCAACATGGTGTTCACCCTGCTGTTCTGCTTTGTGCTGCTGGTGCTGCTGATCCTCTCGGCCACCGCCAGCAGCCAGACCGAGGAGATCAAGCGGCTGGCCCAGCAGAACGCCCTGCTGGAGCACCGGGTGCGCCGGCTGGAAGAGGCGGTGAAAACCGGCGGGGCCGCCCCCGATGGGAACAAGCCGGCGGACGGCCGGTGACGGGTCGGATACATCTTCGGCATATACTGGCCGAAAACGGGCCTTTTCCCGGCAGAATCAAACGCGGTGAGGTGTGACGCGCGATGGATTTCAATACCCCCATCTTTCTGGGCTTTTTTGCGGTGGTGGCTCTGCTGACCTACTGCGTGCCCCGGCAGCTGAAAGCCTATCTGCTGCTGGTGGCCAGCTATATTTTTTATCTGTACAAGCCGGAAAACGCCCGGCTGGTGATGCTGCTGGTGAGCGCCACCGCCGTGACCTGGTGCGCCGGGGTGGCCCTGGGCAGCCGCAAACTGCAGAACCCCTGGGCCCGCCGGGCCTTTTTATGGCTGGCGCTGGCGGTGTGCCTGGGCATCCTGTTCTTCTTCAAGTATTTCAACTTCTTCGGCCAGCTGGCGGCGGACATCGGCGGCATCTTCGGCGGCAGCGGCAGCTTTGCGAAACTTGATCTGGTGGCGCCGCTGGGCCTGTCCTACTTCACCTTCCAGAGTCTCGGCTATGTGATCGACGTCTACCAGCACAAGGCCAAGCCCCAGCTGAACTTCTTCAAGTACGCGCTGTTCGTCAGCTTTTTCGCCTGCATCTTCACCGGCCCCATCGAGCGGGCGGTCCACCTGATGCCCCAGCTGGACCATCCCCACCCCTTCAGCTACTCCCGCATGGCGGGGGGCGCCTTCCGCATGCTGTGGGGCTACTTCAAAAAGATGGTGCTGGCGGACGGCATCGGCCAGTTCGTGCGGGCGGTCTACGGCGGGGCGGACACCGCCGCCGGGCCCTACCTTGTGGCGGCAAGCCTGTTGTTCAGCTACCAGATCTATCTGGATTTTTCCGGCTGCTGCGACATCGCCATCGGCGGCGCGCGCATTTTGGGCATCGACCTTTTGGAAAACTTCAACCGTCCCTTTGCCGCCACCAGCTACACCGAACTGTGGAACCGCTGGCACATGAGCCTTACAAACTGGTTCCGGGACTACATCTTCACCCCCCTGGCCTTCTACAACCGGGGCCTGCCCGGCGTGTGGGGCAAGCTGCAGGGGTGGTTCAACGTTTTTCTCATCTTCCCCATCAGCGGCCTGTGGCACGGCGCCAGCTGGGGCTATGTGATCTGGGGCGTGCTCAACGGCCTGTTCCTGGTGTTCGGCAAGGCCACCGCCAAGGCGCGCCGCAAGCTGGCCAAGAAAAACCCGCTCTACCGCTTCAAGCCCGTCAAGAACTTCATCCAGCGGGCCATCGTCTACCTGCTGTTCACCGTCTGCATCGTCTTCTTCGCCGCCGACCTCTACGGCGCCGCGGCGGGCACGGTGTTTGCCGGGATGTTCAAAGGCTGGGGCATCGGCTGGCAGGCATTCTGGAACGGCGTTCTCGACCGGGGGCTCACCCCCCGGCTCGTCGCGGTGCTCATCGCCGGCAGCGCGCTGGTGGAGCTGGTGGAGTGGCGCGGCCCGGTGGCCGAGTGGATCCGCCGCCGGTGGTTCTTCATCCGCTGGCCGCTGTACTACCTGCTGGCGCTGGCCATCCTGTTCTTCGCGGCCTTCGGCCAGTCCGCTTTCATCTACCAGCAGTATTAAGGGGGCGAGGATATGAAAAAGATCATCTCGTTCCTGCGCTTTCTTGTGGTGCGGCTGCTCTGCTTTTTGGAGATCGGCCTCAAGTTCTGCCTGTTTTTGCCCATCCTGCTCTTCATGGTGTGGTTCAACTACAAGGTGGACATCAGCGGCCTGTTCCAGGGGGAACTGGCCCCCCGGCAGGTGGCGAACCTGCTGCTGGAGGGGAAGAACGTCTCCGACTACGACAAGATGGACGAGCGGCAGGTGCTGCAGCTGTATGCGCAGAACCTGGACAAGGCGCCGGACACGGTGGCCCTGGGTTCCAGCCGGGTGCTGCAGCTGACCGAGGGCCTTGTGGGCGGCAGCTACTTCAACGCCGGCATCAGCGGCGCCGGGGCCATGGACATCATGAACATCTGGTACCTCTTTGAGCGGGAGGACAAGCTGCCGGAGAACCTCATCCTCTGTGTGGACCCCTGGCTGTTCAACCCGGACCCCGACCTGAACAAAAACGCCGACACCGAACTGTTCGCCGAATTTCTGGAAAAGGGCCTGGGCATCGCCGCCGACTACGAGGAGCCGGACACGGTGGCCCTGTGGAAGGCGCTGGTGGACCCGGCCTACTTCCAGGGCAACGTGACCTACTACCTCAAGCAGAAGGAGAGCGGCGTGGTGCAGACCGAGGACGGCGGCAGCATCCCCTTCCACGCCCTTGCGAACGGGAGCCTTGGCACGCTGGAATACGCCGCCAAGCGGGCGGACGGCAGCGTGCAGTACCCGCTGAGCTTCTGCACCTGGAACTACGATCAGGTGATGGCCGAGGTGCTGGCCCAGGCGGGCACCCTCAACGCCATGCACGGCTTCGAGCAGATGGACGCCTACTGGACCGACCTGTTCGTGCGCTTTGTGGAGCATGTGCAGCAAAAGGGGGTCAACGTGGTCTTTCTGCTCACCCCCTACCACCCCTTCATCGCTCTGCACGTCTACAACAACCCCCAGGGGTTCACCGGCTTTTTTGAGGTGGAGCCCTGGGTGCGGGAGTTCGCCGCCGGGCACGGCATCCCGGTGTACGGCAGCTACCACGCCGGCCGGGTGGGCATTCAGGAGAGCATGTTCTTCGACGGCGTGCACTGCAAGCCCGAGGCCCTGCGGCTGATGTTCCCGGGCATCGACGAGGCGCTGGCCGGCGGCCAGACCGCCTACGAGACGATGTATCTCGCCACCTACGGCGGCACCGAGAACAGCGCGAACGCCCTCATCGGTTACGACGCGAACTGCGTGGTGGTGGACGCGGACTGGCTGGCCCAGGCCGAGGCGGCCACGCCGGGCCCATAAAAAAACCTTTTTCCGCCGGGGCGCAGCGCCCCGGCGGATTTTTCTCGCCGCTGCCGCTTGACAACGGCGCTTTCGTAGGGTAAAATGGTAGCATTATAAACGATGCGCAGATGGGGAGAAAGCCCGGGCGATGCGTTTTTCAGAGAGCCGCCGGATGGTGCGAGGCGGCAGCGCGGCGCGGGTATACTGGCCCCGGAGCACCCGGACTCAACGGCGTTTTTTCGCCCTGTAGGCCCGGGCGGCCACCCACCGTTAGCGGGGCGCGGTTCGCAGCAATGCCGACCGTAAAGAGGCCGCCTTCGGGTGGCAATGAGAGTGGTACCGCGGGTGCTTTTCAAAAACCTATGAAAGCCCTCGTCTCTCAAAGCAATGCTTTGAGGGGCGAGGCTTTTTTCGTCCCTCCGGCGAAACGAAAAGGAGGAACTGTTGCAATGATGGACGTGACCAAGTACGGCATAGGGTACTACAATCCCCCGGTGTGTGAATACCGCTGGGTGCACAAGGACCACATCGAAAAGGCCCCCGCCTGGTGCAGCGTGGACCTGCGGGACGGCAACCAGAGCCTGATCGTGCCCATGAGCCTGGAGGAGAAGCTGGAGTTCTTTGACCTGCTGGTGAAGATCGGCTTCAAGGAGATCGAGGTGGGCTTCCCCGCCGCCAGCGAGACGGAGTATGAATTCCTGCGCACCCTCATCGAGCAAAACCGCATCCCCGCCGACGTGACGGTGCAGGTGCTCACCCAGTGCCGGGATCACATCATCCGCAAGACCTTTGACGCGGTGAAGGGCGCGCCCAGCGCGGTGATCCACTTCTACAACTCCACCAGCGTGGCTCAGCGGGAGCAGGTGTTCAAGAAGTCCAAGGAGGAGATCAAGAAGATCGCCACCGACGGTGCGGCGCTGGTGAAAAAGCTGGCCGAGGAGTACGAGGGCAACTTCCGCTTTGAGTACAGCCCCGAGAGCTTCACCGGCACCGAACCGGAGTACGCGCTGGAAGTGTGCAACGCGGTGCTGGACATCATGCAGCCCACCCCCGAAAAGCCCATGATCATCAACCTGCCGGTGACGGTGGCCATGAGCATGAGCCACATCTACGCCAACCAGATCGAGTACATGAGCGACAATCTGAAGTACCGCGACAGCGTGGTGCTGAGCCTGCACCCCCACAACGACCGGGGCTGCGGCGTGGCCGACACCGAGCTGGCCCTGCTGGCGGGGGCGGACCGGGTGGAGGGCACCCTGTTCGGCAACGGCGAGCGCACCGGCAACGTGGACCTGATCACCCTGGCGATGAACCTGTACACCCACGGGGTAGACCCCCATCTGGACTTCTCCGACATGCCCGCCATCGTGGAACTGTACGAGCGGGTGACGCGGATGCATGTCTACGAGCGCACCCCCTACGCCGGCGCGCTGGTGTTCGCCGCCTTCTCCGGCAGCCACCAGGACGCCATCGCCAAGGGCCTGACCTGGCGCAAGGAAAAACACCTGCACAAGTGGACGGTGCCCTACATCCCGGTGGACCCCACCGACATCGGCCGCCGCTACGAGGCGGACGTCATCCGCATCAACAGCCAGAGCGGCAAGGGCGGCATTGGCTTTTTGCTGGCCCAGGACCACGGCTACGACCTGCCCCCCAAGATGCGGGAGCACTTCGGCTACACAGTCAAGGGCGTGTCCGACCACGCCCACAAGGAGCTCTCCAGCGCCGAGGTGCTGGACATCTTCCGGAAGACCTACCTGAACAAGGTGAGCCCCCTGAACATCACCGAGGCCCACTTCATCCAGAAGAGCGGCATCTTCGCCGTCATCACCCTGGAGGAGGGCGGCAAGGCGCGGGAGGCCTCCGCCCAGGGCAACGGCCGCCTGGACGCGGTGTGCAACGCCCTGAAGGCCGCCACCGGCCTGGACTTCACCATCAGCGTTTACTCGGAGCACAGCCTGGAGCACGGCTCCACCAGCGAGGCCGCCAGCTATGTGGGCCTTGCCTGGGGCGACGGCACCGTCACCTGGGGCGCCGGCACCGACACCGACATCATCCAGGCGGGCATCAAGGCGCTGGTGAGCGCCGTCAACAACAAATAAGGGCTGCGGCCCGAAGGAATATGAGGAGGGAAAGACCCATGGGAATGACCATGACCCAGAAGATCCTCGCCGCCCACGCGGGGCTGGACGAGGTAAAGCCCGGCCAGCTGATCAACGCCAGGCTGGACGAGGTGCTGGGCAACGACATCACCACCCCGGTGGCCATCAACGAGTTCGAGAAGGCGGGCTTTGACAGTGTGTACGACAACACCCGCATCAACATCGTGCTGGACCACTTCGTGCCCAACAAGGACATCAAGAGCGCCCAGCAGTCCAAGCAGTGCCGCCAGTTCGCCTCGAAGTACGACATCGTGAACTTCTTCGACGTGGGCAAAATGGGCATCGAGCACGCGCTGCTGCCCGAGCAGGGCATCGTGACCGCCGGCGACTGCATCATCGGGGCGGACAGCCACACCTGCACCTACGGCGCGGTGGGGGCCTTCTCCACCGGGGTGGGCAGCACCGACATGGCCGCGGGCATGGCCACCGGCATGGCCTGGTTCAAGGTGCCCGCCGCCATCCGCTTCAACCTCACCGGCAAGCTGGGCCCCCGGGTGAGCGGCAAGGACGTCATCCTGCACATCATCGGCATGATCGGGGTGGACGGCGCGCTCTACAAGAGCATGGAGTTCGCCGGCCCGGGCGTGGCCAGCCTCTCGATGGACGACCGGCTTTGCATCTGCAACATGGCCATCGAGGCGGGGGCCAAAAACGGCATCTTCCCGGTGGACGAGGTCACCACCGCCTACCTCACCGGCCGCAGCCAGCGCCCCTGGAAGGTGTACCAGGCGGACGCCGACGCGGAGTACGAAAAGACCATCGACATCGACCTTGCGTCCATCGAGCCCACCGTCTCCTGGCCCCACCTGCCGGAGAACACCCGCACCGCCAAGGAGAGCGAGGGGGTGGCCATCGACCAGGTGGTCATCGGCAGCTGCACCAACGGTCGCCTTGAAGACATGCAGGCCGCCTATGAGATCCTCAAAGGCAAGACCATCGCGCCCGGCGTGCGGGGCATCATCATCCCCGGCACCATGGCGGTGTACAAAGCCTGTTTGCAGAACGGCTGGCTGGAGGCCTTCATTGACGCGGGGTGCATCGTGTCCACCCCCACCTGCGGGCCCTGCCTGGGCGGCTACATGGGCATTTTGGCGGAGGGCGAAAAGTGCATCTCCACCACCAACCGCAACTTCGTGGGCCGCATGGGCCATGTGAAGAGCGAAGTGTATCTGGCAAGCCCCGCCACCGCCGCCGCCAGCGCGCTGACCGGGCACATTACCGATCCTCGGGAGGTGGAGTAAATGAACGCACAGGGAACCGTTTTCAAATACCCCGACAATGTGGACACCGACGTGATCATCCCCGCCCGCTACCTGAACAGCCAGGACGCGGCGGAGCTGGCCCGGCACTGCATGGAGGACATCGACCCGGAGTTTGTGAACAAGGTCAAACCCGGCGACATCATGGTGGGCGGCTGGAACTTCGGCTGCGGCTCCAGCCGGGAGCACGCGCCCCTGGTCATCAAGACCAGCGGCATCGCCTGCGTCATCGCCAAGAGTTTTGCCCGCATCTTCTACCGCAACGCCATCAACATCGGCCTGCCCATTCTGGAGTGCGAGGCCGCGGCGGACGCCATCGCCGCGGGGGACGAGGTGGCAGTGGACTTTGACACCGGCGTCATCACCGACGTCACCACCGGAAAGACCTTCCAGGCCCAGCCCTTCCCCCCCTTCATCCAGGACATCATCCGCGCCGGCGGGCTGATGAAGAGCATCCGGCAGAAAGGCGGCAACCAGAAATGAACAAGACCATCGCGGTGATCCGGGGCGACGGCATCGGCCCCGAGATCGTGAACGAAGCCATCAAGGTGCTGGACGCGGTGGCCGAAAAATACGGCCACACCTTCACCTACGACGATGTGGACATGGGCGGCGTCGCCATTGACAAGTGGGGCGACCCCCTGCCCCAGGCCATGCTGGACAAGTGCCTTGCCGCCGACAGCGTGCTGCTGGGGGCGGTGGGCGGCCCCAAGTGGGAGGGGCTGCCCGGGCCCCGGCGCCCGGAAAAGGGCCTGCTGCGCCTGCGGGCGGGCATGGGCCTTTACTCGAACCTCCGCCCGGCGAAACTCTGGCCCCAGCTGGCGGCGGCCAGCCCCCTGAAGCCTTCCATCGTGGAAAGGGGCATCGACTTCCTGGTGGTGCGGGAACTCATCAGCGGCGTCTACTTCGGCGAGCACAAGACGGTGGAGCAGGACGGCGAGAAGGTTGCCACCGACGTGATGCTCTATTCCGAGCACGAGATCGAGCGCATCGGCCGCATCGCCTTTGAAACCGCCAGAAAGCGCCGCAAAAAAGTCACCTGCGTGGACAAGGCGAACGTGCTGGACACCAGCCGCCTGTGGCGGGCGGTGCTGCACCGCATCCAGGAGGATTACCCCGATGTGGAGTACGGCGAGATGTTCGTGGACAACGCCGCCATGCAGCTGGTGCGCGACCCCGGCCAGTTTGACGTAATCGTGACCGAAAATATGTTCGGCGACATCCTCTCGGACGAGGCCAGCATGCTCACCGGCACCATCGGCATGATCCCCTCCTCCAGTTTGGGGGACGGCACCCGGGGCATGTACGAACCCATCCACGGCTCCGCGCCGGACATTGCCGGCCAGAACAAGGCAAACCCCATCGGCACCATCCTCTCCGCCGCCATGATGCTGAAGTACAGCTTCGGCCTGGACGCCGAGGCCGCCGCCATCGAGGCGGCGGTGAACAAGGCTCTGGACGACGGGCTGCGCACCGCCGACATGATGGACGAGGGCTGCACCCTGGCCAGCTGTTCGGAGATGGGCAGCGCCATCACCGCCCGGCTGTAAATCTTTTGCAAAATACCCGGCGCCCCGGCTCGTTTTTCTGGACGGGCCGGGGCGCCGGTGCTATACTGTGTGTAGAATCGACCGGGAGGTATACATTTCATGAAAAAGCTGTCGGCTTTTGCCGCCGGCGCCCTGGCCGCCCTGCTGCTGGCCGGGTGCAGCGAGCGCACCATCACCGGCACCCTCACCGTCCCGGGGGACGCGGCCGCCCGCACCTTCACGATGGAGGGGGACGATGGCCGCACCTACGCGGTCACTCTGACGGAAGACGCCCCGGTGGCGGCCTGGCCGGAGGACACCCGGGCCGATGACCTGTACACCGGGCGCTGGCCCGCCCTGCGCCTCTCGGTCACCGGGCGGCTGCGCCTTTTCGGCGGCGAGCCTCTGGCTCTGACCGCCGCCAGCGCGCAGATCGACGCAGCGCGGCAGCCGGAGGACCTGCCCCTTGCCGACGGCACGCCGCTGGCGGTGTGGCAGGGCAGCTTTGACCGGGAGTACTCGCTCCCGGACGGCACGGTGCTGCTGGAAGAACGGCTGGGCGGTGAGGCTGCCGACGCTGTGGCGGGCGCGCCCGGCCTGACCGAAGAGGCCAGCGAAAACATCCTCGCCTTTTACGAACGGCAGGGCATCCTCTACGACCTGCCCGCCCAGCTGGAAGCGGCCTGGGCCGCATACAGCGAGAAGAGCGAAGGTTTTGACCTTTACACCCTGGGGCAGGAGGTGAGGCTGAGCGCCGAAAACGACAGCACCCTCTGGCTGATCACCACGGTAACACTGCCCCTGGGCGGAGGGGTGGTCACCGAGGAGCAATTCAGCGCCGCCTTTGACAAGGCATCCGGCGAGGCGCTGGCGCCCGGAGACCTGTTCACCCGCACCGGCGAAACACTGGCCACCGCCCTGCTGGACGCCGCCGCCATCACCGGCGAGCCGCGGCGAAGCGAGATGCTGGCCGTCTTTGACGAACGCCGGGTGGTGTTCCGCCCCGACGCGCTGGAGGTATTCTTTCCGGGGGGCGCTGTGCCCAGCGAGGAGACGGCCCTCATCCTGGGGCTTGATTACACCGACGGGGTGAAGGCCCTGCTTCGGCCCCGTGCCCTGCCCTCCGCCTAAGACGGACCGTCAGCGGAACAGATCCATCAGATAGCCGTAGCCCTCGGCCTCCATCTCCTCGTAGGGGATGAAGCGCAACGCGGCGCTGTTGATGCAGTAGCGCACCCCGTTGGGGGATTCGGGGTCATTGGTGAACACATGCCCCAGGTGGGAATCCCCCGCCCGGCTGCGCACCTCGGTGCGCTGCATGCCGTAGCTGCCGTCCGGCAGTTCCACCACCGCCGGGGCCTCGATGGGCCTGGAAAAGGCGGGCCAGCCGCAGCCGCTCTCGAATTTGTCGGCGGAGGAAAACAGCGGCTCACCGGTGACCACATCCACATAGATGCCTTTCTCGAACTGGTTCCAGAACTCGTTGCGGAAGGGGGCCTCGGTGCCCTGCTCCTGGGTGACGCGGTACTGTTCGGCGGTCAGTTTGTCCCGAATGGCCTGGCGCGCCGGCTTCTGGTAGTCGCCCGGGTCGATGCGCAGCCGGGAGAACGACTCGATCTCCTTTTGGGGGATGTGGCAGTAGCCGCCGGGGTTCTTTTCCAGATAGTCCTGGTGGTACTCCTCGGCGGGGTAGAAGTTCACCAGCGGGCCCACCTCCACCGCAAAGGCCTCGCTGCGGCCCCGCTCGATCTCCACGATGCGCTCCACCGTCTCCTTTGCCCTGTCGTTGGTGTAGTAAATGCCGGTCTGGTACTGGGTGCCCCGGTCGTTGCCCTGGCGGTTCTCCACCGTGGGGTCAATGACGTAAAAATACGCCAGCAGCAGCGCGTCCAGGCTGACCTGCTCCGGGTCGTACTCCACCCGCACCGTCTCCCGAAAGCCGGTTTGGCCGGTGCACACGGCGGGGTAGTTGGCGTCCGCCGCGCCGGTGCCGTTGGCGTAGCCGCTCCGGGCGTCCAGCACGCCGGGGATGGACTGCATCAGGTGCTCGATACCCCAAAAGCAGCCCCCCGCCAGATAGATCACATTTTCGCTGGTTTCCATAAAAGCCTCTTCCTTCGCGGGCAGGCCCTCCGCCTGTGCCGGCTGCGGCCCCTGCGACGGGGCGGCGCAGCCACCCAGCAGCGCCAGGGCCAGCAGCAGCGATATGATTTTTTTGTTCATTGCCCGGGTCTCCTTTTATCCTTGGCAGTGGGGAGAGAAACCATGCGCGCCAGGCCCCTTTGACCCGGGACCTGGCGCGGGATGGCACACTGTGCGCGGCCGGCGGGGGTTACGCTTTCTTATAGCCGCACTTGGGGCAGACGCCCTGCTCGTTCAGCGCAATGCCGCACAGCGGGCAGCGGTCGATCTCGTTTTTGGTGTCAAACTCCGCCGAGGCCGCGTTCACGCCGCTGGTGAAGGTGATCTTGGCGATGTTCAGCTTGTCCTTCAGCAGCTCGTAAACGATCTTGATCATGCCCTCCACCGTCATGGTCTCCTTGGTGACCACCAGGCGGCAGTCCGGGTAGGCGGTGGCCAGCTCGGTCTGGAACGCGGGGCCCTTCATCTGGTTCTGGGGCGCGCCGTCCCGAATGCCCTGCTCCTCGTAAACCTTCAAAACGGCGGGCAGCAGCGGGTCGTCCTGGCGCAGGATCAGGGCGTGGTCGAAGTTTTTCAGCACCGACCAGGCGGTTTTCTGGATCTCGTTGCAGGGGAACACCATGTTCACGCCGGGGTTCACCGTGTCCTCCACCTCAATGGTCAGCACACCGGTGTGGCCGTGGAGATACTGGGCTTCCCCCTTGAACCCATAAAAGCGGTGGGCATACTGCAGATCGAGGGTGGTAATGCTTCTCATACGATAACCTCCTGTTGTTTGATGTAGTTCCGGGCGTTGTGCCCGGGATCTCTTCCAAAATCCCGGAGCCGCGCTCCAGAATTTTAGAATTATTCTAATTCCAATATAGTCAAACGAGATCGGTTTGTCAACCCCGCTTTGGGAGAAAGGAGGTCGAAATGGTGACAACGTCACAGTAAAGGCGCACAGTTTGGGGTACTCTATGTATGTAAGATAAACAAAGAGGCGGCCGGCCCGCCGAAAGGAGATAAGAACAATGAGCGTTGTGCATGTGGATTCCAAAAATTTTGAGGCCGAGGTGCTGCACAGCACCCAGCCGGTGCTGCTGGACTTCTGGGCTACCTGGTGCGGGCCCTGCCGGATGCTGGCCCCGGTGCTGGACGAGATCGCCGCCGAGAAGGCCGGCCAGGTGAAGGTGTGCAAGGTGGACATCGACCAGAACCCTGACCTGGCCACCCAGTACGGCGTGATGAGCATCCCCACCCTGATGGTCTTCAAGAACGGCCAGGTGGTGAACAAGAGCGTGGGCCTGGTGCCCAAGGCCGCGGTGGAAAAGCTGTTGGGCTGAAAACAGCACGATGCCGGGAAGGAAGACTCGCTTGTCTTCCCTCCCGGCTTTTTGCGTCTTGCGGTTTTTGTACGGCGTGCCTTTCGCGCCTCACCCTTCGCCCAGGTATTCCTCCAGGCACAGGCCCTGTTCGGTGATGGCGCGGGCGGCCTCCCGCCCCACATAGCGGTAGTGCCAGGGCTCGTTGGAGATGCCGGTGATGTCCACCTTGTCCGCCGGGTAGCGCTTGATGAAGCCGTACTCCCAGGCGTGCTCCAGCAGCCAGTCGTAGAGTTCCTGCCCGGTGCCCATGCTGCCGTCGGGGTTGATGTCCACCGCCAGGCCCAGTTCGTGCTCGCTGGTGCCCGGCTGGGCCACCCACTGTGCCGCCGCCTGCCGGGCCAGGTCGTCGGGATAGCCCTCCTGCCGGTAGGCGGCGATCTTGTCTTCCAGGATCTGTTGCTGCTCCTGGTTCGTGCGATAGCCCGAGGCCACCACCGGATAAAGGCCCTGGGCCCGGGCCGCGTCAAACAGCTGCTGCAGCGCGGGCAGGATGCGCTGGTCCACCCGCTCGCCCCCCGCCACCTCCACCGTCTCCACCTGCCAGTCTGCCGGCAGGGGGTGGTCGGCATTCACCAGCGTCAGTTCCCAGCCGCCGGCGGCGGGAGGCGGGCTTGCCGTGCCGCCCGTCGCGCTGCCGCTTCCCGCCACAAGGCCATCGGACGCCGTGTATCCCCTTCCCAGCAGGGCCCGCACTCCCCCGGCGGGCGGCGGGCTGAGGCCCCCGCGTGTTCACCGCCCCCGGCGCGCCCCGCCGGGCGGCCGCGGTGCGCAGCCGTCGTCCGCCGCCCCTTTCTTTTTCGTTTATCTTTCGCCGGCATTTCATGCGCCGTCCCCTCCCCTGCAACTAAGCGCCGCCCCTTCGCGGCACATTCATTGTACCGGGAAAGGGCGGCGCGTGTGTTTGGATTTTGGAACGGAAATCCTGCGACTTCCTGCAAAAGACCTTACGATTTTATGACGCGGGCAGCCGCACGGTGAAGATCACCCGGTCGTCAAAGCTCTCGGCGGTGATGGAGCCGCCGTGCCGGGCGACGATCTCTTTCGCGATGGCCAGGCCCAGCCCCGCGCCGCCGCTGCGGGTGGCGCGGGCGGAATCCGCCCGGTAAAAGCGTTCGAACAGGCGGGCGAGGCTCTCCGGCGGGATGGTGCGGCCCCGGTTCTCCAGCCGGATGGTCACCCGGCCGTTTTCCGACTCCAGCGTCAGCAGAAGGGGGCTGTCCGGCTCGCTGTAACTGATGGCGTTGCGGATGAGGTTGTCAAACACCCGCTCCATCTTGTTGGCGTCGCACGCCAGCATGACCCCCTTCGGCAGACGGGCCTGCCAGGTGAGGCGCTTGTCCGCCATGAGGGGCTTGAACTCCCACATCATCTGCTCCAGCATCCGGCTCACATCCACCCGCTCCTTCTCCAGTTCGATGGTGGAGAGGTTGAAGCGGGTGATCTCGAAGAACTCGTTGATTAAATCTTCCAGCCGCAGGGCCTTGTCCAGCGCCACCCCGGTGTAGCGCGCCCGCATTTCGGGGGAGAGGTGCGGTTCGTCCCGCAGCAGGGTCAGGTAGCCCACCACGCTGGTGAGAGGCGTTTTCAGGTCATGGGCCAGGTAGACGATCAGGTCATTTTTGCGCTGCTCGGCCTCCCGGGCCACATAGGCGGCGCGCAGGGCCTGCTCCCGCAGCAGATTCAGTTCGTCCTCCGCCGGCTGCAGGTCGGCGGACAGGCGGATGGGCTCTTCGCCGGGCGTTGCCAGCTGCCTTGTGGCCTGCAGCAGTTCGTCGGCGCAGCGCAGGGCCCGGCGCACGAACCACCAGGCCACCCCCAGCCACACCGTCAGCAGGCCGCAGACCCCCACCAGCAGGAAGTTGTCCTTGATCCAGCGCAGCAGCTCATAATTCGGCTCCCAGCCCTGCCAGACGCGGCTGGTGCCCGTCCGCCAGGCCAACAGCGCCAGTGCGCCAAAGACGGCGGCGGTGAAAAACAGCGCCGCGAACATCCGGCTCTGCAGCTGGCGGCCGACGCGGCTTTTTCTCTTTTCATTCAACGGTGTAGCCCACCCCCCACACGGTCTTTACATAGCGGGGTTTGCGGGGCGGCTCCCCCAGCTTTTCCCGCAGGCGGGCGATGTGGGCCATGACGGTGTTGTTGCTGTCCAGGTATTTTTCGCCCCATACCGCCTCGAACAACTCCTCGGCGGGCACCACCTTGCCCTGCCGCCGGCAGAGATACCACAGGATATCAAATTCGGTGGGGGTGAGCAAGACCTCTTTGCCGTTGAGGGTGCAGCGGTGCTCCTCCCGGCTGATGCACAGGCCCCGGATGGCCAGCTGTTCTTTCGCCGCGCCGGCGCTGGCCCCGTCGTAGCGCAGGTAGCGCCGCAGCAGGGTCTTGACCCGGGCCACCAGTTCCAGCGGATTGAAGGGCTTGGTCATGTAGTCGTCCGCCCCCAGGGACAGGCCGGTGATCTTGTCCATGTCCTCCACCCGGGCGGTGAGCATCAGGATGGGAAAGAGGTGGGTCTGGCGGATGCGCCGGCAGAGGGAAAAGCCGTCCATATCCGGCAGCATCACGTCCAGGATGGCCAGCGCCGGCGGCTGCCGCTCCAGCTCCTCCAGCGCCGCCGCGGCGGTGGCGCAGCAGCGCACCCGGTAGCCCTCGTTTTCCAGATACACCTTCACAAGGTCGGCGATCTCCTGCTCGTCGTCCACCACCAGGATGTTCTCGTTCATTCCCCGCTCTCCTCCCCCAGCGGCTTTACCATAAACAACACGTCCTCATAGCTGCCGTCGGGGAACTTCATGTTCCGGGGCAGGGTGCCGCAAATCGCAAAGCCCAGCTTTTTGTAAAGCGCCACCGCCCCCGCGTTGTGGACGGCCACCTCCAGTTCCAGCTGCTCGATGCCGGCCCTGCGGGCCTCGGCAAAGAGGCGCTCCAGCACAAACGTGCCGATGCCCTGCCCGGTGAATTTCTGGTAAAGGGCCACCCCCACCTGGGCCCGGTGGCGGGCCCGCGCCATGGAAAAGCCCATCAGCGAGGCGTTGCCCGCGTGCTCGCCGTCCACGAAGGCCAGCAGCATCAGGTTCGTCTCGGAGTCGTTCTGGCCCCGGATGAAGGCCCGCTCGTCCTCCTCGGTCATGGTGACCTCCTCCGGGCCCCGGGCCAGCCAGCGGCTCTCGCCGCAGGTGGTTTTCAGATAGTCCAGCAGCAGCCGTGCGTCCTCCTCCTGCGCACAGCGCAGGGTGAGTTCATGGCCGTTCAGCGTGCGGGTGATGGGCTCCACGCGCATGGTGTTCCTCTCCTTTTGCACAAATTTTCAGCGCACGACCGCGTTTTCGGTGATGCAGACCGCGTCCGCCACCGTTTGGTTGCGGGTGTCAAACACCACGATGTTGATGCCGTTGTCGCTCTTTTTGTAGTTTTTTCTGTTCCAATAGACGCCGCTGTCGTCCACCAGCAATTCGTTTTTGCCGAACCGCTGCGCCCAGTAGTATCCATAAGGGGTTTTTGTCACGGTCTCCATGGTCTGACCTTGGAGGATCCATGCCTGTCCGCCCTGTTCCGGCGGGTCTCCGATCCCATGGTTTTGGATAAACGTCTTTGTCAGATCCCAGGCGCCGAAGGTGGCGCCCGGCTCCAGAATGACGATGTACTCCTCGCCCAGGAAATCCAGCGTTGCAAGGTAGGTGGCCGCGTCCGTTACCAGCGACAGCGCCTTGTTGCGCATGCTGTGGTCGTAATAGTCATATGCGGCGTCCCACGAGGCGTATTTTTCCCGCTCGGCGCTGTGGTCTTCCCAGGTGTAGTGTTCCAGCAGGTATTCTCCCAGGGTCTCCGTGAACTTCTTGTTGCCCAGGTAGCTGAGGTGGGCGGGGTCCGCGGCGTCGGTGGACCAGTCCAGCCCTATCTCATTGTAATCGTCGTTGAAATTCACAAAGGGCACGCCCGCCGCCTGGGCGATCTGCTTCGCCGTATTGTAGACCTGCATCTCCCCCTGGGTGTAACCGGCATAGGGGCTGACCACCACCAGAAGCGGCAGGCCTTCCTCCTTGCAAAACGCGATGATCTTCTCGTAATACTCCTGCTGCTTGGGATAGATCGGGGCGGTGCTTCCGTCGTTCACCACCTGGGGCGCCTCGTAGGGGATCACGCCAAAATTGTTGCCGAAGCCCTTCCAGGAGGCATAGAAGGCCGGGTCATCCTGGTACGGGCGGAAGTCGGCGGCCTCCAGCGCGCTGTAGCGGTTGTGGTACTGGATGTATCCCAGGCCGAATTCGACCCAGCGGTCCTCCGGCGCGCTGACTTTTAGTGCGTCCAGCTTGTTTTCCGACGGCTTCAGGCCGTACACGTTTTTGATGATGCGGCTGTCGTCCATATATTCGTATGGCTGGGTCAGGCAGTAGGCTTCCAGGATCACCAGCCTGGGCGACTGGGTCTTGACGGCTTCCTTGAGGAAGTAGTAGCTGTTCCACAGGGGCGTAATGGAGCCGCACAGATCGTAGGCGGCGATGCCGGCGTCCTTCCAGAGGATCATGGGGTTTATGTTCTGGTAGGCGTGCGAACTGCCCAGGATCAGAAGGTCCACGGAATCCTCTTCCTGTTCATAGAACGTGGTGACGGAATAGATCCCGTCGCCATATTTGAAGGAAAACACCTTATGAAATCCCAGCAGGCTGACGGCGAGCACCCCCATCAGGCCCAGAAAATACAGAAATCGTTTCATCCCGGTCCTCTTCAAAACTGAAAGTAGATAAATGCCTGTGCGTCAAACGCCGGGCCGTACGCCCCGAAGATGAAGATGGACAGCACCAGCAGCGTTACGCAGATATACTGAAAGAATATGTTTTGATTCAGCAGAGCATCTATGATGCTCTGCTTTTTGAAGTGCTTCAAAAAGTCCGCCACAAGCAAGACCGGCAGCGCCACCGAAAGAACACCTATTTCCGTCCGGTCTAACCCCAGGGTGTAGATGACTTCCTGCGAAAATGCCCAGGGGTCAAAGTCCAGAACGATGCGCCGGATGTAATCCACGGCAACGGCGAGCCCCGGCGCCCGGAAAAAGATCCAGGCCAGGTCCACCAGCACGAATGTTTTTACCACCCGTGCCGCCTTGTAGCTGAAGCAATCGGTTTTGACCGAGAGCCTGGCGTTGATTTGGGAAACGACAGGGGCCAGCGCGTTTTCCGCGATCTGCAGCACGCCGTGGATGCCGCCCCAGACGATGAAGTTCAGCGAGGCGCCGTGCCACAGCCCGCTCACCAGGAACGTTATCAACAGATTGCGGTAATGGCGCAGCTTCGAGCAGCGGCTGCCGCCCAGCGGGATGTAGAGATAGTCCCGGAACCAGGTGCTTAGGGAAATATGCCACCGCGACCAGAATTCCTTGATGCTGCCCGCCAGATAGGGCGCCGCGAAGTTTTCCATCAGCGAAAAGCCCAGCACCTCCGCCGCGCCGATGGCGATGGTGGAATAGCTGGAAAAATCGCAGTAGATCTGGATCGCGAAAGCGAGCGCCGCCAGGATCAGCGCCGTTCCGCCATATGTATAGTACCGGTCGAACACGGTGTCCACGATGACCACGATCCTGTCGGCGATGACCATCTTCAAAAAAAGGCCCCACAGCATCAGCAAAAGGCCGTGGTACATCCCTTTCGGATCGATCTTTCGCCGCTCGATGGTCCGGATCTGGCTGAGCAGGTGGGAGGTGCGCTCGATGGGCCCCGCCACCAGCTGCGGGAAGAACGAGACGAACAGGGCGTACTTGAGAAAGTTTCGTTCCACCTGCACCTCGCCGCGGTACACATCGATGGAATAGCTCAGCGCCTGAAAGGTGTAGAAGGAGATGCCCACCGGGAGGATCACGTCCACGGTGGGCAGCACCATCGAAACACCCGCAAGGGAAAGAAGCTCTCCCATCTCATCCAGCAGGAAGTTGCTGTACTTGAAATAGACCAAAATCGCCAGATTGGCCGCAATCACAATCGCCAGCGTTACCTTGCGCAGCGCCGGCTTTGCCCTCGACAGCGTCCGGCTGCCGATCAGCAGGCTGCCCAGATAGGTAATTGCTGTGGAAGCAAGCATCAAAAGCGCATAGCGGGGGTTCCACGCCATGTAGAAATAGTACGAGCAGGCCAGCAGCCAGATGTACCGGATCCGTTTGGGATGGATCAGGTAAAAGCCCAGCACAGCCACCGGGAAAAACCACAGGAAGTGGATCGAGTTAAAAAGCATTTAAATTCCTCTCACAGCAATCTTATTCCGCAAAAAGGCATGCTTTTTCAGGGCTGGTACTTCTCCCGGTCCACGCCCTTCTGCCGCAGCTTGCGGCGGGTGGCGGTGCGCAGCAGGCTGTAAGCCACCGAGCAGGCGGGGATCATCACCAGCATGCCCACCACGCCCATGGCGCTGCCGCCCACGGTGACGGCCATCAGCACCCAGATGCCGGGCAGGCCCACCGAGTTGCCCACCACCCGGGGGTAGATCAGGTTGCCCTCGATCTGCTGGATGCACAAAAACAGCACCACGAACCACACCGCCTGCATGGGGTTCTGCACCAGGATGAGGAAGGCGCCCACCACGCAGCCGATGAAGGCGCCGAACACCGGGATCAGCGCGGTGACCGCCACCAGCACGCTGACCAGGGTGACATAGGGCATGCGGCACAGCAGCATCCCCACCGCGAACAGTCCCCCCAGGATACACGCCTCAAGGCACTGGCCGGAGAGGAATTTGGAGAAGGTGCGGTTCGTCAGCCGGGCGACCTCCACCGCCTTGTCCGCCTTTTCAGCGGGGGTCCAGGCATACAGCAGCATCTTTGCCTGGCGGGTGAGGGTCTCTTTGCACACCAGCAGATACATGGCGAAGATGAGCCCGATGAAGAAGTTCACAAAGCCCCGCACCACGCCGGTGGCGGCGGTGGCGGCGTTGCCCACCAGCGCAAAGCCCCCGTTTTTGAACCAATCCACCGCGGCGGCGATGGCGCTTTCCCAATCGGTGATGAACTTGCTGGAGATCCACTCCTCCAGCACCGGATAGCGCTCCATGATCTCCGCCAGCCATTTCTGGCTCTCGGCCCAGAAGGCGGGCAGCCGCGCGCCGATGCTGGCGATGGTGCGGCCCAGCTGCGGGATGATGAGCAGCAGCACCAGCGCCAGCACCCCCACCACTGCCAGCAGGGTGAGGGTGAGCGCCGCCGCGCGGCGAAAGCGTGTCATTCGTTTGGGCAGCTTTTTCTCGATGGCCCGCATGGGCACGTTCAGGATGAAGGCGAGGCTGCCGCCCAGCACGAAGGGGGACACAAGGCCCCACAGCCCGCCCAGGATGCCGCTCACCCGGTCCAGGTTCTGCAGCGCCCAGTAGAGCACGATGCAGAAGCCGGCCATGAGCAGCAGGGTCCGTATGGTCTTTTTGTCAAGCTGCATGATCGCAGGCCCTCACTTTGTTTTTTTCTGGGCCCCGGCGCCGCCGGGGCCTTGCTCTTATTGTATCCTGCTTTGAGGCAATTCGCAAGCCGTGTTTTGCCGCTCTCAGCTTTCCAGCTCGCCCAGCAGCCAGTCGAGGCTCTGGCGGGTGAGGTCCAGCTGCTCCTGGGCTCGCTCCAGCTGGGCGCGCACCTCCGCGCAGTCCTCCCCCTGCTCCTGGGCAAGGGCGGCGATCCCCGCCTGCAGCGGCACCCAATACTGCCCGCCCTGGTAGACGATCTGCGCCCAGACGGAGCCGTTCCACTCGCCGTCGGTGACTGCCGTTGCCGGGTAGCGGCCCGCGGCCAGGGTGCCCGACAGCGCCGCCGGCTCCGGCGCGTAGTAGTAGATGGTGTTGCTCTGGTAGACCACCAGCTCGGTGTCGGTGAGCGTCCGGGTGGCCGGCCCCTGAGAGTAGCCGTTCTTGCCCGCCGCCCGGATCAGGGGCAGGAAGTCCTTATAGCTGTAATTCAGGTCCACATTGCCGGAGATGCCGTTCACCCGCCCGGTGCTGGAATACTGCCACATGTCGTAGTCGCCCTGATAGCCCACATAGCCCCGGTAGTCGGCGATCCACAGCGGATAGGCCGCCAGCTCGGCCATGTTCAGATAGTTCTGGGCAAAATTGGTATAGGTGTAAAAGCCGGGATACCAGCCTTTTTGATCCAGGATGTCCATGGCGAAGCGCACCAGTCGGGTGAGTTCGGTCCGCCCCAGGCTTTGCAGGCTGGAGGCCTCCACGTCCACGAACACCGGATATTCCAGCTTCAGGCCCTCCAGCGCCCCCAGCAGGGTGTCCAGTTCGTTGATGACCGCCGACTCGGTGCGGGCATAGGTGTAGTAATACACCCCCACACGCAGCCCCGCCTCGTGGGCGCCGGCCACATTCTTTTCAAAATAGGGGTCCACATACACCCCGCTGCTGCTGGAAGACACCGCCCGCACGATGGCGAACTGCTTGCCCGCCGCCACCTGCTGCCAGTCGATGTCGCCCTGGTACCGGGACACATCGATCCCCGTCTCGAAAATCTCCATAAAAAGCCCCCCTCATTGCCATGGTATGCAGTGAGGGGGGCTGTGGTTCGTGCTGCGGCCGTCAGATCACCAGGCCGCCGTTGACGCCCAGCACCTGCCCGGTGATGTAACTTGCCCCGTCGCCGGCCAGGAACACCAGCGCCTGCGCCACTTGGCGGGGGGTGCCAAGGGTCCCCAGGGGCGTTTCCTGAGCCAGGGCGGCCTTGTCCGCGGCGGAAAAGGAGGCCATCATATCGGTGTCGATGACGCCGGGGGCCACACAGTTGACGGTGACGCCGCTGGGGCCCTCTTCCTTGGCCAGGGCTTTGGTCAGGCCGATGAGGCCGGCCTTGGCGGCGGAATAGGCCACCTCGCAGCTGCCCCCCACCTGCCCCCACATGGAGCTGACGGTGAGGATGCGCCCCCACTTGTGGCGGATCATATAAGGCAGCGCCCGCCGGCAGCAGTAAAAGGCGCCGGTGAGGTGCACCGCCAGCATCCGCTGCCACTCCTCGTCGGTCACGTCGGTGAACAGTTTCTGGGCGGCGATGCCGGCGTTGCACACCAGCACGTCCACCCCGCCGAAGGCTTTTTCGGCGGCGTCGAACATGGCCTCCACCTGGGCGCGGTCGGCCACGTCCGCCCCCACCGCCAGCGCCCGGCCGGGCCAGCGGGCGGCCAGCGCTTCGGCCTGCTCGGCGCTGTGCAGATAGTTGATGACCACCTGATACCCCGCCTCGGCAAAGCTTTCGACGGCGGCGGCCCCGATGCCCCGGGCCCCGCCGGTGATGAGCACTGTTTTCATCGCGCTTCCTCCCGTTTTTTGCGCAGGGCTGCGAAAAAGCCCTTCAAAAGGCCGGCGCACTCCTCCGCCAGCAGTCCGCCCTCCACCTGCGGATGGTGGTTGAAGGGCAGGGCGAACAGGTCGGTGACCGAACCGCAGCAACCCGCCTTGGGGTCCGCCGCGCCGTACACCACCCGCCGGATGCGGCTGTTGATGATGGCGCCGCTGCACATGGGGCAGGGTTCCAGCGTCACAAACAGTTCGCACTGCCACAGCCGCCAGCCCCCCAGCGCCCGGCAGGCGGCGTCGATGGCCAGCAGTTCCGCGTGGTGGGTGGCGTTTTTCCCGGTCTCCCGGGTGTTGCAGGCCACGGCCACCGGCTCGCCGTCCTTTGCCACCACCGCCCCCACCGGCACCTCGCCCAGGGCGGCGGCCTTTTTCGCCTGTTCAATGGCAAGGCGCATCAGTTGTTCGTCGGTCATCTTCATCCCCCAATGGTCTTGTAAACGCTCAGCGCCGCCAGCACCGCCAGCGCCGCCAGATAGCCGGGGCTGCGCAACAGGCACAGCCAGTCTCTCCCCTGCCCCCGCAGCCGGCCCCTTTTGCGGGCGGGCAGCGCCCGCCAGGGGGCGAAAGCCAGCGCCGCCAGCGGCGGCAGGAACATCAATATGTAGCTGACCAGCGGGGGCGCGCCGTACTGCTGGCAGTACTGCCCCGCAAAGGCCAGCGTGTTGTTGTACAGGTGAAACACCATACCCGGCACAAGGCTGCCGGAGGCAGCCGCGGCCAGGCCCAAGGCCAGCCCGCCGAACAGCCCGGCCACCACGGCGGACAGGCGGCCGTGGAGCAGCCCGAAGAGCAGCGCCGGCCCCGCCACGGCCACCACCGGGCCGAAGGGGCGCAGCCAGCCCTGCAGAAGCCCCCGGAAGAGCAGTTCCTCCCCCACGGCGGGCACAAGGCACACCGCCAGCCAGGCAGCCGCCAGCGCAAGGCCGCCGGCAGGCAGTTCCATCCGGGAAGCAGTATTCTGCCCGCCGGTGAGCGCGCCCGCCAGCAGGTTGCCCGCCATCATCAGCAGCCAGAAAAGGAGGAACAGCCCGGCCTTTGCCTCCGCGCCCAGGCGGCGAAAGCCGTTCGAAGCGGGCGGGGTGCCCGCGAGAGGCAGCAGCGCGAAGGGCGCGGCCAGGGAGAGGGCGCTCACCGCCGCCTGCAGCAGGATGGCCTCGGCCAGTCCGGTGCCGGCGGGGTTCGCAAGGCTCGCCCCCGGCACCCGCATCGCCAGCAGGGCGCCGGCCAGCGCGGTGAATACCGCCCGGGCCGCCAGATACCCCAGGGCCGCGCAGCCGCAGGCCGCCCCGGCCCGCCGCAAAGCGGCGGCGCGGGCCGCCCCCGCCGGCAGCGGCTCAGCGGTCCTCATCGGAGACGTCTTTGTAATCCACATCCACAGCCTCATCCCCGCCGGGGGCGGCGCGGCCGTCCAGCGCTTCGGTCAGTTTGTCCAGCTGGCGGGCGGCATCCCGGGCGGTGCGCTCCAGGCCCCGCAGCAGCACGGCGGCGTACACCGCGCTGATAAGGCTGAGCGCCCCCTCCACCAGCAGGATGACGCCGATGGCCATCACCAGCAGCTGCACCGTCTCAAAGGGATTGACCACCATCAGCACGCCCAGCGCCACCGACAGGCCCGCCAGGATCAGAAAACCCCACCAGCGGCCGTAGCCCATGGCCCGCAGTTCAAAGGCGGATTGCAGCCGCACCACCGCGTCCACGATGACGTAGATGCCCACCAGGATGGGCAGCACCGACACCACCGTGTCCGGCTGGAGCAGCAAAAACACCCCCAGGGCGCTGGCGGCGATGCCGAACACCAGGCCGAAATAATCAAAGAAGAAGCGTTCCTCCGCCCGCACATAGCCCCAGATGCTGAGCAGGCCCTTGACCAGGATCACCGCGCCGAAGAGATAGCACACCAGGCGCAGTGAGGCCTCCGGCCAGAGCAGCAGCGCCAGCCCCAGCAGCATGAGGGCCAGGGCCGAAAGCAGGAACCCTTTTTTCATGTGTGTCATATTTGTGACCGTCCTTTCCCCTGCGGCGCGGCTTGCCCGCCGCATCTGATGGCTTTTCACAACATCAGTATACCATATTTTGCCCCGTCGTGCCCCTGCTTTTGCCACATTTGCGGCAAAAGCAAAAAAGCGGGGCATCCCCCAGGGGACCGCCCCGCGCAGCGCGGAACATTTTTACTGCATCAGCTCGCACACCGCCTGGGCATAGGCCACGGGGTCCTCGATGGGCAGGCCCTCGATGAGCAGGGCCTGGTCGTAGAGGATGCGGGCGTACTTGCCCAGCTTCTCGCTCTCGCCCTTCTCCTGCAGGCCTTGCAGGGTGGCGAAGATGGGATGGTCGGCGTTGATCTCCAGCACCTTCTGGCTCTTGGGGGCGTTTTCCGCCGCGCCGGGCATGGCGGACAGCACCTTTTCCATCTCCAGCGACAGGGGCCCCTCGCTGGACAGGCACACCGGGTGGCTCTTCAGCCGGGTGGACAGGCGCACCGCCTCCACCTTGCCCTCCAGCGCCGCCTTCATGGCGTCGAACAGGGGCTTGTTGGCCTCGGTCTTCTCCTCGGCGGCCTTCTTCTCCTCCTCGGTCTCGAGACCCAGGTCGCCGGAGGAGACGTTCTTGAACTCCTTCTCGGCGTCCTTCTCGCCGTAGCGGCGCAGCATCTGCAGGCAGAATTCGTCCACGTCCTCGGTGAGCAGCAGCACGTCAAAGCCCTTCTCCAGCACCAGTTCGGCGGCGGGCAGCTTGGCCAGCCGGTCCGCCGAGTCGCCGGCGGCGTAGTAGATGTACTTCTGGCCCTCGCCCATCTTCTCCACATACTCCGCCAGGGTGACCATCTTCTTCTCCCGGGCGCTGTAGAAGAGCAACAGGTCCTTCAGCAGGTCGGCGTGCATGCCGTAGTCGGCGTAGCAGCCGTATTTCAGCTGGCGGCCAAAATTCTTGAAGAACTCCTCGTACTTCTCCCGGTCGTTGTTCTTCATGGCGGTGAGCTCGTTCTTGATCTTCTTTTCCAGGCTGGTGCGGATAAGCTTGAGCCGCCCGTCCTGCTGGAGCATCTCACGGCTGATGTTCAGAGAGAGGTCCTGGCTGTCCACCACGCCCTTGACGAAGCTGAAGTGGTCGGGCAACAGGTCCGCGCACTTGTCCATGATGAGCACACCGCTGGCGTACAGCTGCAGGCCCTTCTCATACTCGCGGGTGTAGTAGTCGTAGGGCGCGCGGCCCGGGATGAACAACAGGGCATTGTAGGTGGCGGTGCCCTCGGTGCGGCTCACGATCACCCGGGCGGGGTCGGTGTAGTCGTAGAATTTATCCTTGTAGAACTGGTTGTACTCCTCGTCCGTCACCTCGCCTTTGGCCCGCTTCCACAGCGGCACCATGCTGTTCAGCGTCTCCAGCTCGGTGTAGGTCTCGTACTCGGGGGTGTAATCCTCCCCGGCGTCGGCGGGCTTTTCCTTCTGGCGGGTCTTCTCCCGGTACATCTGGATGGGGTAGCGCACATAGTCGCTGTACTTCTTCACGATGCCCACCAGGGTGTACTCGTCCAAAAAGCGGTCATAGTTCTCCTCGGGGGTGTTCTCCTTGATGACCAGGATGACCTGGGTGCCCACCTCCGGCTTGTCGGCCTCGGTGATGGTGTAGCCCTCGGCGCCCTTGCTCTCCCACTTCCAGGCGGTGTCGCTGCCGAAGGCACGGCTGATCACCGTGACCCGACTGGCCACCATGAAGGCGGAATAGAAGCCCACGCCGAACTGGCCGATGATGTCGATGTCATCGGCCTTATTTTCCTTTTTGAAGTCAAAGCTGCCGCTGCGGGCGATGGTGCCCAGGTTCTTTTCCAACTCCTCCTTGGTCATGCCGATGCCGTTGTCGGTGAGGGTGATGGTGCGGCTGGCCTTATCCAGCGCCAGCTGGATCTTGTAGTCCTCCTTGCGGCTGGACACGGTGTGATCGGTGAGGCTTTTGAAATAGAGCTTATCGATGGCGTCGCTGGCGTTGCTGATGAGCTCCCGCAGGAAAATCTCCTTGTTGG
>DSLFC04102__coassemble_585_pt1 | contig 49920 bp, 40 predicted proteins | sample DSLFC04102__metabat2_high_PE_037 | metagenome-assembled genome bin DSLFC04102
CGGCGGTTTGATCCGCCGGGAGCGCCGCTTTTTATGCAAAGAAAAATTTACCCTTCAGCCTGCCCGCAGCGGGCAAAGGCGTCTTCCAGCGCCGCGCCGCCCTCCGGAAACGCCAGTTCAAAGGCTTCCCGGGCGGCGGGGGCCAGGGGCGCGAACTCCGCTTCAAGGCCCGCCCACCGGGGCACAAGGATCGTTACCTCGGCCACTTCCCGGGCGACCTTTTCGAGGAGCTGATCGCTGTTCATGCGCACCAGCCCCATCAGCAGGGTGCCGTAGCTGCCCCGGGCGCAGGTGCTCAGGTACAGCCGCACGGCGTGCACCAGTTCCCGGTGCAGCAGTGCCTGCGCATCTCCGCCGCCCTCCGGCCGCAGCAGCGGGGCCAGCCGCCCCAGTTCCCGGGCGGCGGCCCGCGCTCGATGGGGGCCTGCCTTGCGCCAGTGGTCCAGGGTCAGCCAAAGGGCAATGTACCGGTCCGCCGGAGGCGCGTTCCGCCGGGGGCGCGTGTAGCGCCTTTCCCACAAAAGGCGCCGCAGTTCGTTCTCCGCCGTGTCCCCCTCGCCGGCGGCCAGGGCCTCTTCCAGCAGTTGCCGGCGGGTTTCGGGGTCAAACTCTTCATAATACCGCTCAGGCCAGGCGGTGCGGGTCTGTGTCGTCATGGCAAATCCTCCCCGCGGCGCGGGCTGCGTTTGGCCGTCCGCACAGCCGCGTTTCTCTGCATAAAGTATCCCATGCGGCGCAAAGAATGTCAATTGCCGGAAAAACCCCAAAAGACACCGTGCCCGCCCAGCCGTGCTTCCTTTGCTGCGCGCTGCCAGTATTTTCCCTTGACAAGGCGAGGGGAAATGTGCTATCCTGTATTGCGGTTAGCGAAAGCTAACTTTTTTCTCGACAGAGAGTTAGATATGACTAACAGTGCGCCGCGCGGCGCAGGGGGAGAGGAATATGATCGACAGACGGCTGATCGGCATGGTCGGCGAGAGCAAAAAATACATTGCGGCGGGGGTGGCCTTCCAGTGGGTGTCGCTGGCGGCGAACATCCTGCTCACCGGGGCGGTCTGCCGCCTGTTGGCGGCCCTCTGGATGAAAACGGCCACGGCCGCCGACCTGCTGGCGCTGGGGCTGCTGGCCGCCGCGGTGCTGGCGGTGCGTTTCGGCTGCACCCTGGCCGCCGCGAACATGAGTTGGCGCGCCAGCAAAGCGGCCAAGGCAACATTGCGCCGGCGCATCTACGAAAAGCTGCTGCGGCTGGGCACGGCGGGCCGTGGGCAGCTGCGCACCAGCGAGGCGGTACAGGTGGCGGTGGAAGGGGTGGACCAGCTGGAGGTCTACTTCGGCCAGTATCTGCCCCAGTTTATCTACGCCATGCTGGCGCCGCTGACCCTCTTCGCGGTGCTGGCCCCGGTGGATGCGGTGAGCGCGGCGGTGCTGCTGGTGTGCGTGCCGCTGATCCCGGTATCCATCGCGGCGGTCCAGACCTGGGCCAAAAAGCTGCTGGGCCGTTACTGGGGGCAGTACACCGCTCTGGGCGACACCTTTCTGGAGAATCTGCAGGGGCTCACCACCCTGAAAATTTACGGCGCGGACGCGCAAAAGCACGCCGAGATGAACCGGCAGGCGGAACAGTTCCGCCGCATCACCATGAAGGTGCTCACCATGCAGCTGAACTCCATCACGATCATGGACCTGATCGCCTACGGCGGTGCGGCGGCGGGCATGGCCCTGGCGGTGGGCCGCTTTGCCGCGGGCAGGGTGAGCCTGGCGGGGGCGCTGTTCATCATCCTGCTGGCGGCGGAGTTCTTTTTGCCCATGCGGCTGCTGGGCAGTTTTTTCCATGTGGCCATGAACGGCATGGCCGCGGCCAAGCGCATCTTCCGCCTGCTGGACCTGCCGGAGCCCCGGGCGGGCGGCGCGGCCGCCCCCGCCGACTGCACCCTCCGGCTGCGGGATGTGGACTTTGCCTATGAGCCGGATCGGCCGGTGCTGCAAAACGTCTCCATGACCTTTCCCGCCGGCGGCTTCTGCGCGGTGGTGGGCGAGTCGGGCTGCGGCAAGTCCACCGTGGCCGCGCTGCTCACCGGCCGCCGCCCTGCCGACGGGGGCGACGTCACGCTGGGCGGGCAGCCCCTCGCGGACATCGACGAGGCCGGTCTGGCGCGCAGCATCACCTACATCTCCCACAACAGTTACCTGTTCAAAGGCACCGTGGCGGAAAACCTGCGCATGGCCCGGCCCGACGCGCCGGACGATGCCCTGTGGCAGGCGCTGGAGCAGGTGAATCTGGCGGACTTTGTGCGCGGTGAGGGCGGGCTGGACGCCCCGGTGGCGGAGAAGGGGGCAAACCTCTCCGGCGGCCAGTGCCAGCGCCTCGCGCTGGCCCGGGCCCTTCTGCACGACAGCCCCGTCTACATCTTTGACGAGGCCACCTCCAACATCGACGTGGAGAGCGAGAATGACCTCATGGCCCGCATCACCGCGCTGGCAAAGACCAAAACGGTCATTCTCATTTCTCACCGGCTGGCCAACGTGGTCGGGGCCGACCGGCTCTTTGTGATGGAGGGCGGCCGGGTGGCGGAAGAGGGCAGCCACGAAAAATTGCTGGAACAGGGCGGGGTCTACGCCCGCCTGTGGAACGCCCAGCAGGAACTGGAACACTACGGCAGGGAGGACGCGGTATGAAAAAACAGAGAAGCGGCCTGGCCGTCATGGCCCGGCTCATCGGCCTGGTAAGGCCCCTGACGGGGTATATGCTACTGGCCGTCCTGATGGGGCTGGCGGGCCATCTGTGCGCCTCCTTCATCACCATCTTCGGGGCGTTCGGCCTGGTGCGGGCGCTGGGGCTGGGAGGCCCGCTGCCCCTGCCCGCCCTCTTTGCCGGCGCGGCGGGCATGGCTCTGGCCCGGGGCCTGCTGCGCTACGGCGAGCAGGCGTGCAACCACTTCATTGCCTTCAAGCTGCTGGCCCTGCTGCGGGACAAGGTGTTCGCCGCCCTGCGCCGCCTGGCCCCCGCCAGGCTGGACGGGCGAGACAAGGGCGACCTGATCGCGGTCATCACCAGCGACATCGAGCTGCTGGAGGTGTTCTATGCCCACACCATCTCCCCGGCGGCCATCGCGCTGCTGTTCTCGGCCGGCATGGCGGCGTTCATCGGCGCGGTGCACCCGTTGCTGGGAGCCATCGCCCTGGCCGCCTACCTCACGGTGGGGCTGCTGGTTCCGCTGGCCACCAGCAGGGCCGCCGGCGGCGCGGGCGCGGACTTCCGCCGCCGGTCGGGAGAGCTCTCCGCCTTCGTGCTGGACAGCCTGCGGGGCCTGCCCGAGATCCTGCAGTACGGCGCGGGCGGCCGACGCCTGGCGGAGATGGAGCGCCGCACCGGGGAACTGGCGGCCCACGAGGGCCGGATGAAGCGCACGGCGGCGCTGAACGCCGCCGTCACCAACACACTTATCCTTGCCTTCGATCTGGCGATGCTCTTCGCGGCGGCGCTGCTGTGCATGGCCGGCCGGCTGGATTTTGCCGACGGGGCGGTGGCCACCGTGGCGCTGATGAGTTCCTTCGGCCCGGCGGTGGCGCTGGCGAACCTGGGCGCGGGGCTGCAAAACACCTTTGCCGCCGGCAACCGGGTGCTGGACATCCTGGAGGAGACCCCCGTCACCGCCGAGGTGGAGGGCCGCCCCGCCACCGCCTTCTCCGGCGCGCGGGTGGAGGATGTGACCTTCCGCTACGGCGACGAGGCGGTGCTGGACGGCCTTTCCCTGGAAGTGCCCGAAAACAGCGTCGTGGGCATCGCGGGCCGCAGCGGCAGCGGCAAGTCCACCCTGCTCAAGCTGCTGATGCGCTTCTGGCAGGCGCAGCAGGGGAGGGTGGAGATCTCCGGCCGGCCCATCGACGGGGTGAACACCGCCGACCTGCGGGCCATGGAGGCCTACGTCACCCAGGAGACCCACCTCTTCCGGGATTCCATCCGTGCCAACCTGCGGCTGTCAAAGCCCGACGCCACCGACGCCGAGATCGAGGACGCCTGCAAAAAGGCCTCGGTGCATGAATTTATCCAAAGCCTGCCCCAAGGCTACGATACCCCGGTGGGCGAGCTGGGGGAGACCCTCTCCGGCGGCGAGCGGCAGCGGCTGGGGCTGGCCCGGGCCTTTCTGCACGGCGCGCCCTTCCTTTTGCTGGACGAGCCCACCAGCAATCTGGACAGCCTGAACGAGGCGGTGATCCTGCGGGCGCTGGGGCGGGAGAGCGGGGACAGAACGGTGGTGCTGGTGAGCCACCGGCGCAGCACCCTGCGCATCGCCGACCGGGTGGTGAGCGTGGAGCATGGGAGGTTGAGCTGATGAACACCGCGAGCAAACGGCAGCGGGAAAAGCGGGTGGTGGAGGCGATGATCGCCCTCTACTGCCGTAAAAAGCACGGCGGCCGGGGCGGCCTTTGCCCCGACTGCGCGGCCCTGCTGGAGTACGCCCGCCAGCGCAGCGAGGCCTGCCCCTTCATGGAGACCAAGACCTTCTGCTCCAACTGCAAGGTCCACTGCTACCGCCCGGAGATGCGGCAGAAGATACGGGATGTCATGCGGTTTTCCGGGCCCCGGATGCTGCTGGTCCACCCGGTGCTGGCGGTGCGGCACCTCATCGAGAGCCGCAAAGAGAAAAAACGACAGGAGTGCATGGGATGAAACTGAAAAAAGCGATGTATCTGTGCCTGGGCTTTCTGGGCCTTGGGCTGGGGGCGGTGGGGGCGGTGCTGCCCCTGCTGCCCGCCTTCCCGTTCCTTTTGCTGGCCGCTTTCGGCTTTGGCAAAAGCAGCGAAAGGCTAAACGCCTGGTTCAAAAATACCCGCCTTTACCGGGAGAACCTGGCCGACTATGTGGCGGGCAAGGGCATGACCCGCAAGACCAAGATCCGGGTGATGGTCACGGTGACCGCTTTGATGGCGGTGGGCTTTGCCATGATGCACGCCCTGCTCGCAGGCCGCATCGTGCTGGGCGGCGTGTGGGTGTTCCACATCCTCTACTTCACCTTCGGGGTGCGCACCATCCCCGCAGGGGAGGCCGCCCGGGATTGATTTCCCGCGGCAGTGTGTTACAATAGGGGCAGAAACTCGCCGGCCGCAGCGCCGGAAAAGGAGCGATGTCCATGCCCATTCTCAAGCTGATGCCCGCCTGCAAGGATTACCTGTGGGGCGGCAGCAAACTGCGGGAGGAATACAACATCCGATCCGACCTGGAGCCGCTGGCGGAGGCGTGGGTGCTCTCCTGCCACAAGGACGGCCCCAGCACGGTGGCCAACGGCCCCGACGCGGGCCTGACCCTGCCCGCCTACATCGAAAAGCACGGCAAAGAGGTGCTGGGCGCCAACTGCGCCCGGTTTGAGGAGTTTCCCATCCTGACCAAGTTCATCGACGCCAAGGGGGATCTGTCCATCCAGGTACACCCGGACAACGCCTATGCCCTGGCCCACGAGGGGCAGTTCGGCAAGACCGAGATGTGGTATGTGCTGGAGGCGGAGCCGGGCGCCTTTCTCTACTACGGTTTCAAGCACCCCATCACCAAAGAGGAGTACAAAGCACGCATCGAGAACAACACCCTGACCGAGGTGCTCAACGCCGCTCCGGTGCACCGGGGGGATGTGTTCTTCATCCCGGCGGGCACCCTGCACGCCATCTGCAAGGGCATTGTGATCGCCGAGATCCAGCAGAATTCCAACGTCACCTATCGGGTGTATGATTACGGCCGCCTGGGCGCGGACGGCAAGCCCCGGCAGCTGCATGTGGAGCAGGCGCTGGAGGTGACCCGGTGCGTCCCGCCAAGTCCCCAGGATTTCGGCGGCCATCTGGCGGCCTGCGAGTATTTCACGGCGGACCTGGCCCGGGGCGGCGCCGAAGGCATGTGCGATGAAAGTTCTTTCACCAGCCTGCTCATCACCGACGGCGCGGGCGCGCTCGCCTGCGGCGGCGAGGAACTGGCAGTGCGCAAGGGCGACAGCCTCTTTCTGCCCGCCGGCAGCGGCGAATGGAAGCTTACCGGCGCCATTTCGGCACTGGTGTGCCGGGTGCCGCCCCGGCATTGAGCCAGGTCTGGGCAAAATTTCAACATCCCACACGAAAGCCCCGCGAGATTTTCGCGGGGCTTTCGAATGTTTATACAGAAATTTCACAAAGAGACGGGATGTTGCACAAAAGATTTTTAACACTCTTGTGTTTTGATACAAAGTTGCCCGCAATGCGTTGACGTAGGATTTTGATATTGTATAATTGGTAACAAGGAATTAGTAAAGTCACTGGATAAACTGTTCAGATTGCCCTTTGCCGGCTGCGGAACCATAATCCAAGCGACCTTCCATTGCAACATTGCAAAAATTTTTTTCCACGCAGGTGCGCTCATGGCTTTCGCCCGGGTTATGTACCTGCCTGTTTTTATGGGGGCGAAGTCCGGGGCAAAAGGGGAAAAATGTATGCAGCGGGCGCAAAGCCCCCATCAGAAAGGAGGAAACGGACATGATCCCTGTTGGCATTTTCACCGGCTATTACCCCTGCACCATCGACGAGACCATCCGCCGCATCAAAGAGCAGGGCTTCTCCTGCGTGCAGCTGGACGTCTCCTTCAAGGACTGCGACGCCACCAAGGGCGAGCTGACCGACGAGAAGGCGAAGGAGATCCGGGACAAATTCCGCAACGCCGACCTTCCTGTTGTGGCTCTCTCTGCCTACACCAACTTTGTCCATCCCGACCCGGAAAAGCGGGCCGCCAACATCGCCTATTTCAAGGAGATGATCCGCTTCGCCCGCAAGCTGGGCTGCGGCTATGTGGCCAGCGAGACCGGCACCTACAACCCCGAGAGCGACTGGGTGTGGGATGACAAGAACGCTTCCGAGGAGGCCTACCAGGAGGCGCTGGCCATCATCAAGGACTTGGTGGCCTGCGCCGAGGAGAACGGCGTGACCTTCATCGTGGAGAACTACATCAACAACGTCATCGGCAGCGTGGAACAGGTGGAGCGGCTGATGAAGGACGTGAACAGCCCCAATCTGGCGCTGATCTGCGACCCCACCAACTATTTCACCGGCGCCAACATCGGCAACATGGACGCCGAGCTGGAAAAGGTCTTTGACCGGCTGGCGCCCTATATGCGCATCGCCCACGCCAAGGACTGCAAGCTGGCCGAGGATGTGTCGGAAAAGCACGCGGATATCGACGCCGACGAGTCCCACTCCTTCCGCGGCTCCGGCGATGTGGAACTGCCCGCGGCCGGCCTGGGTTCCCTGAACTACGACCTGTATGTGCGGCTGCTGGCCAAGCACCATCCCAATATGCCGCTGATCATCGAGCACCTGGACGAGGGCGGTATCCCCCGCGCCAAGGAGTTCGTGGACGGTGTGCTGAAAAACGCGGGCGTATAAACGCCGCGGCGATCCATTCTAACGAGAGGCAGGAACACCCATGAAGTATTACCTCGGCATCGACCTCGGCGGCACCAACATCGCCACCGGCATCATCGACGAGAACTATCAGTTCGTGGCCCGGCACAGCGTGCCCACCAAGGGCACACGCCCCTTTGAGGTGGTGGTGCGGGACATCGCCGCCGCCGCCCGGGCGGTGCTGGAAAAGGCGGGCCTGACCGAGAAGGACATCGACTATGTGGGCATGGGCGCCCCCAGCACCATCGAGCCGGGCACCCAGCGCATCGTGTTCGCCAACAACCTTGGCTGGAAGAAGGCGGATCTGGTGGGCGAGTTTCAAAAGCACTGGGACATCCCGGTGCACATTGCCAACGACGCCGATTGCGCCGCCCTGGCGGAGTCCATCGCGGGTTCCGCAAAGGACTACGACAATGTGCTGATGCTGACCCTCGGCACCGGCGTGGGCGGCAGCTTCGTGATGAACAAAAAGATCTATCTGGGCGGCAACGGCTACGGCTGCGAGCCGGGGCACTCCATCCTTGTGTACAACGGCGTGCGGTGCACCTGCGGCCGGCGGGGCTGCCTGGAGGCCTATGCGTCGGTGACGGCGCTCATCCGCGAGACCATCGAGATGATGGCCGCCTGCCCCACCAGCCTGATGTGCGAACTTTGTGGCGGCAACATGAGCCGGGTGAACGGGCGCACCGCCTTTGACGCGGCAAAACAGGGCGACGAGGCCGCTCTGGAGGTGGTGCACAACTATGTGGAATACCTCTCCGCCGGCATCGGCAGCCTGGTCACGGCCTTCCGTCCCTCCGTGGTGATCCTGGGGGGAGGTTTGAGCAACGAGGGCGAATATCTTCTCGGGCCGGTGCGCCGCCGCGTGAGCGAGACGGTGTATGCCTCGGACCTGATGGACCCGCCCGCCATTCTCAAGGCAACTCTGGGGAACGACGCGGGGATCATCGGTGCCGCGCTGCTCGGCGCATAAAACCGATCGGAACTTTGGCGAAGGCCCCCACACAGATCTGTGGGGGCCTTTTGCGCAAAAGGGAGGGAGCGTGCATTGAAGGTGCGTTTTGGCATCATAGGCAGCAATTTTATCGTGGACTGGTTCCGCGCGGCAGCGGCCCTGTGCCCCGACTGCGAACTGGCGGCGGTGTATTCCCGCACGCAGGAGCGTGCGCAGAAACTGGCGCGGGAGTGGGGCGTGCCCCACGCCCATCACACACTGGAGAGCCTGGCCGCCGACGACACGGTGGACGCGGTGTACATCGCCAGCCCCAACGTCTGCCACGCCGACCAGGCCATCCGCATGATGCGCGCGGGCAAACATGTGCTCTGTGAAAAACCCATGGCCATCGACGCCGGCCAGCTGGCCCGGATGGAACAGGCCGCGCGGGAGAACGGCGTGGTGCTGCTGGAGGCCATGCGCAGCGCCCACGGCCCCATGGTGCCGGCTCTGCGCCGCGTCATGGAAAGGATCGGGCCCATCCGCACGGCGAGCTTCTCCTATTGCCAGTATTCCTCCCGGTATGACAAATGGAAGGCGGGCGTGGTGGAGAACGCCTTTGACCCGGCCATGGGCGGCGGTGCCCTCACCGACCTGGGGGTATACTGCGTGCACATGATGCTCATGCTGCTGGGCAAGCCCCGCTCCCTGACCGCCCACGCCTCGTTTTTGCCCGGTTCCATTGACGTGATGGGCGATCTTGCGGCCCGCTATCCCGGCTTTAGCGCCGGCCTTGTTTACAGCAAGATCCACGAGAGCCACTGTCCCTGTGAGGTGGCCGGCGAGCAGGGCACCCTTCAGTTCGGCCCGGTGGGCGCGCCCTGCTGGGCCCGCTGGAAGAAGCGGGGAGAGGAATGGCAAACGATAGAACTTGCCATTTACAAGGAAGACATGTATTATGAAATAGAAGATTTCATTGCTATGCTGCGGGGCGAACTGGACCCGGCCCCCTGGCGTGAATGGTCCCTGGCCGCGGCGCAGGTTCTGGATGCCGCCCGGCGGCAGACGGGGATCGATTACCGGCCGCACACCCCGCAGCCGGAGGAAACGAGGGATTTTGTATGATCGCATCGGAACGCAGCCTGTATATCCTGCGGGCGATCCACGAGCGCGGCGTGATCAATCTCAAGGAGGTGGCGGTGGAACTGGGCACCTCGGAGGCCACCATCCGCCGCGACCTGGAAAAGCTGGAGCGGGCGGGCAAGCTCACCCGGGTGCAGGGCGGCGCCACCAGCAACGGGGGCGGCGAGGAGACCGCGGACATGGGCGAGTTGGCCATGCGCAGTAAAATGCAGATCAACCATGCCGAAAAACTGGCCGTGGCCGCCGAGGCGGCCAAAAATGTGCAGGACGGCGACACCGTCTTTCTGGACTGCGGCACCTCCATCGCGCCGCTGGGCGCCATCCTGCTGCGGCGCAAGGTGCGCATCGTCACATACAGCACCCTGCTGCTGAGCCAGGTGAAGATGCCCAAAGCCGAGCTGGTGATGCTGGGCGGGGTGTACGACCCCCATCACAGCATTTTCACCGGCACCATGGCCGAGCAGATGCTGCGCAGCTTTCGCTTCGAGCACGCCTTCATCGGGTGCTACGGGGTGTCGCTGGCCGAGGGCAAGTGCTACGACCTGGATATGGCCAGCACCAACATCAAGCTGATCGGCGCGGAAAACGCCATGCACCGCTATCTGCTGCTGGACGACTCCAAGCTGGAAAAGCGGGGCTTTTACGGCTTCGCGGACCTCACCGCCTTCGATCACGTCTACTGCACCCGCCCGGCGGTGCCGGCGGAACTTCCGGAGAATTTTGTGCTCGTTCAAAATTGAACAAAAATGTTCAGTTTTGAAAAAATAAGTATTGAAAATGCAAACCGCTTGCGCTATAATGTGTATGAAAACACAGCGCGGCGGTTTGCATTTTTTTGCATCCGCGCGCAGGGCACAAACCTTATCACGGTGTGCCGCGGCCGGAACGGCGGCTTTCCGCCCGGGTGGTGGGGAAAGGAAGGAATCATGAAAACGCAGGACCCCAAAAAGCGCGCGATCCTTGAGAGCTTCAAAAACGGCCTGATCGTCTCCTGTCAGGTCCAGTGGGACGACCCCATCTACACCGACGACATGGTGGTGAAGATGGCCGAGGCGGCCCGCTGGGCGGGCGCGGTGGGCATCCGCGCCAACTCGCCGGAGCAGATTCGCGCCATCAAGGCGGCGGTGGACCTGCCCATGATCGGCCTGTACAAGATCTGGCACGACGACACCGACGTGTTCATCACCCCCACCCTGGAGGCGGCCCGGCAGGTGTGGGAGGCCGGCGCCGAGATCATCGCGCTGGACTGCACCGACCAGATCACCCACGAAGGCCGCCCCGCCTGGGAGCTGCTGCCGGTGGTGAAGAAGGAGATCCCCGAGGCGATCCTCTTCGCGGACGTCTCCAACTACAACGAGGCCAAGCGCGCCGTGGAACTGGGGGCGGACATCGTGGGCCCCACCCTTTACGGCTACACCAAGGAGACCGCCTCCATCGAGTATCCGGACCTGCGGGAGTTCGCCCGGATGTGCCGGGACATGGGCGACGAGGCCTACTTCGTGATGGAGGGGCATATCTACACGCCCGAGGACGCCATCAAATGCCTCTACCTGGGGGCGCACACCGTGGTGGTGGGCAGCGCCATCACCCGCCCGCACCTCACTGCCAAGCGCTTTGTGGACCTGATGAGCGGCTACCAGAGCAACTGGCGTGACGCGGAAAAGAGCAAGCACAACAAAAAGTGAGCACATACAAGCAAAAGAGGGGACCGATATGGCAAAATTCAATGTGGACGGCATTCAAAATGTGGAAGTCAGCAAAAAGCTGCCTCCCCAGATGTCTCCCAGCGAGCAGCTGGCGCTCATGCAGCGGTACACCGACACCCATCGGGCCTGTGAGGGTCTGAGCAAGGAGGAGCGGGAGGTGCGCTGCCTGCGGGTGTTGTATCCCGCGCTGCTGCGCCGGATGGAGCCGGGCGATCTGTTCCTGGGCCGGCTGGACTTTTTGCCCATCGGCTTCGGCTGCGTGACCTCCCTGGGGGGCGTGGGCCACTACTGCGTGTTCGGCAAGCTGAAAGCCATGCGGGAGATCCTGCCCACCGAAGCGGAAAAGCAGCAGCTGGACGGGCTGTATCAGTACTGGCTGGACCACGACTGCAAGACCATCTACTGCAACGAGGTGCTGATCGACGATGTGATCGGCCGCTTCATCGACTGCGAAACGCCGCTCATCGCCACGGCGCGGCTGTCCGGCATGATGCTGGACTACGAGGCCCTGCTCAGCGGCGGGGTGGACGGCCTGCGCTCGCGCATCGACCAGGGCGCGGCGGCCAACGGCGAAAACGAGTTCTACAAGGCGTCCCGGCAGGCGCTGGACCTGTTCTGCACCTGCGCGGAGCATCTGCGCGGCGAGGCGCTGGAGACGGCCAAAACCGCCGACGGCCCCCGCGCCGCCCAGCTGAAGGCCATGGCCGGCGTGCTGGCGAACATCCAGCACGGCGCGCCGAAAACCTTCCCGGAGGCGCTGCAGCTGTTCTGGCTGTACGCGCTGATGGCGGGGGTCATCAACTACGGCCGCCTGGACGACCTGCTGGGGCCCTACCTTGCGGCGGACCTGGAAGCGGGCCGCCTCACCGAGGACGAGGCCTACGAGTACGTCAAGTGCCTGTGGCGGATGATCGAAAACCGCCGCACCACTGTCAACGGGCGGATCATCGTGGGCGGCTACGGCCGCAAGCACCCCCGCGAGGCGGACGTGTTCCTGCGGCTTGCCATGCGGGCGGCCACCGAACTGCGCTATGTGGAGCCCCAGTTCACCCTGCGGGTCACAAAGGATATGCCGGAGGAGATCTGGGACGCCGCCCTGGAGGCGCTGGGCCGCGGGGCCACCTATCCCACCCTGTACAACGACGACGTGAACGTGCCCGCGGTGGCCTACGCCATGCGGGTGGACGAGAAGACGGCGGAGCAGTATGTGCCCTTCGGCTGCGGCGAGTACGTCATCGCCGGCCAGAGCACCGGCACCCCCAACACCTGCATCAACCTGCTCAAGCTGCTGGAGATCGCCCTCAACGGGGGCATCGACCCCATGGACGGCAAGGACAAGAGCGACGGCGTGGCGCTGGCCCCGGCGGGCGAACTGCACACCTTTGAGGACTTGTGGGCGCAGTACACCCGCCTGCTGGATCACTACCTGGACCTCTCCGTCCACGCCCAGGTCCATTCCTACGAGGTCATGCGCCGCCAGGTGAGTTTTCTGTTCACCAGCCTGCTGATGGACGACTGCATCGCCCGGGGCAAGGCGGTGCTGGACGGCGGCGTGCGCTATCTGGGCGGCACCAACGAGACCGACGGCAACATCAACACCTCCGACGCACTGTGGGCCATCAAGGACCTGGTCTACGACCGCAAGAAGTACACCCTGCCGCAGCTGGTGGCCGCCGCCAACGCGGACTTTGCCGGCGCGGAGGACATCCGCACCGCCCTGTGGAAGTGCGACAAGTACGGCAACGACCTGGACACCGCCGACGGCATGGCCGACCGGCTGTATCAGTTCGTGGCAAACGGCGTGCGGGACCGGGGCATCGCCGCCGGGATGCAGTATTACCTCATCGTCATCAGCAACAACCAGCTGAACACCGAGTGGGGCCGGCGCACCGCCGCCTCGCTGGACGGGCGGCACGCGGGCCAGTACATGAACCCGGCCAACAACCCCCAGGGCGGCGCCAACACCCACGGCCCCACCGCCATGCTCAACTCGCTGGCCAAGTTCGACGCCCGGCTGCACGGCGCGTCGGTGCAGAACATCAAGTTCGCCACCCCCTTCTTCCGGGAGAACCGGGAGAAGATCAAGGCCCTGTTCAAGACCTACTTTGCCCGGGGCGGCTGTCACCTGATGGTCACGGTCATCGACCACGGCGTGCTGGAGGACGCGGTGGCCCACCCGGAGCGCTACCCCGACCTGATCGTGCGGGTCAGCGGTTTCTCGGCGGTGTTCGTCAACCTGGAGCCGGACATCCAGCAGGAGCTGATGAGCCGGGTGATGTATGAATGAGGGGCTCGCCATGATAAACACTCTCCGGGTGATGGATGTGGAGCGGTTCGCCACCAAGGACGGCCCCGGCATCCGCACCACCGTATTTTTAAAGGGGTGCCCGCTCCACTGTCCCTGGTGCGCGAATCCCGAATCCCAGAGCGCGTCGACCCAGCTTTTGTGGTTTGAGGCCAAATGCACCGCCTGCGGCGCCTGTGTGGCGGCCTGCGGGCAGGGCGCCCGCACCGGCGGGCCGGGGCAGAAGCCCTTGCTGGACCGGGCGAAGTGCCTGCGGTGCGGCGCCTGCGTGGAGGCCTGTCCCTCGGGGGCGCTGCAGCTTTCCGGCGCCGACCGCACCCCTGCCTCCCTGCTGGGGGAGGTGCTGCGGGACGCCGATTACTACGCGGCCTCCGGCGGCGGCGTCACCGTCTCCGGCGGCGAGCCGCTGACCCAGCCGGAGGCGCTGGCGGAATTTTTGTCCCTGTGCAAGGAACACGGCCTGCACACCGCCGTCGAGACCTGCGGGGCCTTTGCGCCCGCCGCGCTGGAGCGGTGCGCGCCCTGGCTGGACCTGTTCCTCTTCGACGTCAAGAGCGCCGACGCCCGCCGCCTGGCCGAGGTGACCGGCGCCGACCTTGCGGCCGTCACCGCGAACCTGCGGCGCGCCGTGGCGCTGGGCCGGGAGGTGGTGGCCCGCGTGCCGGTGATCCCCGGCTTCAACCACGACGAGGCGAGTATGAGGGCGATCTTCGCCCTGGCCCGCGACTGCGGGGTGGGGCGGCTGGACCTGCTGCCCTATCACACGCTGGGCAAAAACAAGTACGCCGCGCTGGGCCGGGCCTATGCCCTGGGGGATACGTCCATGCTCACCAGGGCCGAGGTGCAGCCCTGGCAGCAGCTGGCTGCCTCCCTGGGGCTGGACGCCCGGGTGGGCGGCTGAAAAACAAAACAAAGGCCGCCGCATCGGTTTGCCGATGCGGCGGCCTCTTTTACTGGAAAACCACGGTCACGCCTTGCTCTCGCGCATGGCCTTCGCCTCGGCGGGGGTGCAGTTCAGCACCACAGGGGTGGAGCGGTAGCCGATGCCCATGCGGTCGATGCCCATGTCGATGAGCTCCAGGAAATGCTCGCGGGTGCGGATGCAGCCGGAGCCCTTGATCTTGCAGCGGCCCTGGGCGGCGTCCATCATGGCCTGGATCACCTCGCAGGTGGCGCCCTCGTTCTTGCCGCCGGTGAAGAAGCCGGTGCTGGTCTTCACAAAGTCGGCCCCCGCGGCGATGGCCACCTCGGTGGCCTTCTTCACCTCGTCCAGGGTCAGCGCGTCGGTCTCGAAGATCACCTTCACCGCCGTGCCGTACTTGTGGCACACGTCGCACACCGCCTTGATGTCGGCCTCCACATCGGCCCATCTGCCGCTGCGGATCCAGCCGAAGTTGGCCACGATGTCCAGCTCAAAGATCTTGCCGGTCTTGCAGTACTCCTCCGCCTGCAGCACCTTGGAGGCGGTGGTGGAAAGGCCGAAGGGGAAGTCGCACACCACGCAGATTTTGGTGTCGGTGCCCTCGCACATCTCGATGGCGATGGGCAGGGAGGCCGGGTTGATGCAGACGGTGCGGCAGCCGAAGTCGATGCCCTCCTGGATGTACTTGCGGATGTCCTCCTGGGTGAATTCCGGCTTCAGAACGGACTGGTCGATGTAGGCGGCCAGCTCGGCCACGGTCATGTCGGCGGCTTTCTTTGCAGGTTTCATGTTCGCGTTCATGTGCGGGGTGGATTGGCCTTCCAGGGGCGGGGCCGCACATCTCCTTTCACTGGTTCCAGCATAGCACAAGTGCACTACATTGTCAATGTAAATATGTAGTTTTACTACAAATCTCTTGCGGCCCGCTGGCGGGCAGGGTATAATATAAGGCAGAAACAGCAGGGGAGGGCGCGTCATGCAGGAGAGCGTCGGCAGGATCAAAAAGAACTACGCGCAGCTGCGCGCCTCGGAGCGCAAGGTGGCGGACTGGGTGCTGCGTTTCCCGGCCAAGGTGCCGGAGATGACCATGGCCCAGCTGGCCGCGGCAGCGGGGGTCAGTGAGCCCACCGTGGCCCGCTTTGCGGAGGCGGCCGGCTTTGCCGGCTTCAGCGCGTTGAAGCTGGCCCTGGCCCGGGATGCGTCGCACCTGCGGCCGGACCGGCTGCTGGACGTGCACGTTCAGCCGGGGGACCGGCTGGACACCGTGCCGGGCAAGATGGTGTCGCTGGCGCTCAAAGCGCTGGAGGACACCCGCCGCACGCTGGACACCCGCAGCTACGAAAAGGCGGTGCGGGCGTTGGCGGCGGCCCGCCTCATCGACATCTACGGCGTGGGCAACTCCGCCGCCGTGGCGCAGGATATGGTGGTCAAGCTGCTGCGCATCGGCCTTGCCTGCCGCGCCTATCCGGACAGCCACCTCCAGCAGATCTGCGCCTCGGCCCTGGGGGCGGGGGACGTGGCGGTGGGCATCTCCCACTCCGGCGCCACGCGGGACACGGTGGACGCCCTGGCCATCGCCCGCGCCAGAGGCGCCACCACCATCGCCATCACCAACTTCCGGGGGGCGGAGATTCTGCGCCACGCGGACATCGCCCTGCTCACCGGCGACGTGGAGACGGCCTTCTACACCGAGACCATGTTCTCCCGTATCTCCCAGCTGGTCATCGTGGACAGCCTGTATATGGGCGTCATGCTGCAGGACTTCGACCGCTTCTCCGACACGCTGGAGGGGGTCAACCGGATGGTCAGCCGCAAGGTCTACCGGGAGGAGGAGAACGCGCCGTGAACGATCTGACCCGGGACGCCCGGGACTTCAACACCCTGGCGGACTTTCTGGCCCGGCGGGACGTGCCCCGGCTGGACGCCGCCGCGCTGCAACAGGCGCTGGGCGCGCCCCGGGCGGACATGGTGCTGCTGTTCGGCGGCAGCCTGCCCGAGGGCTGCCGGCTGGCCGGGCGGCTGTGGCAGCAGGGCCTCGCCCGGCGGGTGATGACCATCGGCGGGGTGGGGCACACCACCGCCGCTTTCCTGGAGCGGTTCGAGAGCGCCCTGCCCGCCGGCCACAGCGCCACCGAGGGGGAGTGCATGAAGGAATACCTGCAAAGCGCCTTTTCCATCCCCGACGAGGACGTGCTGGTGGAGCGCGCCTCCGCCAACTGCGGCGAGAACGTGCGCTTTGCCCTGCGCATTTTGCAGGAGAAAAACGCCCTGCCCGCCACGGCCATCGTGCTCCACGATTCCACCATGCAGCGGCGGATCGGCGCCACGCTGGACCGCTGGTGGCCGAAAGACGCCACCCGCTTTGTCCACTTCGCCGCCTATCGGGCAAGGCTGGAAGCGGGGGAGAGCGGCCTGGCCTTTGCGCCCAACCGCATCTGGGGCCTGTGGCAGCCGGAGCACTACATGAGCCTTCTCCTCAGCGAGATCCCCCGCCTGCGGGATGACGAACAGGGCTACGGCCCCCGGGGCCGGGGCTTCATCGCCCATGTTGACCTGCCGGCGGAGGCGGAGGCCGCCTGGCAGCGGCTGTCGGCGCGCTACGCCCGCCTGCTGCGTCCCCAGCCGCCCCGCACACCCTGTTGACAAACCCGCCGGCAGGGTGTATACTGTGGCCAATACATCAAATATTTTTGATATGAGGTGAGGGGATGGAGGATTACCGGCAGGAAGCCAAGGTCTTTCGCGCTTTGTGCGACGAGAAGCGGCTGGCCATCCTGGCGCAGCTGCGAGGCGGGGAAAAGTGCGCCTGTGTGCTGCAGGAGCCGCTGGACCTGACCCAGTCGGGGCTGTCTTATCACATGAAGATCCTCTGCGAATCCGGCCTTGTGCAGAGCCGGCAGGAGGGCAAATGGACCCACTACCGCCTGAGCGAAGCGGGGCGGCGTCGGGCGCTGGAGCTGCTGGAGCGGCTCACCGCGCCCGACGACGCCCCCCAAAGCGGCGGGTGTACCTGCAAAAAAACGCCGTCGGTGTGACGGCGCTTTTTTGCCGACGAAACATCAAAAATATTTGATGTAACAACAGGAAAGCAGGTGTTGATTTGAATTTGTGGCAGTGGTTCCAGCAGCAGGTGCTGGGGATGCAGTGGCTGAACGAGGTCGTCGGCGCGGGGCTGGGCGCCCTGGGGGTGGACACGGCGGGCCGTGTGGGGGCGAGCGTGCAGTTCTTTTTGTACGACACCATCAAGATCACGGTGCTGCTGTGCGTGCTGATCTTCGGCATTTCTTATATCCAGAGTTATTTCCCGCCGGAGCGCTCCAAGCGCATCCTGGGGCGGTTCCGGGGCCTTTGGGCCAACGTGGCGGCGGCGCTGCTGGGCACGGTGACGCCCTTCTGCTCCTGCTCGTCCATCCCGCTGTTCATGGGCTTTACCGGGGCGGGGCTGCCGGTGGGGTCACCTTCTCCTTCCTCATCTCCTCGCCCATGGTGGATCTGGGCAGCCTGGTGCTGCTGACCAGCGTTTTTGGCGCGCGGGTGGCGGTGCTCTATGTGGCGCTGGGATTGGTGGTGGCCGTGGCCGGCGGCGCCCTCATTCAAAAATTGGGCATGGAGCGGTATGTGGAGCCGTTCATCCTGGCGGCGGGCGGCGTGGACGTCTCGCTGCCGGACCTGACAGTGCGGGACCGGCTGGCCTACGCCCGCGCCCAGATGACCGACACGCTGAAAAAGGTGTTCCCCTACATCCTGCTGGGCGTGGGCGTGGGGGCGGTCATCCACAACTGGATCCCCTCCGGATGGGTGCAGACGCTGCTGGGCGGCCGCAATCCCTTCGGGGCGCTGCTGGCGGTGCTGGTGGGCGTGCCCATGTACGCCGACATCTTCGGCACCATCCCGGTGGCGGAGGCGCTGCTGGCAAAGGGCGCGCAGCTGGGCACGGTGCTGGCGTTCATGATGGCGGTCACCACCCTGTCGCTGCCCTCCCTCATCATGCTGCGCAAGGCGGTGCGCCCGCCGCTGCTGGCGCTGTTCGTGGCGGTCTGCGTGGCGGGCATCACGGTCGTGGGCTATCTGTTCAACGGCATCGGCGCATTTTTACTGTAAAAAAAGGAGGAACGGACGATGGGACTGTTTGGTAAGAAAAAGGAAGAAAAGGCAGCCTGCGGGTGCGGCTGCAGCGGCGGCTGTGCCGCACAGGACACCAGCCGCGGCATCTTCGTGCTGGGGGGCGGTTGCGCAAAGTGCAACGCGCTGGAGGCGTCGGTGCGCGCCGCGCTGGCGGAACTGGGCCGGCAAGACTCGGTGGGCCATGTGACGGATTTTGCCCAGATCGCGGCGCTGGGGGTAATGAGCATCCCGGCCCTGCTGGTGGACGGAAGGGTGCTGTGCAGCGGGCGGGTGCTGAGCAAGGACGAGGCGAAGGCGCTGCTGGCCGCGGAGAAAAAGGCATGAGCACAAAACCGAAGGTGGCCTTTGTCTGTGTGCACAACGCCTGCCGCAGCCAGATCGCCGAGGCGCTGGGCCGCCGCCTGGCGGCGGACGTGTTCGAGAGCTTTTCCGCCGGCACCCAGGCGAGGCCGCGCATCAACGCCGACGCGGTGCGGCTGATGAAGCAGCGGTACGGGATCGATATGGAGGCGACCCAGCGCAGCAAGACGCTGGAGGCGCTGCCGCCGGTGGACGTGGTGGTGACCATGGGCTGCAATGTGCAGTGCCCGGCGCTGCCCTGCGCTTTCCGGGAGGACTGGGGCCTGGAGGACCCCACCGGCCGGGGCGACGAAGCCTTTCACGCGGTGATCGACGCCATCGAGGCCCGCGTGCTGGACCTGCGCCGGCGGCTGCGCCAGGGGGAGATACAGCGATAAAAAGGACCGGCGCGTTCGGCCCGCGGCAGGCGGGTGAACGCGCCGGTTTTTTGTACAGCACAGCCCCCGGCCCGTGGGCCGGGGGCTGTGGGATAAACAGGGAAAAGAACACAGGCGCCGCAAAAGAACGCTCAGAGTTCGACCGTCCGTCCGCTTTCCAGCGAGGTGCGGATCGCCAGGATGACCGACAGCACATGCCGGATATCCTGCGGCGTGATGGAGGTGATGGGTGTACCCGCCTCGATGTGGCCGATGAAGTCCTCCAGTTCCCGCTGGTAGGCGTCGTAGGGGTCGATGTCCAGCAGTTCGGGAGCATCGCCGCCGTACAGCCAGGTCTCCCGCACGGCGGAGGCCACATCCTCCAGGTTCGCGCCGGCGCGCATCCGGTAGCTCACGGCCTTCGCGTCGCCCACCACGTTCAGTTCCATGGTGAAGGGGAACCCCTTGGGCATCTCAATGATCCCCTCGGCGGTGGCCTGCACGCCGTTTTCAAAGGTGAGGGAACTGGCCACATGGTTCCAGCAGCCCACATCGTTTTTTTGGCCCACGGCGTACACCCGTTTCACCTTGCCGAACAGAAAGCAAAGGTAATCCACATCGTGCAGATGCAGATCGAACAGGCCGCCGCCGCTGTTCTCGGGGCGGCGGTACCACTCGCTCCACTGGGGATGCACCGACAGGCGGCTGGCCCGGGCATACTTCACAGTACCCAGCTCACCGGCGTCGTACAGTTCCTTGGCCTTGACATACTCCGGCCAAAAGCGCACCGCCTGCCCCACGGCGAACTGCACCCCCGCCTCAAAGACGGTGGCCAGCATCCGGTCCAGCGACTCCATGGAGAGGGTCACCGGCTTTTCACAGATCACATGCTTTTTGTTCCGCGCGGCCAGCAGCACATACTGCTCGTGGAGAAAGGTGGGCAGGCAGATATCCACCACATCCACCGGGGCGCCGGCCAGCATGGCCTCGCCGTCGGCGTACCAGGGGCAGCCGGCCGCTTCGGCCAGGGCACGCCCGGCCGCCTCGCCCAGATCGCACACCGCGGTGACCTTGACGTTCTTCATTGCCTGATAGGCGGCCAGATGGGTCTTGCCCATGAACCCGGCGCCTACGATCGCCACATTAACCAAGACGGATCCTCCTCTTCGTCGTTTGCTTTGCCCGCCCCGCAAAGAGCGGGAAGAATGCCCTTGCCGCCCGCCGGCGGCAAGGGCGGGAAAAACGCTGTTACAGCACGAACCCGTGGGCCTTCAGGTAGTCGGCGGAATCCCGCACGGCGGCGTTGATCTCGTCCAGATCCTTGGGTCCCGCCTGGGTGAACTCGATCTCTACGCTGAAGGGCGCGTTGTTGTGGGCGGCCTCCAGTTTGGCGAAGATGGTGGGAAAATCCACATACCCCTTGCCCAGGGCGGGGAAGTCCCAGGCGTTGCGGGCGCCCGCCTTGTCCTTCAGATGCAGGTAGGCGATGTCGCCCATGCAGGTGTCCACATCGTCGGCGGCATCCACATTCCCATAGAACACGCAGTTGGCGGTGTCGTAGTTGATCTTCACCCGGTCGCTGCCCACCAGGTCCACGATCTCCTTCATGATGGTGCCGGTGGCGTGCTCGCCGTGCAGTTCCAGCACCAGGGTCAGGCCGTATTCCTCCAGCTTGGGCACAAGCCCCCGGATGTTTTGGGCCAGCAGTTCGTTGCCCGCTTTGGCATTGTCCGCCAGATGGGCCTCGCCGATGGAGGAGACGATGTAATCACACCCGAAGAAACGGGCCAGCCGCATATTCATCACAAAGTCCGGCAGGCGGGCGGCGTCCATCAGGTTGCAGTGGCCGCTCATGGCGAAGGGGATGAGATCCAGTTCCTTCAGCTTGTCCTGTACCGCGCACAGTGTGGCGAAACTCTGGTTGGGGAACACATGCTCCGTCCAGCCCTTTGTGGCCGTCAGTTCCACATAGTGAAAGCCCGCCGCGGCGATGCCCTCCAGCGCAGCGGCAATGGGGTAGCCGTGATAGCAGTTGGAGTTGACCGCAATGATTCGTTTGTCCATGATCTGAACCGCCTTTCATCTGCATTTTGCGGCGTCGCCGCGCTGTTCAGCGCAAAAACAGCCGCCGCTGTGTGTTGCCGGAAAAATCGTAATGGGTGTCGATGTAGTATTGGGCCGCGCCGGTGAGTTCAGCGTCCAGCCCCAGCCGGGAGTACTCCACCCGCACCTGGCGCACGAATTCGGGAAAGCCCATAGAGGCCAGCGCGCGGCGGATCTCATCCAAAAAAAGGGGACCGAGATTGACGCCGGTGCCGCCCACCACCACCAGCGAGGGATTGAACAGGGCGATAAGGTTGGAGATCCCATAGGCCAGATCCCGCCCCAGATCGCCGATCAGCGCCCGGGCGTTCTCGTCGCCCGCGTCGGCCATGGCCGCCACGTCGCCGAACAGCAGCCGGGGGCCGTTCACGCCGGACACGTCCAATCCGCGCTCGGCCGCCCGCCGGCCCAAGGCGTTCTCGCCCACCAGGCACTCCAGACAGCCGCGGTTGCCGCAGTCGCACACCGGGCCGTTCCGGTCGATGGAATAGTGTCCGAACTGGGTGGCCATCGCCCCCGCGCCCCGCAGCATTTTGCCGTCGGCGAAAAGGCAGGCGCCCACTCCTTTGGAAACATTCACATAGGCAAAAAAACGGTCTTTTACCGGGGTGAAGGTGCGCTCGGCATAGGCAAAACAGGCTGTGTCGTTCAAAAAACACACCGGATACCGGGCAAGCGCCTCGCTCAGCCGCTCAATCACCGGGTCGCCGGGATCCACGCCGATGACGGTGGAATAAATGCTCCGCTGCTCCTCGTTCACAATGCCGGGGATGATGATGCACACCCCCATCACCCGCGCGCCGCCCGCAGCGGGCAGCAGCCGCCGGAAGAAGGCATCCGCCACCCGGTCTGTTCCGTCCGACTGCTCGTTCAGCGGCAGCCGGTCCCGAAAGGCGACCCGCCCGTCGGACGAGACCAGCGCCAGATCCAGCCGGGCGCGCCGCCAGCTGATCACCGCCACCACGTTGGAATCGCCGTCCACCTGCAGGGCGTTGGGCCGCCGGCCCTGATGCGCCCGGGCCTCTGTGCCGCAATCCACCACATAACCGCCGCGGATCAGTTCGTCCACAAGGCTGGAGACGGTGGTTTTGCTCAGGTTCGTGATCCCGGCAAGCCGGGCGCGGGAGATATTGGCGTTGTTGTTGATGAGGTGATAGATCTTGCACAGGTTTTCGATGCGGATCATTTGCTGCGTGATCAAACCGATCTCCGCCTCTCTTTGTGGAATGGATCGAAGCCTGAAAAATTTGTTCGGCCACTTTACTAATTCAATGGTAATTTTAACATACTCCCCAAAGAACTACAAGGTCTGGTGGAAATCTTTGGCAGTTTTGTCGTGCAGATGTATCCCCGCATTGTGAAAATGGACAAGAAAAGCCGCTCCAATCGCCAAATAACCACCGGAGCGGCGAAAAGACAGCTCAAACCGCCCGGGAGATCAAGGGCGCGGCATCCGCGCGCTGCCAGCCCAGCAGTTCCACACGGGAGGAGAGGAAGAGATCCTGTGCCGGTGCGGGAGCGGCCAGCGCGGTGGTAAGGTACTTTTTGTTGTCGTCGGCAAAGACGGTGGCCACCGGCCCGTGGCCCTGCTGCGCAAGGCGGATGGCGCCCAGCAGGTTTGCCCCCGAGGAGATGCCCACACCGAGACCCAGCTCCTTCGCCAGGCGGGCGGCCATGAGCACCGCGTCGTCGTCGTTCATCACCACCACCGTGTCGATGAGCCGCCGGTCCACGATGGAGGGGATGAAATCGTCGCCGATGCCCTCGATCTTGTGGGGTCCGGTGACGGAGCCGCCGCTCAGCAGCGGGGCGGCGGAGGGCTCCAGCGCGGCGATGAAGGCGCCCCGGGGCTTGAGGCGGCGGGCCACCCCCATCAGGGTGCCGCCGGTGCCCACCCCGGCCAGAAAGGCCCCCACGTCGGGCAGCGCGGCCAGGATCTCGGCGCCGGTGGTGTGGTAGTGGGCCAGCACGTTCTCCACATTGTCAAACTGCAAAGGCCGGAACGCCCCCAGCTGCGCGGCGGCGTCCTGCGCCTGGCGCAGCGCGCCCTGGAAGCCGCCCTCGGCGTCGCTCACCAGGTGCAGCTGCGCGCCGTACATCTCCAGCAGCTGCCGCCGTTCGCGGCTCATGCGGTCGGGCATGAAGATGTGCACCGGGTGGCCGGTGAGCGCTCCCAGCGCGGCAAAGGCGATGCCGGTGTTGCCGCTGGTCACCTCCACGATGGGCTGACCCGGCGCCAGCGTGCCCGCCTCCTCGGCCCGGGCGATGATGCGGGCGGCCACCCGGTCCTTGATACTGCCGGAGAGGTTGAAACTCTCCAGTTTTGCGTACACGGCGCCGGGGCGGCCGTCCAGCCGGTAGTCGATGCGGATGAGTGGGGTGTTTCCGGAAAGAGATTCATAGGATTTCATGGCAATTCTCCTTTTGTTTTTGTTTGATGGAAGAGTCCCTGGGGGGGATGGGTGACGCGGGCAAACAAAAAAGGCTGTGTGCCTGCGCACACAGCCTTGCAAAAGGGTCCTGCCAAAAGCGGCGAAGCAACGATGCATCGCCCTGCTTTTCACAACGGGCCGCGGTTGAAGGAGGCAGCAGACAGCACCAGCAGGGCCGTCTGCCCGCCGCGCCTTCAAGCCCGGTGGCCCAAAGCGCGAAAGCAGCCGTCCCTCAACAGCGACAACAACAGATGTTCTCCTTGATGGAAAGCAGATAAACAAGACTCATAAAAATCACCTTTCCGATACTATACCATTGTCAAACCGCGTTGTCAAGGGCGGTTCGGTTTATTACCGCCCGCGCCGGCGAAACACCGACCGCAGCAGTACGCCGGCGGCGGCCAGTACGGCGGCGCCGGCAAGGCACCACAGCAGCGGCCCGGCCCCAAAGAAGCCGGAGGACACGGCGGCAGCGGGAGTCTCCGACGGGGCGGGCGCCGGCTCCGGGGTGGCGGCGGGGGCGGGAGAGGCAGCCGCCGGCTCCTCCGCCACCAGGAAGTACACCGAACAGTGATCCAGCGGCAGCGAGACCGTGCCGTCGGAAGCCACATCCACGGTGGCGATGCGCTGGGCGTCGTCCTCCTCCGGCAGCCAGTACAGGCCGCAGGTCATGCCGGCAAACTCCGCCGCGCTCAGTTTGAGTTCCAGCCGGGCGGGGCCGGGCAGCTGGCCGGAAAAGCCGGTGTCCAGCCCGAACCAGGGCTGGCCGGCCGCCGTCTGCTCAATGCGGGCGGCCTGGCTGTCCGCCACCGCCAGCGTCACCGAGGCGTCAAACACGCCGCCGGGCAGCTCGGTGAAGAGAAGATCGTCCGCCGCAAACACCCAGGCGTACCCGTCGCCCTGCAGCCGCAGGGAGGTGCCGGGGCGCTGGAGCAGCAGCGAGAAAGCCGTCTGGCTCACGTCAGAACGGACGGTCACGTCCAGCGTCACATCCCGGGGCTGGGCCTTGAAGGCGTCCATCACCTTCTGGGCGCTGTAGAGCTGGCTCTGGGCGGGCGCGGAGTTTGCGCCCGGCACGGCAGAGGGCAGGGGAGAAGCTGTGGGCGCCGCGGTGGGCGCGGGCGATGCCTCCGGGCCGGCGGTGGGGGCCGGGGTGGGGCTGACGCTCACGGCCGTCAGCGTGCCGCTGGTGATGATGTACTCCGAGCAGTGATCCACGGTGATGACATAGCAGCCGGTGGCGGCGTCATAGCGCACCTCCACCACTTCCGCGGGCACGATGGTCCCGTCCGGCTTCACCCAGTAAAGATACAGCTCGTCCACGCCGCCCGCGGGCAGCTCGGTGGCCTTGATGGACAGGGTGGCCCGGCCGGGCAGTGCGCCGTTGTGGCTCAGGTTCACCTCCTGTACCACCTTGACCTGCTCGCTTTCAGGCAGAGCGTCCACCGCCTGCTGCGCTTTGTCCGAGAGGGTGTCGCTCACATTCAGGTCGGTGTCGATGGAGGAGTCGGTCACCCGGGCGAATTCCCAGGTGGCGATGGGACGCGCCTCGACGTCCACGATGGGGAAGCTGGCGGCAAGGCCCGCCGCCTGGATGGCGGCGAAGCCCGCGGCGTTCACCAGCAGGCTGCCCTCACCGCTCTCGCTCTTTTCCAGCGGCAGCAGCAGCGCGCCGCCGGTGGTCTGGGCGGTGGCCGCGTCCACGCTCAAGGCCGTGCGGGCCGCATCCACATAGTAGGGAGAGGTGTAGACCGTCACCGGTTTGTCCAGCGCGGCCGTGCCGGTGCTGTTGTGCACCGCGTATTTCAGGATGGAATTGCCGTCCCAGTGGTTCTGGGGCAGATCCAGCGTGAAGGAGGCGGGCCCCAGCACCGGGGTGCGGATGTCCACATCCAGCCCGTTGCCAATGAAGCTGCAAAAGCGGATGCTTAAGGAAAAATCGTTGTTCCACTGGGGCGAAGCGATTACCGCGATCTTATTGCCGCTAAGGGTGACGTTCCGCAGCGGCCCGCCCATCGCGCCCACGTCGCAGCCGATGATGGCGCCGCCGTTGACGGTGCCGCCGGCCACACCGGTGGTGCAGTTTCGCACGGCGCAGCTCCGGATGTTCAGCGGATAGCTCGTCCCGCCGGTGTTTTCGCCGGGCGCGATGCCGCCCCGCTTGCCGCCGCCGTCCACCGTGATGCCTTCCAGCGCCATCTCCGGGGAGGCGGCGCTGACGGTGAGGATATAACCGCCCTCGGCTCCCGGCTTCCCGGTAAAGGTCGCGGGGTCATTGGCGTCGGCGCTGCGCAGGATGACGTTCTTGCCCTGGATGTTCAGGTCCATGGGGTATTCGCCCGGCGCCAGCAGCACCACCGTGGGCTGGGGGGAGAGGCCGAGCCCGTCCAGCACGCTTTCCAGCGTGTCGGGGCTGGCGTTCACCGTCTCAAACCCGCCGGACTCGCTGACTTCGAAGGTCAGGCCGATGGTCACCGTTTCGGGATTGTAATAGGTGGTGCTGGCCCCGAAGGGGTCGTTAAGGCTGGGGATGTACAACTCCACCGTGGCGGTGACGTCGCAGCTGCCGGCCTTGCCGCCGGGCACAAGACAGATGCCGAAGCATTTGCCCTCGGGGTTCGTGTAGCCGTTGCCGTCCATCACCGGGTCCTTTTCGGTGGTGGAGCCGATCTGCCCCGCGATCTTCAAAATATCCTCGTCGGAACTGGCGAAGGTGACGCTTTTGACCAGCTCGGTGGCAAAGCTGGAATGGCGCACAAGACCGGTGTCCATCCCGTTTTCCTTGCCGATGTACTGGGAGCTGAACAGGTACAGCTCAAAGCTGTCCGCCGTGGTGCGGCTGGTGGAAACAGAGGACGACAGGGCCGCCAGATCCTCGGTGAAGCCGATGGTCTCATTGTAGGGTCGCCACATGGAGTCCGTGCCGTTGGAGTAGTAGGTGGCGGAGGAGCCAAAGGCGGCGAAGCGGATGACCATGCTGGCGCTGCCCTTTTCCGTCTGCACGGTGATGGTGGCGTCCCCCGGCACCTGACGGCCGGTGTAGTCCAGCCGGAAGGCGGACAGGCCCGCCTCCCAGGTGATACTTACATTGCCGGCGGCGGGGCCGCTGACCTGGGGCGCGGCGGTGAGTACCAGCGGGCCGCTTTGGTTGCCCACCTGGTAGACCGCGCCCCGCTGGGCGACGTCGGACGCGGTGCGCTGGATGACCTCCAGACCGCCCAGAATGGTGGGCCCGTCCCCCGCAGGGGTGAAGGAAAGCCGCTCAAAACCGCTGATCTTCACCGGAATGCTCGCCAGCGCCCCGCCGCCGGCCCTGAGGGAGAGCGTGCGTTCTTCACTCTGCTGTTGCACCGGCCGGATGACCCAGGCCCAGACGGTCTGCCAGGACGAGGCGGCGTCTTCACGGTAGGGGATGGCCATGGCCTCGATGCGGTCGGAGGCGGCGCCCTCCAGCGTCAGGCCGAAGGCTTCCAGTTCCGCCCGGCTGGCGGCAGGCTTGCCGTCTTTTAAGGGCACCACCGCGTATTGTTCCAGCAGGCTGTTTAGGGAAAGGGGCTGGTAGGGATTGAATTCCGTCCGGGTGAAGCCGGCCTGCTGGAGGTTGGAGCCGGAGGGCCAGGGCAGCAGGCTGCCCTGGGCCAGCACCCAGGCGGAGTTGTCCACCTTGATTCCCAGGTATGCCCAGATCCCGTCCAACTGCACACAAATCCGGTAGGGATCCGCCTTCACGTCCGCGGCGGTGAGGTCGTACACCAGCCGCAGGCTCGCGCCGTCCTCGCCCTGTTCAAGCTTCAGGCCGTCGCTCAGGGTGGAGTTTTTCTGAATGGACTGGAACAGCTCCTCGCTGATGGCCAGCGGCGTGTCGGCGGCGGTGGGGTTCAGGGTGTCGTAGAGCCGCAGTTCCACGCTGCCGCTCTGCCCCACCCGCAGGTCAAGCTGCTCGGGATCGGAGATCTTTCCGTTCTCCACGACGGCCCAGCACAGATTACGGCTGAAGGGGGCGGGGGTGTAGCGCAGGGGAATGGAATCCTCGAGTCCGTCTGTCTTGCGGGTAAAGGCCAGCGTGCCGTCCACGGCTTCACCCTGCGAAGGGTCGGCGCCGGGCTTTGCGCTGAAGTTCAGCACGCCTTTTTCCACAGAATCCAGGGTGAACAGTTTGGCCAGACCGCCCTCCAGGCGGAAGTTTTCGCCCAGCCAGTCCAGCCGGGCTGTGAGGCCGTTGGCGTAGTCAGACAGGCTCACGCGCACCGAGGCGGTAAAGGTGTCCTCGCCGGTGCGCTCGATCCAGGCGGGAAACTCAGAGGTGTAGCTGTCGTGCGAAAGGGTCCAGCTGTAGGCGATGTGCGCACGCAGAGTTTCGCCGGTGGCCTTCACCGTGGCCAGTACGTCCACCCCGAAATCGGGGGCCAGGGCCGCGAAGTAGTCCTGCAGCGGGCCGTAGCCGGCGTCGGTGGAGGTGGTGCTGAAAAAGAACTGGGCGTAGGCGCCCCAGTCGCCGCCGGCATAGCGGTAGAAGGCGTCCGCGGGCACCGGCTCGTCGGTGCCGGGCTTCACCAGCGTGAACTCTGCCTCGTCAAACAGCAGGGGGTGATTCGTGTCGCCCCGGCAGAGGGTCAGGTGGAGTGCAGAGGCAGCCCCTTCCAGCGTCTCGCCGTCGCGCAGCTGCGTGCCCTCCAGCGAGGAAGCCGAGTCGCTTGCCACCAGCAGCAGTTCGCCCCCGGCGGCCAGGGCTTCGGGGGCAGAGGCGTCCGCTGCCCCGCTGTTCGCGGGCGCGGCGGGCTGTACAGGGGCGGCGCTGTCCTCCGCCGCCTTGTTGTCCGCCTGTGCGGGGGCAGTGGGGTCTTCCGAAACTTCACCATCCGCGGGCGCGGCGGGCTGCCCGGGGGTGGTGCTGCTTTCCGGCGCGCTGCCCTCCGACTCACCGGCGGGTTTTGCGGATGCAGCGGCGTCTCCTCGAGCTTCACCATCCGCGGGCGCGACGACCTGCACAGGGGCAGTGTCGCTTTCCGGCGCTTCGTCCTCGGCCGAAGCCGCTTCGGACACGGCCAGCGTGCCGTCACCCGCCGCCCACACCGGGGCCGCGGGGGCAAGAGCCGTGAACAGCAGGCTCAAACACAGGGCGCCGGCGGCAGCGCGCCGTAGCGCCCCGAAAAACGGGATCTTCATCAAACAAGTCCTCCTTGGTCGTTGTGCGGCCGGCCGGTCAGCCGGCGCGCTGCAGTCTGCACTCCATCCGACGCAGCGGATAGAGACACAGGGGGTCGTCGTAGCACTCCACCACCACACGCATCTCGCCGCCGCCGGTATCCTCCAGCTCGGTGACGCGCATGGCCGGGGCGGGGGCCTCGGTATAAAAATAGGTGCCACTGGCTGCGTCATACACGGCGGGGTCGCGGCAGGAAAAGCCCTCCAGCGAGAAATACTCCCGGGCCAGTTCTTCCATGCGTTTGGGGGAGAAGGGCCCGCTTTCGCCCTTGTCTTCGATGGCGCTGGCCATGCACACCCGGGCCACCGTCACCGGCGAGAGACTGTCCGCCACAAAGTCCGGCTGTTCCAGGTTGGCGCACAGCCGCAATGCAAGGCGGGCGGCCTCACTGTCGGTGTCGGCCAGGCGGATGCCCTCGTACTTCTGCCGGGTCATCAGACAGTCCACCAGAGGCTGCTCCCGGTAGCCGGTCTGGCTCATGTGCGCCACCAGTGTGCCCTGCCCCGGCTCGTAAAGCCCCGCGCCGTCGGCCACGGCCACATTCAGATACAGCTCGGCGCTCTGTTCGCTGTTGAAGAAAAGGCGCATATCCTCCACCTGCATTTCCAGGTCGGAAAGGCCGGCGTACAGCGGTTCGAAGTAATCGCCATCCATGCTGGCCTGCTCTGTCAGCAGCGGCACATCGCCGGCCTCCAGCGCCTGCTGCAGGCGGTAGGCCGTCTGGCGAAAGCGCTCTTTCTGCGCCTCGCTCACAAAGGGAGAGGACACCGGCAGATAGGTGTTGTCGGCGATCACAGGGTTGGTGGCGGTGCACAGGAACACTGCCACCACCGCCGCCGAAAGGAGTGTCCCTGCCCAGCGGGGCAGCCGCTTCCAGGCGAGGATGCGCCGCACCCGTGCCGTTACGTCCCGCTCGCCGAAGGCTGCGTAGGCCGCCAGGCCGAAGCGGTGCCGCCCGGCCCAGTCCACCAGCGCCTGGGCGTAGTCCAGCTGCTCGGCGCTGCCCACTATCGCCAGCACCGTTTCGTCGCAGGCCCGCTCGATGTCCTGGGCCATCCGGTCCCGTGCCAGCCACACCACCGGATTGAACCAGTGCAGTGCCAGCGCCAGATTGGACACCTGGAGAATAAGGTAGTCCCGGCGGCGGACGTGCACCAACTCATGCAGCAGGATGTAGCGCCGCTGGGCTTCCTGCCCTTCCAAAATCACCGGCAGCAGCACCTTCGGGCGAAGCAGGCCAAACACCATGGGGCCGCTCACCGCCCGGGTGTACACCACCGCCACGGGCCGGTGCAGCCCTGCCTGGGTAAAGCAGGGGACAAGCGCCGCCGGGGGCAGGGGGCGGGCGGTGCGCAGCGCCGCGGCCAGCCGCAGATACTGCACGGCGAAAAGCAGCACCAGCACCGCCACGCCGGCAAGCCACAGGGAGCAGCCTGCCCGAAGCAAAACGCCGGTCATTGTGGACGAGGTGTCGGGGGCAAGGGGCTGGGGGGCGAGATCTGCGTCCAGGTACACCACCGACAGCAGCGCCCCGCCGGGACGGGCCATCTTCTGATGGAACAGGTTGAACACGCTGAACACGCTGGGCAGGCTGTAGGGCACCAGCAGCCGGAACAAAAAGGGCAGCCACAGCAGATACTGATACACCGCCGGCAGCATCCGGCCCAGCGCCCGCCGCAGCAGCATGACGATGCCAAACAGGATCACCCCGGCGATGCTCATATTCAGGATGGAGACAAACAGTTCAGTCATAGTAACGTCCAGAACCCACCACAGGGCTCGCCTTTCGCCGAATACCATACTTCGGTCGCTGATGATGCGTTTTAAAAGAAATTTTATCAGGATAAAACAAAAATGCCATTTAGAGTGTATCGGTTTTTGCGGCATTCGTCAACCCTTTTAAAAAATTTATCGAAATAAAATATTCCTTGACATCGCTGCCGGGCGGTGGTATAGTGTGCTTGATTTTATCATGATAAAACGAAATGCCAAACTCACATAGAACAGGAGCATATCACAATGAAACAAAAAAATCCTCTCGTTCTGCGCGCCGTCGGGGCCGGCCTGGCCTGCGCGCTGCTGGCCGGCTGCGGCGGCGAGAAGCTGGCGCCCTCCAGCACCGCCGCGGTCAGTGTCTCCCAGGCGGCCTCCGCCAGCGAGGTCGCTGCCGAGGAGCGGCACACCGGCCCGCTGACCACCGACACGGCGGCACAGGGGGCGCTGACCCTGACAGAGAATTCCTACCCCCTGACCTCCTTCGACCACTTCGGCGCCTTCGTGAACGGCTACGCATTTGTGGTGCTGGGGGATGAGGTGGGCTATCTCAGCGAGGCGAGCGGCGAAGTCACCGGGGTGTACACCATCCCCGAGGACGACATCTTCACCATTGACCTGAACGATCTGCCCGCCCGCTACGACCCAAACGCCGAGTTCCCCGGCACCCGGCGGGCGGAGTTTGCCTGGATTACCGAGCACTTCGCCTGCTCGGAGAGCGGCGTTGTGCCCTATTATGAAGATGGCCTTTGGGGCTATTGCGACCTGGAGGGCAACGTGCTGGTGCAGCCCATCTATAACCAGGTGTCGCCCTTCGGCAAGGTGGCCATGGGCCGCCGCTACGAGGAGATGGCGCCGGCCGCCAGCGCAGCGAACAGCACGGGCCTGAACCAGAGCAACACCGCCGGCAACACCCGCCAGACCGTTTACGACATCATCGGCGCCGACGGCAGCGTGCTGGCCTCCACCCCCAACGGCTGGGTCGACCCGGATCTCGGCTATTACATGGTGGACAACGAGGTGTTCGGCAAGGATTCGGCCACCCTTTACAACGCGGACGGCACCGTGGTGCTGGCGGATGTGCCCTTCGGTGTGGGCAACTCGCCCAGCCCCAGCTGCAGCTGCTGGCAGGACGGCGTCATCCTGGACGGCGTGGCCTATGACCGCACCGGCGCGGTGATCGGTGACGGCAGCGGCAAAGAGGTGCAGGGCATCGGCTTTGGCGGCCTGCTGCTCTTCCACGACGATGCGGGCTACGGCGTGCTCTACCCCGACGGCACCGAGGCGGTGCCCACCAGCCTGAGCGGTATCAACGGCATGGCGGAGGACGGCAGCGCCTTTGCCCGGCAGAAGGACACCGGCGCGATCCGCCGCTACGACGCCCAGCTCAACGAGCTGCCCGCCGGGCCGCTGGCCCGGGCCGGTGTGGGCGAAAGCTATGCGGATGAGGAGCAGAACGCCATCGTCACTCCTGTCACCCTGTACGACCAGGACGGCCGGGAGATCACCACCCTGAAATCCACCATGACCGGCACCCCGGCCTACACTCTGACCACTGTTCTGGAGGAGGGCGACTGGCTCTACTTCTTCCCGGACAATGCCACCGCGCAGGCCTATCAGCTCACCCTGGCACAGTAAACGAAAAAACGCCCGACGGAACACTCCGTCGGGCGTTTTTTTCATCACATCAGCGGCGCGATTACCTTCAGCAGCGGCCCCAGCAGCCGCAGGCGCCGGGCGTTGTGCCAGATGGTGTCCTTCTCCACCCGGCGGCACTTCGCCTGGGTGGCGGCAAAGTCCGCCTCGATGTCCGCCACACAGTCCACGCCGTACATCCAGGCGGCGCACTCGAAGTGGTGGTAGAGGCTGCGGTAGTCCAGATTGATGGTGCCCACCACCGCCTCCCGGTCGTCGGCCACGAACACCTTGGCGTGGACAAAGCCGGGGGTGTACTCGAAAATTTTCACCCCCGCGTCCAGCAGGGCGGGATAGTGGGTCTTGGCCAGGGCGTAGGGGGCGGCCTTGTCCGGCACGCCGGGCAGGATGATGCGCACGTCCACTCCCCGTCGGGCGGCAAACTCCAGGGCGTTCTGGAGTTCGCCGTCCAGGATCAGGTAGGGGGTCATGATGTGCACATACCGGGTGGCCCGGTTGAGGATGTCCATGTATACCTCTTCGCCCACCTTGTCCTCGTCCAGCGGGCAGTCGCCAAAGGGCATCACGAAGCCCGCGGCGCGCACCGGCGGCACCGGCGCGGCGCAGAACTCGCCGAACTGCGGCGGCTGCTCGGTCACGTTCCACATCTGCAAAAACAGCAGGGTGAAGCTGCGGGCCGCCTCGCCCTTGAGCATCACGGCGGTGTCCTTCCAGTGGCCGTATTTTTCAATGTGGTTGATGTACTCGTCCGCCAGGTTTACCCCGCCGGTGAAGGCGGTGTGGCCGTCGATCACCAGGATCTTGCGGTGGTCCCGGTAGTTGTAGTGGGTGGACACCAGCGGTACCACCGGCGCGAAGGCCTTGCAGCGGATGCCCAGCTTTTCCAGCCGGCGGGGATAGTCGTGGGGCAGGGTGGAGAACTCGCAGGTGCCGTCGTACATCACCCGCACGTCCACTCCCGCTTTGGCCTTGCGGGCCAGGATCTCCAGGATGCGGCCCCACATCAGCCCCTCATCGATGATGAAATATTCCAGAAAGATGAACTGTTCCGCCTGCTCCAGTTCCGCCAGCAGCCGCTCCCACTTGTCCTGCCCCAGGGAAAAGTAGGTCACGGCGGTGTTCTGATACACCGGGTGGCAGCCGGACTGCCCCACATAGCGCGCCAGCCCCGCCGCGCCGGGATTCTCCGCCTCCAGGGCGGCAAGGGCCCCGGGCTGCGGGGGCAGGGCGTCGCGGGTGAGGCGGATCATCTCGGCCACCCGCTCCTTTTCCGCCCGGTGGCCGAGATCGCTGCGCACCAGCCAGAACAGCACCGCCCCCGCCACCGGCGCACCCATGATGATGACCAGCCAGGTGAGCTTGGCGGTGGCGTCCATGCGGGTGTTCAGAAGATACACTACCATGACGACGGAAAAGAGCAGCGCGCCGCCGAGGAAGTGGGGCAGCAGCTGCACGAACCAGCGAAAGGCGCCCAGCAAAAGCAGCGCCTCCAGCACCAGCAGCAGAAGGAACAGCCCCAACCGGCTGAACAGCGCGCGCACCAGGCCCTTTTGCCCCTTTTTGAGCAGATGCAGGCCGCTTTCCTTCAGGTCGTTCGGGGTCATGGCGCGCACTCCTTTGCCGGCGTTCTCCCTCCACTATATCATACCGGGGCGGGCGCGGCAACTTCACCTGCCTTGAGCATCCAGATGCGGGCGGAAAAATCCGGCATGGGGCGCACGCCCTCGGTGTAGCCGGTGCCGCAAAAGCGCTGGGGCGGCCGCAGCCCGGCGTGCATCAACAGGCTGCCGGCGGCGGCAAACTCCAGCTGCTCGCAGGGCAGCTGATACACCTCGCCCGCCAGATGCACCAGCATCCCGTCCGCCTTCAGCTTCACCGGCAGCACATGGCCCAGAAGGGTGCGAAAGGCATCCAGCTCCACGCTCTGCGGCCGCAGGCTCACCTGATAGACAAGGCTCTCGTCCAGCCCGGCAAGGCGCAGGGGCGCAAGGGGCGCGTTGGGGCGCACAAGACCGGTCATCTCCAGCACCGCCGCCTCGCGCCGGTCCTCCGACACCACCATCCAGGCGCCGCCCCGGTCTGCCTCGGGGGCGGCCAGGCAGTAAAACCGGCCGCGCTGGAACAGGTCGCGGTGGGCCTTGTAAAATTCGATCTGGGCCTTCACGCTCTTTTCCTGGGCGGGGTTCAGGGCGGTCAGATCCATCTCGTAGCCCAAAAGTCCGAAGGCCGCCACGTCAAAGCGGCTGTCCAGCGGGGTGAAGCGCAGGGTCTGGTGGTTGGGCGCGGCGCTCACATGGCAGCCCATCACCCCCTGGGGATAGCCCAGGCTCGCCCAGGTCTGGATCTTGCACCGTTCCCAGGCGTCGGTGTCGTCGCTGAGCCATATCTGGGGCATGTAGCAAAGGATGCCCAGGTCAAACCGGTTGCCGCCGCTGGCGCAACCCTCAAAGAGCACGTCCGGGTGGGCGGCGGTCACCGCCTCCAGCACCTGATAGAGGCCCAGCGTCCAGGTGTGGGCAAAGCGGCCCTGCTCGTCCAGCGCAGGGCTGAACCGGTCGGTGTGGTGGCGGTTCATGTCCCATTTCACATACCGGATGGGGGCACTGTCCAGCAGCGTGTTCAGCTGTTCAACGAGGTAGTCCCGCACCTCGGCCCGGCAGAGATCCAGCACCAGCTGGTGACGGCTGCGGCTGGGGGCCACGCCGGGGGAGGCCACCGCCCAGTCCGGGTGGGCCTCGTAGAGGGCGCTGTCCTCGCTGACCATCTCCGGCTCCACCCAGAGGCCAAAGGCAAGGCCCTTTTCCGCGAGGTCCTCCGCCAGGCCTCCAAGGCCCCGGGGCAGCTTTTTCGGGTTGGGGTCAAAATCGCCCAGGCCCTTGGTATCGTCGGTGCGGCGGCCAAACCAGCCGTCGTCCAGCACAAACAGCTCTGCCCCGAGACCCGCGGCCTTGGCCGCCAGCGCCCGCAGCTTGCGGGGGGTGAAATCGAAGTAGGTGGCTTCCCAATTGTTCACCAGCACCGGCCGGGGCGCGTCCTTCCAGGCGGGTGGCAGGATGTGCCCGCGCACAAAGCGGTGCATGTTGTGCCGCAGGCCGTTGCGTCCCTCGGCGCTGAAGGAGAGCGCCGCCTGGGGGGTGACGAAGCTCTCGCCGTCCGCCAGTGTCCGGCAAAAGCCCTCCGGCTGGATGCCCGCCATCACCCGGGTGAAGCCGTAGCTGTCCGCCTCCACGCTGGCGGCGTGGCTGCCGGAATAGAGCAGGTTGAAGCCGTAGATCTCCCCGGCGTGCTCATTCGTGTCGGGCGCGCTCAGGGCAAAGAAGGGGTTGCAGTAGTGGCCGGAGGCGCCGGACACGCTGCCGAATTCGGTCACCCCCCGCCGCACCGGGGCGGTGCAGGGCTCGAACTCCCGGGCCCAGGCCCCGGTGAGGGTGGTGAGCACAAAGTCCTGCCGGGGCAGGTCCAGCTGGTAACTCATGGCCCGGCGAAGGGTCACCGGCCCGCCGGTGCGGTTGGTCAATTTGATTTGCCGCACGATCACGTCGCAATCTTCCAGCGGAATGTAAAAAAGTTCCGCCGCCATGCCCTCGCCGCTCTCAAAGCGCAGCGAAAGGCACTGGCCCGCCGCCCGGGCGGCCGGCATGCCGGGAGTCTCGGGCGGGGCGGGCAGCACCTCGCCGCCCGCAAAGCGCAAGTCGCACACCGGGCTGCCGTTTGCCAGCGTCAGGGCCAGCGCGCCCCGGCGGAAATCCCCCTTTTCGGTGGGGGAGACCTCCAGCCCCAGGTGCAGCAGCGAGAGCACCGGGTCAAAGCCCTCGTCGTAGATGACGTCGGTGCCGTAGGCCACCGCCAGGGGCTGCCGCAGCGCTTCGGCCGAGGGCTCGATCCTGCGGCCGTAGTGCAGCTGTTCCGCCAGCGGGCCCCGGGGCGCGATGTACAGGCCGGTGCGTTCGGTCTCCACACAAAAGACCCCGTCCTTTTGAAAAATCATCCCTCGCTCCCTTCTCTCTGACGCAGCGCCTCGCTGATGCGGGCGTTCTCCGCCTCGGTGAGGCGGTATTTTTTCATAAAGTAGACGATGGAGAACACAAGGCCCGCCACCGGCAGCGCCACCATCAAAAGGCGCAGCCCCACCAGGGTGCTCTCCGCCTGCACAGGGGCGGTGTCGTCCAGGCCGATGAGATCCAGCCCCACGCCGGCGATGAGCACGCTCACCGCGCTGGCCAGCTTGACCACAAAGGTCTGCATGCTGAACACCACGCTCTCGTTTCGCCGGCCGGTCTTGTATTCGCCGTAGTCCACCGTGTCCGCCAGGAAGACGGTGGTGAGCACGGTGGCAAGGCCGAAGCCGATGTAGATGACAAAGGCGGTGGTGGCCAGCGGGGCCACGGCCCGCACGCCGGCCATGGCCATGGCGAAGAGGGCCAGATACCCGGCGATGGTCACCCCCAGCGCCCCGGCCAGGATCTGCTTGCTGCCCCAGCGCCGGCGCAGCAGCGGCAGGCTGGCCATGCTCAGCACCTGGCCCACGCCGCCCACGGTGCCGAACAGGCTGAACAGGTCGCTGTTGCCGATGTCGTACTTGAAGAAGTAGACCCCCAGCTGGGTGGTGAGGTAGAGGGAGGCGTTGAAGACGATGATGCCCACCACCACCACCATGGCCTGATCGTTGTGGACGAGGGCGGAGAACATCTCCCGCACCGTGGCGGTCTTTTGCCGCTCGGCGGGCTTTTCCCGCACCAGCGCCACACACACCAGCTCGGCGATGACGAACAGCACCGCGACCCCGGCGGCGAAGAGGGAAAAACCCTGCCGCTCGCCGGTGCCCAGCCGCACCACCAGCAGCATGGTGAGGATGGTGGGCACCGCGTAGCCCACGGCGGCGCAGCTGCGCCCGATCACCGACAGGTTCTCCCGCTCCTTGCCGGGGGCGGTGATGGCGGGGATCATGCTCCAGAAGGGGATGTCCATCAGGGTGTAGGTCACGCCCCACAGCACATAGGCCGCCGAGGCGTACACCAGCATGGCGGTGCCGGTGAGGGAGGCAGGCATGGCGAACATGCCGTAGAGGATGAGGGCGTTGGTCACCGTGCCGGTGACGATCCAGGGCCGGAACTTGCCGAAGGGGGTGCTGGTCTTTTCCACCACCACGCCCATCAGCGGGTCGTTGAAGGCGTCGAACACCCGGGCGGCCATCATCATCACACCGGTGAAGGTGCCGCTGATGCCCAGGATGTCATTGTAATAATAGAGAATAAAGCCGGAGACAAGGGCGTATACCATGTCCTTGCCCACCGCGCCGAGACCAAAGCCCAGTGATTGCCTTGCCGCTGTTTTCATATCAGTTCCTCCTCTCGTTTTTCCACCCGGAAGAAAAGGCGCACGGGCTGCGCGCCCTCCGTTTCGATGGTCAGCCGGCCCTCGCCGGCCTCGCCCCGGGTGCGCAGATAGCACCCGGCCATCCCGCCGGCAAGGGGCACCGCCGACGGGCCGATCAGTTCCACCGCACCCTCGGCACGCAGGGTCAGGCTGCGGCTGCAATAGACGCGCGGCGCCCCGAACTCGTCCACCGCCCGGATGCGGACGGTGGCCATGTCCCAGCTGGGGCCGTCGGTGAGGGTGTCGGTGTCCGCCTTCACTTCCAGCGCCAGCGTGTCGCCGGGGCAGCGCACTGCGCTGGCCACCACCCGGCCGTCCTTCACGGCGTCAAAGCGCCAGCGCACCACCTGGCCGCCCCAGCCGGCCACATAATTTCCATAAAGGCGCAGGCCATCCTCCCGGGAAAAGCCTTTGCACAGCATCAGATAGGCCGCCTTCACCAGCACCGGCAGGGGCAGGGCGCTGCCGCAGCGGGCGGAGGCCAGCAGTACCTGACGCACCATGGCGGCGGTGCGGCGGCTCATGCCCTCCTGGCTCTGCAAAAGGGGGCTCACCGTGTCGTCGATGAGCACCGGCGGATGGGCGAGGCCGTCGTACTCCGCCGCGGGGAAGAAGCTGCCCGCCGGCAGGTCGTTGCGGTAGACGTCCACCCGGTCGGCGTTGGTGAACACCGCCACCGTGCCCAGCGCCCCGGCGGGGTGCTCGCCGATGTCCATGCCGCTGCTCACCTCCAGCACCGGTGCGTCCCGGCGCTGGCTGGCGTACACCGCCGCGGCGAGTTTCGGGTTGCGGAACATATCCATCACCCCGTGGTAACAGACGCGGTCGCCGCTGCCGAAGTCCCGGTGGGTGTTGTAGTCGAACATGCACCAGCCGAAGCTGCCGGCAATGCCCTCGCCTTTGGCCGCGTCGCTCAGCACCCGGGCGTGGCGCAGCGCGTGTTCCAGCCGTTTGTCCTCGCAGTCGAAGGCCTTGGTGGGGAACATATGCCCGTTGTATTCGCTGATGAGGTAGCCCTTGTCCTTTTCCCTCGTGATGCTGCCGCGGGCGGCGCAGCCCCGGTTGTCCCCGTGGTGGGAGAAGTCGTTGTAGGTATACACATCCTCCAAAAGGTGACTGTGGGCGAAGTTGCGCACCCCGCCGGAGGGGCGGGTGGGGTCCAGCCGGTGAGCGATCTCGTTGGTGCGGCGGTAAAATTCGTCGTCGTCCGCGCTCTCGTTGATGCGCACCCCCCACAGGAAGATCGACGGATGGTTGCGCCCTTGCAGCACCATCTCCCGGGTGTTCTCCAGCGCCTGGGCCTTCCAGGCGTCGCCCCCGATGTGCTGCCAGCCGGGGATCTCGGTGAACACCAAGAGGCCGATCTCGTCGCACCGGTCGAGGAAGTGGCGGCTCTGGGGATAGTGGCTGGTGCGCACCGCGTTGCAGCCCAGCTCGAACTTCAGGATGTCCGCGTCCAGCCGCTGAGCCCGGGCGGGAGCGGCGTAGCCCATATAGGGCCAGCTCTGGTGCCGGTCCAGTCCCCGCAGCAGCACCCGCCTGCCGTTGAGATAAAAACCTTCCGGCCGGAACTCCACCCGACGGAATCCAAAGCGCACATTGTACTCATCCGCGACGGCGCCCTCCCGCAGCAGAGTTGCCCGCAAAGTGTAAAGGTTCGGGTGCTCGCAGTCCCACAGGGCGGGGCGCTCCACCTGCAGAAGGACCTCGCCCGTGTCGGCGTCCCCCTCCCAGCGGGCCAGTTCTTCGCCGCTCTCGCCGCACACCGCAAGGCGCAGCGAGTGGCCGGCAGCGTTTTCGCAGCGGGGCAGGCAGCGCAGGCTGCCGTCCATATCCGCCCGCACGCAGAGATCGTCGATGAAAGCGGGCCCGCCCACCTCCAGATACACCTCCCGGTAGAGCCCCCCGTAGGTCAGGTAGTCGATCACATTGCCGAAGGGGGGCACGTCCAGCGTCTCCCGGCTGTCCAGCTCCACCGTCAGGTTGTTGGGCTCCCCCCAGCGCAGGTGGTCGGTCAGTTCCGCGGTGAAAGCGGTGTAACCGCAGCCGTGCTGCGCCAGCAGCGCCCCATTGAGATACACCTTCGCGAAGTGGGCCGCGCCCTCAAACACCGCCCGCACCCGCTTGCCCCGCCATTCCTCCGGCGGAGTGAAAAAACGCAGGTAGCCGCTCACCGTCTGATACATCTGCTCGCTGAACTCGTTGAAGGGCAGCATCGTCACCGTGTGGGGCAGCCGCACCGCCGCAAGGCCCTCTTCCGGCGCTTCCAGCGCGGCCAGCCGCGGCTCGTAGTGGGGCGTGAAATACCAGCCGTCGTTCCAGGGAATGTGCTTCATGGCTTTTCCTCCCTTTGCACCAAAATGCCGTTCATCAACAGATCCATCATCCCGTCCAGGGCCTGTACATAGTCCAGCCCCTCCCGCTCCAATGCGTCGGTGGCCAGAAAATGCTCGATAGCTCCCTCCACCACCGCCCGCAGAAGGCCCGGCTCAAAGGGGCGCAGCACCCCCTCGTCCATGCCGCGGCGCAGCAGTTCCAGCGTGGGTTCCCAGCCCGATTCCAGCCGCTGGCGGATGCGGCGATATACCGCGGGATACTTTTCCTCCACACCGCGCAGGCGAGCCCAGTCCAGCGTCTGGTAGGAGTCGGGCAGCACCACCACCAGCCGCCGCACCTTGGCCGCCAGGTCCAGGTCCGCCCGGGCCAGCACATCCGCTTCGCTGGTCTTCACTTCGTCAAACATGGCGTCCACCGTGGCCAGCAGCAGCGCCTCCTTGCTGTCGAACAGCACATACAGCGTCTTTTTGCTCATGCCCAGCCGCGCCGCCAGCTGGCTCATGGTGAAATCCAGCCCCTGCTCGCTGCACAGCGCGATAGCCTCGCGGATGCACTTTTCCCGCGCTTTGTCCATAGCGCCCTCCTTGGAAACCAGAAATTTAAAATGGGTTTCCTTCAACGCTATCTTACACCGCCGGGCGGCGCAAAACAACGGGGCGGGGACGGATTCTCCCCTTTGCATAACTGGAAGGGGAGGTTTTTGGTATTCCCGACGGAATGCAGAAAGGCGGGGCGGCCTCACAAGAGGCCGCCCCGCCCGGTATGGCAAAGCAAGCGTTCGTTCAGTCCTCGGCGGCCGCAGCCTGGCCGGAAAAAACGCACTGGTGGATCACGTCCTGGGCGGCGCCCAGAATGGCGCTGTCATCGCAGGTGTCCACCTGCAGGTAGCCGGTGGCGTTGTCGTTGGGATTGAAGGCGGAGGCCTTCCGCTGCAGTCCGCCCAGAAAGGGGGTCAGCCGGGAGCCCACCGGCCCGCCCAGCACGATGGCGCAATCCACCACAAGATACAGGTTGTTCAGGGCCTGGGCCAGGATATCGGTGTACTGCTCCCAGCGCACCACCGCCGCCGGTTCGCCGGCCTCCAGCGCGGCAAAAAAGCGATCCAGGCTGCCGTAGGGCCCTTCGGAGAGCTGATCGGCGGAACAGTAGGCCCCCAGGCATCCCCGTTTGCCGCAGTTGTGCAGCCGGCCGCCGGGCACCATGCAAAAGTGGTTGATCTCCATGCAAAGGCTGTGATCGCCCCAGTATACCCCCCGCTGGAAGGCTGTGGCGGCGGCCAGTACCTCGCCGATCCACACATAGGTCAGCGAATCCTTCTCCGGCGCCTGCTGCAGGTTGGCAAAGAGCGCCGCGGCGGCGATCTGACGCAGGGTGCAGGGATAGGGGATGGCGCGGGTGATGCGCTCCTGCTGCCAGCGGTCGATGTTCAGGATATAAGCGTGGATCAGCGGCGGGACGTCCTTGGTCACGATCGCGGTGATGGCGGTCCCCACGCCCAGCACCCGATCCCGGGGGATATAGTGGGCTTCCAGCAGTTCCTCAATGGTGCCGGCCAGAAAACCGGGCAGCGCTTCCTGATCGGTAAAGTCAAACGAGCGGGTGAAGCGGTCCAGCACATGCTGGCGAAAATCCATCAAAAGAAACTTCACGCTGTCTTTGCGGACTTCCAGCCCCACGCTGTAGCGGCAGGCGGGGTTCGGATAGATCAGGTTGGACCGCCGCCCGGTGCGGCGGCTCTTCTCTTCGGTGATCTCCACGATCAGCCCCTGCTCGGCCAGCAGCTTCAGATGGGTGCCGATGGTGGGAAGGCTCATGTCCAGCTGCAGCGCCAGTTCCTGCCGGGTAACGCCCTTTTCCATATTCCGGTAAATGTGCTGGAAGATCAGATTTGCGGTTTGGCGCACCAAGGCACCTCCTTTTTGAAAAATGTTTTGTAAAAGTATCTACTATTATTTAATCTATCATTGTTTTGCCCTAAAAGCAAGCGCCGGCGGCCCGTTCCGGGCGCGCCGGCGCAAAATGGTTCAGACAAGACCGATGAACCGCCACCAGGCCATCATCACCGTGCAGATGAACAGGATCTGCATGGGGATCTTGAGGGCGTACAGCTTTGCAAAATCCCGGATGCCGAACATGGCGAAGGAGAAGTACACGAGATATGCCATGTTTTCGTAGGGAAGCACCACCGCGTCGCTGGTGTACTGGAAGACGAACAGGCCCAGCAGCACATTGTAGCCCAGCGAGCGGTAGAGGCTGCCCAGCACGCTGCTGAAGGCGGAAAAATAGCCCAGCGGCGTGAGCAGGAAATTCATCAGCAGGCCGAACGCGTAGGTCAGCAGAACAGTGGTGAGGAGGTTGGTCCCCTCGAACAGCGGCAGCAGATAGGTCTCGGCAATGCTGTCCAGCTTGACGTAACCCGCCACGCTGCCCACGGCCACAAAGGCCGTGATCAGAAACACCATGCCGAAGTTCACGTTTTTCAGCGTGTCCTTGCCGGCCACCCGCAGCCCCGGCAAAAAGAACAGCCAGGGACAGACGATGAAGGGCAGGGCGGTGTCCAGCCCGGTCCACTGGGCGGTGAGCAGCAGCGCCAGGATCAGCCCGATCACCGCCAGGCACTTTTTCTCGCCGGAGCTCACCGGCCCCAGCCGGGCATACTGGGCACGGAACTCTTCCTTCGCGTCGATCTGCGGCGCCTTGATGAGAAAACGCAGCATGAACCACAGGTAGAAGGTGATAAACAGGAAGCCCGGCCACAGCGACCACAGCGCCTGCACCCAGCCCAGGGTCACCGGGTCCTCCGGGGTGGAGGCGCCGGCGGTGAGCACCCCGATGAAGCCGGGGTAGGGGATAACGCCGTTTGCGGAAATGGTGCCCATGGCGGCCGCCAGCATCACGCCCGCCGCCGCGGTGCCGGGTTTCAGTTTCAGGGTGCGGCACACACCGTAGGCCAGCGGCGCGAACACATACTGCACACAGCAGGAGGTGAACAGGCTGCACAGAAAACCGGAGAACAGCAGCGCAAAGCAGACGCCCCGGTAACTGGCGCCCGAGCGGATGATGGCGAACAGGGCGATGCGCCGCAGCAGGCCGGACTCCTCCAGGATCACCGTCAGCAGCAGTGTGCCCAGGGTGATCCAGGGCAGGGTGCCCGCCCAGCCGCTGTACACCACGCTGGCGGGGGCCACTCCGCACAGCCAGTAAGCCAGGGGCAGCAGCACGCCGATGACCATGTTGTCCAGCAGGCTGAAAGCGCAGCACAGGATGCCCGCCACCGTGACCAGCAGGTATTTCTTCACTCCCAGGGTGAAGACCGCGCCGGTGGGCAACAGGGCCAGCGCCACGCAGGCCAGCAGGGTGATCAGCCATGGTTTATAATTGCTTTTTGCGGCCATGCGATCGACCTCCCGATCCGCCTTACAGGGCAAGCAGCGCGCGGATGAACATGTTGCCGCCCACGATCAGCAGCAGCACATACACGATCTTCAGGAACAGGTCCTTGTTGAGGTGCTTCATCAGCTTCATGCCCGCGAACACGCCCAGGATGGAAAGCGGCAGCGTGACCACGATGCAGCTGAGCAGCCGCGGGGTGTACAGACCGCCGATGATCTGCTGGGGGATCACCAGGATGGAGTTCATGATGACCCACACCCACACCATCGTGTTGCGGAATTTCTCCTTGTCCTCGATGGAGTTCAGTGCGTAGACGGTAATCAGCGGGCCGCCCACGGAGTAGGCGCCGTTCACCAGGCCGCCGATCACCAGGCAGGCGTACTGAAAGACCTTGTTGGCCACGCTGTTGGAGAGGCCTTCGTCCACCGTGCGGCCCTGGCGGCGCAGCAGCGCGTCCTTGATGAAGATCTTATAGATGTTGATGCAGGCGATCAGGGTCACCGCAAAGCCGATGACGATCTGGGTGACCACCGAGGGCACCTTGTAGCCCCAGTAGGCGCCCACGGCCTCAAAGGGCCCGCACACCACGATGACCTTCACCAGGTCCTTCCAGGACACCTTCTTGAAACAGGGGATGGCCATGCCGATGAGCGGGATATGGGAGATCAGCGTGCCGTAGGGGCCGCCGGTCTGGGTGCCCAGCAGGGCGGTGATGAAGGGTGCGCCCAGCACGGTGGCGCCGAAGCCGGTGATGCCCTGCACCACCTGGCAAAGCATCTCCACGATGGCGACCCAGATAAATGCAACTTCAAAAACCATTGTTCTCACACCTCACATTTTTGCCTGTGGTTACCACACCTGGTAGCCGCCGTCGATGATGATGTCGATGCCGGTGGTAAAGGTGGAAGCGTCCGACAGCAGGTAGACCACCGCGCCCGACAGCTCATGCGGCGCGCCCACGCGGTGCATGGGGGTGTTGTTCAGGGTGTCCTGCTGGATGCTGGGATCGCTCAGCTGCACAAAATTCTTCACATGGCTCATGCCGTGCTCCAAAAATCCGGGGGAGACGCTGTTGCAGCGCACATTGGAGGCGCCGAACTCGCCGGCCACGGCACGGGTCATGTGCAGCACGGCCGCCTTGGAGGTGCAGTAGCCGGACATGGTGCGCGGCGGCTTGTTGATGATGGTGCCGCCGAAGGAGGCGATGTTCACGATGGAGCCGAACTTCTGCTGGCACATGATGGCGCCGAAATGCTTGCACATCACAAAGGTGCCGGTCACATTGATCTGCATCAGGCGGTTGTAGTCTTCAGCGGTGTAGTCCTCCACCTTGCCGTGGATGTTGATGCCCGCCGAGTTGATGAGGCCGTCCACCTTGCCGAAGTCCGCCTTGATGGCTTCGGCCACCGATTTGACGTCCTCCTCGCTGGAGTTGTCGGCGGTGTAGCACTTCACCTGTACCCCGTAGTCCTTGTGGATGCGCTCGGCCAGTGCCTCCAGCTTCTCCTCGGTGCCCTTCATGTCGATGGCGGCGATGTCCGCGCCGGACTGGGCGCACGCCTCGATGAAATTCTGGCACAGATACCCGGTGGCGCCGGTGGCAGCGACCACTTTGCCCTTCAGGGAAAACAGTTCCGCGACGTTTACCATACAAAAACGCTCCTTTAAAAAATAAGTTTTGCAAAACTGTTTTACAAAACTTATTGTAGCAACTTGCCGCAGATTGTCAAACGATTGACAATCTCTTTTTGAAAAACATCGTTAAGATCAAAAAATAACAATGATAAATGGATTTTTGGGTAAAACCACGAAAAGTGGCAAAAAGGAATTGCCCGCATTTACAATTGGCCCGCCAAGGCATATAATTCTGGCCAGGGAATGAAGTTCTCCCTTGGGAAACCTAAACCGCTTTTTAAAGCTGATGACTTCTGTGATCGAACCGGTCGCGGAAGCTGTCGGCTTTTTTGCGGCCAAAAGGGAGGAAAACACATGTTGACAAGTCTCGGATTCGTGTTTCTGGCGGGCCTGGCCGCGGCGGCCCTCTGCCAGCGGCTGCGCCTGCCCCGCATCATCGGCATGCTGGCGGTGGGCGTGCTGCTGGGGCCCTCGGCGCTGAATGTGCTGGATGGCTCCATCCTTTCCCTCAGCGCCGAACTGCGGCAGATGGCCCTCATCATCATTCTGCTCAAGGCGGGCCTTTCGCTGGACCTGGCGGATCTGAAACGGGTGGGGCGGCCGGCGGTGCTGATGAGTTTTCTGCCGGCCAGCTTTGAGATCGCGGGCTATCTGCTGCTGGCGCCGGTGCTGCTGGGCCTTTCGCGAACGGAGGCCGCGGTGCTGGGGGCTGTGATGGCGGCGGTGTCGCCGGCGGTGGTGGTGCCCCGGATGGTGCGGCTGATGGAAGAGGGCTGGGGCACCGACCGGGGCATCCCGCAGATGGTGATGGCCGGCGCCTCCTGCGACGACATCTTTGTGATCGTGCTCTTCTCCACCTTCCTGGGCATGGCCCAGGGCCAGGGGGCGGATCTGGCGGCGTTCGGCTCCATCCCGGTGTCCATCCTGTGCGGCGTGGCGCTGGGGGCGGCGGCGGGCTGGGGCCTCAGCGCCTTTTTTGAGACAGCCTATGCCCACGCCCATCTGGTGCGCAACAGCGTGAAGGTGATCGTGGTGCTGGGGTTGTCCTTTCTGCTGATGGCGGCGGAGGACCGGCTGGAGGGCAGGCTGCCCCTCTCCGGGCTGCTGGCGGTGGTGAGCATGGCCTGTGTCCTTAAGCTGCGCTGCGCGCCGGGGGTGGCGGCCCGTCTGAGCCAGAAGTTCGGCAAGCTGTGGCTGGCGGCGGAGGTGCTCCTCTTCGTGCTGGTGGGCGCGGCGGTGGATGTGCGCTACACTCTGGGCGCGGGCCTTGGCGCGGTGGCCATGATCGCCCTGGCGCTGGTATTCCGGGCGGTGGGGGTGGCCCTCTGCCTCGCGGGCACTTCCCTCTCGGTCAGGGAGCGGCTGTTCTGCGTCATCGCCTACCTGCCCAAGGCCACCGTGCAGGCGGCCATCGGCTCGGTGCCGCTGGCGGCGGGCCTTGGCTGCGGGCAGCTGGTGCTGTCGGTGGCGGTCACGGGCATTCTGCTCACCGCGTCGCTGGGCGCGCTGGGCATGGACCTCACCTATAAAAAATTGCTGCGCGGCCCGTCGGCCCGATAAAGCCGCCCCGAATGGCCCAAAAACAGGACGCGCAAACCGTTCCCGCCGCCCTTTGTACGAAAATGGGATTGCAATCGCCGGAGAATATGTTATACTTATATCCGTGTTTTTTGCACAAAAGGACTTTTCTCACGGGAAGAGCCCACACTGCATGAAATGGAAAAGAGAGAAAAACCGCAGCCGGACAGGGGCGGTTTTCACGAAAAACGCGGAAACAGGAGGCGAAGACCAATGTGCGGTATCGTAGGATATACGGGCTCCAGGCAGGCGGCGCCCATTCTTTTGGAGGGGCTTTCGAAACTGGAGTACCGGGGCTATGACTCGGCGGGGGTGGCCACGCGGGACGGCGACGCCCCGGTGCAGCTGGTGAAGGCAAAGGGGCGCCTGAAGGTGCTGTCGGAAAAGATCAACGGCGGGCTCACCCTGCCGGGCACCTGCGGCATCGGCCACACCCGGTGGGCCACCCACGGCGAGCCCAGCGAGACCAACGCCCACCCCCATTGCAGCGACGACATGAACGTGGTGGCGGTGCACAACGGCATCATTGAGAACTACCAGCAGCTCAGGGAAAAGCTGACCAAAAAGGGCTACCGCTTCTATTCTTCCACCGACACCGAGGTGGCGGTGAAGCTGATCGACTACTATTATAAGAAGTACGAAGGCACCCCGGTGGACGCCATCAATCATGCCATGGTGCGCATCCGCGGTTCCTACGCGCTGGCGGTGATGTTCAAGGACTACCCCGGCCAGATCTACGTTGCCCGGAAGGACAGCCCCATGATCATCGGCGTGGGGGAGGGGGAGACCTTTTTGGCCTCCGACGCGCCGGCCATCCTGAAGTTCACCCGCAGCGTCTACTACATCGGCAACATGGAGATCGGCCGGCTGGATAAGGACGGCGTCACCTTTTACAATCTGGACGGCGACGAGATCGAAAAGCCCCTCACCACGATCAAGTGGGATTCAGAGGCGGCCGAGAAGTCCGGCTACGAATTTTTCATGATGAAGGAGATCCACGAGCAGCCCAAGGCGCTGGCGGACACCCTTCACGCCTTTGCGGGCGAGGGCGCGCCGGATCTCTCCTCCGTGGGCCTCTCCGACGAGGATCTGCAGGCGGTGCGCCATGTGTGCATCGTGGCCTGCGGTTCCGCCTGGCATGTGGGGGTCACCGCCCAGTATGTGTTTGAGCAGCTGGCCCGCGTGCCGGTGCGGGTGGAACTGGCCTCGGAGTTCCGCTATCGCCGCCCCCTGCTGGAGGAGGGCACCCTGGTGATCGTCATCAGCCAGTCGGGCGAGACGGCGGACAGCCTTGCCGCCCTGCGGGAAGCAAAGCAGCTGGGAGCCCGCACCCTGGGCATCGTGAACGTGGTGGGCTCCTCCATTGCCCGCGAGGCGGACAACGTGATGTACACCCTGGCCGGGCCGGAGATCGCCGTGGCCACCACCAAGGCTTACAGCGCGCAGCTGATGGCCGTGTATATCCTGGCCATCCGGTTTGCCCTGGCAAAGGGCCAGATCGACGAGGCCCGCTGTGCCCAGCTGATGCAGGAACTGGAAACACTGCCCGGCAAGATCGAAAAGATCCTGGAGGACAAGGAGCGGCTGCAGTGGTTCGCCTCCAAGCAGGTGGCCATGCGGGACTGCTTTTTCATCGGGCGGGGCATCGACTACGCCATCAGCCTGGAGGGCAGCCTCAAACTCAAGGAGATCAGCTATATCCACTCGGAGGCCTACGCCGCCGGCGAACTCAAGCACGGCACCATCAGCCTCATCGAGGAGGGCACGCTGGTGGTGGGACTGCTCACCCAGGGCGAACTGTACGAAAAGACGGTGAGCAACCTGGTGGAGTGCAAGAGCCGGGGCGCGTATCTGATGGGGCTCACCTGCTACGGGAATTACAGCATCGAGGACACCGCCGACTTCGCGGTGTATGTGCCCCGCACCGACCCGCTGTTCACCGCTTCGCTGGCGGTGGTGCCGCTGCAGCTGCTGAGTTATTATGTGGCGGTGGGCAAGGGCCTGGACGTGGATAAACCCCGCAACCTGGCCAAGAGCGTCACGGTGGAGTGAACCGCCGCGGAAAGATGGTTTTTCGGGCAGGGCGCGGCAGAATTGCCGCGCCCTGCCTTTGTTTGAAAATATTCATGCGGGGGGCGTTTCTGCGCCTTTCCATGCCTGTTGCCTATGGCGGAGCATAAAATATAAGCATTTGTGCTTTCCCTAAAAGGGGCGTATACTGAAAACGAAGAAAATGGCGGGAAACGACCCGCAAAGAGAAGCAGACATGGAGAGAACGGTATGAAGATCATTGAGAACGAGACGTTTGATGAGGAGCGCGCGCTGTACGGCGTGCGAAACGTGAAGGTGGAGCGCTGCCGCTTTGACGGCCCGGCGGACGGCGAGAGCGCCTTCAAGGAGTGCGCGAACGTTGCCGCGGAGAACAGCTTTTTCAATCTGCGCTATCCCTTTTGGCACGACCGGGGCCTCACGGTGACAAACTGTGAACTCACGGTGAACTGCCGCGCCGCCCTGTGGTACTCCCGCCGCATCCGGCTGGAACACACCCTTCTGCACGGCATCAAGGCCCTGCGGGAGTGCGCTGATGTGGAGCTGCGCGGCTGCGACATCCGCTCGCCGGAGTTCGGCTGGAGCACGAAAAAGATCACCATGGAGGACTGCACCGCCGAGAGCGAGTATTTCATGATGCGCGCCTCCGGGCTGCGTTTTCGCAATGTGACCTTCACCGGGAAATATTCCTTCCAGTACATCCGGGACGCGGTGCTGGAAAACTGCCGCCTTTCCACCAAGGATGCCTTCTGGCACGCCCGCGACGTGGTGGTGAAAAACAGCGTGGTGGAAGGGGAGTATCTGGGCTGGTACAGCCAGAACCTCACCTTTGAGAACTGTGTGATCCGGGGCACCCAGCCCCTGTGCTACTGCAAGGGCCTGCGGCTGATCAACTGCCGCATGGAACACACCGACCTGGCTTTCGAAAAGAGCGAGGTGCAGGCCACCGTCACCACCCCCATCGACAGCGTCAAAAACCCGAAGGCGGGCCGCATCGAAGCCCCCGCTGTGGGGGAAGTCATCCGAGACGACCCCGCATCCAGGGGTGAGGTGGTCTGCGGCGGCCATCCCGCCGGCCGCTGCGCCTGAGTACAGATAAAAAAGAGCCGCCGGGGCAC
>DSLFC04102__coassemble_591_pt1 | contig 49276 bp, 51 predicted proteins | sample DSLFC04102__metabat2_high_PE_037 | metagenome-assembled genome bin DSLFC04102
CTTTATCGGCAAAATTGATTAAATGACACCAATATTTTTAACTATGTGATACCGGGCTGTCCGTCCCGGATTCCGACCTGCTGATCGCCCTGTCGCAGGCGCTGGAAACCCCTGTGAGCACCTTGCTGGGAGAAACGCTCGCCCCCTCGAAGCCAGGCGACCTGAAAACGATTTGCGAGAAGCTGGAGGTCATCAATCTGCAGCTGGCGCAGAGAAAGGCCGCCGCGCGCCAGCTGCTTCACTGGCTGTTTGTTCTGGTCTGCGGGGCCGTTGTGGCCGTTTTGGCCGTTTTGTTCGCCCTGAACAGCCCCTATCTCGGCTGGGACTTCGGCGACCCCGAGACCGCTGTTGCCGGCACGGTGTTTCACGCCTTTGAATGGCTGTTCATCCGGCTGGCCCCCATCGTTCTTGTGGGCGCGGGCGTCGGGGCCGTTTTGACACGCGGAAAACTGTAAAATTGTTCCGGACCGGCTGACCGATGGTCAGCCGGTTGCCTTTTGTGGTATGATGATCGGGTGAACAAATCCATCTGCCAAAAAGGAGCGCCGCCATGAAGACCATTGCCATCATCGAGGACGATCAGCCCATAGGCGATCTGCTGCAGGAAGTGCTGCAAAAAGAGGGATACCGGGTGCAGCGGGCCTATTCCGGCACCGAGGCGGTGTATCTGCTGGCCCAAAGCAGGCCCGATCTGATCCTGCTGGATCTGATGCTGCCCGGCCTTTCGGGCGAGGAACTTTTGCCCCGGATGCAGGGCGTCCCGGTGATCGTGGTGAGCGCCAAGGCCGGCGTGGACGACAAGGTGGGCCTTCTGCAGAGCGGCGCGGCGGACTACATCACCAAGCCCTTTGAACTGCGGGAACTGCTGGCCCGCATCCAGGTACAGCTGCGGCGCACCGCTCTGCCCGCCGGGCCGGCGCTGGAGGCCGGCGGCGTCCGGCTGGACACCGTCTCCCGCGAGGTGACGGTGGAGGGACGGCCCGTCCACCTCACCCGGACGGAGTTCGCCATCCTGAAGCTGCTGCTGGGCAGCCCCGGCCGGGCGGTGTCCAGGACGTCCATTCTGGACAGCATCGGTCAGGATACGCCGGACTGCACCGACGCCTCCCTCAAGCAGCACATCAGCAACCTGCGCAAGAAACTGCGGCAGGCGGGCGGCCGGGCGTCCATCCAGGCGGTATGGGGCATCGGCTTTCGGCTGGACGCGGAACCTTGACGAAATCTTTACCCTTTTCTTTACCGCTCTCTTGACGGCCGCGCTGTAAGATGGAGCCATCAACAAAAGGAGGTATCCTGTATATGGACTATATCTTACAGGCAAACGGCCTTTGCAAGGAATACCGGCACGCGAAAGCGCTGGACGGCCTTTCCCTGCGCGTTCCCAAGGGCTCCATCTACGGGCTGGTGGGCAAAAACGGCGCGGGAAAGACCACCCTCATCCGCATTCTCTGCGGCCTGCAGCAGCCCACCGCCGGCAGTTTCTCCCTGTACGGGGCCGGCTGGGGCGAACCCGGTTTCGCCCGCGCCCGCAGACGGATGGGCGCGCTGGTGGAGACGCCCGCCCTCTACCCCGGAATGACCGCGCGGCAGAACCTCGCGCTGCAGAACCGGGTGCTGGGCCTGCCGGACGATGAAAACATCCCCGCCCTGCTGCGGTTGACGGGCCTGGAGGGCACCGGCCGGAAAAAGGTGCGGCACTTTTCTCTGGGGATGCGGCAGCGCCTGGGCATTGCCCTGGCGCTGTGCGGTTCGCCCGACCTGCTGGTGCTGGACGAGCCCACCAACGGCCTGGATCCCCAGGGCATCATCGACGTGCGGGAACTGATCCTCAAGCTGAACCGGGAGCACCAGATCACGGTACTGATCTCCAGTCACATTCTGGACGAACTGGCCCGTCTGGCCACCTTCTACGGGTTCATCGACGGCGGCCGCATGGTGCGGGAGATCAGCGCGGCTGCGTTTGAGCGCGCCGGGCGCAAACGCCTGCGGGTAACGGTGTCGGATGTGCAGGCCCTTGCCCTGCTCCTGGAGCGGGAGGGCATGGAGTACAAGATCCTCAGCAGCACACAGGCCGACGTCTTTGGCAGCCCGAACATCACCCGGCTCGCCCTGGCCCTGCACGAGGCGGGCTGTGAACTTGAGAAGGTGCAGGAACAGGACGAAAGCCTGGAGAGTTACTTTTTGAACCTGGTGGGAGGTGAGCGCCATGAGTAAGCTGCTTTGGGCAAACTGGATGCGTCTGCGCACAGGCCGGGGCTTCTGGCTGGCGCTGGGAGGCGTGTTTCTCGGCTCCGTGCTGTCCATCTGGAGCAGTTCCCTCTCGGTGCGGCAGATGGTCCAGTCCGGCTTTGTGCGCACACTGGACGATTGCTTCTTCGGGCCGTCCACCCTGCTGGGAGCGCTGTTCGCCGCCTTCCTCTGCCTGTTTCTGAGCGCGGAGTTCGCCGACGGCGCGGTGCGCAACAAACTGATCGTAGGGCACAGCCGCGCCGGGGTCTATCTGGCAAACTATCTCACCTGCCTGGGCGCCTGCCTTGCCTTTGTGTGCGCCTGGGTGCTGGGCAGCCTGCCGGGCCTTTTGTGGATCGGGCCCTTTTCCATGGGCGCGGGCGAGTTCTGGATGTATCTGCTGGTGGCTGCCGGCTTCACCGCCGCCTTCACGGCCCTGTTCGCCCTGGTCAACCTGTTCTTTGGCAACAAGGCGGTGACGGTGGTGTTTTCCCTGGCGCTCTGGCTGGTTCTGGTACTGGCCGCCGGCGCCCTCTACGACCGGCTCAGCGAGCCGGAACTGACCGGCGGGGTGATGTATGCCGACGGCGCGTTCCGGGAGGTGGACCCCGCGCCCAACCCGATGTATCTCGCCGGACCGGCGAGGATGCTCTGCACCCTCGCGCTGGAATTCCTGCCCACCGGGCAGGCCCTGCTGATGCACGGCGCGCAGATCACCGCGCCCTGGCGACAACTTGGCTTGTCGGCGCTGTTCACCGCCCTGTTCCTGTGGGCGGGCGTGCGGTTTTTTGAGAAAAAAGAGATTCGGTGAGGGATTTTTATGGAGTGTTTGCCACTGGTCGCCGTCGGGGGGTTGCTGTTCGTCATTCTCCTGCTCTGCCTGAAGATCCATCGGATGCGCGCAGACGCGCGGCAGATCGCCCAGGCCCTGCAGGACCGGCTGGCGGCCGACACCAACACCCTCATCGACCTTTCCGGCCGCGACCGGTACATGCGGCGTCTGGCCACGGCCCTGAACGGTCAGCTACGCCTGCTGCGCAGCGAACGCCAGCGCTATCAGAACGGCGACCGGCAGCTGAAGGAGGCCGTGACCAACATCTCCCACGATCTGCGCACCCCCCTCACCGCCATCTGCGGGTACCTGGAACTGACGAAGCTGCAGGCGCTCCCGCCGGATGCCCGCCGCTATCTGGACCAGATCGAGAACCGGGCCGCGGCGATGAAGGCCCTGACCGAGGAGTTGTTCCGCTATTCCCTGGCGGCTTCGGAGCACAAACCGGACCTTTGTCCGGTGGACCTGCGCCGGGCGCTGGAAGATTCGCTGCTGGCTTTCTACGGCGCGTTTGCCCAAAGGGGCATTGAGCCCGCACTGACGCTGGCGGACCCGAAGGAGCGCTTTTTGCTGGACAGCGCGGCGCTCGGCCGGGTCCTGGAGAACATTCTGTCCAACGCGCTGAAATACAGCGCCGGCGATCTGCGCGTTTCCCTGGACGAGGCGGGTCGTATCGCCTTTGTCAACCGCGCCCCCGGCCTGAACGCGGTGGCCGCGGGCAAGCTGTTCGACCGGTATTACACGGTGGATACGGGGCGCTCTTCCACCGGGCTGGGGCTTGCCATCGCCCGGCAGCTGACCGAGGAGATGGGCGGCACGCTCACGGCGGAATACACCGGGGGCTGTTTGAAGGTTCTGGCGGATTTTTCGCCGGCGAAGCTTCCCGCCGCGCCGGCAGACGGCCGCTGAATCGTGGAGCCACCCCCGCTGCCCTTGACCCGGGACGGCGGGGTGTGGTATACTTTTTAAAAATCATTTGAAAGGAGGGCGCGCGATGTTCTGGAAATTCAGCAAGATCCCACTGGAAAAAGGCTGCATTTTCGCCTTTTACGGGGATAGTGCGCCCTTTTTTAAGGCCGGGTCCGCCTTGTAAGGCGGTTTTGTGCCCTCAAAAATTTGTGTACTATCTCCTTTTGCTTGCAGATGATTGTGAGAAAAGGAGATTTTTTTATGTCTGAGATCAAACGACAACTGCGCAGGCTGTACGCCCTTACCGCCGTCAGCAGCCTGCAGATCGCCGGGGCGTCCTGGGTGGCGCTGCTGGCCGCAAGGGGCTTTTCGCTGGCCCAGATCGGGTTGGCGGAAGGGGTGTTCCACCTCACCAGCTTTTTGTTCGAGCTGCCCTCGGGGGTCCTTGCCGACGTGTTCGGGCGAAAGCGCTCGATGATCGCCAGCCAATGCATGTTCGCGGCGGCCAGCGCCGCCATGCTGCTCTCCCGCTCGATGGCCGGCGTCTGTGCCGCCATGGCGCTGAGCGCCCTGGGCTACAACTTTGCCTCCGGCTCCCGGGAGGCGCTGGCGTACGAAAGCCTGCAGCAGTGCGGTCGGGAAGACGAATATGAGCGATACGCCGCGAACGACGCGACGCTCTGGCGGGCAGGCACGGCGCTGGCCACCCTGTGCGCCGGCTTTGCCCTTTGGCTGGGGCCGCGGGCGGCCTACGGCCTGGACCTGGCCCTGGCGCTGCTGGGCCTGTGGCCGGCCCTTTGCCTGCGGGAGCCGGTGCGGGAAACCGACGCCGGCAGCACCGCCCGGCGCATCGGCGGGGCGGTGCGTCAAAGCGCGGAATTTCTTTTGCACAGCCCCCGTGCCCTGCGGCTGATGCTGTGCGACGCCGCGGTGGGGGCTGTAGCCACCATGCTGCTCTTTCTGCTGCAGGCGCGGCTGCCCGCCCTGGGCCTGCCCGGTGCCTGGCTGGGGCCGGCGCTTTTTCTGTTGGGGCTCAGCGGCACGCTGGGCGCGCAGGCCGCCCGGTTTTTCGGGCGGCTGCGCTATCGTCAGCTGGCGCTGCTGTGCGCCGGCGGCGTGCTGGCCGGGACGCTGCTGGCGGCCTCCGGCTGGCTGCCTGTGGTGTTCGCGGGGGGATTTTTGGCCGGCATGCTGGACGACCTGCTGGCGGTGCGCACCGATGTGGCGCTGAACGGGATGATCCCCTCGGGCCAGCGGGCGACGCTTGTGTCGGTCTCCTCCCTGGTCTTCTCGCTGGTGATGCTGGCGGCAGCCCCCCTGATGGGGGCCGCCTTTGGCGCGCTGTGACAAGCCGCAACGCGCCCGGGCCCCGGCGGCGCGGTTTTTTTCCGGGTCACCTTGCGGAACAAAAAAGAGCCATCCTCTCCGGATGGCTCTTTTTCGTTCGTATCGGGAAGGGCACGCCCGCTCTCACGTCAGGGGCACGACCCCGCCCGCGGCGGAAAGAGGGGTCAGCGCTCCGTTCTCGATGACAAAGGCCTCGCCGCAGATCTCCTGGCGGCGGGCGTCGGTGTCAAGATAGAGATAGCTGCCGTCCACGATGGCATAGAACGTTTTGCCGGCGCTGTCCGGATAGACGATGTCCTCCATCAGGCGCAGCCCGTCCACCACGTCGGTCTTGAGGATCTGGTAATGGGGGATGAGCATGGTGTCGGTAAGGCCCAGGCCCTCGTAATATTTGGGATAGGCGGGGTCCAGGGCCTCCCCTTTCAGTTCGGGCGGCGCGTACACGAGCCCGGAACAGTTCATGGAGCCGGCGCTCACGCCCAGTATTACTCCTTGAAAGCCGGCCAGCGCCTGCCGCAGGCCGATCTCGCGGAAAAAGCGGTTCTGGGTGGGCACATGGCCGCCGGCGAAGACCAGCAGGTCGGCCTGCCGCACCAGGGCCGCCGTGTCGGCCTGGTTGCGCCGGTCCAGCACGGTAAAACCGCGGAAGACAAAGCCTGCCGCCTCAAAGCTTTTTTTCGCCAGCCGCGCATACCGGTCGGTGCGGGAAGGATCATCCGGCGCGGAGCAGACGTAGACGGCGGCGCACTCTGCCGGGAGGGCCGCCCGCAGCCGCTCCGCAAGGCCGTTTTCCGGATTCAGTTCGTTGGTGTTCGCGATGGTGAAATTCCCGGTGAGAAAGCATTTCATCCGGCTGTACCTCCTTGAAGGCTTTTGGCCTTTTCAATATGACACATCTTTCCGCCGCGCCGGCAGAATCGCGCCTTGCGTTTTGCCCGCGGCCGCGATACACTGAGTTCATCGGCGGCATTTCCCCGGCCCCAGGAAAGGAGCGCGTCCATGAGATCACCCGTGTTTCTCCCCTGCCCCGCGCGGCGGCCCCAAAAAGCCAAAAGGGCGCAGGGGTGACGCCGGCCGCTCCGTCGGCGTCCTCATTCTCCGCCGGCCGCCCCGGCGGGGCCGATGGTCCTTTTTTCCGCTGCCGCTCTCCCCCTTCCCGACGCCCTGCCCGCACACATACGATGGAGCATCGGGAGGTTTTTCATGGAAGTCAATCTGCGAAAGCTTTATCCTTCGCTGTACCACACGGATGAGTACGTCGAGGTCACCGAGGCGGTCTTTGAGGCGATTTCGGCGTTTGAGCGCGCCGAGGCGGCGTGGCAGCGGCGAAAATACCGCTACAAGGCTCACTATTCCCTGGATTACGGCAACGGCATCGAAAACGATATCCTTTTCCGGCCCGAAACGCCCGAGGCGGTCTTTGAGGAAAAACTGCTGCGGCGAGACGTCTTTGCCGCGCTGCGCTCACTGAGCGGGCCGCAGCGGCGTCGGGTCTACGCCCGCTACTTTCTGGAACAGAAGCCGGCGCAGATCGCCGTCCGGGAGCAGATACAGCCCGGCACCGTCTGCAAAAGCGTCCACAGCGGCCTGCGGAAACTGGCGAGGCGGCTGGCCCACCTGAAGCGGCGCTGAATCCGTCCTATCAGTTCTACCCTATCACACCCCGCCCGCAAACGCAACGCCCTTTTGGAGGCGGCGGCTGGTATTTTTTTGTTTCCGTGAAAATCGGCGGCGCGGCCGGCCTTATGGCGCGCCCGCGCCGGTTTGCCTCAGCGAAAAACCGTGTGGCCGGGGGTTGACAAATTCGCCCGGCGGTGGTATCTTGGGTGCTGTTCGGTAGGTAAGGCTCCTGCTGGGATATGGGCTGTTGCCGCGAAACAGTGGAGACACTGTGAGTTGGTTTGAACAGGGTGCGTCGAACGCAAGGCGCATTCTAACACAGCTTCACCGCCCCGCAAAGTCAAAGCTCACACGGATCTGCAGCGTTAGACCGCTCCCGTATGTCCTGCCGGAGATACGGGAGTTTTTGTTTGCAGCGAAAGGAGGAGGGCACGCCATGGAATACAGTCAATGTCACAGCACCGTTTCCTGGCGGTGGTCTCCGAATCGCTGCGGCCGTGCGCGCCTGTAGCGTCGGCTTTTTGCGCCGGTTTTAGGTGGCCATCGCTTTCGCGGGGGATTTTTCCGCGGGCGGTGGCCTTTTTTTGCCTTTTTGCAGGCAGCGCGCCCATCCGGGCGTTCCGCGAACGTTCAAAATAAAGTGAGGTGAACACAAATGGACACGGGAAGCAGTACCGGCGCGGGATGCAGCCGTTCCCCCGAAGGCCCGATCGGATCGTTTCACGCTCGCCGTGCCCAACTGCGTGGCGAGCGGGGCTGAGGGCTGTATTCTCCCGCGCACTGTACCCTTCCGATCGCACGCCCCATCGAATCGTCAGGAGGTACAAAGCCATGAAAAAACTGTTTAATACGAATCGCGCCCCCGCGCCGCGGGCGGACAGCGCAAAGGACCAGGCCATCCGCAAGCGGCTGCTGAACGCCGCCGCCCTGGACAGCCAGGCCCTGCTGGAAAGCCTGGGCACGGCGGCGGGCGGGCTGGACGAGGCCGCGGTGCGCCGCGCCCGCGAGGAGCACGGGACGAACGTCTTCACCAGCGGCAAAAAGGCGTCCGCCCCGAAGCGCCTGCTTCTGGCCTTTGTCAACCCGTTCACCGCGGTACTGCTGGCATTGGCCCTTATCTCGGTGTTCACCGAGGTCGTCTTTGCCGCCCCCGGGGACAAAAATTACGTCACCGTGCTTATCATCACCGTGATGGTGCTCATCTCGGGGGCACTGCGCTTCATCCAGGAGACCCGCAGCGGCAACGTGGCCGCGCGGCTGAGCGGGATGCTGCACACCACCACCTGCGTGGAGCGGGACTGCCGCCGCGGGGAGATCCCGCTGGAGGAGGTCGTGGTGGGCGACGTTGTGCATCTGTGCGCCGGGGACATGATCCCCGCCGACCTGCGCATCCTCACGGCGAAGGACCTGTTCATCAGCCAGTCGGCCCTGACGGGCGAGAGCGAACCGGTGGAAAAGACCGGCGGCCCCGCCTCTGCCCGGGACTCGCTGACCGGGACGCCGAACCTGGCCTTTCTGGGCAGCAACGTCATCAGCGGCACCGCCACCGGGGTGGTGCTGGCGGTGGGCGGCGACACCATGCTGGGCGTGCTGGCGCGGCAGGTGGACGCAAAGCCCCCCAAGACCACCTTTGAGAAGGGGGTCAGCGCCGTCTCCTGGGTGTTGATCCGCTTTATGCTGGTGATGGTGCCGGTGGTGCTGTTCGTCAACGGCTTCACCAAGGGGGACTGGATGCAGGCGGTCCTTTTCGCCATTTCGGTGGCTGTGGGCCTCACCCCCGAGATGCTGCCCATGATCGTGACCACCTCCCTTGCCAAGGGCGCGATGGCCATGAGCCGTCGCCGGGTGATCGTAAAGAATCTGAACTCCATTCAAAACCTCGGCTCGATGGACATTCTCTGCACCGACAAGACCGGCACCCTCACCCAGGACAGGGTGGTGCTGGAGTACCACCTGAACGTGGACGGCGAGGAGGACGACCGGGTGCTGCGCCACGCCTTTCTGAACAGCTGGTTCCAGACGGGGCTAAAAAACCTGATCGACGCGGCGGTGATCCGCCGTCAGCAGGAGCTGGGCGCCGGGGACCTCACCCGCCGCTACGTCAAGGTGGACGAGATCCCCTTCGACTTTGAACGGCGGCGGATGAGCGTGGTGGTGCAGGACGAGACGGGCAAAACCCAGCTTGTGACCAAGGGCGCGGTGGAGGAGATGCTCGCCTGCTGCGCCTTTGCCGAGTGCGGCGGCCGGGTGCTGCCGCTGACCGACGAGGTGCGGCGGCGGGTGCTGGCCCGCTCGGACGAGCTGAACGCCCGGGGGATGCGGGTGATCGCGGTGGCTCACAAGACCGGCCCGGCCCCGGTGGATCACTTCTCGGCGGCAGACGAGGCGGAGATGGTGCTCATCGGCTTCCTCGCCTTTCTGGACCCGCCCAAAACCACGGCTGCCGCCGCCATCGCGGCGCTGCGGGAGTACGGCGTGGCGGTGAAGGTGCTGACCGGCGACAACGAAAAGGTCACCTGCGCCATCTGCCGGCAGGTGGGGCTGGACGCCGACCGCATCCTGCTGGGCGAGGAGTTGGACGGGCTGGACGACGCGGCCCTGACCGCCCGGGCGCGGGAGGTCTCGGTGTTCGCCAAGCTGTCCCCCGCACAGAAAGCGCGGGTGGTGCGCCTTCTGCGCGAGGCGGGCCACAGCGTCGGCTACATAGGCGACGGCATCAACGACGCGGCGGCCATGCGGGCCGCCGACGTGGGCATCTCGGTGGACACCGCCGTGGACGTGGCCCGGGAGACCGCCTCGGTGGTGCTGCTGGAAAAAGACCTGCTGGTGCTCAAAGAGGGCGTTCTGGAGGGACGCAGGACCTACGCCAACATGATCAAATACATCAAGATGACCGCCTCCTCCAACTTCGGCAATATGTTCTCGGTGCTGGCGGCCAGCGCCTTTCTCCCCTTCCTGCCCATGGAATCCATCCATCTCATCCTGCTGAACCTGATCTATGATATCTCCTGCACCGCAATGTCCTGGGACAATGTGGACCCGGAGTTTTTGAAACAGCCCCGCCGGTGGAGCGCCGCCGGCATCAGCCGCTTCATGCTGTGGCTGGGGCCCACCAGCTCGGTGTTCGACATCGCCACCTACCTGCTGCTCTACTTCGTCATCTGCCCGCTGTTCACCGGCGGGGCGCTGTACGGCAGGCTGGCGGACCCCGCCGCCCGGGCGCTGTATGTGTCGGTGTTCCAGACCGGCTGGTTCGTTGAGTCCATGTGGAGCCAGACCCTTGTCATCCACACGCTGCGCACCCCCAAGCTGCCCTTTGTGCAAAGCCGGGCTTCCGCCCCGGTGACGCTGCTCACCTTCGCGGGCATCGCCCTCGTCACCGCCATCCCCTTCACCCCGCTGGGGTCCGCACTGGAACTGACCGCCCTGCCCCCCGTGTATTTCGCCTTCCTGGCGGCGCTCATTCTGGGCTACATGGCGCTGGTCACGGCTGCAAAGCGCCTGTATGTGCGGCGGTGGGGCGAACTGCTGTAATGTCCCTTTTGCCCGCGCTCTGCACGGCTGCAACAAGCGGCCCCGCTGGCTTTTCAGCCTGCGGGGCCGCCCTTTGTTTCAGTTTTTCCGGGGATGCATCAATAGAAGGTGCAGGTGTTGGCGCTGCTGATCAGCGCGACGATCACCGCGTTGATGACGCCCGCCAGGTAGGGATTGCCGCACGCCTTGTAGATCTTGCGGGAGACCAGCACCGAGATGGGCAGGATTGCCACCAGGGGGAACAGCCACACCACAAACAGGGCGGATTCGCCCACCGCGAACAGCAGATAACCGGTCTGGTAGAAATAAATGTACTGCATCAGCGTGAGGATGAACGCCGGCGCGCCGGTGAACAGGGCCAGGATCAGGGTGTTGACCCACTCCTTGCCGCCGATCTTGCAGTAATTGAAGCAGTTGACCGAGATGGAGCTCATGATATAGAACACGCTGCCCATGATCATGAAGGGGATGGCGATGAACAGGTACACCGGATTGAACCGCTTGATCGCCAGCACCCAGATGCGGAAGTCCACATGGAAGAAGTAGTCTGCGATGAAGACCCAGGCATAGCTGGCCGCCACCACGGTGATGGCCAGCAGAACGGTCTTGAGCAGGCGGACGGGGGTGATGCGCACCTTTGCCGCGCAGTCGGCCCAGGCGTCCTTGTTGATGGCCTTGGTCGCCAGCAGCAGCACCAGGGTCACCACACCGCAGGCCATGGCCCAGGTGCTCACGCCGCGCACCGCCGCCTGGTTCAGGAAGGTGCGCTCATAGGTGGCGGATTTGGTCGCCAGCATGATGGGCAGGTAAATGACCGAGCCGACCACCGCGCTGATGACCAGGCTGACCCAGAACCACCACTTTTTGCCCTTGAAGGCGGGGGCGGAGAGGGTCTGTTCCGCGCCGAGGCTGCTCACCGACTGGAAGAGGGGGGTGGCCAGCAGGGCAATGGCGCAGTTGATGGCAAACATCACAAAGCCCACGATGCCCACCACATTGAACACGGTCTTCCACTGCCAGATCTGGTTGGTGGCGGGGATGGGATTGGGCGCGCCCAGCGCCTGCTCAAAGAATTCGATGGTGGAGGTGGTGGAGCGGGCGGAGAAATGGGACCAGGGATGGATGATGTTGCTGGTGTAGATGACACGCATGGCCTCCTGGCCGTCCACTTCCTGCGTGTAAACCGTGTTGGCCTCCCGCTCGGGCTGCTCGCCCCGGTCGGTGCCGTAATACAGGAAGGACTGGGCCTCGGCGCTGTGGATATAGTCCGGCTTGGGCTGCTTGACGCCGTTTTCATCCAGGATGGTAAAGCCGAACTCGTCGTATTCGCCGGCCACCACGCCCACATCGCGGCCGCCGTAGACGTTGTCGAACACGCCGTCGCTGTCGCTGTCATAGGTGGGATCCATGCTGTTGACCAGCACCGCGGAGATGAGGTTCGTGCCCGCGGCGTTGTCCATGGTCACGGCAAAGTTGCTGCTGAAGCCGCCGAAGGAATGGCCGGTCACGCCGATGCGGGCGGTGTCCACATAGCCGATGTCCGCCAAAAACAGCACGCCCTGCCAGACGCTGGGCATCATGTTGGCCACGCCGGCCGCGATCTGGGAATCACCGTGGCTGGCCATGTCGATGGCAAGCACCACATACCCACGGCGGGCCAGTTCCACATAGTTCAGGTCCTGCATTTCCTTGTTGTTCAAAAAGCCGTGGCTGGTGACGATGGCGGGGGCGGGGGTCTCCACAGTGGCGTTCTCCGGCACCAGCAGCAACGCGGTCTTGCGGATGCCGTCGGTGTCCACCCAATTTACCTCGTCCACCTTTACGCGCCCGCCCGACGTCTGGATCAGCGCCGCGCCGATCATGCTGATCAGCATCAGAACAATGGCGATGCACACAAAAATCTTGGCGCGTTTTGTCTTGTCCGTTGAAAGCATTTTCAGGTTCCTCCTCTTCGTTGTTTGTGGGCTTGGGGGCCTTTCGGTCCGTCGGTTCCGCGTCCCTCCCTTCTGAAAAAAGAGCGCAGCAGTCCCCCCTTTGGACTGCCGCGCTCTTCTCCGTTCTCTCGCGCTTTTGCTTTTTAATGCATATGCTTTTCGGTCGTAAATCATTCACATGCATTTAATTTATATTCATTGTAATTAATTTACAGTAATTTGTCAACATTCCCCATAAAAGTATATATTTTAACAATCACATGCCCGGCGGGCAGCGGAAAGGCCCCGGCCGATGGCCGGGGCCCTGTTCGTTTTCTCATCCCGCTTGGTCCACGGTAAAACGGAATTCCGCCTGATAGTCCCCCAGGCTTCCCGCCAGCACCGCCCGGATGCGGTAGAGGGCCGGCGCGTCCGCCAGGGGCAGCACATCGCCCTGCTCCGGCAGGACGGCATGCGAAACGCCCCCTTCCGGCTCCGCCGTGACGGAATACGCACGGACCGGCAGTGAAAACGCGAGGCGCACCCGCCGCGCTTCCTCATAGCCGAAAACACCGCTTGGATCCTCCGGTGTGCCGGTGCGGTCGGTCAGCACCACGCCGCCCTGTTCCAGCTTCCAGAGGCTGGCGTTGATGTCCGCGAACCGCTGGCCGTTTTCATCCTCAAAAACCAGATAAAGCGCGGGCTGCGGCTCGAAGAAGGAATCGAACTTCGCCCAGTCCATCCCGCCGGGCACGGCGTACCAGGACGCCTCCATGCGCTCTCCGTAGAGGGGCACCACCTTGACAGCCTTTTCATAGAACAGGGTGGAAAGGGCGCCCTTGGGCGTATCCCAGATAACGCTTATCTCCCGGTCGCCGCCGGTGAAGGAGTAGTTGCCGGCAAGCCGGTCCAGAGGCAGGCCGGCCAGAAAGGCGGCAAAGCCCCCTTCGTCCAGGCATTGCAGCTCCTCCTGCCCCTCGCTCACCCAGTCGCGGGCGCTGGAGATGGCACAGGCGGCCGGGTCCTGCCCGTCAAAGAGCAGCGCGCCGCCGTCGTCCGTCGCAAAGGCCAGGGTCACATAGCCGCTGGTCATGCTGAGCAGAAAGAAAGCCACCCCCACCAGAGCCCCGCCGGAGAACTTTTTCACCGGTTTCACCACGTTTTTCAGCCGGTAACGCATCGACCTTGCCCCCGCGGACAGGCAGGTGGTAAAGCCCCGCCCGTCCCCCGCCGCGGTGAGCAGCAGGTCGGCATACCGCCGGCGGTGGGCGTCATCCTCGTTTTGCAGCACCGCCTCGTCGCAGGAAAGTTCCAGATCGTCGGCGCTCTTGCCCATGGCCAGCCACATCAGGGGGTTGAACCAGCACACCGCGGCGCAAAAGGTGAGGAAGAATTTGGACCAGGCGTCCTGCCGGCCGATGTGCACAAGTTCATGGCGGAAGATGAGGGCCAGTTCCTCCGGCGTATACGCCCGCTCGGGCAGCACCACCCGGGTGGTGCGCTCAAAGAGGCCGATGGAGAGGGGCGAGCCCACAGCCGGCGAGCGCACCAGACGGAACCTGGGCTTCTGGAACCGGGCGGCCGACACCTCGGCGTCCCAGACACGCAGCACCTCCGGGTCCTGTTCCGGATGGGCCGGAGCCAGCACCTGCCGCCGAAAGCGCAGGTGGGCGGCGATCTTGTAGAGCATCACCACCGCCGCGCCGCCGCCCCACACCGCCAGCAGCACCGCCGCCGCGCCCATGGGCAGGCGCACGGTGAGGGCCGGGGCGGGCAGTTCCAGATAGTTCTGCTGAAAAAGATAGAGGTAATTCGGGATGAGCCACAGCGCCGCGCAGGCCATGGCGCTGAAGTGGCGGCGCAGCACCGGCAGCAGCGCCAGCAGCACCAGGTAATAGACGCTGATGTGCAAGAACAGGCTGAAAAGCAGCGCCATCATGGAATACTGGGTGCCCTCCACCCGCACCGCCAGCAGCACCGCGGCGGTGAGCAGCAGAAACACCGGCAGGATGATGCCCGAGATAAAGGGCAGGTAGCGCTGGCGGCGGCCCGCTGTGTTTTCCCTTCCCTCCCTGTCCTTGTAAAAATACACCGCCGCCCAGAAAACGCCGCCCATCACGGCGGAGAAGAGCAGGCGGAAAAACACCTGGCCGCTCATAACTCATCCCTCTCCAGCAGGCGGCGCAGCTGGGCCAGTTCCTCCCGGCTGAGGCCGCTGTCGCACAAAGCGGCGGCAAAGGCGGGCAGGCTGCCGCCGCAGAGTTTGTCCAGAAAGCGGCGGCTCTGCTGGGCCAGATATTCCTGCCGGCTCACCAGCGGGATGTACCGGGCGCTGCGGCCCGCCTTTTCGATGCGCACAAAGCCCTTTTCCGAAAGGCGCGTGAGCACCGTGAGCAGAGTGGTGAGCGCCATGGGGTGCGTGTCCTTCAGCTTTTCGTCGATGTCGGCACGGGCCACCGGGGGTTCGCAGGCCCAAACCGCCTGCATCACCTCCAGCTCCGCGTCCGGCAGGCGGCGGGGAGTCTTTTCCATCGGGATGCCTCCTTTGCTCTACAAATGTAGTTCTATTTTATTCTATATTTGTAGAGCAAGTTTGTCAACCCCTTTTTCAGTACAGGCCGTTGTAGCGGGGCAGCGGATAGTTCTGCTCGAAATTGCGGCAGAGATCCAGAAATTCCTTTGCCACGGCGGGCAGGAATTTATCCTTGTGATAAACGATGCGGAACTGGCGGCAGAAGTCCAGCCCTTCCACCTTCACCGAGACCGCCAGCCCCCGCTCCACCGCGCCCACGATGAGCCGCTGGGGCAGCACCGAGATGCCCAGCCCCTCGATCACCGCGTTCACCAGCGCGGTGGTGGACATGGCCTCCCAGGCGGGCGCCACCGAAAAGCCGGCTTGCTCGGTGACCCGGTCGAACTCCTCCCGGGTGCCGCTGCCCCTCTCCCGCAACAGGAACCGCTGGGCGCGGAACTGCTCCACCGAAATGGTCTCCCCCTGACGGAAGGGCCCGCCCGCCGGACAGATCACCGCCAGATGATCCTCCATATAATCCTCGCTCACCAGCGACGGGTGCCGGGGCACGCCCTCCACCAGCGCGAAGTCCAGTTCATTGGCCATGATCTTGCCGGCCAGCACCTCGGTGGAGGCCACCTGCGCCCGGATCTCCAGCCCCGGGTGCAGCGAGAGGAAGGTCTTGACGTAGCCCGGCAGGAAGCGGGCTCCCACCGTGATGCTGGCGCCCACCCGCAGCACCCCCAGGTGCTCCCAGTCCCTCAGGGTCTTTTCCATATCGTCAAACATGGAGGAGATGTGGCTGGCATACTCCCAAAAGCGCTTGCCCGCCTCGGTGATGCACAGCCGCCGGCCGATGCGGTCAAACAGCGCCACCCCATAATACTCCTCCAGCTCGTGAATGGCCAGGCTCACCGCCGGCTGGCTCATGTGCAGCCGCTCCGCGGCCTTGGTGGTGTTCTGCCCCGCCTCGCACACCGCGAGAAAGATGTTGATGTGCCGGATGGTCATGACCCTCGCCCCTTATATTATTTTAGTTATTGTTTATATTTAATTATAGTATTTTTCATATCTCATTGCAAGGCGTATACTGGGATGCGAAGGAGGGATACGCTTGCAAGAGAAACTGAAGAAATACGTTGTTTTGTTTCTGTCCACCTTTCAGCTCAGCGCCTTCACCTTCGGGGGCGGCTTCGTCATCATCCCGCTGATCCGCAAAAAGTTCGTGGAGCAGCTGGGCTGGATCGGGGAGGAGGAAATGCTGGACCTGGCGGCCATCGCCCAGTCCTCGCCGGGGGCCATCGCGGTGAACATCTCCATTCTGGTGGGCTACCGGGTGGCGGGGGTGCCGGGGGCGCTGCTGACGGTGGTGGGCACCATGACGCCGCCGCTGATCGTCATCTCGGTGATCTCGCTGTTCTACGCCGCCTTCCGGGACAATGTGTTCGTGAACATGGCCATGTGCGGCATGCTGGCCGGGGTGGCCGCGGTGATCCTGGATGTGGTGCTGCGGCTGGCGAAGGACATTTTCCGCCAGAAGCGGGTGCTGCCGGTGGCCATCCTGGCGGGCGCTTTTGTGGCCAACCGCTTTTTGAACGTGAACATCATCATAATTATCCTGGTGTGCGCCGCCTTTGGCGTGCTGGATCTTGTGCGCCGGCAGCGCAGTGCAAAGGGGGCGGCATCATGATCTTTGCCCAGCTTTTCTGGAGTTTTTTCCAGATCGGATTGTTCAGCATCGGCGGCGGTTACGCCGCCATGCCGCTGATCCAGCAGCAGGTGGTGGACCAGCACGCCTGGCTGACCATGAACCAGTTCGCCGACATCATGACCATCGCCGAGATGACCCCCGGCCCCATCGCCATCAACTCGGCCACCTTTGTGGGCATCCGGGTGGCGGGGCTGCCCGGCGCCATCGTGGCCACCGCCGGGTGCGTGCTGCCCTCCTGCGTCATTGTGCTGACGCTGGCCTTTGTCTACTATCATTTTTCCAGGCTGGCGGCGGTGCAGGGTGTTTTGCAGGGACTGCGCCCCGCCGTGGTGGCCATGATCGCCAGCGCGGGGCTCTCGCTGCTGCTGCTGGCGCTGTTCGGCGGGCGGGAGTTGAGCGTGGGCCCGCTGGGGCTGGACACTGTGGCCGCGGCCATTTTCGTGGCGGGTTTTCTGGTGCTGCGCCGCAAGAGCGTCAATCCCATCTGGATCATGATGGCCTCCGGCGTGGCGGGCGTGGTGCTCTATTCCATCGTGTAAGGGGGAACCGACAGTGAAGTACAGGCTTTTATCCGGCATCTTGTACGGCGGGGCGGACGGCGCGCCGCTGGCGAAAATCCACGGCAGCGTGTGCGGCCCGGAGAAGGAGATCACCACAGCGGACGGCGCGCCGCTGTACACCAGCAGGATCCGGCTGCTGGACGCACCCGCCGGGCACAGCGGCGAGGTCGTCTGCCACAAATACGACCTGACCGCCGCCGACGGCAGCCGCATCGAGGCGAGCCCCGCCTACAACCCGGACTTTGACCCCGCGGCGGACGGCTGGCCCCTCTGCCGCCTGCCCCGGGCCGACCGGGCCATGCTGGCGCTGGGCAGCGCGCTGTACACCCTGATCATGCAGAACACCCAGAACTACGTTCTGCAAAACGCCGCCGGCGCGGTGGCGGCGCGTATCGTTCACCGGGGCGTGACCGGCGGCTGGGACATCGACGCCCCCGCCACCATGTCCGCGGGCTGGTGTGCGGGCTGTATGTGTTCAGTCGGTATCTTGAGCGGGAAAATGAGTTTCTGACCGTGTGAGCCACAAAAGAGCGCCCCCGCCGGCTTTTTCGCCGGCGGGGGCGTTTTTCTTGCGATTCAGCGCACCACGCGCACTTTTTCGATGCCGTAATAGCGGAAGACATCGGCGGCGTCCGCCCCGATCACCTCGCCGCTCACCACCACCGGCACCGCCGGGGGGCAGCCCACCGTAGGGGCGGCGCAGACGCGGCCCACCGCCGCCTCTACCGGCACTTCTTCGGCGGGGGCCAGCAGCGCGGCCCGGATGGGCATCGCCTGCCGGGGGCGGGCCATCCGGGGCGGCGTCCGGGGCGCATCGCTCCCCCGCCCCGCGCGGGCCAGAAGGGCGCGCACCCTGTCCAGTTCTCCGGGGGTGTTCTGGGGGCTGACCATCAGCACCAGGTCATCCGGGTCGGCATATTCACACTCCACCCCGCCCCGGCGCAAAACGTCGGCCAGCGCGTCTCCCCGCCAACCTCGCTTTGAGGCGTGGATGGTCACTTTGAGAGGCTCGCTCTCCGCCACCGCCCAGCCCTGGGCCTCAAGGTCGGCCTTGAGCGCTTCCACCGCCTTGACGCAGGCGGCCAGCCGGGGCTTCGCCTCGTCGGCCAGATACCGGTTGCAGGCATCCAGCGACTGCAATATGAGATAGGACGGGCTGGTGGAACCGAACAGAGCCAGCGCGGCCCGCGCCTGGCCCGCCTCCACATCCAGAACGCCGCGGCCCAGGTGGAGGTAGGCCCCGCCGGTGAGCACCGGCAGGGTCTTGTGGGCGGAGTCACAGCAGAGGTCCGCCCCTTCGTCCAGGGGATGCGCGGGGACGGGAAGAAAGTGGAGGTAGGCCCCGTGGGCGTTGTCCACCAGCAGGGGCACGCCCCGGGCATGGCAGACCTCGGCCAGCCGCGCCACCGGCTGCAGGTTGCCCAGATAGTCCGGGCTGGTGATATACACCGCCGCCGGCGCCTCGGGCAGGGCGGCCAGCGCCGCCTCCAGCGCCGCGGGCGTCACCGGGCAGTGCAGCAGCGAATAGGGCTCCGGCCAGAGCCAGCGCACATCGGCGTCCAGCAGGGCCGCCGCGTGCAGGAAGGATTTGTGGGCGTTGCGGGCGGCCAGCACCACCCGGCTGTCGCTCTGTTGCAGCGCGAGACACAGCATGGCTCCCACACACTGACTGGAACCGCCGGCGGAGTAAAAGGTGGCCCTTGCGCCGAAGAGGGCGGCGGCGCTGCGCTCGCTCTTTGCGATGACGCCGCCCGCCTCATAGAGACTGTCCGCTCCCGCGATTTCCGTGACGTCCCGCCCTTCGCAGCCCAGAGGGCCCCGGCCCTTGTGGCCGGGCATGTGCAGCCGGGCGGCGCCGCTTTGTTCGTAGGCGGCAACAAAGTCACAAAGGGGCGTTTTCATCCCAGTTCGCCCAGGGCGATCTGGAGCATGATGGCGCATTCGATGCGCTTTTTGAACAGCTCGCACCCCTGCTTGTACACGCCGCCGATGCTGCCGGTGGCGTGGTAGGCGTTGGCGGCGCAGCCGCCGGAGCAGTAGAGGCGGGCCCAGCAGTCCCGGCACTCGGGGCGGGAATAGGCGTTGCAGCTGCGGAACTCGCCGCGCACCGCCTCGTTGGTCACGCCCTGCCAGATGTCCCCCAGCTTATAGGCCTCCTCGCCCACGAACTGATGGCAGGGGTACAGATCACCCCAGGGGGTGACCGCCATATACTCGGTGCCGCTGCCGCAGCCGGACAGTCGCTTGTAGATGCAGGGGCCGCCGGTGAGGTCCAGCATGTAGTGGTAGAACACGAAGGGCCGGTCCTCTTTTTTCCGTTTGATCATTTCAAGGGCCAGCTTCTCGTACTCCTTCAGCACGATCCGGATGTCCTCGTCGGTGAGGGCGGCGGGGTCGTCCGGCGCGCAGACCACCGGCTCCATGCTCAGCCGGTCGAAGCCCAGATCCGCCATGTGGAACACGTCTTTGGTGAAGTCGGGGTTCGCGTGGGTGAAGGTGCCCCGCATGTAATACTCCTTGTCGCCCCGGCGGCGCACAAACTCCTGGAACTTGGGCACGATGCGGTCGTAGCTGCCGTTGCCGGCGTAGTCCACCCGCAGGCGGTCGTGGATCTCCTTGCGGCCGTCCAGGCTCAGCACCACGTTGTTCATCTCCCGGTTGGAGAAGTCGATCACGTCGTCGTCGATGAGCATGCCGTTGGTGGTGAGGGTGAAGCGGAAGCGTTTGCCGCACTCGGTCTCCCGCTGGCGGGCGTAGGCCACCAGCTGCTTGACCACCTCCCAGTTCATCAGCGGCTCGCCGCCGAAGAAATCCACCTCCAGGTTGTGCCGGGAGCCGGAGTTCTCGATGAGGAAGTCCAGCGCGCGCTTGCCCACTTCCAGGCTCATCAGCGCCCGCTCGCCGTGGTACTTGCCCTGGCTGGCAAAGCAATAGGAGCAGTTGAGGTTGCAGGTGTGGGCCACATGCAGGCACATGGCCTTGATGACGTTCTCCCGCTTGCCCTTGAACTCGCCGGCCAGGTCCGCAAAGGTGTCGGGACTGAACAGCTTGCCCGCCGCCTCCAGGCCCTTGATGTCCGAAAGGCACTGGCGCACCTCGGCCTCGGTGACGCCCTCCCTGTCTTTGTATTTGTCATACACGCGGCGGATGAGCGCCTCTTCCGGCTCGTTTTTGCAGCCGGCGATGAGGTCATAGGCTACCTCGTCCACCACATGAATGGCGCCGGAACAGGTATCCAGCACGATGTTATAGCCGTTGAGCTGGTATTGATGGATCATTGTTTCCTCCGAAATTTAAACACAAAAAAGCCGCCCTTTTGAGCCGGGGCGCCGTTTTTCACAGCATCCCGGCTTTGGTCGGCGGCTTTCCTGGAAGTTTGGAAGTTTACTTGTCAGCGTTCTCGCACTTCTGGTTCGCAACACCGCAGGAGGTCTTGCAGGCGGACTGGCAGGAAGTCTGGCACTCGCCGCAGCCGCCGTTCTTGGCGCTCTCGCAGAGGTTCCGGGTCTCGATGGTCTTGATTCTTTCCATAACGACATCTCCAGTTGTTCAGCATATTTTGCTGCCGGGCCGCGCGGCGGCCAAAGCACACAATCGATACGGGCAAAGTATAGCATGAAGGCGGCGGATTGTCAAGAAAAGGCGGCCGCCGGCGCGGCGGCAAAACGGCGGTCGACAGCGGCTCACGGCGGTTTTTATTCTGAAAGCGCAAAAGGAGGTCCGTCCGCCGTTCCCATCTCCATCCGAAAGAAATCCCCCGGGTCGCGGTGCCGGGGTTCCGCCGCCGCGACCCGGGCGCGTCACACCTCCTTTTGCGGCGAGGCCGTGAGCGCTTGCATTGCGGGGCAAAAAAGGAGGCCCGCCCCGGGCCTCCCGTTTTATTTTTCGTAATAAAAGCAGCCGATGCCCACCGCGCCGGGGCCGGTGTGGCAGGCGATGCTCAACGACAGCGGCGCCGAGTGTACCCGGCAGCGGGGCAACCGGCTCTGAACGTACTTCTGCCACTTTTTGCCCAGCTCCGGATCGCCGCTGTAGGCAGTGCCCACATGGAGGTTCATGCCGTTGAAGCGGCCGGTGATATCGTTGCAGATGGCGTCCAGCATCTTTTCCACCGCCTGATGCATCCCCCGCACCTTGGCGTAGGCGTCGATCTTCTCCCCCTGGATCTGCAGCACCGGCTTGATGTTCAGCACCGTGCCGATGGCGGCGGCCGCCGGGGTGATGCGCCCGCCCTTTTTCAGGTATTTCAGGTCGCTGCAGGTGATGTAGATGCTGGCGTCCAGCGCGTGCTGCTCCAGCTGGGCCTTCACCTGGGCGGCGGTGAGGCCCCGTTTCACCAGGCGCTTGGCGTCCAGCACCGACTGCAGCTGGGTCAGGGAGATGCGCTTGTTGTCCACCACCTGCACCCGGCCGTCGTAGTCCTGGGCCAGGGCGGCGGCTGTCGCGCAGGAGCCGCTCAGGCCGCTGGTCATGGGGATGTAGACAAGTTCGTCATGATCGGCCAGCAGTTTTTCCCACAGGCCGGTCACATCCGCCGGGCTGGGCATGCTGGTGGTGATCTCGGCGCCCGCGGCCTGCGCTTTGTAAAAATCCGGCGCGGTGAGTTGTATGCCCTCGTACAGCCATTCACCGTTCACCGAAAAGGGCATCGGAATCACATACACCCCCATCTTGCGGGCTTGCCGCTCGAAGATGCCGCTGTTGCTGTCCGTCACAATCGCGATCTTCATGATCCTGCACCTTACCCTGCTGTTGCTGTGTACCCGCCGGCTTCCTGCCGGCGCTTTCTCACTTTATCATATATGCTATCAGACGAGGGACCGTTTGTCAAACCGGGCGGTCAAAAAGCTCTGGAACATCCCCCTGTTTTATGGTATAGTTAATGTGAAATTTTATGCGCTGAAAGCGAAGGAGCATTCCCGGCATGACCTACCGTCTCAACGATACCACCGGCGACACCGTCGCTGTGCCCCAGCTGGTGTTCCGCCATCTGGACCGGGCCGGCGGCGACCCTGTGCGGGTGGCTTTGTACATCGTCGCCACCCATTGCACCGATCCCAAGACCATCGCCCATGATCTGAAACTCAAGACGGTGGCCTCGGCCCAGAGCGCGCTGGAATTCTGGCACGGCGTGGGCCTGCTGGAAAAGGAACAGGGTGCGTCCGTGGCGCCGCCCCCCGCCGCGAAGGCGCCGCCCCTCACCGCCGACCAGCTGCGGCTGGCGGCGCTGCGGGACCCCACCGTGTCCATGCTGGCCGCCGAAGCCCAGACCTGTCTGGGCAAGGCGCTGGGGCAAAAGGACATTCAGCGGGTGGTGTCGCTGTATGTGAATGAGAGCATCCCCGCCGAGGTCATCCTGCTGTGCGCGGCCTACAACGCCGGCCGGGGCCGGCACTCGGTGGCGCAGCTGGAGCGGGAACTGGACCGCTGGGCCCAGGAGGGCGTGGTGACCGGCGAGGACGCCGAGCGGCACCTGCAGCTGCTGGCCGACCGGGCGCGACACGAGCGCACCGTGGCCGAACTGCTGGGCGTGCCCGCCGAGGACCTGACCATGGCCGAGAAGAACTGCGTGCGCCGCTGGTACGAGGAATACCGCTACGACGACGCCATGGTGGCGGAAGCGGTGCTGCACGCGGGGGCCGGCAAGGACGCGAAGTATGTCAACGGCATTTTGAAAAGCTGGCACGGAAAGGGCTGGCGCACCCTGGCGGACACCCGGGGCGCCGGCGGGCTGGAGGGCAGCAACATCCGGGTGGACCGGGCTTCCCCCAGCGGCAACGACATTTTGCGCCGGGCGCAGAACCGCCCGCTGCGGCTGAAACGGGAGGATTAGACCCATGCGCACAAAGACGGAACTGTTCAACGAGGCAAAGCGGCAGACGGCCAGCGCCCGCCAGCGGGCCATGACCCTGGCGGCACAGCGGCGACAGGCCGCGGCGGCGGCCATTCCCGAACTGGTACCGCTGGAGGACAAGGTGCGCACCCTGGGACTGAAGCTGGTGCAGCTGTCGGCCCTGGGGGCGGACGAGGCCGCCCGGGACGCGGCGCGCGCGGCGCGCGCCGACGCGCAAAAGCAGCTGGAAACGCTGCTGGCCGATCACGGCTACGGGCCAACGAGTCTGGAGCCGGCGTTTGAATGCCCCCTTTGCAAGGACACCGGCACGGTGAACGGGCGGATGTGCCAGTGCGTCGGCCGCCGGGCCCGGCAGCTGCGCCGGGAGGAGATCGCGAAGGAATCGCCCCTTTCCCTGTGCGATTTTGGGTCGATGGAACTGCGCTACTATCCGGACGAACCGGATGCGGCCACCGGGGTGAGCATCCGGGAAGAGATGCGCGAGACGCTGGCCGCCCTGCGGGATTACGCCGAGAGTTTTGACATGAAGAGCACCAGCCTGCTGCTGTGCGGCAACGCGGGCCTGGGCAAGACTCACGCGGCGCTGGCCATTGCCCAGACGGTGCTGGAAAAGGGCTACGACGTGGTGTACATCAGCGCCCAAAGCCTCTTTGGCCAGCTGGAACGGGACCGTTTTGCGGACGACTGCCCGCTGCTGGAGGCGGTGCTGGAGGCGGACCTGCTGGTGCTGGACGATCTTGGCACCGAGTATGTGAGCGCCTATGTGCTCAGCTGCTTTTACAACCTGCTGAACACCCGTCTGCTGGAAAAGCGGCCCACCGTTTACACCACCAACATCGTGGACGGCAAGGCCTTTGAAGCCCGCTACACCGAGAAGATCGCCAGCCGCCTGGGGGGCAGCTGCGAGCCGGTGCTGTTTGTGGGGCAGGACATCCGCAAGCTGAAAAGCATGGAATAAACAGTAAAGGACGTATCGCGAGGAATGAAAGAGAACATCATGGGCACAAAGCCCGTGGCGCCCCTGCTGCTGGGGATGGCCTTCCCCATCATGATCAGCATGCTGGTACAGGCGCTGTACAACATTGTGGACAGCATTTTTGTGGCGCGGCTGTCCGACGCGGCGCTGGCCGCGGTGAGTTTTGCCTACCCGGTGCAGATGCTGACCATCGCCGTGGCGGTGGGCACCAGCGTGGGCGTGAATGCCCTTTTGAGCCGCCGGCTGGGCGAGGGCAACCGGGAGGCGGCGGACAAGGTGGCCCACAACGGGATGCTGCTGATGTTCGTCAGCTGGCTGGTGTTCGCGGTCTTCGGCCTTGTGGGCTCGGAGCTGTTCTTCAGCTTTTTCACCACCAATCCCGCCATCGCCACCGACGGCGCGGCCTACCTGCGGGTGTGCCTGGTGTTCAGCCTGGGCATGTTCTTCCAGATCTGCCTGGAGCGGCTGATCCAGGTGACGGGGCGCACGGTGTTCCAGATGATCAGCCAGCTGTCGGGCGCCATCACCAACATCGTCCTGGACCCCATCCTCATCTTCGGCCTGCTGGGCGCTCCGAAACTGGGGGTGCTGGGCGCGGCGGTGGCCACCGTGATCGGCCAGACCTGCGGCTGCGTGGTGTGCTTTTTGCTGAACCTGAAATTCAACAACGAGGTGCGCCTGCACTGGAAAAAATTCCGGTTCGACCGGCCCACCGTGATCGGCATCTATGACGTGGGCCTGCCCAGCATCATCATGCAGAGCATCAGCAGTGTGATGAACTTCGGCATGAACAAGATCCTGATCGGCTTTTCCGAGACGGCGGTGTCGGTGCTGGGGGTCTACTTCAAGCTGCAAAGCTTCGTGTTCATGCCCGGCTTCGGGCTGACCAACGCGCTGGTGCCCATTGTGGGCTACAACTACGGCGCCCGCCGCAAGGAGCGCATCCTCGCGGCCATCAAGGTGTGCGCGGTGGCCATGTGCTGTGTGATGGCCCTGGGTACCCTTCTGTTCCAGCTGTTCCCCGGGCAGCTGCTGGCCCTGTTCAGCGAGGGGGGCGACCTTGGCCGCATCGGCCGGCCGGCCCTGCGCATCATCAGCCTCAGCTTCCTGGTGGCCGGGGTGGACATTGTGTTCAGCAGCCTGTTTCAGGCCGTGGGCGAGGGCTTTCTGAGCCTGCTGATGAGCGCCTTCCGCCAGCTGGTCCTGCTGCTGCCGGTGGCCTGGCTGCTCAGCCTCACCGGAAATCTGGACGCGGTGTGGTTCAGCTTCTGCATCTCCGAGGTCTGCTCGCTGGCGCTGGCCACCTTCTTCTTCCACCGCACCTATAAAAACAAGATCTTGCGGCTGGAGATCATTGAGTTTAAATAAAGTCTTTCGACGCAAAAGCCGCCCTCTTCCCGGAGAACTTTCGGGAAGAGGGCGGCTTTTCTTTAAAAAAACGGTTCAGCTGCGCTTTTGCAGGTCCAGCGTCTCCTGCAGCGCCTGGGCGATCTGGTCCGGGCAGGAGGTGGAGCGGGGGCCGCAGGTGGTGCCCTTCATGCGGCGGATGGCGTCGGCGGCGTCCATGCCCACCAGCAGGCTGCTCACGCCCTTCAGGTTGCCGTTGCAGCCGCCCGTCACCTCGATCTTCTGGATGGTGCCGTCGTCGTTCAGGGTGACGGTGGTGCTGCGGGAGCAGGTCCCGCTGTTCTTCCGGGTATGAGTGATCATATTTTACGTTCCTTCTCTCATTGTTTTTTCTTTGCGTTTGCCAGTTCGTTCAGCCGCCCGATCTCCTCGTCGGTGCTGCGGCAGAGGCCCAAGGGCCGGGGCTTGCCGGCATGGAGGCCGTGGAAATCGGTGCCGCCGGTGGTGACGAGGCCGTAATGCTCCGCCATGCGGCGCAGCGTTTCCTTGTCCTCGGGGGTGTTGCGGGGATGCTCGATCTCCACCCCGTCGATGCGGCCGGCGGCGGCCAGTTCTTCCACCAATTCCATGCTGTTGTAGACGCTGGGGTGGGCGAACACCGCCACCCCCCGTGCGGCTTTGATGACCGCCAGCACCTTGTCCACCGGCTCGTATTCCGGGTTGTGGAGCACTTTGCCGCCCCTGGCGCCGAAGAGGGCCTTGTAATCCTGCTGGTAGATGCCGTCCGCCAGGCCGTACTCGTAGAGCACCCGCATCAAAGTGCTTTTGAAGATCACGCCGCCCCCCGCGTCCGCCATGCGCCGGGCATCCTCCAGCCTGAACTGGGGGTAAATCTCTTCCAGTTCTTTGGCGCTTTGGATGTAAGCGGCGTTGCGCCGGGCAGCCATCGTGTTGCAATGGGCCGCCAGTTCAGGGCTGTTCCGGTCGGGCCAGTAGCACAAGATGTGCGCCTGCCGCCCCCGGCGGTAGTCGAAAGCGGTGAGTTCGGTGGCGGGGATGAGGTTTACCCCCTCCGCCACAGGTTCGTCATAGGCATACTCCACCGAATGCAGGGTGTCGTGGTCGGAAATGGCCAGCCAGGACAGGCCCGCCCGGGCGGCCAGCCGGGGCAGGACGCGGGCCGGCAGCGCCCCGTCGGACCAGGTGGTATGGGTGTGCAAATCGCCGGCCATGGGGTTCACCTTCCTTTTGGGGGTCAGCCGTGCTTGTAGTAGTTGATGAGGCAGCCGTCCAGCAGGATCTGCCGCTCGTCCGCCGTGAGGGGGGCGATGGCGAGGGTAAAGGCCGTGGGGCCCTTTTCCCCCAGCACATACGCCGGGATGCTCTCCAGCTTGTTCTGCTCCAGCAGCGCCCGCGCGCCGGGCACCAGGATATAATCGCCCAGGCCAAAGGGGGTGGGGCCTTCCAGCTGGAAGGGCAGCATTCCCCAGTTGATGAGGTTGGAGCGGTAGCGCTTGGTGGCGTACTCCACCGCGATATTGGCCCCGGCGCCCAGCACCCGCTGGCAGCTGGCGGCCTGCTCACGGGCGGAGCCGTCGCCCGGCTTCACCGCGTAGATGGTGCTGGCGATGGCCAGATCCTTCCAGGTGAGCGCTTCGCAGCCGGGCACGGCCCGCACCCGCGCCAGCAGGGCGTCGCTGCCCTTGCCCGCGGCGCGGTCGGCCTCCTCGGCCTGCACCGCCTTGGCGCGGCCCACATAGCCCGGGTCCTTGCGGCTCAGGGTGAACTCCGCCAGGCCCAGGGGGTTGGAGCGGTAGCTGCTGGTCTCGCCGCTGGGGATGAGCTCGTCGGTGGTGGTCACCGGGTCAGTGATATAGCTGGTGACCTTGAGCAGCAGGTTGTCGGCGAGGGGCTGGATGGCGGGCCAGTCCTTGATGTTGGGCCCCAGGCGCAGCAGGCTGTCGTAGTCGCCCTTGCCCCAGCCGTTGTAGACCCGGCTCTTGTAGCTGGAGTCGTCAAACTGGTACTCCGGGATATGGGGCTGGTAGTCGATGTCGGTGGCGGGGGTGAGGATGCCGCCCATGCGGGTGGTGGCGGCGATGGAGCGGGCGTCCATCAGGGCCACGCCGGCGATCTGGCCGCTGCCGGGCTTGGAACCCTCCCGGCTGGGGAAGTTGCGGGTGGTGTGGCGGATGGAGAGCGACCCGTTGGCGGGCACGTCCCCCGCGCCGAAGCAGGGGCCGCAGAAGGCGGTGCGCACGGTGGCGCCGCCGGCCATCAGGCTGGCCAGGGCCCCGTTCTTCATCAGGGCCATCATGGTGGGCTGGCTGGAGGGATAGACGCTCAGGGCGTACTCCCCGTTGCCGCCGGTGTGGCCCTCCAGAATTTGGGCGGCCTCGCAGATGTTGGAGTAGGTGCCGCCGGCACAGCCCGCGATGACGCCCTGGTCCACCCGCAGGCGGCCGTTCTCGATCTTGCTCACCAGGTCCAGCTTCACCTTGCCGCCCACCAGCGCCGCGCAGTCCTCCTCGGTCTTGTGGAGGATATCGGCGAGGTTCGCGTTCAGCTCCTCGATGGTGTAGACGTTGGAGGGGTGCATGGGCAGGGCGATCATGGGCCGGACTTTGTCCAGCGCCACCTCCACCACGCCGTCGTAGTAAGCGAGGTCCGCCGGGGCCAGGGGCTTGTAGTCCCCTTCCCTGCCGTGGACGGCCAGGTACTGCCGGGTGGTCTCGTCGGTGACCCAGATGCTGGACAGGCAGGTGGTCTCGGTGGTCATCACATCGATGCCGCTGCGGTATTCCAGCGGCAGGCTGGCGACGCCCGGGCCCACGAACTCCATGACCTTGTTCTTCACATAACCGTTTTTGAATACCGCGCCGATGATGGCCAGGGCTACGTCCTGGGGGCCCACGCCGGGCACCGGCGCGCCGGTGAGGTGCACCGCCACCACGCCGGGGCAGGCCACGTCGTAGGTGCGGCCCAGCAGCTGCTTTGCCAGCTCGCCGCCGCCCTCGCCGATGGCCATGGTGCCGAGAGCCCCGTAGCGGGTGTGGCTGTCCGATCCGAGGATCATTTTGCCGCAGCCGGCGTACATCTCCCGCATGTACTGGTGGATGACCGCCAGGTGGGGCGGCACATAGATGCCGCCGTACTTTTTGGCGGCGGACAGGCCGAAGAGGTGGTCGTCCTCGTTGATGGTGCCGCCCACCGCACACAGGCTGTTGTGGCAGTTGGTGAGCACATAGGGCATGGGGAATTTGGTGAGGCCCGAGGCGCGGGCCGTCTGCACGATGCCCACAAAAGTGATATCGTGGCTGGCCATGGCGTCGAATTTCAGCTTCAGCGCAGCCTCATCGCCGCTGTGGTTGTGGGCCTGGAGAATGCCCCAGGCGATTGTGCCCTTCTTTGCCGCCGCGCGGGCGGCCTCGTCAAAGCCCAGCGCGGCCAGGGCGGCGGGGGCGTTCTCGTCGGCGGGGACCCATTGCCCACGGGCGTAATACATCGCGGTTTTGGAGCAGGTGACCATGGAATTCCTCCTTCTTGCCCGGGGCTCCGGGCAGCCATTTTCTGTCGCTATCTGAATATTATATCATACATTGTCGCGTTTTCAAAGCGCTTCACTCCACCAGCACCAGCCCGAAGCAGTTCTGCTGCTGGGTCTCGTCGGCGAGCGTCTCCACCGCCATGCCGTTGGCCCGGGCGGTGGAGAACACGTCGATGCCGCAGGCCTCCATGGAGGGCACCGCCTGCCCCGGATGGCGGCAGCCCGCCGGGTCGCACGCCTCGCACAGCAGGCAGGGCCCGCTGCCCAGGGCGGTGGCTTTGTAGTAACCGTCCCGGAAGAGCCGGCGCACCGCCTCCAGGGCCAGCGGGCTTGCCGCCGTGATATCGTGGCAGCGGAACAGGATGGCGGTGCCAAAGCAATCCAGCATGGCCTGTGTCTCCCGCCAGGCGGGCGTGCGGGGCGGGCAGCACAGATTTTTGCCGTAATAGGGGCAGCCGTACTGGCACTTGAAGGCCACCCAGGGCGCGGTGGCCACGGTTTTCGGGTCGATGACCCGGGCCAGGTCGGCGCCGCTTTGCCGCAAAAGCGCGAGGTATTTTTCCATATCGTTCTCCTTGAAGATCATGTCTGCGGCCCTTCGCCGGCAGTGGAGGGCGCCGTGCCGTCAAAGGCGGGCGGGGCGGTCTGCCCGCCGGCACCACCGCCGGCACCACCGCCGGCACCACCGCCGGCGAAAGCGGCGATGAGGAACGCCCCCGCCACACAGACGACCCCCAATACGATCCTGACTGCGTTCAGCAGATCTTTCATCTCTTTTCCCGCCTTTTTCTTTTTTCTATAGTATATTGGCTTTTTCGCCCCGGCGCAAGCATCCTCCTTCCAGAAAAAGCGATTGACATTTTGCCCCGCGGCGGGTATAATAAGTAAGCATTCACCTGCGGGGTTAGTACATCGGTAGTGCGTCGGCTTCCCAAGCCGAACAGGCGGGTTCGACTCCCGTACCCCGCTCCATTCTGCGCAGGGGGCCCGGCCGTTTGGCCGGGCCCCCTGTTCCGTTTTTGCGGAGGAAGGCCGCCGCTCGTTGGGGAGCGGCGGCCTTCCTTTTTCCATGCGGCATCCAGGCGTGTGCAGCCTGATGCGGGCGCACTCATTTGCAGTAGTGCTCGATGTACGCCTCGCGGCACTTGTCGATGATCTCCAGGGCGGCTTCCCGGCCCTGCTCCTCGTTGACCACCGTCTCCTTGCCCTCCAGATTCTTGTACACCTGGAAGAAGTGGCGCATCTCGCTAAACAGATGGCTGGGCAGTTCGCTGATGTCGTGGTAGGAGTTGTAAGTGGGATCGCTGAAGGGGATGGCGATGATCTTTTCATCCAGCTTGCCGCCGTCCAGCATGGTGAACACGCCGATGGGATAGCAGCGCACCAGGCTCATGGGCTGCAGCACCTCGCTGCACAGCACCAGCACGTCCAGCGGGTCGCCGTCGTCCGAAAGGGTGCGGGGGATCAGGCCGTAGTTGGCAGGATAGTGGGTGGAGGTGTAGAGGATGCGGTCCAGGATGATGAGGCCGGTCTCCTTGTCCAGTTCGTATTTTTTCTTGGAGCCTTTCTCGATCTCGATCACCGCCACAAAATCTTCGGCGGTGATGCGGGCCGGGTTCATATCATGCCAGATATTTGACATTCGATAAATCTTCCTTTCCGGGCCGCGCGGCACGCCATCCCCGGTGGACGCGGCAACGCAGCCGATGGTTTGGTATCAGTATAGCATATTCCCCGCGGCAAGGCCAGAGGGAAACCGGAAAAACTTTTTTCAAAGGCTTGACTTTTGCCATTTCTCATAGTATGATATTCAAGCAGCGTTTCGCAGAGACCTGAACTTTCAGGCGCCCGTAGCTCAGGTGGATAGAGCAACTGCCTTCTAAGCAGTGGGCCGGGGGTTCGAGTCCCTCCGGGCGCACCAATTATGTGGTGGCTATGGCGCAGTTGGCTAGCGCGCCAGATTGTGGCTCTGGAGGCCGTGGGTTCGAGTCCCACTAGCCACCCCACATGAACAGAAAGCGAATTCGAAAGAGTTCGCTTTTTTCTATAATGGGTTGTCGCCAAGCGGTAAGGCACGGGACTTTGACTCCCGCATCCGTGGGTTCGAATCCCGCCAACCCAACCAACGCCGCCGGCACGGAATATTCCGTGCCGGCGGCGTTTTGTTATCCCTCTCCCCTTTCCCGGGCAGGCGATACTTTGCCCCTTGACATTACACATCATGTAATGATATAATTGTTACACAACATGTAACGTGGACGGAGGGATCGGGATGGAAACCATTGATTTGAACACAAGAGAAAAACAGAACGCCTTCATGAACCCGGCAAGGCAGGACATCCTGCGCCTGTTGCAGCTGGCCGGCCGGCCCATGACGCCAAAGGAGCTGGCGGACAAGATGGGCATCTCCGCCTCGTCGGTGACCTTCCACATCAAAAAACTGGTGGAACTGGGGGTGGTGGCGCTGGATCACACCGAAAAGATCCGGGGCATCACCGCCCGCTACTACCGCTCACTGAACGTGGCGGTGCGGCTGGGGCTGCTGGCCCCCGGCGGCGACGACGCGGCCCAGGCGATGTTTTTACAGCGCACGGTGGAGCAGGTGCTGGCCGGGGTGCAGGGGGTGAAGCGGCTGGCGGAGGAGAAAGGCCTGACCGAAGAGGACGTGATGGGCCTGGGCGACATGCACAGCGGCGTGGCCTACCTCACCCGGGACGAGGCGGTGGAACTGGAACGCCGGATCATGGAGTTTTTGGCCGACCGTGAGGCCCCGCGCCCCGGCGCCCAGGCCTATGAATATGTTCTGATGGCCTACAACGCCGCGGAGGTGCCCGTCGATGTGGGATAAACGGCACGGCGTACTGCTCTTTCTGAACAGTTTTGCCACCGGACTGCTCTCGCCGCTGCTGACCTTGCTGCTGCTGGGCAGCGGCATCGGCATGGCCGCGGTACCGCTGACGGTGGGGCTGTACTCGGCCACGACGGTGGTCTTTGAGATCCCCAGCGGCATGGCGGCAGACCGCTGGGGGCGCAAAAACTGCTTTTTGCTCTCCTGTGTTTTTCTGCTGCCCAGTCTGGGTCTGCTTGCCCTGGGGCGGGGCCTGCCGGCGATGCTGGCGGCGATGGTGTTTCTGGGGCTGGCCCGGGCCTTTTCCTCCGGCAGTCTGGACGCGCTGGTGGTGGAGGAATTCCTTTTGAAGCACGGCGAGGAGGCGCTGCCCCGCTGCACCGCCCGCATCAGCGCCCTCACCAGCATCGGGCTGGCGGCGGGCTGCCTGGCAGGGGGCGGCGTGTATTCGCTGACCGGCCGGCTGTGGGCGGCTATCGCGCTGAAAGCCGCGGTGGTGCTGGCGCTGCTGGCCCTGGGCGCCGGGCTCACCGAACACCCGGTAGCGCGCGAAACGGCAAATCCCGTGGGCCTTCTGACCGCCACCCTGCGGGGCAGCGGGACGGTGCGGGCGCTGGTGCTGCTGTGCGCGGCCGCGGCGCCGCCGGTGTTCGCGGTGGAAGTGTTTTACCAGCCCCGGTTCACCCAGCTGCTGCACGGCGGGGCCGCCGGCTGGGCGTTGGGCTTTCTCAGCGCAGGGGGCTACTACGCCACAGCGGCGGGGTCTTTGCTGGCGGCCCGCCTCGGCCGACCCACCCTGCGCAGGCTGCTGGCTTTCACCGGCCTCACGGGAGCCGGGCTGGCCGGCATGGCGGCCGCCGGCACGCCGGTGCTGTTTGTCGCGGCGTATTTTGCCTTCTACGCCATTCTCGGCGGAACGGACTGCCTCACCAGCACCCTGCTGAACCGCGCCGCGCCGCCCAACCAGCGGGCCACCCTGCTCTCGGCCTGCTCGCTGGCGATGCAGCTGGGCGGGCTGGCTGCCTCTCCCCTGCTGAGCGCCGGGGCGGCGCTGGGCACCATCCCCCAGGTGTGGCTGGCAGCGGGCGGCGCGGTAGCGGCGGTGATGCTGGTTTGCCTTGCCGTGAGCGCATGGCGCGGCAGAAAAACCCCGCCCTTGCCGAAACATTGAAAGGAGCCCCGGGCCGCACGGCCCGGGGCTCCTGTTTTTATGGCCGGTCCGTCTGTTTGCGCTGAAGCCGCGCCAGGAAGGCCAGGAAGATGAGGGTGAGGATCACGCCCTTGAAGATGCTGGAGACAGAGATGCTCCACCACACGCCGGAGAGGCCCAGCGCCGTGGCGCTGAGGGCAATGGCGGCGGGGATGCGCAGGCCGGTGAACAGGATGCTCACCACGCTGGAGGGCATGGTGTTGCCGAAGCCCGCGTAGGCACCGCCCACCAGGATCTCCCAGCACATGAACAGCTCGGAATAGCCCAGGATGACCAGATAGTCCACCCCCATGGGCAGCACGTCCGCCTCGGGGATAAAGAACCGGAAGATGGGCGCGGCGCCGAAGATCAGCAGCGCGCTGCACAGAATGCCCCAGACGGTCATCAGGGCGAAGGCGACGCCGAACCCCTGCCGGGCCCGGCGCAGGTTGCCCGCGCCGCAGTTCTGGGCGATGAAGCTGTTCACCGCGGCGGCAAAGCCGTCGGCGGTCATCCAGCTGATCGACTCGATCTGGCTGCCCACCTTCTGCACCGCCACCGCCGCGTCGCTCCAGCCGGCCACCAGCCGGGCGATCACCATGCCGATCAGCGGGAACAGGATGTTCATGGCGGTGGCGGGGCCGCTGACCCGGGCCAGCGCCGCCAGTTCCTCCCGGGCGGCGGGCCGCCGCAGGTGGACGTGGGCGAACAGCGTGTCGTCCTGGGCGGCATAGCGGGCCAGGATCGCAAACACGATGCCCTGAGCGGTCACCGTGGCCACCGCGGCGCCCGCCACGCCCCACCGGGGGAAGGGCCCCACGCCGAAGATCAGCACCGGGTCCAGCACGATGTTGGCCCCCAGCCCCACCGCCATGGCGAAGAAGGGGGTGCGGCTGTTGCCCGTGGCGTTGATGAGCGCCACCAGCACCTGGCTGATGAAGGAAAAGAACATCCCGAAGCCCACGATGATGAGGTAGGCCCGCGCCTGGGCCTCCACCTGGGCGCTGTTCAGGCGGAAAAAGCCGATCAGCGGCCCCGCGCCCGCCAGCATGGCCAGGGTGTAGACCAGCGACATGACGCATCCCATCTGCAGCGCCGCCGCAGCGTAGCGGCCGGCCGCCTCGATGTTCCCCGCGCCGATGCTCTGGGCCACCTTCACCTGGCCGCCCATGCGGGGCAGCACCGCCATCCCGTTGGACAGCCACATGAACATCCCCGCCGCGCCCACGGCGGCCACCGCCTCCGCGCCCACCCGGCCGATCCAGATCATGTCGGTCAGGTTGTAGGCCATCTGCACCAGCTGGCTGCCCATGATGGGCAGCGCCAGCACGGTGAGCGAGCGCAGGATGTTCCCCTGCAAAAGATCCACTTGTCTTGCCATGGTTCCCCCTCTTTGTCCTGTCTCTGTGTTCAGCGCACCGTCACGCCCAGCAGGCGGGCCAGTTCCGCCGCCTGCCGCACGTTCACCGTCGCGCCTTTGAGTTCCGCGGCGGTATCGCTCACCACCACGCCCTCCAGTTCGCTGTCGGTAAAATCCAGCCCGGCCAGCGGCGTTTTAAAAAAGCTGGTGCGAAAAAACCGGTCCCGGGCCACCACAAGGCCCTTGTGCCGCCACTCGGCCAGGCTGGCGGCGGAGAGATCGCATCCCTCGATGCGCACCTGTTCCAGGCTGGCGCCGGTGAAGTTCGCCTCCGCAAAGCTGCACTCCGTCAGTTCCACATGGGCCAGGCGGCTGTCGGGCAGCGAGGCCGCCAGTGCCTTGACCCCCCGCAGCCGGCAGCGCAGGAAATAGACCTCGGCGGCCTGCACCGCGGAAAACTCGCAGTTTTTAAATTCCACATCCGCAAAACTGGCCGCCCGCAGGTCCGCACCGGTGAAGCGGCAGCCCTCGAACACGCACTGTTCAAAGCGCATCTCCCGCAATTGTTCGCCGCACAGGTCCAGCCCGGAAAAACGCCAGCGGGAAACCGGTTCCTGCCGCGCGGCGGACATGGCGATCAACTCTTCGCCCCGCTCCGCCCTTTCCAGCGGTTCCGGCAACGCCGGCGGCAGCAATGCTTTGGCACGCATTGTGTTTCGCCCCTTTTCTTTTTTGCCCGGCAGACAGGCAAAGGGAACGGCCGGCGATGCCGGCCGTTCCCGATTCGTCTGTCTGTGCGGGCAGGATCACTTCCACAGCGGGGTGGGATACAGCCCTTCGGCCACCTTCTGCGCCAGGGCGGCCACAACGCCGGGCTTGTCCTCCCGGTAGGTCACGCCGTACCACTTGTCCGCGCTGTGCAGCACGGTCACCTCGGCGCTGCCCTCGGCGAGCATCTGGCCCACCACGGTGGGCAGCAGGAACTCGGCCTTCAGGGGGTTGGGGGCGCTGCTCAGTCCCTGCATGAAGGGCACGAAACGGGTCTTGAGTTCGCCCACGAAGCTGGGATCAAAGCCCCACAGGTTCATGGAGACGGGGGTGTCCACCGGCACATCGGTCCAGGTGGCGCCGTCGTCCTCGGTGAAGTGGATGCCGCCCTCGTAGGTGCCGATCTTGGTGCGCTCCACGATGTTGATCAGATGGCCGCTCTCGCTGACCTGGCACAGGCCGCGGGCCACGGTGCCGTGCTCGGTGACGGTGCTGTCCAGCCGGTAGGCCACCATGCCGTACCTGCCCACGCCGCACTCGTCGCCGGCCAGGTAGTCGTAGATGGTCTTGAAGGCGGAGGGGCCGTAGTAATCGTCGGCGTTGATCACCGCGAAGGGAGCGTCCAGCACGTCCCGGGCCGCCAGGATGGCATGGCCTGTGCCCAGGGGTTTCTCGCGGCCCTCGGGCAGGGTGCAGCCGGCGGGCAGGTCCTCCAGCTGCTGATAGGCATAGCGCACCTCCATGAACTTCTCGGCGCGCTGGCCCACGGTCTCCTTGAAGGCCGCCTCGATCTCGTGCTTGATGATGAACACCACGGTCTCGAAGCCGGCGCGCTTGGCGTCGTAGAGCGAGTAGTCCATGATGACCTCGCCGCTGGGGCCCACCGGGTCGATCTGCTTGAGGCCGCCGTAGCGGCTGCCCATGCCGGCAGCCAGTACCACTAAGATAGGTTTCTTGTGCATCGTTTTGCGTCTCCCTTCCTTATTCGCGTCCGACACAGCGGACTTGCGTGTCATTGTTTTGCTCAGCCCTTGTAGCCGTTGGGGTTCATGCTCTGCCACTTCCAGCTGTCGGCGCACATCTCCTCGATGCCGTACTGTGCCACCCAGCCCAATTCGTTCTTCGCCTTGGCAGGATCGGCATAAACGGTGGCGATGTCGCCGGGGCGGCGGGGATCGATCACATAGGGCAGCGTCTTGCCGCAGGCCTTTTCATACGCTTTGATGACCTCCAGCACGCTGTAGCCCTTGCCGGTGCCCAGGTTGCAGATGAACAGGCCGGGCTTCTGCTCCAGCTTTTTGATGGCCGCCACATGGCCCCGGGCCAGGTCCACCACATGAATGTAATCCCGCACGCCGGTGCCGTCCGGGGTGGGATAGTCGTTGCCGAACACATGCACCTTTTCCAGCACGCCCACCGCCACCTTGGCGATGTAGGGCACCAGGTTGTTGGGGATGCCGTTGGGGTCCTCGCCGATCAGGCCGCTCTTGTGAGCGCCGATGGGATTGAAATAGCGCAGCAGTGCCACGTTCATCTCCGGATAGGCCTTGCAGCAGTCGGTGAGGATCCGCTCGTTCATCAGCTTGCTGGTGCCGTAGGGGTTGGTGGTGCCGCCCACGCGGCAGGTCTCGTCGATGGGCACCTTTTCCGGGTCGCCGTAGACGGTGGCCGAGGAGGAGAACACCAGGTTGTTCACGCCGTGGCGGCGCATGGCGGCCAGCACGGTGAGGGTGGTGGTCAGGTTGTTGGTATAATATTCGATGGGTTTGCTCACGCTCTCCCCCACCGCCTTGTAGGCGGCGAACTGGATCACCGAGTCGATGTCCGGGTTCTTCGCAAACAGCTGCTCCACCTTTTCCGCGTCGGTCAGGTCGATCTCCTCGAAACGGAAGTCCTTGCCGGAGATCTCCTTGACCCGCCGCACAGCCTCCGGGCAGGAATTGTAGTAGTTGTCGGCCACAACGATATCATAGCCCGCCGCCAGAAGTTCCACGCAGGTATGACTGCCGATGTATCCCGCGCCGCCGCACACTAAAATGCTCATTCTGCTGCTCCTTTCCCTTCCGGGATTTTTTATATTTTAAATATACCCTATGCCCGGGGGAAAAGCAAGAGAAACCAGCCCGTGCGCAGGCCCGTGTTCCGGGAACCGGGCGCTTTTCCGCCTGCTCACCCCGCCAACTGCATTGTAGCACCCCCGCCGGTGGAAGAAAAGCCCTTCCGCTTGAAAATGCAAAAGAAACAGCGGGGGCTGCAAATCGCCCTGCCGGATCTCCGAGTTGCCGCAGCGAGCGGGCGGGACATTCCCTGTGTTCGCTGCCCGGTCCTTGCCAAAGCGCGGCAAATGTGATACCGTTATATAGATCAAAGATGAGCGGCCGCGCCGGAACGGAGGTCTGAACGATGCAGGTCCATGAATCCTCGGAGGATTACCTCGAAGCCATCCTGATGCTGAAGGAGCGCAAGGGCTATGTGCGCTCGGTAGACGTGGCCAACGAACTTGCCTTCACCAAGGCAAGCGTGAGCGTGGCCATGAAAAAGCTGCGGGAAAACGGCTATGTGCAGATGGACGCGGACGGCGGGCTGGCTCTGACCGACGCGGGGCTGGCCATTGCCCGGCGGGTATACCAGCGGCACCGGCTGCTGACCGAATTTTTTGTGCGGCTGGGCGTGGACCCGGAGGTGGCCGCCCGGGACGCCTGCCGGGTGGAGCACGACCTGAGCGAACAGACTTTCGCAAAGCTTGTGGAACACGCGCAAAAAAAGTTTGAAAAAGATGGTTGACAACCGCACGCCGCTGTGGTAGAATAGCTATCGTTCCGCACGGGCCAAGTGCCCTGCGCGGGAACCGCGTATTCGCGGCCATGCGCCGCGTTTACATAGATGCGGATGTGGCGGAATTGGCAGACGCGCTAGATTCAGGTTCTAGTGGGGGCAACTCCATATGGGTTCAAGTCCCTTCATCCGCACCAGCAGACCCCGTAAAGCAGATGCTTTGCGGGGTCTTTGCTTTTTCCCGGCGGCCGTTCTCGGCGCTTGCCTGCCCTGTCCGGCCTTCCGCCTCCGGGATCCATTCTGAAAAAAGGCCCGCGGCGCAGAGATCCGCGGGCCTTTTTATTCCCCCGTCAGGGATGGACTGCGGCGGCCACCGCCCGGCGAACCTGCAGCAGCACCAGCACCAATCCCACCCCCAGCAGGATATGCCCGAACCCGGCGATGCCGGAGAGCGCGCCGCCGGCAGCCGCGCTGAGGGCGATGCCTCTGATCTGCACCACGCCCCGCGCCGCCAGCATCAACACCGTGAGGTTCAGGCCGACGTGGTAAACCACCAGCACCCGGCCGGTCTTTGGGCCGGCAAAGCCAAAGTTCTTTTCCAGCAAAAGCAGCAGCAGGAAGAACACCGTGCCCAGCAGCAGGTAGTGGGCATGCACCACCGCCAGGGCGGTGCGGCCGGAAAAACCGCTGAATTTAGTGAACTCCCGATAGAACACACCGCCGGCCATCGCCAGCAGGGCGTAGGTCAGCGCAGCATTTGCAAAACGTTTCATCATAAGTATCTCCTCCTTGTTCTTTCAAAAAAGGGTGCGCAGTGCCGCCAGCACCAGCAGGTGCACCGGGTAGAAACCGTAACAGAGCAGCCGTGTCCACCGGCCGTGCAGGCCCTGTCGTCCCCGGCAGAGCCACAGCAGCCCCAGCGCCAGCACCGCGAAATGCTGGATGGGCAGCACCACGGCCACGGGCCCCGCCGTCAGCATCAGCGCCGGCCCCGCGGGCAGCAGAGCGTTCACCAGCACAAGGCCCGCCAGCTGCCCCAGCCGCTGCCGGCCCCCGCCGGAAAACAGGTAAAACACCAGCACCATCCACACGCCGGGGCCGAAGTAGTCCGTCCGGAACACCTCTCCCGCCAGGTATCCGCCCAGCAGCGCCACGCCGGCCAGCGCCGCCCTGCGTTCCCTGCTTGCCGCCGCCCGCGCCCGCTCCAGCAGTTCCATGCAGCCCAGGGCGATGAGAAGGGTCCACAGCACGTTCTGCCCCGACCAGTGGAAAGGCCGGCCGAACACCAGCAGGTCATAGGGGATCTCGCTCAGCAGCGCGCCCAGCGCCAGACGGCGGGCATAGCCGGCGCGGCTGCGGGTGCGACGAAAGCCCTCCGCCGCGAGAAAGGCGAAGATGGGAAAGGCAAGCCGCCCCACGCAGCGCATCCACAGCGCCTGGGGTGCAAAGGCCAGACCGATGTGGTCGCACAGCATCAGCCCCATCGCCAGCAGGTGCAGGCCGAAGGAACTGATCTCCGGGCATTTCCTCACACGGCGCACCTCCCCTTTTTTCACCGGCAGGTCTTGCCCCGACGGGCAGCGCGGCGTATGATAAAAGTATACCATACGCCTGCAAGTCACAGAAAGGAGACCCAACATGAAAAAACTGTTCGACTGGGCGGACGACTGCATCCGCCAATGGGATTGGAAGAACGTTGCGCTGCTGAAATTCTGTATGCTGGCGCTGGGCGTGCTGCTGGGACTGGCGCTGCCCCGCTGTGCCCGGAGCCGGGCACGGGCGGTGAGCGGCATAGTGTTCCTGCTCACCTGGGTCCCGCTGATGGCAAGCCTTCTGAACGCCGCGCCCTGGTGGGAGGACGTTCTGCCTGACGCCGGGCACGATTCGGCAGAATAGACAACAAACCGACCCGATGCTTGTGCGCCTGGCCCCCTTGACGGAGGCCGGGCGCTGCCTTTATAGTGAAGATGGTACCTTTATCAAATTTCACAAAGGAGGCATGGAGGATGCAATACCAGATCGCGGGCGAACCGCTGCCGGTGGTGACCTGCCAGCTGGCCGCGGGCGAGACGATGATCACCGAGCGGGGCAGCATGAGTTGGATGACCCCCAACATGAGGATGGAGACCACCACCGGCGGAGGCCTGGGCAAGGCCTTTGGCCGGCTGCTGGCGGGCGAGGCGCTGTTCCAGAACCGCTACACCGCCGAGGGAGGGCCGGGCCTGATCGCCTTTGCCTCCAGCTTCCCCGGCAGCATCCGGGCCTTCGAGATCGGCCCGGGGCGCGAACTTGTGGTGCAGAAGAGCGGTTTTTTGGCCAGTGAGGCGGGGGTGGAACTGTCGGTCTTTTTCCAGAAAAAGATCGGTTCCGGCTTCTTCGGCGGCGAGGGTTTCATCATGCAGAAACTCTCGGGCCATGGCATCGCGTTCGCCGAATTCGACGGATATGTGATGGAGTATGAACTGGCCGCCGGCCAGTCGCTGGTGGTGGACACCGGCTACATCGCCGCCATGGACGCCACCTGTACCATGGACATCGTCACGGTGCAAGGCGTGAAAAACGCCTTTTTCGGGGGCGAGGGGCTGTTCAACACCGTGGTCACCGGGCCGGGGCACATCTGGCTGCAGACCATGCCCATCAGCAGCGTGGCCGCGGTGCTGCGGCCTTTCTTCCCCTCTACCAGCAACAACTGAACACGCAAAAAGGAGCCGTTCCCCATGGGGAACGGCTCCTTTTTTGTTCAATCCGCCGCTTCGGCCAGTTCCCCGGCCAGCGCGCGGGCGGCGGCGCTCACCTCGCCGATCTGTTCCGGTGTGATTCCGTCCAGGTGGAAGCCGCCGGTGCAGACGGTGACCCGGCCGGTGCGGCTTGCCACCGTCTCCGCCACGAGTCGGCAGATGGCCTCGTCCTTGTGGCCGCAGACGTTCAGCACCGAGGCGGTGGCGCTGACGCTGCCATCCCCCAGCAGGGAGGGCCTGGGCTCGGCCAGCACCGTGCAGCCGATGTGGGGCGACTGCCCGCCATACAAAAGGATGTGGCAGCTGCCGTCCAGCACGGCGGCCTCGGCGCAGAGCACACCGCAGGCAAGCTGTTTTTGCCGAAGGATCTTTCTCACATTCCCTGCCATCTGCGGTACTCCTTTGCCTCCACGCCGAAGGGCTCCACCAGCTTGGCGGCGATGTGATAGACCATCTCGTCGATGGTCTTGGGTTGGTGGTAGAAGGTGAGCATGGGCGGGATGATGCGCACCGTGGGCAGCAGGGCCAGTTCGTGCAGGTTGCGCAGGTGGATGGCGCTCATGGGGGTCTCCCGGGCGGCCAGCACCAGCGGGCGGTGCTCCTTGATGGTCACGTCCGCGGCGCGCAGCAGCAGGTTGTCGGCATAGCCGGCGCAGATGCCCGCCGCCGTCTTCATGCTGCAGGGCACCACCAGCATGCCCGCCGCCGGCCAGGAACCGCTGGCGGGGGGCGCGCCGATCTCCCCCGGCCGATAGACCGCGTCCACCAGCGGGGCAAGCTGTTCGGGGGCCAAGCCCGTCTCCTGGCGCAGCGTCAGGGCGGCGCTGTCGCTCATAATGAGCACGGCCGACCGGCCGGCGGCACGGATCAGCTTCAGGCACTGAATGAGCAGCGGCATGCCGCTGGCGCCGGAGGCGCCCACCACGATGGCGTCACGATCCATATTGTCACTCCTTTACCCAATGGGCGGGATCCACGTCCATGAAGCGGGCGCGGACGAACCGGGCCTTCTGATCGTAGGGCACGGTGCAGTCGAAGATGGTCTTGCAGGCGATGCCGTGGTCCCGGATGGAGGGCGAGCAGGCCGGATCGTTGGATGGGTCCAGCGGATGACAGCGCACCCCGGGAATGGTGATGATGTCGGCGTCGCCCTGGAAGCGGGTGTTCATGGCCCAGAGCACATCGTTCATGTCGAAGCAGTCCACATCCTCGTCCACCAGGAAGATGTGCTTGAGTTCGCTAAAGGCGGAGAAAGCCAGCAGCGCCGCCTGGCGCTGGCGGCCCTCGTCGCTGGGGGAAAGTTTTTTGAACTGCAGAACCGCCATGTATTTGCCGCCGCCGGCGGAGGCGCAGTAGACATTCTGCAGGCGTCCGGGCATGGCCTTGTCCACCATGCCCCAGATGGAGGCCTCGGTGGGGATGCCCGCCATCGACACATGCTCCTCGCTGGGGCCGATGCAGGTCTGCATGATGGGGTCTTTGCGGGTGGTCACCGCGGTGACCTTGATGAGCCAGCAGTCTTTGGAGGCGGGGCCGGTGTAGCCGGGGAACTCGGGCATGGCAAAGCCGGAATGGCTGTTCTGGTCCTCCTGCACCCGCACGCCGGGCACCACCTCGCCCTCGATGACATACTCGGCGTTGGCGATGGCCTTCTCGTTCACGGTCAGGCACTTGCACAGCTGCACCGGCTCGCCCCGCAGCGCGCCGGCCACCGCCAGCTCATCGTAACCCAGGGGGGTGGTGGGCGCCTCGAAGCAGGAGCCGATCTCGATGGCGGGGTCCACGCCGATGCTGATGGAGATGGGCAGCCGCTGCCCCAGCTGCTCCGCCCGCTCGGCCATGGCGCCGATGTGGCGCGCGCCGGGGGTGAAGAAGATGGACAGTTCGTCCCTGCCCTGGATGCACAGCCGGTGGATGGTCACATCGCTGCGGCCGGTGTCCGGATGGGTGGCGTAGCACATGCCCAGGGTGATGTAGGGGCCGGCGTCGTCCGGGGTGTTGGTGGGCGCGGGCACCAGCTTGAACAGGTCAAAATCCGGGTCGGTGGCCCTGTGCACCACCTCCTGACAGGGGGCAGGGCCCTCCGCCAGCACCGGCGGCACGGGGTTGGCAACGCTCTGGTACATCTTTTTGCCCAGTTCACGGGCATCGCAATCCAGCAGGGCCGCCACCCGTTTGCGGCTGGCCAGCAGGCCGATGGCCACCTTGGCGCCGGGATGCCCCTTCACGTTGTTGAAGATCATGGCGGGGCCCTCTTTGGTGGGGCGCATCACCGTTCCGCCCGCGCCCACATGGCGGTAGACGCCGGCCAGTTCGGCCATGGGGTCCACCTCCACGTCGGTCTCGATGAGCTGGCCGGGCAGGGAGCCCAGCAGCGCCAGCGCGCTGCGCAGATCGGTCACTTTGTTGTTCATCTCTGAACCGTCCTTTCTTGTTGCAGAATTTATACGATCCTGTTTTTGCAGTAAAACACATTCCCGCATCCGCCGTCCTGCCGCAGCAAACTGTGGGGCGGCGGGCCTTTGCCAGCACACCCTTGTGCCCCGCGAAGGCACAGGGCACGTCGTCGGTGCGGCCGGCGAGCACGTCGTCGCAGACGCCGATCACCTCGTCGATGATATCCGCCGGCAGACGGCCGGTGCCGTGGGCGTCCAGCACGGTGTCGAACCGGCCTTCCAGCCGGCTGCGCAGCCGCAGGAGGTTCTCCCGGTAGGCCGCCACGGAAAGGCTTTCCGGCCCGCCCAGGAAGGTGAAGCTGCTGCAGGCGTCCCCCACCGCCAGGGTGCGGGGTTCCCGCAGCAGCACCACCATGGAGCCGGGGTATGGCCGGGGCACTCAAACACATCCAGATGCACCCCGCCCAGGTCAAAACCGGCCCCGTCCCGCAGAGGATGAAAGCGCCTGGGGTCGGCGCACGGGATCATGGGTGGGTCCTGTTCCAGCCGGGGCCGCGCCCCGTGCAGCGCCTCGATGCGGAAGGCCTGCCGGGCGTGCTGATAAAAGACCGGGATATCCCGCGGGTCCATCCACACGTCCTCAAACTCCCCCGCCCCCATGGCATGACCCACATGGCCATGGGTGAGCAGCACCACCAGCGGCTTGCCGGTGAGGCCCCTCACCACCTGGCGCAGGCTGCCGAACCCGCCCCCTGCGTCGATCAGGGCGGCGCGCTCGCCGCCTTCCACCAGGTACATGAATTCGTGCATCAGCCCTCCGATGCGCACGAGTTGCGGAGAAAGACGCTGTATGCTGAACTGTTCCATAAGACCCTCCCCGCCGGGGCGTTTGTGATGCAGGCAAAGAATTGTGCCGGACAGCCGGAAATCGGGAAGCAGAACGTGCTGCTTCCCGATTTTCGTCCATGCACGGCAACCTTAAATATGGAGGAAGAAGAGAAATTTATTTCTTTTTCAGGATGGTCTTTTCCATCGCGATCTTGGTGATGACGCTCAGCACCATGGTGATGACAACGGTGGGAACGAACACGGTCCAGAAGGAGTAGGTGGTGGCCTCGGTGTTCTTGCCCATCACCCGCAGCACCAGGATGGCCACCGGGTAGTGCAGCATGTACATGTACAGGGAGATGCTGCCCAGATAGGCGAACAGCTTGCTGGTGACGTCGTTGTTCAGCACAGCGGTCAGGCCGTCCTTGTTCATCAGGGACAGGGTGATGATCACGATGCAGAGCAGGGACACGGTCCAGCGGTCCAGGTTGAAGTAGGTGGGCTGGTAGATGGTGTACCACAGGAGCAGGATGCTGCACACGATGTTCCAGGGTCAGCAGAGCCTTGCCGCCGGCGGTGAAGGTGTGAGCGGAGACCTTCTGCACCAGGTAGTAGATCATGCAGCCGCCCATCATACCAAGCATAACATAAAGCAGGCCGTTGTTAAAGCCCAGCATGGCAGTAGTGTCGCCCGCGCTGCCGCCCATGCCGTTGGTGGAAGCGGTCTGCAGGCCCAGGGTGGACCAGGCGGTCTGGGCAGCACGAGTGCCGCTGAAGCACCACCAGCCGCCGAGGAAGATGAAGGTCAGGGGAGCAACGAAGCCGCAGAACACATCCTCGTTCTTGCACAGGGCCCAGTACATGAAGTAGCCCACGATGATCATCGCGGAGATGAACCACAGGGTGCCGTTCAGGTTAAAGAACTGGTTGCCGGTGGAGCGGAAACCCGCGGCATGGAAGCCCAGGAACTCCCAGGCGCTGTTCAGCAGCATGGAGATGACCTGCTGGGCGGTGTAGTCCTGATAGAAGAAGCCGGTGCTGATGATCACGCCCAGCACATAGCCCAGGATCAGGCAGGGCAGCAGCGCCTTGATGCGGGCCCAGGTGTAGTCCCAGGCGCGGGAGGAAGCGCTGCGGGCCATGTAGACGCCGTCGCTCTTGCGCTTGGTGAAGTGGGCCACCATGAAGTAGCCGGCGGTGACGGTGAAGATCAGCAGCACTTCGCTGGAGCCGAAGAACCAGTTGCTGCGCTCCATCCAGTAGCCCAGGCTGCCGTCGCAGCTCATGGCGATGATCCAGCCGGTGTGGAAGCCGATGATGGCGAACGCGATCAGAAAGCGCCAAATTTCAATGGCCACATTTCTTTTTTTCTTTGCGGTTTGCATGATTACACCTCAATTTACCATTTTATGTTTTGCGCGGAAAAAGAAGTTGCCGTTCTGGTTTGCAGGATTATTGGATGGTGCCCAGCACCGAGGTGAGAATGGAGTAATACTTGTTCTCGATGGTGTCGGTGCGGCTGGTCATCACCACGGGGCTGCGCAGGCCGTTCAGGGTGCCGGCGCTCTTCATGTGGGCGAAGAACACCAGGCCCTTGGTGAAGATGTTGCCGCTCCACATGTCAGGCACGATCAGGATGTCGGCCTTGCCGGCGATGGGGCTTTCGATGCCCTTGTGCTTCGCGGCGCTCTCGCTCACCGCGTTGTCCAGCGCGAAGGGGCCGTCGATCTGGTATTTGTCCTTCAGGCGGGCGGTCACCTCGGCGGCGTCCACGGTGCCCTGGATCTTGGGGTTCACCTTCTCCAGCGCGGAGAGCATGGCGATCTTGGGCTCCTCGATGCCCAGGGACCGGGCCACCTTCACCGCGTTCTCCACGATCTTGACCTTCTGGTCCACGTTGGGCTGGATGTTCACGGCGCAGTCGCTGATGATGAGCATCTTGCCGGTCTCGTCGATCTCGAACACCGAGGCCTGGCTCAGCAGTTCGCCGGGCTCCAGCAGGCCGGTCTGCTTGTCCAGGATGCCGCGCATAAAGGTGGCGGTCTGCATCAGGCCCTTCATGGGGATGTCCGCCTTGCCCTCGCGCACCAGCGCCACCGCCTTGTCGACAGCGGCGCGCTCGTCGGTCTCGTCGATGATCTCGAAGGCGGCGGGGTCCTTGCCGAACTGCCGCAACAGCGCCTCGATCTCACCCTTTTTGCCGATGAGGATCGCGTCGGCCACGCCCTTGTCCACGGCCATCAGCACCGCTTCCAGGGTGACGTCGTCGTGGGCGCAGGCCACCGCGACCTTCTTGCGGGACGCATGGCTCTTCACAAAGGCTTCCATCTGTTCAAACGAAGTGATCTTCACAGCTCGAATACCTCCTCTTTGCCGATCAGTGCGTAATAGGTCTGCTGGCCAAGCGAGAGCATCTCCCGCTCGCCGGGATATACATACACGGGCGCGATGAAGCCGACCCGCTTTTTCAGCTGCTCCACGATGTACTCGTTGTGCACGATGCCGCCGGTAAGCAGCACCGCGTCCACCTTGCCATCCAGCACGGTGGCCATGGCGCCGATGCATTTGGCGGTCTGGTAGACCATGGCGTCGATGACCTCCATGCACTTCTTGTCGCCGGCCAGGCCTTTCTGGTAGACCGACAGCACGTCGTTGTCGTTCACATAGGCCATCATGCCGCCCAGGCCGTTGAGCTTGCGATGCATCTGCTCCCGGGTGTACTCGCCGGAGTAGCAGGCGTCCACCAGGGCGCCCACCGGCAGCGCGCCGGTGCGGTTGGTGGAGAAGGCGCCGTCGCCCTCCAGGCCGTTGTCGCCGTCGATCAGCTTGCCGTTCTTGTGGGCCGCCACCGAGGTGCCGCCGCCCAGGTGGGCCACCACCAGGCTCACCTGGTTGTAGTCCAGGCCGTGATCCTTGCAGAAGGCGCGGCCGCAGGCCTTGTGGTTCAGCACATGGAACCGGCTCTGGCGGGGCATTTCCGGCAGGCCGGAGTAGCGGGCCAGCGGTTCAAACTCGTCGGTGCAGGGGCTGTCCACAATGTAGGCGCTGTGCTTGTCCCTGGCCAGGTCGTAGGCGATGCGCATGCCCAGGTCGGACACATGATTGCCGTACTTCATGCTGAGGGACTCCTCCAGCATCTTTTCATTGATGCGCCACACGCCGCCGTGGATGGGCTCGGTGTGGCCGCCACGGCTCACGAAGGCGTCCAGCTGCTTCAGATCAACGCCCTTGCTCTTAAAAAACTCCTCGATCCGGCTCCGGCGGTAATCGTACTGATCCCAGTTGGAAGCGAACTGCTTCACCTCCTCGGCGGGATGGGAGATGGACTCGGAAAACACGCAAACACCATCTTCAAAATAGGCGACCTTGGTGGACGTGGAACCAAGGTTGATGACCCCGATCTTCTTCACGGTGTACCCTCCTGTTTCATTTTGCGAAACTTATGTTTCACTATTCGAACTTATTATAGCACGCACATGTCGGAATTCAACAGTTTTTTCGAAAAACTTTGATTTTGTTAAGCAATGCACAAAACTGAAAAGCGCAATTTGTGCAAGATGATCGTCATGAATGGATATCCCGCTGCAAAAGAATATTTTTCATCGCCAAAAAGTGTGTTATAATGATACGAAGTTAAAAATTTGAGGGTGTGCCTATGCAGAAAAACTCAGAGCAAGCGCAGTATCTGCTTCAGTCGGTGGACAACGCGCTGTGCGTTCTCAACCTTTTTGACAACGCGGACAAACTCTCGCTGACCGAGATCGCCGCCCAGATGGGCATGGGCAAGACCACCGCGCTCCGGCTGGTGTACACGCTGGAGATGCGGGGGTTTTTGTGCCGCGGAAAGGACAACAAGTATTCCCTGGGGATGCGTCTGTTCACCCTGGGCAACCGGGTATATGAACAGAAAAGCTATCTGCCGGTGGTCACCCCTCTGCTGGATCAACTCACCGAAAAGCTGAACGAGAGCAGCCATCTGGTCACCTGGGAGAACCGCGCCCGGGTCATTTTGCTGTACGAGGCACTGCCTCATCTCTCGCTGCGCACCGAGATGGACCGCTCCATCTCCAGCCGGCCGCCCCATCTCACCAGCACGGGCCTGGCGCTGCTCTCCACCCTGAGCGATGAACAGATCGACATCTACGCCAACTCAGCCACCTTTGAAAAGCGCACCGCCTATTCCATCTCCAGCCGGGAGCAGCTGGAGGAGGATGTGCGTTTTGTCCGGACCCACGGGTATGCCATCAACAATCAGCGCTTTGAACAGGGGCTGATCTCCATCGCGGTGCCGGTGCAGAAGGAAAAGGGCGTTCCGGCGGATTTCGCCATCAGCATCTCCGGCCCCAGCACCCGCATCGCGGGCCGGGAAGAGGCAGTGGTACAGGCACTGTTCGACACCGCGGAGCAGATCAGCAGGATGCTGTGATCCCTTCACAGAGAAAAACCGCCGCGCGCGTTGGCGCACGGCGGTTTATTTTGATCGGAAAACGCCCGGCGCAACCGTCGGTTGCGCATCTTCCAAGCCGGCTTGGTGGACAGTGTGCCTGCCGCCGGCTATACTTTTATCCTATAATAGAGAAAAAGGGGCCCGGGAAATGAGTCTTGGGGAAAACATCGCCCGGCTGCGATCGCAAAAGGGATGGTCGCAGGAGGAACTGGCCGGCGCGCTGGCTGTGTCACGCCAGTCGGTGTCCAAATGGGAGACCGACGCCTCGGTGCCGGACCTGGACAAGCTGATGAAGCTGAGCGAGGTGTTCGGCGTATCACTGGACGCGTTGGTGCGGGGCGGCCCGGACCCGGACGGGCAGCGCGCCAACGGCGAGGGCCTGCCCCCCGCCGGCCGGATGACAGCCGGGCGGGCAGGGGTGTCCGCTGTTCAGAAGTTGGCGGCGCTGGTGCTGTTGCTGTGCGGGCTGGCAGTCTTCTTTTTCTTTCTGTTGCTGGAGGGCAGCGCGGCAGGCGTGATTTTTGCCGTGCCCTTCTGGCTGTGCGCGGCCATCTGCGCGGTGTGCCGAAAAAACGCGGGGCTGTGGTGTGCCTGGGCGGTGTACTTTTGCGGCGCGCTTTTTCTGCGGCTGGCCACCGGCATCTCCTGGCGCCTTGTGCTGCTGACCCCGCGCTATGAAGCCGGCTGGAACTACGCCCGTCTTGCCGCCGCCTGGTGCGAGTGGGCGGTCATTCTGGCGCTTCTCGCGGCCACCGTGCTGCGCTTTCGCCGCCTGCCCCTGGCGACAGGGCGGAACACGGTCATCGCTCTGGCCGCCGGCTGGCTGGGCTTTTTGCTGGCGCGGGCCGCGGGCGAATTTATCTTTGACGTCTTTTTTCGATTCACCGGCTTCGCGGGGCCGCTGGGTTTTTTATATGCCCTGTTCGGCTTTGCCAGGCTGGCGGCGCTGGCGGTGCTGCTCTGCTTCTCCGCCCGGTTTTTGCACAGCCGCCGGCACGGATAGTTTTTCGCAAAAGAGCCGCCGGGGCGCTCCAAC
>DSLFC04102__coassemble_594_pt1 | contig 48680 bp, 44 predicted proteins | sample DSLFC04102__metabat2_high_PE_037 | metagenome-assembled genome bin DSLFC04102
CCCAGATCGAGGTCACCTTTGACATCGACGCCAACGGCATCGTGCATGTGAGCGCCAAGGACCTGGGCAGCGGCAAGGAGCAGAGCATCACCATCACCGCCTCCACCAACATGAGCAAGGAGGACATCGAGAAGTCGGTGCGGGAGGCCGAGCAGTTCGCCGCCGAGGACAAGAAGCGCCGTGAAGAGGTGGACGCCCGCAACGCCGCCGACCAGATGGTGTTCCAGACCGAGAAGACCCTGAACGAGCTGGGCGACAAGGTGGACGCGGCCAAGAAGGCCGAGGTCGAGTCCAAGCTGAGCGAGCTGAAAGAGGCGCTGAAGGGCACCGACATCGAGGCCATCAAGGCAAAGCAGGAGGAGGTCCAGAAGGCCTTCTACGCCATCAGCGAAGAGCTGTACAAGAACGCCCAGGGTTCCGCCGGCGCGGCCGCCGGCCCCGAGACCGGCGCGGCCGGCCAGGGCGGCAAGTCCGACGACGGGGTCGTGGACGCCGACTTCAAGGAAGTCTGAGCCTGATCACAAGCCTCCCCTTGGTTTCAAGGGGAGGCATTCTGGGCTAATACGCCCCTACATTTTTCAGGAAAGAGAGCCCGCCCGGCGGGCAGACAAAGGTGAATGATCCATGGCAGAAAAACGCGATTACTATGAGGTCCTGGGCGTGGCGAAAAACGCCAGCGAAGAGGACCTGAAAAAGGCGTATCGCAAGCAGGCGAAAAAGTATCACCCGGATCTGAACCCCGGCGACAAGGAGGCCGAGGCGAAGTTCAAAGAGGTGAACGAGGCCTACGAGGTGCTCGGCGACAAGGAAAAGCGGGCGCGGTACGACCAGTTCGGCTTTGCGGGGGTGGACCCCAGCTATGGCGCCGGCGCGCCCGGCGGCGGGGCCGGCGGCTTCGGCGGCTTCGGCGGCATGGGCGGCGTGGACCTGAACGACATCTTCGGCGATCTGTTCGGCGGCATGGGCGGCGGTTTCGGCTTCGGGGGCGGCCAGCGCTCCAACCCCAACGCCCCCCGCAAGGGCGCCGACGTGCGGGTGAGCCTGGTGCTGGGCTTCATGGAGGCGGCCCACGGCTGCACCAAGACCATCACCATCACCAAGCAGGACACCTGCCCCGACTGCTCCGGCACCGGCGCGGCCAAGGGCACCAGCCCCGAGACCTGCCCCGACTGCGGCGGCACCGGTTACATCAACCGCAACCTGCGCATGGGCGGCATGGTGATGCAGCAGCGCCAGCCTTGCTCTCGCTGCGGCGGCAAGGGCAAGATCGTCAAGACCCCCTGCTCCCACTGCCACGGCACCGGCAAGGTGGCCACCAAGAAATCCCTGGAGGTGAAGATCCCCGCCGGCATCGGCGACGACCAGAGCATCGCGCTGCGGGGCCAGGGCGACGCCGGCGCGAACGGCGGGCCCGCCGGCGACGTGATCGTGATCATCACCGTGCGGCCGGACCCCATGTTCGAGCGGGACGGCTACGACGTGTGGGTCACGGTGCCCATCACCTACAGCCAGGCGGTGCTGGGCGCCTCCATCGTGGTGCCCACCGTGGACGGCAAGGTGGAGTACACCGTGCCCGAGGGCACCCAGAGCGGCACCACCTTCCGGCTGCGGGGCAAGGGCATCCAGTACCTCGGCGGCCGCGGCCGGGGCGACCAGTACGTCAAGGTGATGGTGGAGATCCCCAAAAAGCTCACCCGCGCCCAGCGGGAGGCGCTGTCCGCCTTTGAGCAGAGCCTCAAGGACGACAACTACGAGCAGCGCAAGGGCTTTTTCAAAAACCTGCGGGACAAGTTCGAGAAGAACTGACCCGCCCCCGATACACCCGAAAGCGCCGGGCAGGAACTTCCTGCCCGGCGCTTTGTTTTGTATCCTGGGGGTGAAGTGCCGGCACGGCAAGGGGCGGCCCGCCCGCGCCAAAGACCCGCCGGGGCGGCTCACTCCTCCCGCTCCAGGCAGGCGTCCGCCGCCAGGGCCAGCAGCCGCTGGAACTGGGCCCGCTCCCGGTCGGTCATGCGGGCGGTCATGCGGCGAAAGCCCTCGTCCACCTGCCCCTGCAGCGCCGGGTACACCGCCCGCGCCTTTTCGGTGGGGTGGATGTCGTAGGTGCGCTTGTCTTTGGGGTTGGTGCGCCGGGAGAGAAACCCCGTCTCCTCCAGCCTGGCCACCGTCTTGGCGATGACGCTCTTGTCCAGCGAGAGGCGCAAGGAAGTATCCCATGGAAAAAAGCGAAACGATATGGAACCGGCGGTTCGTCCTGCTGTTCATCACGAACCTGCTGGTGCTGGCGGCGTTCTACGCCTCCATCCCCATCATCCCCCTCTACTGCGAGGAGATCGGCATCACCGGCTCGAAGATCGGCATCGTGCTCACCGCCATGTCGGTGGCCACCATCCTGTTCCGCCCGGTGGCCGGCTACCTGCTGGACAATTTTGACCGCTACCGGGTGTATCTGGTGTTTCTGGAGCTGTTCTGCCTGTCCTTCCCGGCGTTTCTGGCATTCCCGGCCTTCGGCGCGCTGATCGTGGTGCGGCTGTATATGGGGGCGGTCTACTCGGTGTGCGGCTCCGCCACCATGACCCTGGCGGGGGACGTGCTGCCCGCCGCCAAAATCACCCAGGGCATCAGCCGCTTTGCCTTCACCGTGTCCATCGGCATGGCCCTGGGGCCCTTCGTGGGCCTGCAGGTGCAGGAGAACCTGAGCAGCCGGGCCTCCTTCCTCACCATCTTCGGCATCGCGGTGGCGGCGCTGGTCTGCGTGAGCCTGTGCCGCATCCGGTATCCCAAGGTCAAGCGGGGCAAATTCTCGCTGCGGGGCTCCATCTACGCCCCGGCGCTGCCCTTCATGTTCAACATGATGTTTTTGATGATCCCCTACGGGGCGGTCATCGCCTACTCCTCCATCCTGGCCCAGGAGAAGGGCCTCACCCCCTGGCTGCCCTGGTTCTACATCTTCCTGGTGGCGGGGATGCTGGTGTCCAAGCTGTCCACCCAGAAACACGTCGACACGGGCAACCACCGGGCGCTGGTCTGCGCCAGCCTGGTGGTGCTCATCCTCACCATGGCCAGCTACCTCTTCCTCGCCACCGGGGCGCACCTGCTGGCCGCCGGCTTCTTCTTCGGCGTGGGCTACGGCATCTTGCAGCCGCTGTTCCAGGCCTTCGTCACCGGCACCACGCCGCCGCCCCAGCGGGGGGTGGCCAACGCCACCTACATGCTCTCCTACGACGTGGGCATCGGCCTGGGCTCGCTGCTGATGGGCTTTTTGCAGCAGCCGGTGGGGCTGGCCGCGGGCTTCGCCCTCACCGCCGTGTTCTACGTTGTGGGCGGCGGGCTGTACCTGGGCTGGACCGACGGCTATTACAGCCGGCGCAGGGCCGCCTGTGAAGCGGGCAGGGCCGATTAAGCGCACACCGGGGCGGATGCCCCGGGGGATCATGGCCCCGCCCGCGGCGGGGAAAAGAGAGGGCCCGGCGGATGTTTTGTCCGCCGGGCCCTTTTTCTGTGTTGTTATTCCGCGTTGGCCGCCCTGAGGTTCTCCACCTCCTGCGCCGCCAGGTCGGCCCAGGAGCCGTTTTTGTAGAGGAAGTCGTATCGGTAGAGCACATAGCCGTCCGCCCCCAGCTGCCGGCCGGTGGCCACCATGTCCGCCAGGGTGTGCCCGGTCTGCCAGCCGCTCTGGGCCGCGTCGTAGTTGCCGCCGTCCCCGTCGCCGATGCGGTAGGCACCCAGGCCGAAGTAGAGCGCCACGCTGGGCGCCCGCTCCAGCGCCGCCCACTCGGCGCTGATGTTCTCAAAGGCGTAGCGGGTGCTGCCCGAGCCGGTGGTGTAGCCGTAGCCCCAGTACAGCTGAGGCAGCACATAGTCCACATAGCCGCCCTCCGCCATCCAGAGAGAGACGTCGCTATACTGGGAGTTGTAATTGTTGTCCATATTCCCCTGGGGACTTACACCGAACCGCACCGCCGGCTTTTCCGCCTTCACCGCGGCGTAGACCTGGCGCATCAGCTGGTTCACGTTCTCCCGCCGCCACTCCTCCAGCGACAGGCCGCTGGCCGCGGCGGTGTACTCCGCCGCGTCGAAAGAGGGGTCGGTGGTGGGGTAGAAATAGTCGTCGAAGTGGATGCCGTCCACGTCGTAGTTGCGCAGGATCTCCAGCACGCCGTCGGTGATGAGCTGCCGCACCTCGGGCAGGGAGGGGTCGAAGTAGAGGCCGCCGTCCACCTCCTTGACCCACTCGGGGTGAAGCAGGGCGGGGCTGGAGGCGGCCAGCTCGCCCGCCGGGCGGGTGGCGTTCAGCCGCACCCGGTAGGGGTTCAGCCAGGCCTCCAGTTCCAGGCCGCGGCTGTGGGCGGCCTCCACCAGCACCGCCAGCGGGTCAAAGCCGGGGTCGCCCCCCTGGGCGCCGGTGCACAGGTGGCTCCAGGGGAACAGTTCGCTGGGGTAGAGGGCGTCGGCAAAGGGGCGCACCTGGGCGATCACCACGTTCAGGCCCAGGTCGGCACAGTTTTGCATCATCGCGTCCGCGTCGGCGGCAAAGGCCGCCTCGCTGGAAAAATCGAAGCTCTCCCACTCCAGATAACTCACCCACATGGCCCGGTACTCGCCGGCCTGTTCCGCCGGGGCGGCGGGGGCCGACGTGTCGGGGGCCGGCGTGTCGGACGCGGGGGCGGAGGAGGAGGCCCCGCCGGAGGAGGCGGGCGCGGAGGAGGCGGGCGCGCCGGCGCAGCCGGCGCACAGCAGGGAGAGGGCGGCGGCCAGCGCCGCGGTTTTCAAAGGAAGGTGTTTCATGGCAGTTTCTCCGTTTTTTCACGGCCCCCGGCGGGGGGCGAAGTCGGGCGGACGGGTCAGCCCTCGTCCCGCGCGCGGCGGTAGAGGGTGAGGGTGAGCCAGCCCCGGGCCGCGCCGGCGGCCAGGCCGCACAGGTTCATGAACAGGCCCAGCACCGCGGCGCCGCCCAGCAGCACCAGCACCCGGGCGGCGAACCACAGCGCCTCGGCGGCGGCCAGCGTGCGGAACTGGGGGGCGAGGCGGGGGTCGGCGGCCTTTTCCCAGCCGGCGAAGCAGGGCCACACCAGGGCCAGCAGCAGATGCTGCAGCAGCGGCACGGGCAGCGCCAGCGCCAGCACCTGCAGCAGGATGCAGCCCGCCAGGGCCTTTTTGTCCTGCTTGCCGGTGCCCTTGACACTGGCCAGAAAGCCCAGCATCAGCAGGGTCAGCAGCATGGCCAGGTTCTCCACCAGCGCCATAGGGAAGGAGACCGCGGCCCCCAGGGCGGCGGCCATGGTGCAGGCGGCGCTGAGCATCCCCAGAGCGTAGTAGGTCTTTTTGGAGAGGGTGAGACGGACGTTCAAGGGGCGGTCTCCTTTCCGCGGGCCGCCCTTTCCTTCGGGCGGCGGGCGTGTTATAATGAAAAGAGGGTCTCCCGCTTTGCGGCGCAGGCCCTCACACAACGATATGCGCGCTTTGCGCCATTATACCACACCCGCCGCACCCGCCGCAAGCCGGGCGCGCCGCCCCCGGGCCGGGTGCCGAAAGGAGATCTTCCGCTTTGTCCGTTTCTCACCGTCACCCTGCCGCCTCCGACAGCGACCGCCTGCTGGGGCAGGCGCCCATCGGCGGGCTGATCTTGAAACTTTCGCTGCCGGCGGTGGCCGCCCAGCTGATCAACGTGCTCTACAATGTGGTGGACCGGATGTACATCGGCAACATCCCGGGCATCGGGGCCACCGCCCTCACCGGCGTGGGGGTCACCTTTCCGGTGCTGATGATCGTGTCCTCCTTCGCGGCCTTCGCGGGCATGGGCGGCGCGCCCCGGGCGGGCATCCGCCTGGGCGCGGGGGACAAAGAGGGCGCGGAACTGGTGCTGGGCAACTGTCTGACGCTGCTGCTGGTGCTGAGCGTGGCGCTCACGGCGGTGTTCCAGATCTTCCGCACCCCCATCCTCATCGCCTTCGGCGCCACCGGCAACCTGTTGCCCTACGCCCAGGATTACATCTCCATCTATCTGTGGGGCACGGTGAGCGTGCAGCTGGCGCTGGGCCTCAACACCTTCATCAGCGCCCAGGGGCGCAGCGGCGTGGCCATGTTCAGCGTGGCCATCGGCGCGGCGCTGAACATCGTGCTGGACCCCATCTTCATCTTTGTGTTCGATATGGGGGTCAAGGGCGCGGCCATCGCCACCGTGCTCAGCCAGACGGTGAGCGCCGTGTGGGTGCTGGCCTTTCTGCTTTCGGGCCGCAGCGCCCTGCGCATCCGCAAAAAGAACCTGCGCTTTTCCGGCCCGGTGCTGGCCAGCGTGGCCGCGCTGGGCGTTTCCCCCTTCATCATGCAGAGCACCGAGAGCCTGGTGACCATCACCCTGAACCGGGGCATGTCCAGCTACGGCGGCGAGTTGTACATGGGCACCATCACCATCCTGCAAAGCGTGATGCAGCTGATCGTGCTGCCCCTGCAGGGGGTGACCCAGGGCACCCAGCCCATCATCAGCTACAACTACGGCGCGAAGAACCTGGGCCGGGTGCGAGCCACCTTCAGGCGGGTGTTCCTCATCAGCATGGCCTACACAGTGAGCGCCTTTTTGCTGGTGTGGCTGCTGGCCTGGCCGCTGACCCGGATGTTCACCTCCGACGCCGCCCTTCTGGAACTGACGGTGAAGGCCATGCCGGTGTTCTTCGGCGGCATCTGGGCCTTCGGGGCGCAGATGAGCTGCCAGGCGGCCTTCATGGGCCTGGGCCAGGCAAAGGTGAGCCTGTTCCTGGCGCTGCTGCGCAAGGTGATCCTGCTGATCCCGCTGGCCATCCTGCTGCCCATGCTGCTGGGCGGCGACCCCTTCGCCATCTACCTGGCGGAGCCCGCGTCGGACATCATCGCCAGCGCCACCACCCTGACCATCTTCCTGTTGTTCTACAAGCACACACTGAGCAAGCCCGCGGCCTGAGCCGCGCCTGGAGGAGGAGACGCCATGCCCGCCATTTTTTCCGTGGTCGCCATCGTCGCGGCCGCCGCGCTCTGCTGGCGGCTGGCAAGACATCTGGAGGCGAAGCGGGCCAAAAAGGCCCCCGGCGCCGACTGCCTGGAATACCGCACCGCCCTCGCCTTCGACGAGTGCCTGGACGCGCTGGCCGCCCGGGCCGATGACGACGAATTCGCATACACCTGCACCCGCCAGCCGGACGGCAGCTTTCTTTTGCACTTCACCCTGCACAAGCCCACCGGGCAGCCGGTGGACACCCTTTACAGCCTGCGGCTGGACGCGGGCCGGCAGACGGTGGTGACCCTGTGCTTTTTGCGGGAGGCCTTCGGCTACCGGGAGCCGGTATTCCCCCGGGCGCTGCTGGATTCCTTCCTGGCCAAAAAACTGGCCGCCGTTCCCCACACGCCCCCGGCGGGCGAGGCGTAGCGCGGCCGCGGGCCTTGCCGCCGCGCCGTTCGCCTTGCCTTTTCGGGGAACGGCTGGTATAATAGACGGGTACAAAACGGGCCATTCGCATAATTGGTCAATGCCCCCGGCTCATAACCGGGTTTATCAGGGTTCGAGCCCCTGGTGGCCCACCAGACGGCGGCAGGCGCCCCTTCTCACAGGAGGGGCGCCTGCCGCCGTTTTTCCGCCCTTTGTTCCCGCGCCGACCCGGCGGCCGGTTTTTCCGCGTCCTCCCTGGCCGTTCCGCCGCCCGGACCCGCCCCGGCGGGGGCGCTGGCGCTGAGCCTCGCCGCCTGCGGGGCGAAGATCGACTCGGTGAGCCTGCCCGGGACGGGGCGCTGACCGCCGTCTGCCCGGTGACGGTGGAGGTGCCCGTCCGGGGGGTGAGCGCCCCCGAAGCCCTGGCGCTGGTGGTGAACGGGGAGAACACCGCCCGGCTGGACGCGAAGGCGACGCCGGAGGACGCCACCGGGGTGACCTTCGCCTATGCCTCCAGCGATGAGAGCGTGGCCACCGTGGACGCAAACGGCAGGGTCAAGGCGGTGAAGGTGGGCGCCGCCACCATCACCGCCGCGGCGGGCCAGGCCCGCGCGGAGTACGCCCTCACCGTGCGGGACGTGAGCTGCTCCTACTGCGGGCAGACCGGCCACACCTCCGCCAGCTGCCCCACCAAGGCGGCGGACGAGCAGGCTGCGGCCCAGGCCGCCGCCCAGGCGGCGGCGCAGCAGGCAGCCCAACAGGCGGCCCAGGATGCCGCCGGCTCCTCCGACAGTCCCGCGCCCGCCCCGGGAGGCGACAGCGGTTCTTCTGTCTGGATTTCGCATCCCGAAGCGGATATCCCGGGCATAGTCATCACCGGCGGAGGAAATGGCGTGGGACAAGACTGCCCCTGAAAAATTCGGGCGAGGTCCCTGTTTATAAAGGAAACGCCCTTCAGAAAAAAAGGGGGCAGCGCGGCCGATGGCCCGCGCCGTCCTCTTTTTCTTTGCTGCCAAACATGCTATGCTGTGAAAGAGACCCAACCGCGAAATAGGGGGAGATCGTATGTCCCGTTCTGTGCCCGCGCCGGTGCGGGTGCTGGCGCTGACCGCGCCGCCGCTGGCCGCCCTGATCCGGGTGCTGGGCGGCGGCAATTACTACTGCGACAGCGACTACTATTGGCACATTGCCCTGGGCCGTGTGCTGGCCCGGACCGGCCGCCTGCCCGGCACGGACGGGCTTTCCTGGGCCGCGCAGCAGCAGGGCCTGGAATATGTGAACCACTCCTGGCTGGCCGACTGGCTGCTCTACCGGCTAAGCCTGTGGGGCCCCACCGAGATCGCCGGGGCGGTGGTGTATCTGGCCGGGTGCCTGGCGCTGCTGGCGCTGGCCTTGTTCGGGCTGTGGGGCCGCGGGCTGCTGGCCCCGGGGCAGCGGCTGGCGCACCGCCTGGCGGACGGGGCTGTGATCCTGGACGTGTGGCTCTGCCTGCGCTACACCTGGGGCAACCCCCGCCCGCAGCAGCTGGCGCTGGTCCTCTTCGCCCTGGCGCTGTATCTGCTGCGATCCGCCTGGGAGCACCCGCACCGCCGGCGCTGTTTTCTGCTGCCGGCGCTGGCGGCGCTGTGGGCCAACCTGCACGGCGGCAGCCTGCCGCTGCTGCTGGGTATGACCGGGCTGTACGGGCTGCTGGCGCTGCTGCCGCCCTTTCAGCGAGGCAGCCTGTGCCACCGGCGCGGCGCTTTGCGCTGCTGCTGGGCCTGGAAGCGCTGGCCGGCTGCTGCAACCCCTACGGGCCGCGGCTCTACGGGCAGTTTTTTCAGGTGGACGCCACCAGCGCCCTGGTGGGCGTGACCGAGTGGCAGCCCGCCGCCTGGGACAACGCCCCCGCCTTTTTCGCGGCCATGGGGCTGCTGGCCCTGGTCTGGCTGCTGGCCCGCCGGCCCTTTGAACTGGAGCCTGTGGCTCCCCTGCTGCTCACCGCCGGCTTCACCCTGCTGCATGTGCGGGGGATGTTCTGGTGGTGCGTGTGCGCGGCGGCGTTTTTGCTGCGGCAGGCCCCGGCGCTGCGCGCCGGCCTGGAGCGGGTGGCCGGGCGCTTTCGCCCCGGGCGGCTGCGTCCCCTTGCCCGGGCGGCGGGCCGGGCCCTTTTCCCGCTGGTGACCGCCGCCGCCCTGGCCGCCGGCGCGTGCTTTGCCCCCGCGGCGCTGCACAACCGGTTTTACCGGGTGTTCCCCCCGGAACTGGTGGACGCGCTGGAACAGGCAGACCCCCAGCGGCTGTACACCAGCTTCAACGCGGGGGGCATGGCCATCCAGGCCGGGTTCCGGTCCTTTGTGGATTCCCGGGCCCAGCTGTTCACCCCCGAGATGCTGGTGGACGCGCAGATCCTGGCGGGCACCCGCCGCCAGTCCGCCACCTGGTCCATCGACCAGGTGCTGACCCGCTGGCAGTTCGACGCGGTGCTGCTGGCAAAGTACGACGCGGAACTGACCGCCTCCTACTTCGCCGGGCGGGACGACTGGCGGATGGTCTACGACGGGGCCTGGTACACCCTGTTCCTGCCCCGGGGCTGACCCGCCGCGGGAAGCCTGCGCCCGGAGCGGCCGCCCACCATGAAAAGGCCCGGTCTGCCGACCGGGCCTTTCCTGTGTCCTTTCGCCTGTTTGCCGTGGCCGCCCTCACGCCCGGACGGTCAGCCACACCCGGCAGGACGTCCGGGAGATGGTGACGCCGCGCCGGGCGCTGGTGAGGGTGCAGGTTTGCAGCAGCTGGGGCGAGTCCCAGGCCCGCACCGGGCCATCGCGGGTGTATTCATCGAAGCGCGGCTCGCCGCGCATCCACTCTCTGTAATGCCCGCACAGCGCCTCCATCGCCCGGTCGCACTCCGCCCGGGTGTCGAACTCCATTCTCACCGACGCTTCGGTGACCCGGGCGTTCTTGCTCTCCCGCCGGTCGTTGAAGGTATAACTCACCGTGGCGGGGCGGCCGAGCACCTCCCGGTGGTAAGAAAACACACAAATGCCCCTGCGCCAGCCGCTCTCCGAATATGCCCAGTCCGGCGTGCCGGCGGCCCGGAGCACCTCATCCACGCCCATGCCCAGGGTCACCGCCTCGCCGGGGATACCCGTGGAGACCCGCCGAGGCCGGTTCACCGCCAGGGAGGAACACACCACAAGGAGCACCAGGCTTGCCCAAAACACAAAAACCGCAAGGCGCTGCCGTTTCACGCCGGGTCCCTCCTTTCGCCGGATGCGTCTGTCCTCAGTGTACACGGTCTTTTTCGCCGCCGCAAGGGGCAGTTCGCCCAAACCCTGACCGGATCATTTGGTGTGTTCGCCGGTGCGCCGGGCCGCGGAATTGACGGCGGGGGCCCGATACGCTATGATAGTACTGCGCTGAAAGGGCGGCGGGCGCCGCCCTGTTTTTCCACCGAGAGGGGGCTTGTGTGCCGTGACCCGTTCCATTTTTTCGCCGGCGCGGCGCTTCGCCGCCGCCCTGCTGGCGCTGCTTTTCGCTCTGCTGGCGGCGGGGCCCTGCTTTGCCCGGGCCGCCGCCCCCGCGCTGGAGGACACGCTGGCCCAGGTGCGCCGGCTGGAGGCGCTGGCCGACGCCTGGGCCGGCGAGCACCCGGGCAGCGACCCGGTGGAGCTGACGGTGAACTACCTGTGCGGCCAGCGGTACGACGACCCGCTGTGGAGCCTGGTGCTGGGCGGCGGCAGCGAGGCCTTTGAGGACTATGTGCGCCAAAACGACCCCGGCCTGGGGGCGCTGCAAAGCCTTGCGGACGTGACGCTGCCCACCGGCGAGGCGGTGGACTTTCTGCATCTGGCGGCCGCCGCGGGGGCGTGCTACGGCTACGGCATGCCCCAGATCGTGTGCAGCTGGGGCGGCGACTGCGTGCAGCTGGCGGCACCGGCCCGGGGCACATCCGGCGACCCGGCGGCCTGCTACGAGGCGCTGGCGGCCGGCTTTGCCGCCCCCGACGGCACCGGCTACTTTCCCTTGAGCGACTGGCTGGCGGACGTGGACGGGGTGAACCTGGGCCAGCGGCTGCTGGCGGGCGAGGGGCTGGCCGACGCGCTGGAGGGCTATTATTCCCTGCTGGCCGGGGCGAGTGACCCGGACGCGGCGCGCGCGGAGCAGTTCGTGGCCCTGCAGTTCGGCGGGGCGGACACCGGCGACAGCGAGGGGTTCCGGGCGCTGGTGTGGAACACCTTTTCCCAGGACGCGGGGGTGCAGCTGTATCTGCTGGCCAACGAGTACGCCGACGTGGACGACGAGGGCCGCACGGTGATCGCCGCCGATCTGCAGGCCCCGCTCCAGTCGGCCTGCATGCTGGTGGCCGACCGGCTGGCCGACGCGCTGGACGGCAGGGTGGTGGACCCGCCCGCGGCCACACCGCGGCCGGAGGACGGCCCCTCCGCCAGTGCCCCGCCCGCCGCCACCCCGGCCCCCGGGGCAAACGCGCCGGCGCTGTGGGCGCTGGTGGAACAACACCCGGGGGTGCTGCTGGGGGCCATGGGCCTGCTGGCCGCCGCCTTTGTGGCGGTGGCGGCGGCGCTGTGGCGCATGGGCCGCCGGTGAGCGGGCCAACCTATTTTGCAGGAGGCGACAGGCCATGAACGTTTTCGACATCCTGGGCCCGGTGATGATCGGGCCCTCCAGCAGCCACACCGCCGGGGCGGCCCGCATCGGGGGCGTGGCCCGGGCGCTGCTGGCCGCCGAACCGGCGCGGGCGGTGATCCAGCTGCACGGCAGCTTTGCCAAGACCTACAAGGGCCACGGCACCGACAAGGCCATCATCGCCGGCATCATGGGCATGGCCCCGGACGACGAGCGCATCCGCCGCGCGCCGGAACTGGCCGCCGCCGCGCACCTGGCCGTGACCATCGAGACGGTGGAACTGGACGGGGCGCACCCCAACACCGCCCGCATCCTTTTGTGGGACGCCGCGGGCCGCACCGTCACGGTGCAGGGGGCCAGCGTGGGGGGCGGCAACATTCTCATCACCTCGGTCAACGGCATGGAGGTGCAGATCACCGGCCAGTACACCACCCTGATCGTGCTCCACCGGGACACCCCCGGCACCATCGCCGCGGTGGCCGACGTGCTGGCGGCCCACGGGGTGAACATCTGCAACTTCCGCCTGGCCCGCCGGGAAAAGGGGGGTGTGGCGGTGATGACCATCGAGCTGGACGGCAGCTTTGAGCCCAAGCTGAACCGGGAGGTGGAGGCGCTGCCCAACATCCTCTCCTCCACCATGTTGCAGCCCATCTGACGCAAGGAGAACGCCATGACCGAAGAACTGAGATACGATTCCATCGCCGGCCTGGTGGCCGCCGCCGAGGCGGCGGGCGAGCCCATCTCGGCGCTGGTGCTGCGCCAGCAGGCGCGGCAGCTGGAACAGAGCGAGGAAGCGGTGTACGCCCGCATGCGGGACACCTACGCCGTGATGGCCGCCTGCATCGAGCCGGGCAGCGAGGAGGGCCTGCGCTCGGCCAGCGGCCTGTCCGGGGGAGACGCCTTCCGGATGCGCCGGGCGGTGGAGACGGGCAAAAACCTCACCGGCGGGGTGCTGGGGGGCGCTTTGTACCGGGCGCTGGCGGTGAGCGAGCTGAACGCCGCCATGGGCCGGGTGGTGGCCGCCCCCACCGCCGGCAGCTGCGGCATCCTGCCCGCGGCGGTGCTCACCATGCAAAAGGAGAAGGGCTGCACCGAACACGACTGCGTGATGGCGCTGTTCACCGCCAGCGCGGTGGGCATGGTCATCACCACGAGCGCCTGTGTGGCCGGGGCCCAGGGGGGCTGCCAGGCCGAGTGCGGCAGCGCGGCGGCCATGGCCGCCGCCGCCATCGTGGAACTGGCGGGGGGCACGCCCCGGCAGGCGGCGGACGGGGTGGCCATCGCCCTGAAGAACATCCTGGGCCTGGTGTGCGACCCGGTGGCGGGCCTGGTGGAGATCCCCTGCATCAAGCGCAACGCCTCCGGCGTGGCGGGGGCCTTTGTGGCCGCCGAACTGGCGCTGGCGGGCATCGCCAGCGCCATCCCCGCCGACGAGGTGATCGCGGCCATGAAAAAAGTGGGGGACGCCATGTCCCCCGCTTTGAAAGAGACCGCCGAGGGCGGCCTTGCCGCCACCCCCACCGCCCGCCGGCTCTACGAACAGGTGTTCGGCCGCCCCGCGGAGGAGGGCTGCGCCGGCTGCGGCGGCTGCGGCGGCCGATGAACGCCCGGCCGCGGGTGAGGATTTGACGCGGGCCTTCCGCTGTGCTATACTATAAAGATTGAATACACAGTGCGCCGCGCCGCGCGGCTGCTGCAATGGTTCAAAACGACGAGACCCTTTGGGATCTTGTCGTTTTTTTGAGTTGCGCGCGGCGGGCGGGAAAGGGAGAGAAAGTATGGATACGAAAGAGAACGAGATCGAAGTCATGAGCCGCGGGGAACTGGCCCGGCGGTATCTTCTTGTGGTGGCGAGCCTGAAGGCCACCGCCCTGAGCCTGGGCAGCTGGCTCATCCTCTGGAATTTCCTGCTCATTGCCGGGCAGATCCTGCTGCTGCGCCGCCGCTTTTCGCCGGTGCAGCTGCTGCAGGTGCCCCTGTTCTTTCTGTTCGGCTGGTTCACCGACCTGGGTGTGTGGCTGGCGGGCTTTTTGCCGGTGAGCGCCTACCCGGTGCGGCTGGGGCTGGTGGTGCTGGGCACGCTGGTGCTGGCGCTGGGGGTGTCGCTCTCGGTGGTGGCGGGGGTGATCATGAACTCCGGCGAGGCCTTTGTCAAGGCCCTGGCCGACACCACCGGCAAGCGCTTCGGCGATCTGAAGATCGCCTTTGACGTGGTGTGCGTGCTGGGGGCGGTGGCGCTGTCGCTGCTGTTCTTCCATTTCACGGTGCAGGGCACCCGGGAGGGCACGGTGATCGCGGCGCTGTGCACCGGCTTTTTTGTGAACCTGATCCTGGGGCGGGTGCGGCAGCCGCTGGAGCGGCTGCTGCGGGCCTGAGACCCGGCTCTTGTGCTTTTGCCGCCGGGGGTATATGATAGAGGATGGCCGCCCCGGCGCGGGGCGCCGAAAAACGCTTGCGGGAGGCGAGCCCATGCGGCAGGACCTGACCACCGGCCCGGTGGCAAAGACCATGCTGCTGTTCAGCCTGCCCCTCATCGCGGGGGACATGCTGCAGCAGCTTTACAATGTGGCCGACACCCTGATCGTGGGGCGGTTTCTGGGGGCGGCGGCCCTGGGGGCGGTGGGCTCGGCCTACACCCTGATGACCTTTCTCACCTCCATCCTGCTGGGCCTTGCTTTGGGCAGCGGGGCGGTGTTCTCGATGGAGTGGGGCCGGCGGGACCTGGCGGAACTTCGCCGCAGCGTCTTTTCCGCCTTCTGCCTGATCGCGGCGCTGACGGCGGCGCTCACCGCCTTCGCCTTTCTCTTTCTGGACGGCATCCTCCGCTTTCTGCAGGTGCCGGCGGAAAACTACGGCCTGATGCGGGCTTACCTGTGGGTCATCTTTCTGGGCATCCCGGCCACCTTCCTCTACAACTTCTTCGCCTGCCTGGTGCGGGCGGTGGGCGACTCGGCGGCCCCGCTGGTGTTCCTGGGCCTTTCGGCGGGGGTGAACATCGCCCTGGACCTGTGGTTCGTGGTGGGCCTGGGCCTCGGGGTGGAGGGCGCGGCGGCGGCCACGGTGATCGCCCAGTACCTCTCGGGCGCGGCGATGACCGCCTACACCGCCCTGCGCTGGCCCCAGCTGCTGCCGGGGCGGGGCGAGCGGCGCCTCGGGCGGGAGAACCTTTCCCGCATCGCCCGCTTTTCGCTGCTCACCTGCGCCCAGCAGTCGGTGATGAACTTCGGCATCCTGCTGGTGCAGGGGCGGGTGAACTCCTTCGGGCCGGCGGTGATGGCCGCCTTCGCCGCCGGGGTGAAGATCGACGCCTTCGCCTATCTGCCGGTGCAGGATTTCGGCAACGCCTTCTCCACCTTCGTGGCCCAGAACTACGGCGCGGGCAAGCCCGGGCGCATCCGCCGGGGCATGGCCGCGGCGGCGGGCTGGGCGGCGGGCTTTTCCGCCGCCGTCAGCGCGCTGGTGTTCCTCTTCGCCCAGCCGCTGATGCGCATTTTTGTGGAGGCCTCCGAGACGGAGATTCTGGGCATCGGCGTGCAGTACCTGCGCATCGAGGGCGCCTTCTACCCCGCCATCGGCTGCCTGTTTTTGTTCTACGGCCTCTACCGGGCGGTGGGGCTGCCCTCCATGAGCATGGTGCTCACGGTCATCTCCCTGGGCACCCGGGTGGCGCTGGCCTACGCCCTGTCCGCTCTGCCCTTCTTCGGGGTGGCGGGCATCTGGTGGTCGGTGCCCATCGGCTGGCTGCTGGCGGACGCCGCGGGCCTCGTCTACTGGCTGGCCCGCCGCCGGGCCATCGAGGCCGCCCTCGTCCCCGGGCAATAATTGGATTTGCGCCCGCTCCCGAAACCCTGTACAATAAAGGGGAAAGGGGGCGGGCTTTTTGGGCGAACGCACCTATCTTGCCATCGATCTCAAATCGTTCTACGCCTCGGTGGAGTGCGTGGAGCGGGGGCTGGACCCCATGGCCACCCACCTGGTGGTGGCGGACGAGGCCCGCACCGACAAGACCATCTGCCTGGCGGTGTCGCCGGCGCTGAAAGCCTACGGCGTGCCCGGCCGGGCGCGGCTGTTCGAGGCGCGGCAGGCGGTGGAAAAGGCCAACCGCCGCCGGCGGGCAAGGGCGCCGGGGGGCGTGTTCACCGGCGGAAGCTGGGACGAGAGGGCCCTGGCCGCCGACCCCGGCCTGGAGATGGACATTCTGGTGGCCCCGCCCCGGATGGCCCACTACATCGAGATGAGCGCCAGGGTGTATCAGGTGTACCTGCGCTTTGCCGCCCCCGATGACATCCACGTGTACTCCATCGACGAGGTGTTCATCGACGCCACCGATTACTTAAAAAGCGCCGGCGTCACCGCCGAGGCCTTCGCCCGCGAGGCGGTGCGGCAGGTGCTGGCGGCCACCGGCATCACCGCCACGGCGGGCATCGGGCCGAACCTGTATCTGGCCAAGGTGGCCATGGACATCGAGGCCAAGCACTGCCCGCCGGACGAAAACGGCGCGCGGGTGGCCCGGCTGGACGAGGGCAGCTTCCGGCAGAAATACTGGGACCACCGCCCCCTCACCGACTTCTGGCGGGTGGGCCGGGGCATCGCGCGGCGGCTGGAGGAAAACGGCCTTGCCACCCTGGGGGATGTGGCGCGCCTGTCCCTCTCGGACGCGGGGCAGGAGAAGCTGTTCCGGCTGTTCGGGGTGAACGCCGAACTGCTGATCGACCACGCCTGGGGTTTTGAGAGCTGCACCATGGCGGACATCAAGGCCTACAAGCCCGCCGACCACAGCCTTGGCAGCGGGCAGGTGCTGCAGGAGCCCTACCCCTTTGACAAGGCGGCGCTGGCGGTGCGGGAGATGGCGGACGCCCTGGCGCTGGACCTGGTGGCTCAGGGCCTGGTGACCGACCGGCTGACCCTGGCGGTGGGCTATGACATTGAAAACCTCACCGACCCGGCCCGCAAGGCCGCCTATCACGGGCCGGTGGTCACCGACCACTACGGCCGCCGGGTGCCGAAACCCGCCCACGGCACCGCCAAACTGGAAACGCCCACCGCCTCCGCCCGGGAGCTGGTGGCGGCGGCCGGCGCGCTGATGGACAAGATCGCCGACCCGGCGCTGCTGGTGCGGCGGCTGACCCTCACCGCCGGGCGGGTGCTGCCGGAGACGGAGGCCGAGGCGGCGGTGGTGTGCCGCCAGCTGGACCTCTTCCACGACTGGCAGGCGGAGGCCGCCCGGCAAAAGGAGGCCGCCGCCCGCCGGGCCCGGGAGAAGAAGATGCAGAAGGCCCTGCTGGGCATCAAACAAAAATACGGAAAGAACGCCATCCTCAAGGGCATGGACCTGGAGGAGGGAGCCACCGGAAAGCTGCGAAACGGCCAGATCGGCGGCCACAAGGCGTGAGAGGGAGGGAACAGCCATGGGCCGCTACGACGACATCATCCACCTGCCCCGCCCGGTGTGCCGGCGGGCGAAGCCCCTCACCGGCGCCGAGCGGGCGGCCCAGTTCTCCCCCTTCGCGGCCCTGTCCGGCTACGAGGCGGCCATCCGGGAGGCGGCGCGCCTCACCGAGCCGGCTGTGGAACTGGCGGAGGACGGGGCGGCGGCGCTGAATGAAAAGCTGCGTCTGCTGGTGGAAAACCTGCCCCGCCGCCCGGAAGTGACGGTGACCTGGTTCGAGCCGGACGAAAAAAAGGAGGGCGGGGCGCTGCGGGTGTTCACCGGGCGGCTGCGCCGGGTGGACGAGACCGCCGGCCTGCTGCTGTTCGAGGGCGGGCGGCGGCTGCCCCTGGCAGCGGTGCGGGGGCTGGAGAGTGAAATTTTCCCCGACTTTTTGTGAACGTGTGGAAAAATCGCCGCTCTTCCGCGGGGCGGCGAGCGCGCGGCCGGTCCGCCATGGAACCGGGGAAGGACGGCGGCTCCTCAAAAAGCCGAAAAAGCGGGTCCGAAAAAAGGTAAGTTCGCCTCTTTCCGGACCCGCTTTTTTTCGCGCTGTTTCGGGCGCGGCCATTTTGCCGCGATCCCCTTGTCATTGCTCCATAGCGAAGACCACATAGCCCGCCTCGTCGGAATACACCGCCTCGGCCACGGCCGCCCAGGGCAGCGACCGGTCGATCTCCCCGGGGCCGGCCAGCACGAACACCCGGCCCTCCGGGGGCGCGGCGTGGCTGGTCTTTTGCAGCCAGGGGCGCATTTTCAGGGAGGCCAGGTCCTCCACCTGCCACACCTCGATGGCCCCGTCGGACAGTTCGGTGAGCACGTTGGCCTGCCAGAAGGTCGCGTAGCCCCTGGTATACCCCTGCTCCTCCAGCCAGCCGGCCACCGTTTCCAGGGCGGGGCTGCCGTGGGGCGGGGCGGCGGCAAAGCGCAGGGTGGTGCCGGTGCTGGCGCAGACCACCAGCGCCGCCAGCGCCCCCGCCAGCGCCCGGCGCAGGGCACACCGCCGCAGGGGGAAGCGCTCCGCCGCCGCGGCCAGGGCCGCGACGGCCAGCGGCGCCACCGGCAGCCAGTAGCTGCCGTTGACGGCCTCCCCGTCGTTCATGCAGGCGAAGACCAGGCCGTCCACCGCCAGGCAGGCGGCCAGGGTGACCCCCGTCAGCCGCAGGGCGAAGGGCAGCGCGTCCCCCTGCCGCAGCAGCCAGACCAGGGCAACCACCACCGCCGCCGCCAGCAGGATGCCCGCCGCCCCCAGCAGGCCCGGCAGCGAGAAGAGGGGCACCGCCCCGGTGGCGCCCTGCTGCCAGCGGTCCGCCGGGTAGCCGAAGAGGGCGAGGAAATCGCTCCAGCTTTCCAGCACGCCCCCCAGGATGAGGGCCGTCCAGGCCCGGGCGCTCTGGTCCAGGAAGGTGTAGCGGGCCGCCAGCACCGCCCGGTTCACCAGATACCCCCCGCAGCCGCCGGCGCAGGCCAGCAGGGCGGCGGCAAAGGCCCGCGCCTCCGGGTCTCGCGCCGCGCCGGGGCCCAGAGGGGCCCGCAGCCAGCGCAGCGCCAGCAGCAGGGCGCACCCCGCCGCCAGCGGCACATACAGGTTCATCAGCAGCCGCACCCCGTTGAGGCCGGCGGCAAAGCTCACCAGTGCCAGCGCCGCCGCCAAAAGGCCCGTGCGCCGCCGGGAGGCCGGGCGGCACAGCCGCACCGCCAGGCCGAAGCTGGCCAGCACAAAGGCCATGTGCACAAAGTAAAACCCGCCGAACACCCCGTGGTAGAGCTGCCAGAAGCCGAAGGGGCAGAGCAGCGCCCCCGCCGCCCAGGGGGCGCTTTTCCACAGCCCCGCGCCCCGGGCGAAGAAGAGGTAGCTTGCCGCCAGCAGCGCCGACAAAAGGCCCTGGGCCAGCAGCCGCGCCGCGTGCCAGCTGCCGGGAAAGACCAGCAGCCCCAGCTTGAACAGCAGCTGCTGGCAGATCACCCGCAGCTCGGTGGAGTAGTACCAGTTTTGGCTGAGCACGCCCCCCTCTTTGTTCAACAGGTCCGCCAGCACCATCTCGGAGGCCATGTCGCTGTCCAGCAGAGCGCGGCCGAAGCGCCACACCAGCGCCAGGCCCGCCAGCCAGGCCGCCGCCAGCCACACCCAGCCGGCGGCCTGCCACGCCAGCTGCGCCGCCCGTCGTTGTTCGGTTTTCGTCCCGGTCATCCAAAGCACCCCGCAATGCAGTTTTACAGGGCCAGTATACCACATCCGGGCGCAAAACAGAAGGGCCGGGCGGAGCGCCCGCCCGGCCGCGGCCCCCTCAGGGCCACTCGTATTCAAAAGAGGCGTTTGGCGCCGCAAGTTCCAGCAGCACCCGGCCGCCCTTTGTCAGCCGGTAGTGCGCCGGGCAGACCAGGTTCTCCCGCACGGTGCGCTCCATCGCCCCCGCGGCGGGGGCCCGCAGCGCCCGGCCCGGCCCGCCCAGCCGCCGGGCCACAAGGCACAGGTCCCCCTGGCGCACCGTCACCCCGCCGCCCCCCAGGGCGGTGGCCCGGGCCCCCAGGTAGCTGGCCAGCCGCCACTCCCGCCCGGCCAGCCGCACCAGGGCGATGACCCCCCGGAAGGCCGCCGGCCCCAGGGGCACGTCGGCCACCGCCAGCATCAGCGAGCCGCCCTCAAAAAAGCACTGGGTCCAGAGATAGCCCGCCGGGAAGGACCGGCCCCGGTCCCCCTCGATATAACCCCTGCCCCCGTCAAAGTCAAAGGCCCGGCCGTTCACCTCCAGCCGCCCGGCGAGGGGGTGGGCCATGCTGGCCACCCGGTGCCGGCACTGCAGAAAGGGCAGGGCGCACAGGGGGCCCATGACGTCGTAGGCGGGGGGAAGGAGGGGCCCGAAGCGCACCTCGCCCTCTGCCTGCAGGCCCGGCGCGTCCACCGCCAGGCGCAGGCCCCGCTCGCAAAAGAGGTTTTGCCCCAGCGCCGCCCGGGGTCGGGCCCCGCTCACCGCCGTCTCGCCGGCGGCGAAGGGGATGTTCCAGCTGCCGCCGTCGGTGATGAGCTGCAGCGAGCCGCCCCCCGCGTGCGCCGCCGGGATGAGGGCCAGGCTGCCGCCGGGGCCCTGGCACTTGAAATACCAGCCGCAAAAATACCGTTCAGCCATAGCGCGCCTCCTTCTGGGCCGGGCCGTCCAGCAGACGGCCGTAGCGGTCGAACCGGGAGCCGTGGCAGGGGCAGTCCCAGCTGCGTTCGTGGGGGTTCCACTCCAGCCGGCAGCCCATGTGGGGGCAGCGCAGGTCCACCACGCACAGCCGCCCGTCCGCCTCCCGCCAGGCGCCCACCGTCTCGCCCTCCAGCCGGATGACGCCCCCGGACCCCGGGGCCAGGGAGTCCGGCCCCGCCCCGGCGGGCAGAAACCGCCGGGCAAGCCCCTTTACCGCCTGCCTGCCCTGGGCCAGCGCCCGGCCCAGGGCGGCGGCGGAAAAGCGCCGGGGGCTCACCACCGCCGCCAGCGGGTCAGGCCGGCCGCAGATCATATTTGCCAGCAGCTTTGCCGCCAGCATCGAGCCGGTCATGCCCCACTTGTGAAAGCCGGTGGCCACATACCAGTTCGGCCGGGAGGGGGCGTAGCGGCCCACATAGGGCAGGCCGTCGGGGGTCATGCAGTCCTGGGCGGACCAGCGGGCCGCCGGCCGGCTGCCGGGGAACCACTTTTCCGCCTGGGCCAGCAGCGGGGGATAGCCGCCCTTGTCCGCCTCGCCGGTGCGGTGGCCGCCGCCCCCCAGCAGCAGGTAGTTTTGCCACCGGCGCAGCGAGAGGCCCTCCGGCCCCGCGCCGATGTAGACGGCGTCGGGCAGCGGCGCGCCTTCCAGCGCCACCACATAGGAGCGCTGCTGGTACATCCGGGCAAAGTACAGGCCCGGAAAATCCACAAAGGGATAGTGGCAGGCGAACACCACCGCCGTTGCCCGGACCCTGCCGCCGGGGGTGAGGAGGGTGTCGCCCTCCACCCGCCGCACCGGCGTGTGCTCGTAGACCTCCAGCGGCTCGGCGGCCGCCGCCAGGAACTTGAGGGGGTGGAACCGGGCCTGCCCCTCCAGCCACACCGCACCCGCGGTCTCAAAGGGCAGTTCCGGCGTGGAGGCGGTGAGGGTCACCGGCAAGCCCAGCCGCCGGGCCGCGGCGGCCTCCACCTCCAGCACCGCCCGCCGGCCGCCGTAGACGGCGGCGGCGCAGTCCTCCCAGTCGCAGTCGATGTTCTCCTGCCGCACCATCCGCCGGAAGTCCTCCACCGCCGCCAGGTTCGCCCGGGCGTAGAGCCGGGCGTCCGCCGGGCCCGCCGCCCGCAGCAGCGCGGCGCAGAACAGCCCGTGCTGGGCGGTGACCTTGGCGGTGGTGTGGCCGGTGGCGCCGCCCCCCAGCCGCCCGGCCTCCAGCACCACCGCCCGCAGCCCCGCCCGACCCAGCGCCCGGGCGGTGAGCACCCCCGCCATGCCGCCGCCGATGACCGCCGCGTCGGCGCAAATATTTTTTTCCAGCCGCCCGCGGCGGGGCATTTGCCAGCTTTTCTCCCAGATGGAACCCATACCTGCCTCCCATGGCCGCCGGCGGCTTGTCCAGCGGCCTCTTTTTGAAAACAGTGTGGGCCGCCCGGCCCACTCCTATGCCGAACGGGCCCTTCCCTCCGGCGCAGGCGGGGCGCGGGTGACCATGACCGGCGAGGAGAAGGCCAACCGGCTCACCCGCGCGCCGGAGTGCCTGTTCCGGCTGGGGCGGTTTGAGCGCACCGGCATGATGACAACGGCCCGGCTGCTGGCAAAGCTGAAGCAGGGCTGACCGGCAAAAAGAGGGAGAGCCCCGGGGCCTTTCGGCCCCGGGGCTCCCGATTTTGATTGGACGGATTTACAGAAGATGCACCGCGACGATCAGGCCGGCGAACACGATGGAGACCATGCTGGTCAGCTTGATCAGGATGTTGATGGCGGGGCCGGAGGTGTCCTTGAAGGGATCGCCCACGGTGTCGCCCACCACGGCGGCCTTGTGGCAGTCGCTGCCCTTGCCTCCGTGCTGGCCGCTCTCGATGTATTTCTTGGCGTTGTCCCAGGCGCCGCCGGCGTTGGCCATCATCACCGCCAGCACAAAGCCGGTGACGGTGGTGCCTGCCAAGAGGCCCGCCACGCCGTTCACACCCAGGATGAGGCCCACCACCACCGGCACGATCACCGCGAGGAGGGCGGGGGCCAGCATCAGTTTCTGGGCGCTGCGGGTGCACATGTCCACACAGCGGGCGTAGTCCGGTTCCGCCTTGCCCTCCATCAGGCCGGCGATGGTGGAAAACTGCCGGCGTACCTCCACCACGATGCTCTGGGCCGCCTTGCCCACCGCGTCCATGGTGAGGGCCGCGAACAGGAAGGGCAGCATGCCCCCCACGAACAGCCCGATGAGGGTGGTGGGGTTGGTGATGGACAGATCCAGCGCGATGTCCGGCTTGATCTGGTGCACCTTGTCGATGTAGCTGGCGATGAGGGCCAGGGCGGTGAGGGCCGCCGAGCCGATGGCAAAGCCCTTGCCGGTGGCGGCGGTGGTGTTGCCCAGGGAGTCCAGCGCGTCGGTGCGCTGGCGCACCTCGGCGGGCATGTGGGTCATCTCGGCGATGCCGCCGGCGTTGTCGGCGATGGGGCCGTAGGCGTCGGTGGCCAGGGTGATGCCCAGGGTGCTGAGCATGCCCACGGCGCTCACGCCCACGCCGTAAAGGCCCATGTTGAAGTCGGCCGCGCCGCCGGCGCAGAAGTAGCTGATCAGCACGCTCACGCCCACGATCACCACCGGGGCCACGGTGCTGAGCATGCCCAGCGACAGGCCGCTGATGATGACGGTGGCGCTGCCGGTCTCGCTGGAGGCGCTGAGCCGCTGGGTGGGCTTGTAGGTGTCGGAGGTGTAATATTCGGTGATGGCGCCGATGGCCACCCCCGCCACCAGGCCGCTGATGACCGCGATGAACACCCCCAGGGCGTTCTCGGCGGGCAGCAGCCAGTGCACCGCGAACCAGGCGCATACCATGATCAGCGCGCTGGCGATGTAGGTGCCGGTGCGCAGGGCCGCCAGCAGGTTCTTCTGGCTGGCGCCCTCTTTGGTCTTGACAAAGAAGCTGCCCACGATGGAGCAGGCCACGCCCAGCGCCGCCAGCAGCATGGGCACGCCCACGCCGCCCACGCCGTAGCCCGCGGCCACCGCCAGCGTGCTGGTGGAGACGATGCTGCCCACATAGCTCTCGTACAGGTCGGCGCCCATGCCGGCCACGTCGCCCACGTTGTCGCCCACGTTGTCGGCGATGGTGGCGGGGTTGCGGGGGTCGTCCTCGGGGATGCCGGCCTCCACCTTGCCCACCAGGTCGGCGCCCACGTCGGCGGCCTTGGTGAAGATGCCGCCGCCCACCCGGGCGAACAGCGCCATGCTGGAGGCGCCCATGCCGAAGGTGAGCAAGTTGGAGGTGATGCTCTGGATCAGCAGTTCGGAGGTGGCCGCCGGGTCCACCGTGGTGTACCAGAAGCGCAGGAAGAAATACCAGAAGGACAGGTCCAAAAGGCCCAGCCCCACCACCGTGAAGCCCATCACGCTGCCCGCCGAGAAGGCCACCCGCAGCCCGCGGTTCAGGCTCTCGGAGGCGGCGTTGGCGGTGCGGCAGTTGGCCATGGTGGCGGTCTTCATGCCGATGAAGCCCGCCAGGCCGCTGAAGAAGCCGCCGGTGACAAAGGCGAAGGGGGTGAAGAAGCTCAAAAGGCCCGCGGCGGCCATGACCAGCAGGATGCAGAACACCACGGCGAAAAAGATGGCCACGCCCTTGTACTGCCGCTTCAGATAGGCGGTGGCGCCGCTGCTCACCGCGTTCGAGATCTTCTCCATCTGCGGGGTGCCCGCGGGCTGCGCCTTCACCCGCCGGAACATGGTGGCGGCAAAGGCCAGCGCCAGCACCGCGCCCGCCGCCACAAGAAGCATTGCGTCCATAGAAACCAAAACCCTCCTTTTGATGTTGGGCGTCCCCGTGTAAAACAGCCTGCCGCATTCCGCGGCAGGCTACGGGCGACGCACTCTTGTTGTTTCATTATATCCTCTTTCTCCACAAAGGGCAATAGAATTTGTAAAATATGCTGATTTTTTGTCATTTTGGTTTTACCGATCCGCCGTTGTTCCGTCATAAATTCGTGGTATAATATGGTATACATAAAAGACTTCGCAACAGGGGCCCGTCCGGGCCGGAAAGGACGCAGGGATGACAAAGGGTCTTGTGCTGGCCGGGGGCGGCGCCCGGGGCAGCTACCAGGTGGGGGTCTACAAGGCCCTCACCGAACTGGACTGGCGCTGCGGCGTGATCGCCGGCACCTCGGTGGGGTGTTTGAACGGGGCGCTCTTCGCGCTGGACGACTGGGAGCTGGCCCAGGAGATGTGGCTCACCATCGGGGACGGGCAGGTGATGGAGCCGGCGGCGGACGGCCGCCCCGCCGACTGGGCCGCCTTTCTGCAGGCGGCGGTGGAGCAGGGCGGCATGGACGTGTCGCCCCTGGAGGCCACGGTGCGCCGGGTGGTGGACGAAAAGGCCCTGCGCGCTTCGCCGGTGCGCTACGGCCTGGTGACGGTGCAGAAGAACACCCTGAAGCCCCTGAAGCTGACCCTGGAGGAGATCCCCGAGGGCAAACTGGCGGACTACATGCTGGCCTCCGCCGCCTGCTTCCCGGCCTTCCGGCCCCACGTCATCGACGGGGAGGAGTACATCGACGGGGGCTGGTCCGACAACATGCCCCTGGGCCTGGCGGCCCGGATGGGGGCCGAGGAGTTGCTGGCGGTGGACGTGGACGGGGTGGGCGTCACCCTGCCCAACCTCACCGGCCTGCCCACCACCTTCGTGCGCAGCTACTGGGACCTGGGGCCCATCCTGCGCTTCGAGCCCGCCACCGCCAGGCGGAACATCGCCCTGGGCTATCAGGACTGCTACCGCGCCTTCGGCCGCCTTTCCGGCACCGCCTACGCCATCCGCGCGGGGGAGGAGAAGGAGCTGGCCGAGCGGTTCGTGCGGCCCTACGCCCGGGTGCTGCGGGCGGCCATCGGCCGCAACCCCGCCCTGGCGCTGGCGGAGGGCGCGGCGCTGCGCCCGATGGAATCCGCCTGCCCCGCCGGGCCGGCCCGGGCGCTGCTGCCGCTGGAGCGGGCGGCCGAACTGGCCGGGGTGGACCCGGTGGGCCTTTACACCGCCGACGGGCTGTGCGCGGCCTTTCTGGAAAAGAGCGACGGCGCGGCCGCGGCCCGCTTTGCCCCCCTGTTCCGGGAGGGCGCGGGCCTGTGCCTGAAGGAGTCCGCGGCCGCCGCGGCCGCCCCGGGCGAGTTTTTGACGGCGCTGGTCCGCTTTGTTCTGACGGCGCAGTAAGGCGCCGACCGCATCCGTTTTGAGCCCGGCCGGCAGGCCGGCAGCGAGAGGAGGGCGAGGATCCATGCTGGTGTATCAGGGCACAAAGGCGTCGCCCGGCCTGGTGATGGGGCCGGTGCGCCGGCTGCATCACAGCGGGCCGGGGCTGGAGCGGGTGGTGCAGACCCCCGGCCGGGAGCAGGCGCTGCTGAACGCGGCGGTGGTGCTGGCCAAGGACGAACTGCGCCAGCTGGAGGAGGCCGCCGAGGGCACCGACAAGGACATCTTCCTGTTCCAGCGGGTGATGCTGGACGACCCCGGCCTCAACCGGGAGATCGCGGCCTACATCGCCGCCGGCGCGGGGGCCGCCCCCGCGGTGGAGCGGGCGGCGGAGATCTACGCCGGGCGCATCGAGGCGGGGGACGACGAGTACATACGCCAGCGGGCGATGGACGTGCGGGACGCCTGCCGCCGGGTGGTGAACATCCTGGACGGGCGGCCCCGCACCCCCCTGCGGCTGGAGACCCCCTCCATCCTCATCAGCGAATTCCTCTACCCCAGCGACATCGTGGCCATCGGCCGGGGGATGCTGCTGGGGGTGGCCTGCGCCGAGGGCAGCGAGCAGAGCCACGCCTCCATCATCGCCCGCACCATGGGCGTCCCGGCGGTGGTGCAGCTGGGCGGCGCCTTTCTGGAGCAGAACTGCGCCGGCGGCGGCGTGCTGGACGCGGACAACGGCTGCCTGATCCTCCAGCCGGACGAGGCCGCCCGCAAGGACGCCCAGCGGCGCATCGTGGGGGCCTCCATCCTGAAAAAGCGGCTGGCCGCCCTGGGCGCGGGGCCCTGCCGCACCAAGGACGGCACCCATGTGGCCCTGCTGGCCAGCTGCTCCGGCCCCGAGGACGTGGAGCTGGCGATGCAGGCGGGGGCCGAGGGCGTGGGCCTTTTGCGCAGCGAGTTCTCCATCATGGCCGGGCGCGTGCCCAGCGAGGAGGAGCAGTATTTCTTCTACCTCAGCTGCCTGCAGGCCGCCGGCGGCAAGCCGGTGACGGTGCGCACCTTTGACATCGGGGCGGACAAGAGCGTGCCCGGCCTCACCGAGGATTCTCCCCACCCGGCGCTGGGCATGCGGGGGCTGCGGATGAGCCTGGCCCATCCCCAGATGTTCGAGGAGCAGCTGTGCGCGCTGCTGCGGGCGGGGACCCGGGGGCCGCTGCGGGTGTCCATCCCCATGGTGAGCACCCCCGAGGACTGGCTGCAGGCCATGGAACATGTGGAGAAGGCCCGCCGCGCCCTGCGCCGCCGGGGGGTGGTGTTCAACGAGGAACTGGAGTTCGGCTGCATGGTGGAGACCCCCAGCGCGGCCCTGCTGGCGCCGGACATCCTGGCCGCCGGCTGCCGCTTTCTGGTGATCGGCACCAACGACCTGATCCAGTACACCTACGCCGCCGACCGGCTGGACAGCCGTTTTTCGGAATTTTTCAGCGGGCAAAGCCCGGCGGTGCACCGGCTGGTGGGCATGGCCCTGGACGCCGCCAAGGCCGCGGGCGTGCCGGTGTGCATCTGCGGGGTGCACGCGGGCAGCCCCAACCAGGTGGTGCGCTACGCCCGCCAGGGGGTGCGCTGCTTCGCCACCGAGGCCGCCAGCCTGCTGCAGGTCAAAGCCCGTCTGCTGGAGGAGGATCTCACCCTTCCCGCCGACCCCTGATTTTTTCGGATGCTGCGGCAGGCTTTCTGACGCGGGAGGCCCGCCGCCGGTCCCTGTAAAAAACATTTTCCGCCCAAAGCGGCCCGGTGTTCTCACCGGGCCGCTTTTCTGCGCGCCGCCCGAACGCGCACGAATTTTGCGGATTTCGCGCGCTTTTTCCCGTCCATCCCCCGTTTTTCCCGCGAATTACGTCAAAACTGTGCAGGTTGACCAAAATAATCCGGGAAGCTTGTGCACGAATATGCATGCTTATGCTTGATTTTGATTATTTGACGTGGTATAGTGAAGGCAGAAGAAAGGAAGTGACGGCATGCTGGCAGAGGAACGGTTCGCTGTGATCCAGGAACTGCTGCACAAAAAGAGGGCGGCCACCGTCACCGAGCTGGCACGGGCGCTGAACACCTCCGAGTCCACCATCCGGCGGGATCTGATACTCTTGGCCGGGCAGGGCAAACTAAACAAGGTGCACGGCGGCGCCGTGGCCCGGGAGGACACCTTCGACGCGGGCGAGGAGACCATGAGCGCCAAGGAGCAGCAGAACGTGGCCGAAAAGCAGGCCATCGCCCGCTACGCGGCCCGGCAGATCCAGCCGGACGACGTGGTCTTTCTGGACGCGGGCAGCACCACCCTGATGATGCTGGACTTTCTGCAACCGGGGGGCGCGGTGTTCATCACCAACGGGGTGATGCACGCGCAAAAGCTGGTGCAGAAGGGCTTTCGGGCCTTTGTGCCGGGCGGTATGCTCAAGCCGGGCACCGAGGCCATCGTGGGGGCGGCGGCGGTGCAAAGCCTCTCCCGCTACAACTTCACCAAGGCGTTTCTGGGGGTGAACGGCATCGCCCTCAGCCAGGGCTACGCCACCCCCGACCCGGAGGAAGCGCTGGTGAAATCCACCGCCATGACCCAGGCCTATGTGAGTTATGTGCTGGCGGATTCCTCCAAGTTCGGCCGGGTGTCGGCGGTGTCCATCGCCCCGCTGGACCGGGCCTGCATCCTCACCGACCGCCTGCCGGACAAAACATACGCCAAACACGCCATCGTCAAGGAGGTCGAACCGGACCAATGATCTACACCGTTACCTTTAACCCCGCGCTGGACTATGTGGTGCGCCTGTCGGACCTGGTGCCGGGGGACGTGAACCGCACCGACAGCGAGGACATCCAGCTGGGCGGCAAGGGCATCAACGTCTCCTGCGTGCTGGGGCAGCTGGGCTTTGAGAGCGTGGCCCTGGGCTTTGTGGCCGGCTTCACCGGCGACGCCGTGGAAACGGGCCTGGCCCGCCGGGGAGTGACCACCGACTTTATCCATCTGCCCGGGGGGCTCACCCGCATCAACGTGAAGATCAAGGCCTCCGCCGAGACCGAGATCAACGGCCGCGGGCCGGGCATCCCCGCCGACGCCCTCCGGCAACTGTTCAAAAAGCTGGACGCCCTGGGCGCGGGGGACGTGCTGGTGCTGGCGGGCAGCATTCCCGCCAGCCTGCCCAGCGACATCTACCAGCGCATCCTGGAACAGCTGGCCCCCAAAGGGGTGCTGTGCGCGGTGGACGCCACCGGCCAGCTGCTGGTGAAGGTGCTGCCCTACCGGCCGTTCCTCGTCAAGCCCAACAATCACGAGCTGGGCGAGATCTTCGGCCGCACCCTCTCCACCGACAACGAGATCGCCGACTGCGCCCGCCTTTTGCAGCAAAAGGGCGCCCGCAACGTGCTGGTGAGCATGGCGGGCGACGGCGCGCTGCTGCTGGACGAGACCGGCGGCGTGCACCGGCTGGAGGCCTTCCGGGGCAAGGTGAAGAACTCGGTGGGCGCGGGCGATTCCATGGTGGCCGGCTTTGTGGCCGGCTGGCTGGAAAAGGGCGACTACGACTGGGCGCTGCGCCTGGGCTCCGCCTGCGGCAGCGCCACCGCCTTCTCCGACACCCTGGCCACCCGGGCGGAGATCGACGCCCTGCTGCGGCGCTGATACCGGGCCCCATTCCCCATTGCTGACCCAAAGCGGGCAGAGCCTTTGCTTTATACAGATAAAAAACACCGAGAGGAAGGAACAACATGCGCATCACAGATTTGCTCAAACCCCAGAGCATCCTGCTGGGCGGTCAGGCGGCTGACAAACAGAGCGCCATCGACACCCTGATCGACCTGCAGGCCGCCGGCGGCCACCTGGCGGACAAGGCCGCCTACAAGGAGGCCATCCTGGCCCGTGAGGCCCAGAGCAGCACCGCCATCGAGGCGGGCATCGCGGTGCCCCACGCCAAGAGCGACGCGGTGGCGAACCCCGGTCTCGCGGCCATGACCCTCACCGAGGGCGTGGACTACGGCGCCATGGACAAAAAGCCCAGCGACCTGTTCTTCATGATCGCCGCCCCCATGGACGGCAACCTCCATCTGGAGATCCTCAGCCGCCTGATGGTGCTGCTGATGGACGCGGACTTCACCGCCGCGCTGCGGGCCGCCAAGACCACCGACGAGTTCCTGGCGGTGATCGACAAGGCCGAGGCCGCCAAGTACGGTGAGGCGGGCGTGCCGGGCGTGGAGTCGGTGGAGACCAGCGAAGAGGCCGCCGCCAAGGCCGCCAAAAACGAGGGTGCCGAGTATCGGGTGCTGGCGGTCACCGCCTGCCCCACCGGCATCGCCCATACCTACATGGCCGCCGAGGCGCTGGAGAAGGCCGGCAAAGCCATGAACGTGACCGTGAAGGTGGAGACCAACGGCTCCGGCGGCGTGAAGAACGCCCTGACCGCCGCCGAGATCGCCGTTGCCGACGGCATCATCGTGGCCGCCGACAAGAACGTGGAGACCGCCCGCTTTGACGGCAAGCCGGTGCTGTTCGTGCCGGTGAGCGACGGCATCCACCGCCCCGAGGAGCTGATCCGCCAGGTGGAGGAGGGCAAGGTGCCCGTCTACCACCACCAGGGCGGCGGCGAGGCCGCGGAGGCCGCCTCCTCCGCGGTGAAGGAGTCCCTGGGCCGCAAGACCTACAAGGACCTGATGAACGGCGTGTCCCACATGCTGCCCTTCGTCATCGGCGGCGGCATCCTGATCGCCCTGGCCTTCCTGCTGGACACCTTTGACCCGAACAACGCCGCCAACTTCGGCATGGGCACCCCCGTGGCCGCCTTCTTCAAGACGGTGGGCAACGCGGCCTTCAACTTCATGCTGCCCATCCTGGCGGGCTACATCGCCATGAGCATCGCCGACCGCCCGGGCCTGGTGGTGGGCTTCGTGGGCGGCAGCCTGGCGGCTGCCGGCACCAGCTTCGCCACCATCCTGGGCACCGGCACGGCCGTCTCCTCCGGTTTTCTGGGCGCGCTGCTGGCGGGCTTCGTGGGCGGCTACTTCATGCTGGGCCTGGAAAAGCTGTGTGACAAGCTGCCCCGCAGCCTGGAGGGCATCAAGCCCATCCTGATCTACCCCGTGGTGGGCGTTCTGTTCATGGGCCTGTTCATGTGTGCCTTCGGGCCCATCGTGGGCGCGCTGAACACCGCGCTGACCGGTTTCCTGGCCGGCCTTGGCGGCACCAGCAAGGTGCTGATGGGCGCTGTGCTGGGCGGCATGATGAGCATCGATATGGGCGGTCCCTTCAACAAGGCTGCCTACGTCACCGGCACCGGCGCCATCGCCACCGCCCTGGCGGCGGGCGCGGGCCAGGGGGCCATCGAGTATCAGATGATGGCCAGCGTCATGGTGGGCGGCATGGTGCCCCCCATCGCCATCGCCCTGTGCACCACCTTCTTCAAGAAGAAGTTCACCGCCGACGAGCGCAAGTCCGGCCCGGTGAACTACATCATGGGCCTGTGCTTCATCTCCGAGGGCGCCATCCCCTTTGCCGCCGCCGATCCCCTGCGGGTGATCCCCAGCTGCGTGGTGGGCAGCGCGGTGGCCGGCGCGCTCTCCATGGTGTTCGGCTGCGGCCTGATGGCCCCCCACGGCGGCATCTTCGTCTTCCCGGTGGTCACCAACGTGGCGGGCTACGTCATCAGCCTGGTGGCCGGCAGCGTGGTGGGCATGGCCATGCTGGCCCTGCTCAAGAAGAACAAGGAAGCCTGAATCCTGTGAACCGCGCGGGGGGCTGTGCGCCCCCCGCTTTTCACCTCACAAACAAAGGAGAATATAAAATGGTCTCGAAGAAAACCAAGATCGTCAACCCCATGGGGATGCACATGCGTCCCGCCGGCATGTTCGCCAACGCCATGATGAAGTTCGACAGCGAGGTGGAACTGGTGGCGAACGGCAAGACCGTGAACGCCAAGAGCATCATGAACCTGATCGCCGCCTGCATCAAGTGCGGCACCGAGGTGGAGGTGCAGTGCAGCGGCCCCGACGAGCAGGCCGCCCTGACGGAGGCCCTGCGGCTGATCGACAGCGGCCTGGGCGAGTAACGAACACACAAGGGAAGGAGACTGTCGCCATGTTGAAGGGTACGGGCGTCTGCGCCGGCGTGGGCATCGGCACCGCGCTGGTGGTGCAGCCGCAGGATCTGGACTACTCGGCCGTGGTGTATTCCGGGGCCGAGAACGAGAAGGCCCGGCTGGCCGCCGCGGCCAAGACGGTGAGCGAGGCGCTGGCCTCCATGGCCAAGACCATGACCAGCCGTGTGGGCGAACACGCGGCGGAGATCCTCTCCGGCCAGGTCATGATGCTGACCGACCCGTTCATGCTGAGCCAAATGAACGAGCAGATCGAGGCAGGCTCCACCGCCGAGGCGGCGGTGGACGCGGTGTGCGGCAGCTTCATCGCCATGTTCAGCGGGGTGGAGGACGAACTGACCCGCCAGCGGGCCACCGACGTGGCCGACCTGCGGGACCGGCTGCTCAAGACCCTGCTGGGCCGGGAGGATCAGGACCTGGCCGCCGCGCCGGCGGGTTCGGTGATCGTGGCCCACGACCTGACCCCCAGCATGACGGTGGGCCTGAAGCGGGAGAACATCGCCGGCATCATCACCGAGACGGGGGGCGCCACCAGCCACTCGGCCATCCTGGCCCGGGCGCTGGAGATCCCCGCGGTGCTCAGCGTGCCGGGTGCGCTGGCCGCCATCGCCCCGGGGGTGAAGATCGCCATGGACGGCGAGCTGGGCCACGTCTATGTGGACCCGGACGAGCGCACCGTGAAGGACTACGAGGCGCGCCGGGTCACCTTTGAGAAGCGGCGGGTCATGCTCAAGGGCTATCTGGGCAAGCCCACCGTCACCGCCGACGGGCGCACGGTGGCGCTCTACGCCAACATCGGCCGGCCGGAGGACGCCGCCCCCGCCCTGGAGAAAGGCGCCGAGGGCATCGGGTTGTTCCGCACCGAATTCCTGTTCATGGACCGGGACGCCGCCCCCACCGAGGAGGAGCAGCTGACGGCCTACCGGCAGGTGGCGGCCCAGTTCGCCGGCAAAGAGGTCATCATCCGCACGCTGGACGTGGGCGGCGACAAGGACGTGCCCTACCTGGCCATGAAGAAGGAGGAGAACCCCTTCCTGGGCCACCGGGCCATCCGCTATTGCCTGGACAATCCCGACCTGTACCTGGTGCAGCTGCGGGCCCTGCTGCAGGCGGGCGCGGAGAAGCACAACGTGCGCATCATGCTGCCGCTGGTCACCGGCGTGGAGGAACTGCGGGCGGCGAAGGCCCTTTTGGAAAAGGCCAAGAGCCAGCTGGCCGCCGAGGGCAAGGCTTTTGACGCGGACATCAAGGTGGGCGTGATGATCGAGACCCCCGCCGCCGCCCTGGTGGCGGACCTGTTGGCCCAGGAGGCGGACTTCTTCAGCATCGGCACCAACGACCTGACCCAGTACACCCTGGCGGTGGACCGGGGCAACGCCGAGGTGGCGAAGCTTTACACCGTGTTCCACCCGGCGGTGCTGCGCAGCATCAAAAGCGTGATCGCTGCGGCCAAGGCGGCGGGCATCCCGGTGGGCATGTGCGGCGAGGCCGCCGCCGACCCGGCGCTGCTGCCGCTGCTGCTGGCCTGGGGGCTGGACGAGTTCAGCGTGAGCGCCAGTTCCATCCTGGCCACCCGGAGGGCCATCAGCCTGTGGAACACCGCCGACGCGGCCTTCGCCGAGAAAGAGGCCATGAAGCTCAGCGCGGCGGACAGCATCCTGGGCTGCCTGGGCTCGCTGAAAAAGGAATAAGGCCGCCGGCTTTGCCGGCGAAACAGCGCGCGGGGATGAAAATCCCCGCGCGCTGTGTTATGATGGAAAAAACCGAAAGGAGGGCGGCTCCATGCATCACCTTTCCCGCAGCAGCGCCCAGCAGATCGTGGAGGAGATCGGCGCGCTGGTGCGCCAGAACATCAACATGATGGACGAGACCGGCCACATCATCGCCAGCACCGACCCCAAGCGCATCGGGATGTTCCACCAGGGGGCGTACCAGGTGATCTCCCACCGGCTGCCGGAGTTGTACATCCGGCCGGAGGCGGAGACCCCCACCGTGCGCCGGGGCGTCAACCTGCCCATCGAGGAGAACGGGGAGATCGTGGGGGTCATCGGCATCACCGGCGGCTACGACGAGGTGTTCGCCTACGGCCAGATCGTGAAGAAGATGACCGAGATCCTCATCCGGGAGCGCAGCGAGCAGGACCGCCGCCGGCTGGACGGCCGGGTGCGCAGCCGCTTTCTGGAGGACTGGGTGCTGGGCAGCGGGCTGTCCAACCCGCAGGAGCTGTCCGAGCGGGGGTTCGCCCTGGGGGTGGACATCCGCGCCGCCCGGCGGGTGCTGGTGGTGAGCGCCCGCCGCCTCACCGAACTGGTGGGCACCTCCCGCGGGCAGCAGCTGCTGGAGGAGGCGGAGGCCACCGTCACCGGCTGCCTGGCCGGGTGCGGCGGGGCGCTGACCCTGCGCAACGCCGGCCGCCAGATCCTGCTGGTGCCCCGGCGGGACTCGCTGGACCCGGAGGAACTGGCCGCGCAGATCGTGGAGACGGTGCGCCGGCGGCACGGGGTGGAGATGACGGCCGGGGTGGACGGCGGCGCCGACGATCTGCATCTGGCCTACCTGCAGGCCAACCGGGCCTGGCGCATCGCCCACCACCGGCGCAACGCCGTGGTGAGTTACTGCCGCCTGGGGGCGGAGATGATCCTGGACGACGTGCCCGCCCGCCGCAAGGTGGAATTTCTCCGCCGGGTGTTCCCCCACCGGCCCCTGGCCCGGCTGGGGGAGGAGATGGACCTGCTGGAGGCCTATTTCCTCACCGAGGGCTCGCTGAACGCCGCGGCGGCGACGCTGTTCATCCACAAAAACACCCTGCAGTACCGCCTGCGCCGGCTGGCGGAGGAGACCGGCCTGGACGTGCGCAAACCCAGCGACGCGCCCACCCTCTACCTGGCGCTGCTGTTCTACCGGGATATGGAAAACCAGGCCGCTCCTTTGTGAGGCTCCCACAAAAGAGGCGGTAAAAAACTTACCCCTTTGTTCCCGATGACAAAGATACGGCCGCAATTGCGTTTTTCGGGCCATAGCATTCCGGCCGGCTCCTGTTGTACAATAAATCTACGAAAACAGCGTTCACTGAAAAGTTTTTGGTGAATATGCTGTGATTTTTGCGACAGGAGGAATCGTTATGACAGGTATACCGCTTATCATCGCCTTTGTTCTTGCGATCGTGGTCATGATCGTGGCCATCTCCAAGTTCAAGGTCCACCCGTTCCTGGCCATCATGGCGGTGTCGGTGGTGCTGGCGCTGATCGCCGGCATCCCCCTCACCGATGTGAAGAACGCCGACGGCACCACCGTCTCCGGCATCCCCACCGTCATCGGCGCGGGCTTCTCGGGCACCTTCAACAGCATCGGCATCGTCATCATCCTGGGCGCGCTGATCGGCTCCATTCTGGAAAAGACTGGCGCGGCGCTGAAGCTGGCGGACATGGTCATCCGGCTGGTGGGCAAAAAGCACCCCGAGCTGGCCATTGAGCTGATGGGCTGGGTGGTCTCCATCCCCGTGTTCTGTGACAGCGGCTTCGTCATCCTCAACCCCATCCGCAGCGCGCTGGTCAAGCGCACCGGCACCTCCAGCGTGGCCATGACCGTGGCCCTGAGCGCCGGCCTGTACATCTCCCATGTGTTCATTCCCCCCACCCCCGGCCCCATCGCCGCCGCCAACACCCTGGGCGTGGGCAACAACCTGCTGCTGGTAATGGGCGTGGGCGCGCTGGCCTCGGTGTTCCCCCTGATCGCCGGCTACTTCTACGCCAAGTTCATCGGCGGCAAGGTCAAGAGCGCCGACGAGGAGGACGCCTCCCGCGTGACCAAGAGCTATGAGCAGCTGGTGGCCGAGTACGGCAAGCTGCCCGGCGGCCTGAACGCCCTGGCCCCCATCCTGGTGCCCATCGTGCTGATGGCCCTGGGCTCCATCGCCTCCATGGCCGGCTGGACCGGCATGCTCTTCTCCCTGTGCGATTTCCTGGGCAAGCCCATCATCGCGCTGGCGGTGGGCACCATCTTCGGCATCCTCCAGCTGGCGGGCGCCGGCAAGATGGCGGATTTCTACACCATCACCAACGAGACCCTGAAGACCACCGGCCCCATCCTGTTCGTCACCGCGGCGGGCGGCGTGCTGGGCAAGGTGATCTCCTCCACCAGCCTGGTGTCCTTCATCACCGACAACGCCACCGCCCTGGAGGCTGTGGGCATCCTGTTCCCCTTCCTGCTGGCGGCCATCCTCAAGAGCGCCCAGGGCTCCTCCACCGTGGCCATCACCACCACCGCGGGCATCGTGGCCCCGCTGCTGGGAGTGCTGGGCCTGGCCAGCCCCGTGCGGGCCGCCCTCACCGTCATGGCCATCGGCGCCGGCGCCATGACCGTCTCCCACGCCAACGACTCCTACTTCTGGGTGGTCACCAACTTCGGTGAGATGACCCCGGAACAGGGCTACAAGACCCAGACCATGATGACGCTTGTGCTTGGCGTCGCTTCCATGGTGGAGATCTTCCTGCTGTCGCTGGTATTCTGATCCGAAACTGCACACCGCGGGCGGGATGAGCGGCACATCCCGCCCGCTTTTTTCAAGGGCCCCAAGGAAAGGAGAGATTCCCTGTGAACGAAAAATTACGAAGAGACGCCGACGCCATCGTGGCCGCCTCCATCCGCGCCGTGCAGCCGGACGAGGCGGTGCGGCGGGCGCTGGAAGGCCGGGAGTTCCCCGGCCGGGTGCGGCTGGTGTCTGTGGGCAAGGCGGCCTGGCAGATGGCAAAGTGCGCCGCCGACCTGCTGGGCAGCCGCATCGAGGCGGGCGTGGTGGTCACGAAGTACGGTCACAGCAAGGGCCCCATCGCCAACTTTGACATCCGGGAGGCCGGCCACCCCGTGCCGGACGACAACAGCTTCGCCGGGGCCCAGGCGGCCATCGACCTGGTGCGGGGCCTCACCCCCCAGGATACGGTGCTCTTTCTGGTGTCCGGCGGGGGGTCGGCCCTGTTCGAAAAGCCGCTGGTGAGCGGCGGGGAACTGGCGGACATCACCCGGCAGCTGCTGGCCTGCGGGGCGGACATCGTGGAGATCAACACCCTGCGCAAGCGCCTGTCGGCGGTGAAGGGGGGCAAGTTTGCCCGCCTGTGCGACCCGGCCCGGGTGTACAGCATCGTGCTGTCGGACATCCTGGGCGACCCGCTGGACATGATCGCCTCCGGCCCCGCCTATCCCGACTCCTCCACCGCCGCCGACGCGAAGGCAATCATCGCCAAATACGGCCTGAAGCTGAGCGACGGGGCGCTGGCCCTGATGGAGGAGGAGACCCCCAAGCAGCTGGACAACGTGACCACCCAGATCACCGGCTCGGTGCGGCAGCTGTGCGCCGCCGCCGCCCAGGCCTGCCAATCCCTCGGCTATGAGCCGGTGCTGCTCACCGACCGGCTGTGCTGCCAGGCCCGGGAGGCGGGAAGCTTTCTGGCCTCGGTGCTCCAGACCCACGCCGGCCAGGGCCGGCGGCTGGCTTTTCTGGCCGGCGGCGAGACGGTGGTGCGCCTCACCGGCACCGGCAAGGGCGGCCGCAACCAGGAGCTGGCCCTGGCCGCCGCCGCCGGGCTGGAGAGCGTGCCCGGGGGCGCGGTATTCAGCGTGGGCAGCGACGGCACCGACGGCCCCACCGACGCGGCCGGCGGCTACGCCGACTGCGACACCCTGCCCGCACTGCGGGCGGCCGGGTTGGACCTCTACGCCGTTTTGCAGGACAACGACGCCTACCACGCCCTGCAAAAGACCGGCGGCCTGATCGTCACCGGCCCCACCGGCACCAACGTGAACGACGTGGCCGTGGCCCTGCTGGACGGCTGAGCCAGGACCATACAAAGGGAGCGGCCCCGCAAGCCTGGATGGCTTGCGGGGCCGCTCTGTGCGTTTTACGCGCCGGCATCCCGGGGCGGGACCGCCGTTTTTCCCTGCCGGCCCCCGCCGCCCCTCAGGCCCGGTCGAAGTTCTCGGCGGCGAAGGCGGTGAGCCGCCGGCGCGCCTCGCCGCCCCACGCCTGTTCAAAAGAGTCCAGCACCCGGGCGGCCAGGGCCGCGCCCGCCCGGCCGAAGGCCCCCGCCGCCACCTCCCCGAAGGCGTAAAAGGTGTGGGCGCAGTGGTAATCGAAGCCCCGGAGCTGCTCCGGGCGGCGGGGCCGTTCCTGCTGCGGGTCAAAGCCCGCGTTCCGGATACAAAAGACGCACCGGTCGGCGCAGTGGCGGGTCTCCACCGTGTAAAATTCCAGCGACGGGCTGAAGGCCCGGGCCATGGCCTCGTCCAGATGGCGGCAGTAAAGCTGCCCGGCCTCCAGCGCGTCCAGCGCGGCAAAGGCGTCGTACCAGGCGCAGGCGCGCACCTCGTAGACATAATCCGGCGCGGTGGAGCACACCGTCGTGGCGTTGGCGGTGCCCTCCCGCACCGATTCCTCCGAGGGGGCCCACTCCCGGTAGGCGCAGTAGGAGGCGTAGTCCAGAGGCTGCCCGTCCCCCACCGCCCGCTGGGCCATCCGCTCGCCCCGCTGGCGGGCGTAGTGCTTCACCGCCAGCACAAAGGCCCGCCGCCCCCGCTCGCCGAAGGCGCGCACCAGTTCTTTGTACCAGGCGGCCACCAGGAACACCTGTGTCTTCTCGGTAAATTCCATTGCCGTTCTCCTTTTTTGTGCAAAGCCGCCGTTCCCCCCGGGGGAACGGCGGCTTTTTGCCGTTTTTCTCTTACCGCTTGGCGGCCAGGAAGAAGAGCGCCACCGTGCCGGGGCCGGAGTGGGCGCCGATCACCGGGCCGATGGTGCTCACATACACCTTCTTCGCGCCCAGGGCCTTGCACCGCTCCACCACATACTCGCAATCCTCGGGGCAGTCGCCGTGGCTGACGAACACCACCTGCTCGGACACGGGCACGTCGCTGGCGGCCAGGTGCTTCACCAGGCCGTCCAGGCTGGCGCGGCGGCCCCGCACCTTTTCCATGGCGATCAGGTGGCCGTCGTCGTCCACATGGAGGATGGGCTTGATGCCCAGCAGGGTGCCCACCACCGCGGCGCCGCCGCCCAGGCGGCCGCCCCGCTTCAGGAACATCAGGTCGTCCACCGTGAACCAGGCGCACACCCGCATCTTGTTGGCCTCAAACCAGCTTGCCACTTCCTCCAGGCTCTTGCCCTCGTTCTTCAACGTGGCGGCGTAGTACACCGCCAGCCCCTCGCCCATGCTGGCCTGCAGGGTGTCGATCACCCGCACGGTGCGCTGGGGGTACTTTTCCGCCAGCTCCTCCGCCGCCAGCCGCGCCGACTGGAAGGTGCCGGACAGGCCGCTGGAAAAGCTGAGATACAAAATGTCCTTGCCCGCCTCCAGCACGGGGCCGAAGGCCTCCTCAAAGGCCGCCTGGTTGATCTGGCTGGTGGTGCTCATGCCGCCGGCCCGCAGCGCGTCGTAAAAATCGTGGGGGTCCAGCTCCCGGTTGTCGGGATAGTTGTTGTACTCCTTGCCGTTCAGCGAAAAGCGCATGGGCAGCACTTCCACACCCAGCTCCTGCACGAGTTCCACCGACAGGTCGGCGGTGGACTCGGTGAACAATACATATTCGGCCATTCTGTTACACACTCCTTCTGGTGTCTTCTGGTGAGATTGTACCACATTCCGGCCCGGTTTGAAAAGGCCCGAAAAGTCATTTTTTAACAAACTCCGCCGACGTCGGCCGGCCGAAACAGGGACGCGCGGGGGGAGGACACACCGCGAAAAAAGGCGCGGTGCGCGGATATAGCGCCCTGCCGAAAGGAACGCACCGCGCCGAAAAAAGCGCGCTGTGCCAAGACAAGGACGCGGCGCGCCAAAAACACCGTGCCCAGCGGCACACGGCGGGTGGTAAAAAGCGCCCGGCGCTCACTTGGGGGACAGTTTATCCCGGCGGCGGTGCAGCCAGTCCACGATGCGCTGCTCGTTGCGGATGCAGACCAGGCCCAGGCCGCCGGCCGCGGCCAGCAGCGCCAGCGGCAGCGCCAGGTTGCCCTCGAAGAGGCTGTCGCCCGCCACGGTGCTGGCCAGCAGGCAGGGGAAGCGGGCCAGGGTGCAGATGAACAAAAACTCGCCGGGCTTTAAGGGCAGAAAGGGCCCGATGTAGGTGAGCAGGTCCTTGGGCATGCCCGGCAGAAAGAACAGTAAGTACAGTGCGCTGCGGGCCCGCCGCTCGTCCTGCAAAAAGCGGTATTTGTGCAGCACCGAGGGGTCCACCGCCTTGGCGCCCAGCGCCCGCACGAAGAAATAGATCATGGTGCTGCCGATGAGGATGCCCACCATGCACAGCGCAAGGCCCCCCACCGGGCCGTAGAGGGCGCCGGCCATGATCTGCACCGGCTCGCCGGGCACCACCGCCACCACGATCTGAAAGATCTCCAGCCCCAGAAAGACCAGCATCCCCCACGCCCCGTGGGAGCGCACCCACTCCACAAATTCGTCCCGGGCGCCCTGGCTGGTGATGAGGGCCCAGATCTCCGCCCGGAAGATCACCGCCGCCGCCCCGGCCGCCGCCGTCAGCAGGATCAGCAGCGCCGCCGAGGCCAGCTGTTTTTTGCTTTTGTTCATAGGCTCCTCCCAGGATGACGGCCCGGCGCCCGCAGGGCGTCGGGCCGAGGGTCACGGTCAGCCGGCACTGCCGGAGGTGACGGCGCTGTTGCCCATCCCCTCGCTGGCGGAAAGGCTGCCGCTTTGAGACGCGCTGCCCGGCATGCTGCCGGACGTGCTGCCGGACATGCTGCCAGAGGTGCTGCCGGAAGTGCTGCCGGACATGCTGCCGGAGGTGCTGCTGCTCACGGCGGGGGTGGGGGTGGGCTTGGTGCTGCCGGAGGCGGGCTTGTCGTCGTTCCAGCAGCCGGCGAGGCTCAGCGCCAGGGCGCAGGTCGCCGCGATGATTGCGATGCGTTTCATAAACGATGCTCCTTTGCAGAACAGTGTTCAGGCGGCGGCGCCGCCGTCTGTGGTATAAAACCACCGGTAGTGTTCCACAAAAGGGCGGCGGCTATGCGCCGCGCGCTTATTCCAGCTGGCCGGAGAGGGTCATCACCGCCGCCAGGGCCGCCAGGGGTGCGGTCTCGCAGCGCAGGATGCGGGGCCCCAGGCTCACCGGCACGGCGCCGGCGGCGGTGAGTTTTTCCGCCTCCTCGGGGGCAAAGCCCCCCTCCGCCCCGGTGATGAGGGCGATGCGCTTTTGCCCCTTCACCAGGGTGCGCAGGGGGCTGCCGCCCCCCTCGTAGCAAAAGAGCGCCAGGTCAAACTCCGCCAGGCGGGCGGGCAGGTCCTTGATGTCCAGGGGCAGTTCCACCGCCGGGATGACGCCCCGGCCCGCCTGTTTGGCCGCCTCGGCGGCGATGCGGGCGTAGCGGGCGTTTTTCTGCTCCTCCTTTTTGGGGGCCGCCACGCAGAAGCGGCTGAAGAAGGGCACCACCCGCGCCGCCCCCAGTTCCACCGCCTTCTGGACGATGAATTCCAGTTTGTCCTGCTTGGGGTAGCCGGCGAAGAGGGTCACCTCCACCGACGGCTCGGCGGCGGTGGGGCGCTTTTCCACAAGGCGCAGTTCCACCCGGTCGGGGTCCACGGCGGTGACGGCGGCGGTGTAGTCAAAGCCCGCCCCGTCGCACAGGATCACGGTGTCGCCGGGTTTTGCCCGCATCACCCGGCCCAGGTGATGCGCGTCCGGCCCGGTGAGGGCGGCGGTGGTGTGGGTGAACTCCGCGGCAAAATAGCGGTGGGGCATCTCTCACACCCCGCCCTTGCAGAGGATGGCCACCCAGCCGTTTTTGCGGCGCACCTGGGCCACCGTGAGGCCGGCGGCGGCAAGGCCGGCGCACACCTCCTCTTCCCGGGTGTCGATGATGCCGCTGGCGATGAAGGTGCCCCCCTCCGCCAGCAGGCCGGGCACGCAGGGGGCCAGGTGCAGGATGGCGTTGGCCACGATGTTGGCGGTGATGATGTCGTATTTTCCGCTGGCCTTGTCGGACAGGTCGCCCACCAGCACGGTGAACCGGTCCGCCACCCCGTTGAGGGCGGCGTTTTCGCCGGCGGTGCGCACGCACATGGGGTCGATGTCCACCCCTTCGGCGCTGGCCGCCCCCAGCTTGAGGGCCGCGATGGCCAGGATGCCGCTGCCGGTGCCGATGTCCAGCACCCGCTCGCCCCCCTGCACCAGTTCGTCCAGCGCGGCCAGGCACAGGGCGGTGGTCTCGTGGGTGCCGGTGCCGAAGGCCAGGCCCGGGTCCAGCCGGATGACGGTGCGGTCGGTGTCGTACTGCTCCCAGCTGGGCACGATGGCCAGGCGCTTGCCGATGGGCAGCGCGTGGTAGTAGGCCTTCCAGGCGTTCTCCCAGTCCTGCTGCTCCACCCCGTCCGCCGCGAGGGTGTACTCCAGTTCGGCCTCCTCCAGCCGCCCCTGCAAAAGGTCCAGCACCTCGGCGGGGTTCTCGTCGGGGGAGAGGTAGAGGTGCACCGTCACATGCTGGCGGTCCTTGTCCAGCAGGTCCTGCTCGATCAGGTCCACATGGGCGATGCGCTCCACCTGTTCCTCCAGGTCGGAGTAGTCCTCGATGTAGATGCCGCCGCCGGACACGCCGGTGGCGATGGCCTCGGCGGTGTCCGCCTGGGGCTTGGGAACGGTGATCTTGATGTCGGTCCACTGCATAAAGGGGCCCTCCTGCGTCGGTTTTTGTTCTAATGTATTATTATAGCATCCCCGCCGGCGTTTTTGTGAAAAAAGCGAAAACAAATGGCCCCTCTGCCCACGAAACGAGGCGGGGAGGGGAAAGGTTTCAACAAAAAACGGCCCCCGTGTGAAAAACACGGGGGCCGAAAGGCCGGTTTGGCGCGTTCCGCCCTGCTTGCGGGGTGGGCGGGACGCGGCGCTGTTTCCGCCGGCGGGGCGGCAGCGGGCGCCTTCAGCGGCGCTCGTACTCCTGTTCGCAGTACAGGCAGCGGTAGACGCCCTTCTCGGGGTCGGTGAGCACGAACACATGGTCCAGCTCCTGCTCCACGCTGGTGATGCAGCGGGGGTTCTTGCACTTGGCCACGTTCACGATGCGCTCGGGCAGCTGCAGGTGCTTCTTCTCGATGATGCGGCCGCCGTCGATGATGTTCACGGTGATGTTGGGGTCGATGAAGCCCAGCACGTCCAGGTCGATGTCCAGCCGGTCCTCGATCTTGATGATGTCCTTGCGGCCCGACTTTTTGCTGCGGGCGTTCTTGATGATGGCCACGCTGCAATCCAGCTTGTCCAGTTCCAGCACACGGTAGATCTCCATGCTCTTGCCGGACTCGATATGGTCGATCACAACGCCTTTTTCCAGACTGTCAATGTTCAGCATTTACTCCACCTCCAGCATTTTCAGGATGAGCGCCATGCGCACGAACCGCCCGAACCGGGCCTGGCGGAAGTAGGCGGCGCGGGGATCGTCGTCCACCTCCACGCTGATCTCGTTGACGCGGGGCAGGGGATGCATCACGATCATGTCCTGTTTGGCCAGCTTCATCTTGTCGTTGTTCAGGATGTAGCTGTCCCGCAGGCGGATGTAGTCCTCTTCGTTGAAGAAGCGCTCCCGCTGCACGCGGGTCATGTAGAGGATGTCCATCTTGCCGATGGCGTCCTCCAGGCGCTCCACCTCTTCGAACTCGTAGCCGCTGCGCACCAGGTCGTCCCGGATGTAGTCGGGCACCTGCAGCTCCTTGGGGCTGACCAGCACGAACTTGATGTTCTCATAGCGCATCATGGCGCGGATGAGGCTGTGCACCGTGCGGCCGAACTTCAGATCGCCGCACAGGCCCACGGTGAGGTTGTCCAGGTGGCCCTTCAGCCGGTGGATGGTGAGCAGGTCGGTGAGGGTCTGGGTGGGATGCTGGTGGCCGCCGTCGCCGGCGTTGATCAGCGGGCAGTCCACCTTGGCCGCCGCCACCGTGGCCGCGCCCTCCTTGGGGTGGCGCATGGCAATGATGTCGGCGTAGCACTCCACCGTTCGCACGGTGTCGGCCACGCTCTCACCCTTGGCGGCGGAGCTGGAATTGGCCGAAGAAAAACCCAACACCTTGCCACCGAGACTGAGCATTGCGGATTCAAAGCTCAAACGGGTGCGGGTGCTGGGTTCAAAAAACAGTGTCGCCAGGATCTTGCCGTCACATTTGTGAGCAAAAGCCTGGGGGTCTTCGATGATTCGGTCGGCGAGGGAAAGAAGCTCGTCGATCTCCTGTGTGGTCAAATCCAACGGACTGATCAATTTCTTCACGCAGGGGGGCCTCCTTTGCAAATTTTTTTCATTCTACAACGCCGGGCGGCAAAATGCAAGCCCCCGGAAAAAATTTTTTCGTTTTTGCCAACCCGGCGGCGGCCCCGTTCCCGTCCCCCCCGCCCGCCGGCGAACGGCAGGAAAAAAGGCGCCTTCCGCTGCCCTTCCGCGGTGAAAAAAATCAAATATTTATGCGGTATATTCACATTTTTCCCCGCCCCGTGTAACGCTTCGTTCACAAGCGCGTAACAGATGTCATCCCGGCGTTCCGCTGTTCCTTCCCATCGTCAGCCCATTGACAATCCCCTGCCCCGGGGGTAGAATTTGGGTGGAAAAACGAAATCGGCCGGAACATCCCGGAGCATTCTGCACAATTCACCCAAAATCATCCGGCCTTTGCGAAAAATCTTTTTTCGTCGCGGCCCCTTCTCTCATGGCGCGCCGTCGGTTGTTGTGTCCCCGCAGGAACAGCCGGCGTTCACAAATTTGTATACATAAATATACACAAAACACAGCACTGCGGGGAGGAAAGGTGGAGCACTATGGCAAAGAGAATCGACAGCACCCCCAGGAAGGACGGCTACCGTATGCCCGGTGAATTCGAGCCCCAGGAAAAGATCTGGATGATCTGGCCCGAGCGCCCGGACAACTGGCGCGACGGCGCCAAGCCCGCCCAGGAAGCCTACGCCGAGGTGGCCAAGGCCATCAGCCAGTTTGAGCCGGTGACCATGATCGCCTCCGCCGCCCAGTACGCCCACGCCCGGAACGTGCTGCCCAGCGAGATCCGGGTGGTGGAGATGAGCAACGACGACGCCTGGTGCCGCGACTGCGGCCCCACCTTTGTGAAGAACGACAAGGGCGATGTGCGCGCCGTCGACTGGGAGTTCAACGCCTGGGGCGGCCTGGTGGACGGGCTGTACTTCCCCTGGGCCAACGACAACGCCATCGCCCGGAAGATCTGCGAGATCGAGGGCATCGACACCTACCACACCCCCGGCTTTGTGCTGGAGGGCGGTTCCATCCATGTGGACGGCGAGGGCACCCTGCTCACCACCGAGATGTGCCTGCTCAGCGAGGGGCGCAACCCCCACATGACCCGGGAGCAGATCGAGGAGCAGCTGAAGGAATACCTGAACCTGGAGAAGATCATCTGGATCAAGGACGGCATCGACCCCGAGGAGACCAACGGCCACATCGACGACGTGGCCTGCTTTGTGAAGCCCGGCGAGGTGGCCTGCATCTGGACCGAGGACCCGGAGAACCCATTCTACAACGAGTGCCAGGCCGCCTACAAGACCCTGAGCGAGGCCACCGACGCCAAGGGCCGCAAGCTGAAGGTGCACAAGCTGTGCATGCCCAAGGTGCCCGTGACCATCCGGGGCGACTTCAAGATCGACTATGTGGAGGGCACCCTGCCCCGTGAGGACGGCGACATCTGCATCGCCTCCTACATGAACTTCCTCATCGTGAACGGCGGCGTGATCGTGCCCCAGTACGGCGACGAGAACGACGCGCTGGCGCTGGAGCAGATCCAGGCCATGTTCCCCGACCGCAAGGCGGTGGGCGTTTACACCCGCGAAGTGGTCTACGGCGGCGGCAACATCCACTGCATCACCCAGCAGCAGGTGAAGTGAGCCCCGCCCGCCCCGGACCGATCCCCTGACCGGCGCGCGCCGGCCCCCGCGCCCCGAAGGGCGGGGGCCGGCGGACGGCGCCGCATTCTGTGAGGAGGCAGAAAATGCAGAGTACCAAGAAATTCAAACTGACCGACGCGATCCTGACCGTCATCTGCGTGGTGTTCGTGGCGGAGGCCGCCGCCCCGGTGGCCTCCATCGGCAACAGCCAGTACTTCTGGTGGATCTTCATGATCGCGGCATTCCTTCTCCCCTACGGCCTGATCGCCTCGGAACTGGGCACCACCTACGAGGGCGACGGCGGCCTGTACGACTGGATCTCCAAGGCCTTCCCCGGCACCAAATGGGGCGCCCGCGCCGCCTGGTGGTACTGGATCAACTTTCCCCTGTGGATGGCCTCGCTGGCCGTCATGTGCCCCGACCTGATCACCACCGCCACCGGCGTGCAGCTGAACGCGGCGGCCTCGCTGCTCATCCAGCTGGCCTTTATCTGGATCGTCACCTTCGTGGCCTTCTCGCCGGTGTGCGACAACATCCTGATCCTGAACATCTGCTCGGTGATCAAGGTGCTGCTGGCCGTGGTGGTGGGCGCGCTGGGCGTGTACTATGTGGCGAACAACGGGTTTGTGAACGACATGTCCCCGTCCACCTTCCTGCCCTCCTTCGACGCCAACAGCCTGTCCTACATCTCGGTCATCGTCTTCAACTGCCTGGGCTTTGAGGTCATCTGCACCATGTCCGACAGCATGGAAAACCCGAAAAAGCAGATCCCCCAGTCCATCATCGTGGGCGGCATCGTGATCGCCGCCATCTACCTGTTCGGCGCCTTCGGCATCGGCGCGGCCATCCCCACCGCCTCCATCAGCACCGATTCCGGCCTGATCGACGCCGTGATGCTGATCACCGGCCGCAGTGGCGGGCTGTTCGTGTCCCTGGTGGCGCTGCTGTTCATGGTGACCCTGTTCGGCAACATGATCTCCTGGTCCATGGGGGTGAACAACACCGCCTGCTACGCGGCCGAGAACCACGACCTGCCCCGGTTCTTCGCCCGGCGCTCGCCCAAGAACAACATGCCCACCGGCGCGGCGCTGGCCAACGGCATCGTGGCCAGCCTGGTGTGCGTGCTGGGGGCGATCATTCAGATGGTGGCCCCCGACTCGGAGCTGTTCTGGACCTTCTTCGCGCTGAACCTGGTGATGCTCCTGCTGAGTTACGTCCCCGTGTTCCCCGCCTTTCTGGCGCTGCGCAAAAAGGACCCGGACACCGAGCGCCCCTTCCGCGTGCCCGGCGGCCCCGGCCTGCTGAAGCTGCTGGCCTACCTGCCCATGGTGCTGATCGCCATCGCGGTGCTGTTCACCGCCGTGCCCTTGTCCTTTGACGCCGCCACGCTGTCCGCCACGCTGCCCATCACCGTGGGCTCCGTGGTGTGCATCATCGCGGGCGAGGCCATCATCGCCGCCTGCCGCAAAAAGCAATGACCCCGGGGGCCCGGGCACAGGCGGCCGCCCGTTCCGGGCCCTTCTTTTTCCCGTTCGGCAAGCGGCCCGCGGCCGCGGCGCCGAAACACCATTCACTACCACTCAAATGGAGGAATCTTTCATGCAACTGCGCCATTTCATCGACACCAGCGACTTCACCAGGCAGGAACTGCTGGACATCATCGAGCTGTCCCTGAAGATCAAAAAGTGCATCAAGGCCGGCTACTATCCGCCCCTGATGAAGGACAAGACCCTGGCCATGATCTTCCAGCAGTCCTCCACCCGCACCCGCGTCTCCTTCGAGACCGCCATGAGCCAGCTGGGCGGCCACGCCCAGTATCTCGGGCCCGGCATGATCCAGCTGGGCGGCCACGAGACCATCGGCGACACCGGCAAGGTGCTCAGTCAGCTGGTGGACATCGTGATGGCCCGGGTCATCGAGCACAAGACGGTGGTGGACCTGGCCAACGCCTGCACCATCCCCGTGCTGAACGGCATGAGCGACTACAACCATCCCACCCAGGAGATCGGCGATCTGTGCACCATCGTGGAGAACCTGCCCCGGGGCAAGAAGCTGGAGGACTGCCGGGTGGTGTTCGTGGGCGACGCCACCCAGGTGTGCGCCTCGCTGGCCATGATCTGCACCAAGCTGGGCATGAAGTTCGCCCACTACGGCCCCAAGGGCCACCTGCTGCCCGACAGCCCCAGCGCCGCCTGCATGGCCGTTATCCAGAAGAACTGCGCCGAGAGCGGCGCCACCTTTGAGGAGGGCGACGACCGCGGCCTGGTGAAGGGGGCCGACTTCATCTACACCGACGTGTGGTACGGCCTGTACGAGAACGAGATGCCCAAGGAGGAGCGGGTGCAGGTGTTCGGCGCCTACCAGGTGAACCGGGAGATGATGCAGCTGGGCAACATCGGCTGCAAGTTCATGCACTGCCTGCCCGCCACCCGCGGCGAGGACGTGACCGATGAGGTGGCCGACTCCGAGGCCTCCCTGTGCTGGGACGAGGCCGGCAACCGCCTGACCGCCATGCGGGGCCTGCTGGTGTACTTCACCCAGTACCAGCGGGAGCAGGCCGCCACCGAGCTGGCCATCGCCGCCGCCAAGGAGGAGCTGGACAGCTTTATGGCCAGCCGCAACATGATCTGACCCTCCGAGGAAAATCCATTCCGTTTTAAAACGGCAGCCCTGCGGCCAAGGGCCGCGGGGCTTTTTGTTCCCTTTTTTCGGGCGAGGCAGCCTTTTTCGCCCCTTGCCACCATCCAATTTACACCGAAAAGGAGAAATCGTTATGGCTAAGATCGTCATCGCCCTGGGCGGCAACGCGTTGGGCAATACCCCCGCGGAACAGCTGGAACTGG